>WNGD01004080.1_pt1 | contig 28887 bp, 29 predicted proteins | sample 5400671 | NCBI WGS metagenome assembly WNGD01 (sample SAMN13153369, study PRJNA577476) | soil metagenome | isolation source: 40 cm soil or saprolite under grassland replicate 2 | place: USA:California | collected 2016-06-15
AGCCGACCTTCTTGCCGCTGAGGGACTGGTTGATGTACTGGCCGAGGATCTTGCCTTCGATCGTGTAGTCGGTTTGCCAGCCGAATGTGTAGGGATGGTTGGAGGTATCGTTCCAGCAGTTGCAGCCGCTGGCGACGAAGAGGTCCGGAACCTTCGCCGTGTTGAGGTAATCGACGACCGCCAGGTGGGTCGGCGTCCCCAGCGCGTTGAAGACGGCAAACACTTTGTCTTCGAGCACCAGCTTGCGCGTAACGCTGGCAGTGGTGGTCGGGTTGTAGCCATCGTCGAGGTACTCGTACGTGATCTTGCGTCCGAAGACGCCGCCGTGCGCATTGACGTGCTGGAAGTAGGCGTTTGCCGCGGGGGCGATCTCGGAATACCCAGGGGCAGCCGGGCCGGTGAGCGGCTGGGTACTGCCGATTTTGATCTCGCTCGCGGTGATGCCCGGAGCCGAAGCGGTATTCGTGGTGCTGGTGCTCTGGCCGCACGCCGCCAGCAACGCGACCGCGCAGCCGATGGCGACCCGGCTCATCACCGTTGTCATCTGGTTGATCTGAGTGTTCAAGCGGACCTCCTTCCTTTTAATGTTTGAGCGCTAGCTTCCCGCGGGATCGTCCCAATCGACCACCCCCTTGTGATTGGTCGTTGCCCCAGCCAAGCGGGCGCGAGCCAGGGCGAACAGGCGGCGGAGACCGCCGTCGATCCCGTCGGGAACCACCAGCATGGCGACCACCAGGACGGCGCCATAGATCAGGAGCGGCAGGTTGTTGCCCACCGCGCTGGGCAGCTTGAGGCTGCTGGCCATGCCGCTGGTGAGGGCGGGGACGTACACCAGCACGATCGAGCCCCAGACCGCTCCGCTCAGGCTGCCGAGTCCGCCGATCACGATCGCGCTCACCAGCTGCAGCGAGAGCGCAACGCCGAAGCCGGCCGGCGCTGTGAGGCCGGCCCAGTAGGCGAATAGCGACCCGGCCAGTCCGGCGCAGGCGGAGCTGATGACGAAGGCGATCACCTGCGTCCGCGCGACGTTGATCCCGGCGAGCGCCGCCGCCGCTTCGTGATCGCGGACCGCCTTGAAGGTCCGGCCCACCGAGCTCTGCAGCAGGTTGCCGAGCAGCACCATCGTGACCAACGCCGCCGCGATCGCGATCCACGCCAGCCAGCGTTCCGGGGGGAAATCCGCGCCGAGCCAGTCGGGTGCGGTGGGCGGCGGCACGGTTAGCCCTTCCTCACCGCCGAAGACGTGGGAGTATCGCGTGGCAATCTGCGGCAAGCCCACCGCCAGCGCCAGCGTCGCTCCGGCCAGGTACGGCCCGCGCAGGCGCGCCGCCGCCACGCCAAAGACCGCGCCAACCAGTGAGGCGGCGGCCAGCGACGCCAGCAGCACCAGGATGAGTGGTAGGTCATGACCGCGAAGCAGGAGCGAGGTCGAGTACGCACCCACCGCCATCAGCGCACCGTGGCCGAGCGACAGCTGGCCGTTGACGCCGGTCAGGAGGTTGAGCCCGGCGGTGGCGATGGCGAAGATCGCGACCGCGGCCAGGTTGTAGTCGTCGTAGGCGCCGATCTGCGAGCTCAGCAGGAGCAGCAGAATGAAACCGCCCAGCGCGAGCCCGAGATCACGGCTCAGCGTTGGAGTCAGCAGCGACCGCCAGCGCGCCGCGGCAGCCGGCATCGCTACACCACCCGCTGCGCGCGCCAGGCGAGCAGCCCGCTGGGCCGGACCATGAGCACGGCGATCAGGATGACCAGCGCGCCCACCGTCTCCAGGTCGGAGCCGAGATAGCCGCCGACGTAGCTCAGAGCGAATCCCATCACCAGGCCACCAACGACCGCACCGGGAGGGCTGTCGAGGCCGCCGAGGATCGCCCCGGTGAAGCCGAAGACCAGCACCTGGTCCATGTAGGTGGGATAAAGCAGAAGCGAGGGTGCAATGAGCAGTCCGGCCAGCGCCCCTACCACCGACGCGAGCGCCCAGCCCAGGGTGAGCATGCGGCCGACCCGCACCCCGAGCAGTCGCGCAACCTCGGCGTTGAACGCAGCCGCGCGCATCCGCAGCCCCAGGTCGGTCCGTTGAAACAGCAGCAGGAGCAGCGCCATCAGCAGCAGCACGCTGACGAGAGTGAAGAGGTCGAAGGCAGAGAACGGTACCTGCAGCGAACCCACCCGGACTCCCGCGATGGAGAAGGCCGCCGGGAAGGAGCGAATCTGCCCGCCGAACAGCATCGGCGCCAGCGCCTCGAGCATGAGGAGCACGCCCAGCGTCAGGATGACGACGTTCAGCGGGGGCGCGCTCTCGACCGGGCGGACCAGCACGCGCTCCACCACCGCCCCCAGCAGGAACCCAGAAAGCAGAGCAATGATGAAGGCCAGCCAGTAGGGCGCACCACGTTCCAGGCTGAAGAGCGCCAGGTAGGTGGTGAACATCGCCATCGCGCCCTGGGCGAAATTCACCACCCGAGTGGCGCGCCAGATCATGACCAGCGCCAGCGCCATCGCGGCGTAAATCGATCCCTCGGTGAGGCCGTTCAGGGTGAGGACGAAGAAGCGTTGCACTCTTTCCGACCCGGTCAGAACCCGAGGTAGGCGTGGCGCAGGCCCTCTTCGGAGGCGAGCCGGTGCGCCTGGTCGTGCGCGACAACCCGCCCCAGCGAGAGCACCACTGCATCATCGGCAACGGAGAGCGCGCTGCGGGCGTTCTGTTCGATCAGCACGACGGTCAGCTGCCGCTCCTGGACCAGCTGCTTGATCCGGGCCATGATTTGCGTCAGCACCAGGCTCGCCAGTCCGAGCGACGGCTCGTCGAGCAGCAGCACCCTCGGACGCGCCGCGAGGGCGCGCGCGATCGACAGCATCTGGCGCTCGCCACCCGACAGGGTGAAGGCGGGCAGATGCCGGCGCTCGGCGAGCGGCCGGAACAGCTCGTAGGCTTCTGCCACGCCAGCGCGCCTGTCCGCCCGGTCGGAGCGGCAAAGGCCGCCGAGCCGAAGGTTCTCCTCCACGGTCAGCTCAGCGAGTACGCCGCGCCCCTCCGGCACGTGACTGATTCCGAGCCGGGCGATCGCCTCGGGCGCCAGCCGCGAGATTTCCCTGCGATCGAACCGGATCGACCCGGCCCGCGGCCGCACCAGGCCCGAGATGGTCCGCACCAGAGTCGTCTTGCCGGCGCCGTTGGCACCGAGCACCGCGGTCACCGAACCTTCCGCGACGGTGAAGGAGACGCGCTCGAGCGCGACCACCGGCCCGTAGGCGACGGTGAGGTCGACGATCTCAAGCACTGGCGCCGCCCTCCGCGGTTTTGACATCCTCGCCGAGGTAGGCGGCACTCACCTGCCGGTTGCCGCGGATCTCATCGGGCGTCCCGGATGCGATCACCGCTCCGAAGTTGAGCACGGTGATCCGTTGCGAGATCGCCATCACCAGGTCGACGTGGTGTTCGACCACCACCACGCTCATCCGCTGCCGCAGCCGTCCGACCAGCTCGGCGAGCCGTTCGATGTCACCCGCCGAGAGGCCGCTGGCAGGCTCGTCGAGCAGGAGCAAGTCGGGATCGGCCATCAGCGCGCGGGCGATGATGACGCGTTTCTGTACCCCGTAGGGCAGCGCGCCCGGACGCGTCTCGGCAACGGAGGCAATGCCAAGTTCCTCGAGCACCTGGATCGCCTCGTCGCGAAGCCGGCGTTCCAGCCGGTCCGCTCGCGGCATCGCGAGTAATGAGGCAACGAAATTCGGACGAACGCGGGAGCCAACCAGAACGTTCTCGAGGACCGTCAGCCCGGGCCAGAGGCCGACGCCCTGGAGCGTGCGGGCGATCCCCAGCTTCGCCAGCTGGTGGGGCGCCGTCCCCAGCAGCGCCTCGCCGCGGTATCGGATCGTGCCCCTTTCCAGGCGAACGAATCCGCAAACGGCGTTGAAGAGGGTGGTCTTCCCGGCACCGTTGGGACCGATGATGCCGTGAATCTCATTGGCCGCTACCCGGAGCGAGACGCGATCCAGCGCCAGCACGCCGCCAAAGCGCACGGTGAGGTCCGCGACGTCAAGCGTCGGTTGCTCCAACCCTTGCCCTCTGCTCCCTAACGAGCGTTCGTCAGAGTATAGCCGCCCCAGCCACACAATAAGGCGACCGCCGCGTCGACGTACGTCCCGGCGATCCGTTCGATGTCCGCCTGGTCGCGCGCCTGGAACCACTGGAACATCCCGTTGACCATGTCGAAGACCGCCATGGCAGCGAGCTTCGGGTCATCGACGGCGAACAGCCCCTGCCGCCTGCCCTGTTCGATGACCGCCACCAGGGCATCCCGGTAGGCGCGCCGCAGGCTGTTGACCTGCGCGAGCAGGTGGGGGGGAAGACTCCGCCGCTCGCGGGTGTTGACCAACACCTCGCCCCGACGTGCCAGGCTGAAACGAATATGGTCCCGGATCACATCCTGGATGGTTTCGACCGGGCCCTTGCCCTGGTGAAAGAGCGGCATGACGGCCGCATTGAAGTCGGTCTGCATCCCAAAGCAGATGGCGAACAGGATGTGCTGCTTACCTTGAAAATGGTGGTACAGCGAGGAGGGGCGCATCGCGAGGGCGGCTGCCAGGTCGCGAATGCTCGCCGCGTCGTAGCCTCGCTCGGTAAAGAGCCGGGTCGCGGTTTCCAGCACCTGGTCGACCCGTAGGCTCGGCACCCCGGTCGACACCGGCTCGACCTTCTCCATGCGGATGTCCCTCTTGCCATAATAGTGGGACTTCGAGCGAACGATCGTTAGGGAGCGGGCATGGACTTCGCACTCAGCGACGAGCAGCGCATGATCCTGGGCACCGTGCGCCAGTTCGTCCAAAAGGAGCTCCTGCCGCTGGAAGCGGAAATCCAGCGCGCCGAGCTCGAGGGACGCCCGTTCCCGGATCGGACCACGATCCGGCAGCTGCAGGCGACGGCCCGCAAGGCGGGCCTGTGGGGCCTGCTGACTCCTGAGGAATACGGCGGCGCCAACCTCGGCTTTCTGATGACCGCCATGATCACGATGGAGACGGCCCGCGCACTGGTGCCCTTCATCTATGGCGGGGGCGCCGACAACATCCTTTATCAGTGCACACCGGTGCTCCGCGAGCGCTACCTGCTGCCCACCATCGAGGGGGAGCGGCAGAGCTGCTTTGCGCTGACCGAACCCGACACCGGCTCCGACGCCACCAACATCAAGATGCCGGCGGTCCGCGACGGCACCAACTGGGTGCTCAACGGCGAGAAGGTGTTCATCACCAACGGCTGCGAGGCCGACTTCGCGATCGTCTTCGCCGTTACCGATCGGAATAAGGGCTACAAGGGCGGCGTCACCGCCTTCCTCGTCGACCGCGCGATGGGTTGGACCAGCCGCCGGATCGAAACCATGGGCTCCTGGGGGCCGGCCGAACTGCACTTCGAGAACGTCCGGGTGCCGGCCGAGAACGTGCTCGGCGAGGTGGGCAACGGTTTTCAGCAGGCGATGGCGTGGATCGGCCAGGGCCGCTTGCTGATTCCCGCGCGCGCCGTCGGCCAGGCGCAGCGGTTGCTCGAGATGGGACGCGAGTACGCCCGCCAGCGGATCGCGTTCGGTCACCCGATCGCCGACTACCAGGCGATCCAGTGGATGCTCGCCGACAGCGCGGTTGAAATCGAGGAGGTCGGCTGGCTGGTCTTGAGCGCCGCCTGGCGGGCCGATCAGTCCGGCGATGCCCGCCACGCGATTTCGATGGCGAAGCTCGCCGGCGCTGAGATGATCTGGCGGGTCGCCGACCGGGTCTTGCAGATCCACGGCGGCACCGGCTACACGAAGGAGCTGCCGATCGAGCGGGTGATGCGAGACGTTCGCGTCTACCGCATCTATGAAGGCACCGACGAAATCCAGCGCCGCTCGATTGCGCGCAACCTCCTCGAGCGAAACGCGCCCATCGGTTCCTGGACATGATCTTTCGCAGCCGCTTTCCCGATGTCGACATCCCGGAGGTGGGCCTCGCCGAGTTCGTGATCGGGAAGGCAGAGACGTACGGCGACCGCCCGGCGCTGATCGACGGGCCGACAGGACGAACCGTGACCTATGCCGGGCTGGCCCGCACCGTCCGCGCGCTGGCTGCCGGATTGGCGCGGCGGGGCTTCGGCAAGGGGGACGTCCTGGCTGTATACAGTCCCAACCTCCCGGAGTATGCCGCGGTGCTGCACGCGGTCGCGATGCTGGGCGGAGTCACGACCACCGTGAACCCGCTCTACACGGTGCGAGAGCTCGCCGAGCAGGTGAGCGATGCCGGCGCCCGCCTCCTGATCACGGTTCCGCCGCTGCTGGAGCGTGCGCTCGAGGCGAGCCGGCAAGCCGGAGTGAAAGACGTCGTCGTCTTCGGCGAGGCGCCCGGCGCGAGCAGCTTCGCGAGCTTGTTGCAGAGCGGCGAGCGTGTGCCACCCGTGTCGATCGCGCCCCGGACCGACGTGGTGGTGATGCCCTACTCGAGCGGCACCACCGGCCTGCCCAAGGGCGTGATGCTCACCCACTACAACCTGGTGGCGAACATCTGCCAGTCGGAGGCGCTGTTCCCAATGGAGGTCGAGCGCGTGATCGCGGTGCTGCCCTTCTATCACATCTACGGATTGACGGTGTTGCTCAACATCAGCCTGCATCGCGGCGACACCGTGGTCACGATGCCGCGCTTCGACCTCGAGCAATTCCTGCAGCTGATGCAGCAGCACGGAGTGACGCGCGCCTTCGTCGTCCCTCCGATCGTGCTCGCGCTCGCCAAGCATCCGCTGGTGGAGAAATACAACCTGGGCTCTCTGCGGTCGATCAACTCGGGCGCGGCACCCCTGGGTGAAAACATCGAGCAGGCGTGCGAGAACCGGCTTCATTGCTTCGTCGCCCAGGGCTATGGACTGACCGAGACCAGCCCGGTGGTGTCGACCACGCCGATCGATCCGGCCGTGCGCCGGGCGGGATCCGCCGGGCTCCTGATCCCGAACACCGAGTGCAAGGTCGTCGATCCGGCCAGCAGCGCCGAGCTCGAGGCGAATCAGCAGGGTGAGGTATGCGTCCGGGGTCCGCAGGTGATGAAGGGCTACCTCAACCAGCCGGCGGCGACCGCCGCCATGCTCGAGCCCGACGGATGGCTGCACACTGGCGACATCGGCATGGTCGACCAGGACGGGTACCTCTTCATCGTCGACCGTCTCAAGGAGCTCATCAAGTACAAGGCGTTCCAGGTGGCGCCCGCCGAGCTCGAGAGCCTTCTCCTCAAGCATCCGGCAGTGGCGGATGCGGCGGTGATCCCGCATCCCGACCCTGAAGCCGGCGAGGTACCGAAGGCGTTCGTCGTGATGAAAGGTCAGGCGTCCCCTGAGGAACTGATGGCCTTCGTGAACGGCCAGGTCGCCCCCTTCAAGAAGATTCGGCTGCTCGAGGTGGTCGACCAGATTCCGAAGAGTCCGGCGGGCAAGATCTTGCGGCGCACCTTGATCGAGCGCGAACGGTCCCACGCCGGCGCCTGACCGATGGCGACGGCGTTTCGTCCCGGCGAACGCTTTGCGGAAATGGATGGCTGGCAGCCAAAGCCAGGCGAGCGCGGCATCTTCGCGACGCTCGGCTGGCACCGGGTGGAGGTCGCGCCGGGGCGAGCCGTGCTCGAGTGGGAGCCAACCATCGATTACGCCTTCCCCGCCGGCAAGGATTGGATCGTCCACGGCGGCATGGTGACCGCCATCCTCGACACCGCGATGGGAAGCGCCACCTGGACGCTGCTCGACCGCGACGAGGTCTTCCTCACCGCTGACCTGCGCACCGAGTTCTATCGTCCGGCTCGCCCCGGGCGGGTGCGCGCCACCGGCTGGGTGGTACAGAAGACGCGTCGCGTCACCTTCGCCGCCGCCGAGCTGCACAGCGATGCCGGCGTGCTCCTCGCCAGCGGCCGCGCCAGCCAGGTGATCATCGACCTGCAGGCCGATCCGGATCGCGATCGGCGCGGACCGGCCCCTCGTTGATCAACACGTCCGATCGACTCACCGTCGGCACGCTCGGCACCCTGATGCCGCCCGCGGCCAACCTGGGAAAGAACGCCCGGCGCAACGAGGAGCAGGGATACGCCGCCTTATGGTGGCCCGATCACTACATGGGCTGGTTTCCGCAGAGCCTGTGGACCCCCGACATCACTGCCCTCGCCGCCTTCCAGCCGAATCCCGATATCTTCTTCGATCCCCTGATCGCGATCGCCGCCGCCGCCGGCTCGACCAGTCGGGTGAAGCTCGGCACGGCGGTGACCGAGGCGTTGCGACGCCATCCGGTGGAATTGGCGCAGGCCTTCCTCACCCTCGACCACCTGGCGCCCGGCCGGATCATCTGCGGGCTGGGTTCCGGTGAGGCGCTCAACCTCCTGCCCTATGGGATTCCGTTTGACCGGCCGGTCGGCAGGCTGGAAGAAGCGGTCCGCATCATTCGCCTGCTCTGGTCCAGCGATGGGCCAGTCGACTTCGAGGGCGAGCATTTCCGGTTGCAGCAGGCAGTACTGGGCCTCAAGCCGACGCCCGAGGGACCACCCGAGATCTGGCTGGCGGCACATGGGCCCCGCATGCTCGAGATCACCGGCCGCCACGCCGACGGCTGGCTGCCGGAATTCTTGCCACTGGACGACTACCGCGCCCGGCTGCAGCGCATCGAGCAGGCGCGCGAGGCCGCGGGGCGATCCGCGGACCCCTTCACTCCGGGGATGTACGCCAAGCTCGTGCTCACCGATGAGCACGACGCGGCGCATGCCTTGATGAAGACGCCGCTGCTGCGCATCCTGGCGCTGACGCAGCCCGCCGAGGCCTTCGCGCGTCACGGCGGCACCCATCCGCTGGGCGAGCAGGCTTTCGGCGTCCGCGATTTCATCCCGGTGCGCCACAGCCGCGACCAGATTCTCGAATTGATCGCTGGCGTCCCCCCGGCCGTGGTCGAAGCGGGCGTGCTGCACGGGACGCCGGAGGATGTCGCCCAGCAGCTCGCCGCGTATGCGCGGGTGGGCCTGCGGCATGTCGTGCTCTGGAACGTGACCTTCTTTGGCGACGCCTCGCTCATCCGTCGCAGCTACCAACTGATGGGCACCCTGCTCGGCCTGCTCAGCGAAATCCGGGTCGGCGAATGGGCCGCCTCGAGGAACGCGTGAGCGACCCCCTCGTTTCCCGTGACCTGATCGGGCGGCAGTCCGACGAGGTGCTGGTTGAGATCGAGCGCGGCGCGATTCGCAAATTTGCTGAGGCTGTCGGCGACACGACCGAGGCCTGCCTGCGCGGGGAGCTGGCACCGCCGACCTTTCCGACGACGATTCGCATTCCGATTCCGGGTGTGACCTTCGATCTCTCGCGCGTGCTCCATGGCGGCCAGGAGTACCGCTTCGAGCGGTCGATCCGCGCCGGCGACCGGCTGCGATGCCGGACGCGGTTGCAGGACGTCTACCAGCGCGAGGGCCGGCTGGGGGCGATGACGTTCCTGATCATCGAGCTCGAGGGCCGCGACGAGAACGGCGAGCGGGTGTTCAGCGGTCTCAGCACGGTGATCGTACGGTGAGCGACACCGTCACGGCAAGGCTGATCACCCGCGAACTCTCGGCCGGCAGCGCGCTCCCGGAATTGCGCAAAGATGCGATCACCAAGCTGCAGCTGGTGAAGTATGCCGGCGCCTCCGGTGACTACAACTTGATCCATACCGACGATGAGACGGCGCGTCGGGTCGGCCTTGACGGCGTCATCGCCCACGGCATGCTGAGCATGGCCTTCCTCGGCCAGTACCTCTCCTGGCTGACAGGTCCCGAGTCGGTCCGCCGGCTGACCGTCCGCTTCATCGAGATGGTTCGCCCGGGTGACGTGCTCACCTGCCGCGGCCGCGTCAAAGCCAAGGAGCTGGACGTCGATGGACAGCGGGTGACGCTCGAGCTGTGGACGGAGAATCAGCGGGCTCAGCCGGTCACCACCGGCGAGGCGGAGGTCGTCATCGCGTGAGCGGGCGATTCGAAGGCCGCACCGCGCTGGTGACCGGCGGCGGCCGGGGCATCGGCGCCGCCAGCGCCAGCCGCTTCGCCGCCGAGGGGGCCGCGGTTGTCGTCTCCGACCTGGATCGGGAGCCGGCGGAAGCCGTCGCCCAAGCGATCCGCGACGCTGGGGGCCGCGCCCTGCCGGTCGCCTGCGATGTGACCGAGCGCTCCGCCGTTGAGGCGCTCTTCACTGCCGCGATCCAGGAATTCGAAAGCGTCGACATGCTGGTGACGTGCGCCGGCATCATCCGCGACAACCTGGTGCACAAGATGTCGGACGACGACTGGGACCTGGTCATCGACACCCACCTACGCGGCACCTTTCTCTGCGCCCAGGCGGCACAGCGGCTGATGGTGCCGCGGCGATTCGGCAAGATGGTTTTTCTCTCGTCGAACTCGGCGCTCGGCAATCGCGGACAGGCGAACTACTCGGCAGCGAAGGCAGGGATCCAGGGAATGGCGCGCACCCTCGCCATCGAGCTTGGCCCGTTCAACATCAACGTCAACGCGGTTGCGCCAGGCTTCGTGGAGACGCGCATGACCCGCGCGGTCGCCGAACGCACCGGCATCGACTACGATGCGCTCAAGAAAGCAGCCGCGGAGCGCGCCGCGCTGCGGCGCACCGGCCGGCCGGAGGACATCGCTGGCGTGATCAGCTTTCTATGCAGCGAGGAGGCGAGCTTCGTGACCGGTCAGACGCTCTATGCCACCGGTTCGCCCTGACCTGGCCGCCGTCGTCGTGCCGACGCACACCGGGGCGGTCGAGGGTCAGATCAGCAACGGCGTCACCTCATTCAAAGGGATTCCCTACGCCGCGACGCCGTTCGGCGCCAACCGCTTTCGGCCGCCCCAGCCACCCAAAAGGTGGACCGGCGTGCGGGCGGCGCACGAGTATGGAGCCGTTCCCCCACAGTCGCCCTATCCCGAACCGTTCCGGCACATGCTGGGCGACGCCGGCACAAGCGGCGAAGACTACCTCAACCTGAATGTCTGGACGCCCGAGGTCGGCGCGCGCGGCCTGCCGGTAATGGTATGGCTCCACGGCGGCGCCTTCCTGCGCGGTTCTGGCGCCATCCCGGTCTATGACGGCAGCCGCTTTGCCCGAGACGGGGTCGTCTGCGTCACGATCAACTACCGGCTGGGGGCGGAAGGCTTCCTCTGGCTCGACGATCGGATCGCCAACCTGGGGCTGCTCGACCAGCTGGCGGCGCTGCGCTGGGTGCAGGAAAACATCGGCGCCTTCGGCGGCGACCCCGGCAACGTCACCATCTTCGGCGAGTCGGCGGGCGCCTTCAGCGTGGCGTCGCTGATCGCCATCCGCGAGTCGTCCGGCCTGTTCCGGCGAGCCATCTTGCAGAGCGGCGCCGGCCACCACGTGATCTCGACCGGCACGGCGGAACGGATCAGCGCAATGTTCTGCGAGCTGCTCGGGGTGCCGCAAAGCGCTGAGGCGGTCGCCGCCGTTCCGGTGGAGCGCTTCGTCGAGGCGCAGGCGGTGCTCGACCTCCAACGCGTCAAGAATCCCGATCCCGGACGCTGGGGCGAGGTGGCCATCAACGGGATGCTGTTCGAGCCCGTGATCGACGGCGAGATCCTCCGCGAACGACCGATCGATTCCATCGCCGCCGCCGCTGGCGCGGGGCTGCAACTGCTGATCGGCACCACCACCGAGGAGTGGCGCTTGTTCACGGTGCCGACCGGCGTCATCGACTACATCGACGACGAACGCGCCCGGGGTCTGGCGAAACGACAGGGTCTCGACCCGCAGAAGGCCATCACCGCGTACCGGGAGACCAGTCCGGCGGCGACGGCCGGTGATGTCTACTCGGCCATCATCAGCGATTTCTCCTTTCGCATCCCGGCTATTCGCCTGGCCGAGGCGCAGCTTCGAAACGGCGGCGAGGTCCGCATGTATGAGTTCGCCTGGCGCTCGCCAATGTTCGACGGCCGGCTGGGCGCCTGTCACGCGCTCGAGCTCGGCTTCGTGTTCGACCACCTCGACTGCGCCGGTCCGATGCTGGGCGAACATCCCCCGCAGCGGCTGGCCGACGACATGCACCGCGCCTGGGTGAATTTTGCCCGCAACGGTGATCCCGGCTGGCCCCGCTACGACACGTCGCGCCGTCCGGTGATGCGCTTCGATACGCAGGGCGGAGTCGTCGTCAACGATCCCGCTGGTTCAACCCGTCAACTCTGGGAGGGAATCCGATGATGGCGCACCACAACAACCCACTAAGGGGCAGGCAGGCAAAGCGAGCTGAGTCAGCGCCCTGAAGCGAAGCGGTTGGTGGCGGCAATCACCGGCCGCAACATCTCGTCGCCACCCACGTGGCCGGTGCGGACAAGATGCAGCTCGGCATCCGGCCACGCTTGGGTGAGTAACCACGGCACATCGGGCGGCCCCCCGATGTCGAAGCGGCCGTGCACGAGGACCCCTGGGATGCCGGCGAGGCGACTCGCATTGCGCAGCAGCTCGCCGCTGTCGAGCCATGCGGCGTGACTGAAGTAGTAAGCGCACAGGCGAGCGAAGGTCATGCGGAAGCTGGGGTCGGCGTAGCGAGGGTTCGGAGCCCATCCTTCTTCGAGAGAGACGACGGCGTCCTCCCAATCACACCAGTTCTTGGCAGCGGTCACGCGGGCCGCGACATCGGGCTGCTCGTTGAGTAAGCGGTTATACGCCGCGACCAGATCGCCATCGCGCTCGGATTCCGGGACACCGGCCTGGAAGCGGGCCCACTCCTCCGGGAAGAAGCGGCCAGCTTCGTGGTAGAGCCAGTGCACGTCGCTGGCGCGCGTCATCGTGACCGAAACAAAGATCAACTCGGTGACCCGTTCCGGATGGCGCTCCGCGTAGCCGAGGCCCAACGTGACGCCCCACGACGTCCCGCAGACAAGCCACCGGTCAATCCCGAGGTGTTGGCGAAGCCGCTCCATGTCAGCAATCAGATGATGCGTCGTGTTGGTCGATAGGTCGGTCATCGCGTCGCTGACGGATGGCGTGCTACGTCCACATCCACGCTGATCGAACTGGATGATGCGGTATGCCGACGGATCGAACCAGCGCCGCTGGCCAGGGTAGCTTCCGCTGCCGGGTCCGCCGTGCAGCAGGACAGCCGGCTTTCCCTTCGGGTTGCCACTCACCACCCAGTAGACCTGCTGCCCGTCGCCCACATCGAGCATGCCCTGTCCGTGGGGCTCTGTGGGCGAATAGCCAATGGCCGCCGCCAACGCGGCTATGAGCTCTTGGCCGCCTTGATGAGCCGCTGCGCGCGCTCGAACTCTTCCGGCGTGCGCATCGTGGGATTGCCGAACGTGAAGCCCTCGATACCGATCTCGATGAAGTCCTTGAGGATGTCGGCAGCCTGCTCGGGGGTGGCTGGCTGGAACATGACTCGCCGCTCTGGTGGCATCCGTTCCATCACGGTCTTGGCCTGTCCTTCGTTTTCCACCAGCACGACCGGCGAGCCCATGGTCCTGGTGATGGTGGCGGGATCCCGCCCCTCCTCTTCGCAGTAGCGATCCAGGATTTCGCTCTTTCGCTTGATGTCGGCCAGTGGGCCGAACCAGTGCGACATATCCGCGTAGCGCGCGACGAGGCGCAGGGTGCGTTTCTCGCCGCCGCCGCCGACCAGGATTTTCGGTCCACCCGGTTGTACTGGGCGGGGGTTGTTGAGCGCGCGGTCGATCCGGTAATGCGTGCCGCTGAAGGAGGGCCGCTCCTGCGTGAACATCAGCTTGATGATGTTCAGCGCCTCGTCCAGCCGGTCCATGCGCTCGCGGATCGGCGGAAATGGAGAGCCGTACCCGACGTGCTCCGATTCATTCCAGGCGGCGCCGATGCCACAGATCATGCGCCCCTTTGAGATGACGTCGAGCGTGGTGATCATCTTCGCGACGAGTGCCGGGTTGCGGTAGGTCACGCCGGTCACCAGGGTGGCCAGGCGCACCCGGCTGGTTTCGCGCGCGAGCGCCCCCAGGGTGGTGTAGCCCTCCAGCATGGGCTCCTCTTCGGCGCCGATGCCGGTGATCTGATAGAAGTGGTCCATCACCGTGACCAGCTCGAAGCCGGCGGATTCCGCCGAGCGCGCGAGCTCAGCCGCGTGTTCGAAGATCCCGTCCGTGGGCACACCCGGATACGTGAAGCTCGGCATGTGGTAACCAAAGAACGGCATACCGTTCATGATGCCAGCCGGAGGCTGCCCAACGGAAATTCCGTATTAGGCCGGTGATCTCACCGCGGAGCCGCGTATGACACGATCCGCTCGACCTTGATCTTTCCGTTGTCGTCCAGTAGCCAGGTCTGAGCCGAAGGAAACACCTTCGACCCAATCGGTCCGCCTTCGGTGCTGACTTCATACATGATCAGCGCGTTCCGCTCGTCGCCCATGGCGGCGATGATGCGCAGGCTGCCGGGTACCACCTGTTTGGCGAATTGCGTCAGGCCCCTCGGGGCATCCATGTACTCGTCGATGCCCACCAGATTGGCTGCGGGGCTAAAGAACTGAACTGGACGTCCTTGGCTAAATTGCCTCGCGCCGTGTCAAAGTCGTGATTGGTCCACGCCTCCAGGTGGGCGCGCGCGAGTGCAACCGCTCGCGATTCCGTTTTGGTTCCCGCTTTGCTTTCCGACATGCCTCCTCCTTGTAGCGCGGCCTTGGCTCGACCTAAGGGGCCGGGATGAGGAGGTCGCGGATCTTGAAGTCGCCCGGGTGATGGGAAGGGAGCGTCGGCCGCCACGACGGATCGTTGGCCAGATACGACTCGGGGTCACGGCGAATGATGCCGACGATGACTTCGGCGACGATCCGCCCGCCGACATCGCCCAGGCGGTCGCCACCGCCGCGAACCGCAGCTTCGCGGAGGATGTACAGCCACAGCGGTGTCTCATCCTGCCAGTCCCCGAGGGCGAGTTCCTGCGGCGTCAACGGTTGTGCGCCGACGGCGCGTGCGACCGCCTCGCCGGATGGCAGCGCGGTGCCCATTCCGCGCTGGAGATCTCGCGAGGCAAGTGATTGGTAGGCGCTGACTTCGATGGTGCCGGTGATCGATTCCGGAAGCCGGATCAGTGATGCGGGCAGCAGTCCGTCGATCGGCTTCGCACGTTGTGCGCGGGGATGGCCGGGGACGTCAAAGAGAAGGGCCCAGTCGATGACGTGTTCCGGGGTGAGCGGCCGGAAGCCCGCCAGGTCGGGAAAGACGGGAAACCGTTGGCCGCCTCGTCGGAGTTGATAGTCGCCTTTGATCTGTGAGTGGCCATAGCGGAAGGCGGCGTCGGCAAACTCGACTGGGATGAAGGGTTCGCCCGGCGTGCGATAAAAGCGCGCATCATCGCGCATGACGGTCGTCGCCATCGCGGTGCCGACGAGGTTTGGCAGAAAGTCATTGACGATGACCCATTGAAAGTGCCAGGTGAGCGCCCGGCGAGCATCATCGAACAGCTCGGACTCGGGCACGCCGTCCGCTCGCAGGCGATCGACCAGGCGGTTGTGCGCGTGGATGAAGGCAACCTGGAGTCCGGTCATGAACGCGTGTACATCGTTGCGGGGGTCGCCAATCAACGCGACGCCCTGTTGGTTGCGCGGCACATCGCGGCCATCGGCCCCGAGGAGCAACTTGGCCGGATCCGCCTGATCGTAGAGGTAGGGCGAGCCGACCGGGCCGCCGCCGTACAGCGCCTCGAGATTCGCGCGAGGCGAGCGAATGTTGCGCAATGCCTCGATGTTGCCGTGCAGGCGTAGCGGAGACCGGTCGGCGGTGAGGTCGTGGGCCAGGTACTGGCCGAAAAAGGGCTGGCCTGCCTCGACGTGGCTGTCCTCGTCACACGCCCCGCCGTCACAAATGCTGCCTTCTACTCCGAGGGCCAGCAGGCGGTCATCGTCGAAGGTTGCCGCCGGCAGGTCGGGGAACATGCGCCCATAGCGCCCTCCCGCGGTGAGCGGGGCATCGACGGTGCGGCCGGGTGCGAGGCAGAGATCGCGTGCCGGGTGCGACGTTCGATGTCGAATCGCCGTCCGCGCCACGGTCAAGGCATAGCAGCTGGCGGAACGAATCTCAAATGCCGATCTCCGGTTAGCGAGTCCGGCGTCGTGCGCAACCGAAGGCTGAAGGCGACGATACCGACGAGGATGGCAGCGCCCTGGAATGGGGTGAAGAACTTTTCGGCCCACTGAGCCTGGCTGATCAGCGATACGACGAAGCCGGCCAGCGCGATATTGAGCACCCAGAAGATCACGTTCTCGGCCCATGGCCAGATCTGCGGACGATCCGCGGCAAAGTCGTGCATCAGCCCGAATGCCATGTTCGTCATGACGCCGAGAAAGATCGCATGATCGGCGGCCGTCAGGATCCCCGTATTGATCCGGCTGAAGTCGCCCTTGGCTCCGATGAAGAGGACGAGAAACCAGATGGTCAGGACGATGTTCACGACGGCCCAGGGCGCGGCGATCGCGTACTGGCGGGAACCTCCGGCCTCGGTCCAGCGCGCCCTGATGATGCTCGGACCAAGCCGAGCCAGGAAGATCCCCAGCGCGACCAGGTCGAGCGGGATGAAGCTGCCGAGGAGCGGCTGGATGTTCAACAGAACCCCGACCGCCAGGAGTAGCCCACCGATGAACAGGAGGAGGACTTGAATGCGGCCCGCCCAGCCGTAGTCATCAGTCCCGCGCAAGCGCCATTCGATGGCGGAGAGGGCGAACAGCACCAGGTAGCCGCCAACCTGCGCACTTGCATGGCCGCCAATCGCGCCGTTCGGCAAGAACGTGTTATTGGCGGCCAGTTCGATCTGCACCAGGACGCCAAGCGTCGAGCCAACGATCAGCGTGATGAAGGCCAGCAAAACCCCAAGCCGTGGGACGCTCAAGCCGGCATTGCGGCCGCGCAACAGAAATATGGCGACGCCGAGAATCAGCAGCAGCACCGGAACTCCGAAAATGGCACGCGCGAGCAGGTTGCCGCTCAAGAAGGCCGCGATATAGAGCGGAACGGCCACCGCCATGCCGATCGCGACCCGGCGGGCGTGGCTACGTAGCCGGTCTCCCCCTTCCGAGTAGAGCCACAGGGCGGCGCCGGTGGCGACGAGGGTGATCCAGCCCAGCGTCCCGGCGTGGACATGCGTCAGGATGACCGCGCGCGAAAGCTGGATGAAGTGGAACCCGTTGACGATGCCGATCGCGACCGTGACGGTGAAAATCGCAAGGGCGACCCGAAACAGAAGCCGGGTCTCTCGCGAGAACGTCTGGTCCATGGGCTCTTCTTTCAAGGAATGCTAACCCTTGCCTCACTTATTCGGATGGCGCCGGCCACTTCGCCGGATCCGCGAGGACCGTGTCGGTCGCGACCTCCTGGATCATCGTGGCGGCTTCAGCCGAAAGGCTCCCATGATACCCGAGCCCCTTCGGGCTCTCTCGGAAGATGGTCGCGTAAAAGACACAGGCGGCGAGATAAGTCCCGGCTTCAGTTGGATGGCTACCGTCTTGTTGCCAGAGCGTCCCGCCCGCTCCGCGGGTGACGAGTGTAGCCCAGGCGTCACCGACCGGCGCAGTGGCCACCCGTTGATCGGCGGCGATCGCCAGGTATCCGTCGTCGATCGCCGACTGCATGCTCGCATAGGTGGGCATGCCTGTCTGTGGCCAGCCGTCGCGCCGTCCCCAGGTGAGGTAAAAGAGCGGCCGGGCGCTCTGGTTGCGTATCGAGCTGATGAGCCGGCGAGCCGCCGGGTACATCTGGGTCTGGCGGAACTCTTCGATCGCCGGAATCTGGCTCTGCTCCTGGAGCACGACGATGTCCCAGCGGCTGGCGGTGAGCGCGGTCGCGGTGTCCGGTGAGTCCGCATGGTTGGCAAGCGTCCAGCCGTCCACGGCCGCGCTTTTTGTCTCGACGCGATGTCCGCCGGATCGGGCGAGGCTGGCGAAGACACCGGGTAGGTCATTGACGGTGGTGTAGCTGTTGCCGATGAAGAGAACGCGGGTACATGCCGGGGCGCGTTCCTCACTCGGGCAACCGGTGTTCATGGTGACGATCAGGAGGCCAAGCGTAACGACGGCGCCCACGCCGGCCACGATCACCATCGACCTGGTTCGCAGCGAGGCCACGCGGCCATCATGCGCCGACGAGGTGCCGAGCCTGTAGTCTTAACCGCCTTGTCATGAGCCACGAACAACGATTCGTCGACCGGCTGAATGCGGGCGAGATTCTGGTCGCGGATGGCGCCACCGCCACCAACTATCAGCAGATGGGGATGGCGATCGGGATCGCTCCGGAAGAGTGGGTGTTCGACGAGCCCGACAGAGTCCGCGGCCTCCACGCCGCCTTCATCGACGCCGGTGCCGACATCATCCTCACCGATACCTTCGGGGGGACCTCGCTACGACTGCGCGAATCGCGCTATGCCGGGCGCGTGACCGAGTTGAATCGCCGAGCCGCCGAGCTGGCGCGCACGGCGGCGGCGGTGCGGGACGGCGTGCTGGTGGCCGGCTCGATGGGACCCACCGGGATGCTGATGGAACCGCTCGGTGAGCTGACGGCCACCGCCGCTGCCGATGCCTACCGGGAGCAGGCCGCCGCGCTCGAGGAGGGCGGCGTCGACCTGCTCTTACTGGAAACCTTCTTCGCGCTCGATGAAGCGTTGGCCGCCATCGAGGGGATTCGACGCGCCAGCGCGCCGACATGGAACGGGTTGTCAATGAGTTGGTGGCCGTCAACGCCGGCATCCCTTTATGGATCAAGCCCAACGCCGGCCTGCCGCGCATGGTTGGTGACGTGGCGCACTATGAGACAGGACCGGCCGAGATGGCCGATTATGCGATGCGCTTCGTCCAGGCCGGCGCCCGCGTCATCGGCGGCTGCTGCGGTACTTCACCGGGGCACACTCGGTCTATGATCGCCGCGGCATCTGGAGCACGCCTCCGCGTCCGCGGGCAGGGCCGTCCCTAACGCTGACGCAAAAGAACGGGCAAACCGCAGTTGCGGGGATTGGGTCCCCGGCCCACCTGGCTCTAGAGTGGAAACGTGACCGAGCCACGCGAGATCGTGGTCATCGGCGGATCCGCCGGGGCGATCGAATCATTGCGCGCGCTCGTTTCGCATCTTCCCGCCGATCTCGCCGCGGCGATCTTCGTCGCAATCCACACCAAGCGCGATGCGGACAGCCTTCTGCCGAAGATCCTCAGCCGGTATGGGCCTCTTCGTGCGGCCGTGGCCGTCGACGGCGACCCGATTCTTTGCGGCCGCGTCTATGTCGCGCCACCCGATCTACACCTGCTGATCGAGCCCGGACGCGTCACTCTGAGCGCGGGCGCAACAGAGAACGGCCATCGCCCCGCGATCGATCCGCTGTTTTGCAGTGCCGCTCGCTCCTACGAGGATCGCGTCATCGGCGTGGTTCTCTCTGGCACGTTGGATGACGGAAGCGTGGGCTTGCGGGTGATACGCGACCACGGGGGGACCGCCATCGTTCAGGATCCCGACGATGCCCTCTTTCCGCAGATGCCGCGAAGCGCGATCGAGATCGGTCATCCGCAGCACGTGGCGCCTGCGGCGGAGATCGCTGGACTGATCATCAGCCATGCCGGCAAATCTGAAACGATTGGGAGTGAGTCGGCAGCGGCCCGGTAGCGAGCGGCTACTCCACCGCCTCCATCAGCAGGATCACGCTCCGTGCGCCCTCGAGACCACCCATCGCCGTGCACTGCACGCGGCAGGTGAAGCTCTTTCCCCGGCGATTGGTCGCCTGCACCGTCATTTCGTGGAATCCGTCGCTGCCATTGAGACATTTCTTGATCGGATTCGCCAGCTGCGCCAGCGGCAGCCCGATGTCGAGTCCGAGCAGCGGCTGGCCGAGCGTCTCGTCGGCCTGAAGGCCCCACAGGTCGACGGCGCGCCGGTTCCATAGCTGGACCCGCAGGTCCTTGTCCAGCACGGCCACACCCAGCTGGAGGTTGGCCATGATCAGCTCCATGAAGGTGTTGACGCGGTCGAGCTGGATGCTGCGTTCCTGCAGTTCGGTATTGATCGTCTGCAATTCCGTGTTCGTCGATTCCAGCTCCTCGTTCATCGTCTCGAGCTCCTCGTTGCTCGATTGGAGCTCCTCGTTGGTGGTTTCCAACTCTTCCACGGTCGACTGCAGCTCCTCGTTGGTGGTCTCGAGCTCTTCGTTCGTCGACTGCAATTCCTCGGATGCGGTCTCCAGGTCATGCTTGGACCGCTCGAGATCGCGATAGACGCGGTTGTATCCACTGACGTCGGTAAACGAGATGCTGGCACCGAGCGGAGTCCCCTTGTCGAGCAGCGGGACGACCTCCACGTCGAAAAACTGGCTCTCGCCGTTCGAACCCCGCCGCTCCACGTCGCGGACACTCGCCGGCCGGCGCTGCTGGTATGCCTCGTCGATCATCGAGCGCAGATCCACTGGTCGGTAGGAAATCTCGAGATCCTGGAGCGGCCGGCCGATGTCGGGAGTGACCAGGCCAAAGGCGGCGCGCGCGCGTTCGTTGACCGACGTGACAAATCCGGCGGTGTCGACCACGATGTGGGCGATCGGCAGGGCGTCGGCCACAAGCTCGCGGACGCGACCTTGCCGTGAATGATGGTTGGGGGGATCCAGGTTGCCGCCCTGAGCGAGGACGACCAGGCGATCCCGGATCGTGGCCTTCGGCACTTTGTTGAAGACCCGATGCTTGAGATCGACCGGGGTAAAGAGCTCGCCTCGCCGCAAGAGCATCTCGGCCTTGCCCAGGAAGAGGAAGCCCTTCTCGGTCAGTGCGTAGTGGAGGCGGGCCAGGATCTTGGCCTGCGCCTCCGATTCGAAGTACATCAGCGTATTCCGCGAGATCAGCAGATCGATGCGTGAGATCGGCGCATCCTGCAACAGGTCGTGGCGCCCGAAGATGATCGAACGGCGCAGGTCGCCGCGGAGCAGATAATAATCGCCCTCGGCCTCGAAGTATTTCTCCCGGAGGGCGGCCGGCACTTCCTCCAGTTCCTTGGCGGCGGCTCTGCCCTGGCGCGCCCGGGTCAGTGCATCGTCGTCAACGTCGGTGGCATAGATCTTCGTTCGTTGCCGGTACTCCGCGATGGGCAGGATTTCCTGTTGCAGGTATTCCCACGCCTGGGCATCTCGAAAGTAGCTGGTCACATTGATGAGGATGGTGTTGAAGAGGGCGGCGAATTCGTCGGGGTTCGCCTCCAGGTATTCGAGATAATCGGCATAGTCCTTGACGCCCACCTGCGCCATCCGCTTGGTCACCCGGCGTACGAGCGTCGGCCGTTTGTAGCCGCTGAAGTCGAAGCCACGGGTATCCCGAATGTGCTTCAGAAGGCGGGCAAAGTCGGGACCCGTCGGCTCCTCGCTCACCGAACCACACCCTCCGTCACCAGGGTCGTCAGCGCCAGGGGGATCTCATCGAGCCGAAGGATGAAATCGGCATGGCCCGATTTGATTGTTGCGGCCGGCATTCCGAAAAACTCCGCGGACTCCTGGTCCTGGGCGATCACCGTGCCCCCCATCTTCTTGATGGCCCCGACGCCGAGCGATCCGTCGCTCCCCGTTCCGGTCAGGACGACCGCGATCGCCCGCTCTTCGTAGCTCGCCGCCACCGACTCGAACAGCAGGTCGGCGCTTGGTCGGACGAAATGCACCAGCTCCGAGTGCGAGAGCGATAGGCTGCCATCGCGATTGACGAGGAGGTGGCGATCGGGCGGCGCGATGTGCACCGTACCGGGCCGGATCCGGTCACCTTCGGCGGCCTGCACCACCTCGAGGGGAGTGCGCCGCCGGAGAATCTCGGCCATCAGGCTGCGGTGGCGCGGATCGAGATGCTGGACGACGACGATCGCCGCCGGAAAGCCGGCGGGCAGACTCTCCAGGATGTGACTGATGGCCGCGATGCCACCGGCCGACGAGGCGAGGGCGACCACATCGAACTGCGCGCCTGGAAAGTTCCGGGAGGTTTGCGGCGAGTCGGCTCCCTCCGGCTCCTGCGAGCGTGACACCTGTTGGACCAACTCCTCCCGCTCCCTCGGTCCATGCTACCCCTCCAATCTCGTTAGTGCGCTTCGGCCGGGGAAGCGTAGTATCAACCTGATGGCCCGCGTGAATACGCCCAGCCAGCCGATGACCGAGCTCTACTTGATCCAGGGCGAGATCCCGGACACCAGGGACCTCGATGATGCCCGGCAGTGGGTCACGATCTACCGCGAGTTGGTCACCTTCGCCGACCGGACCCTGAGCCGGCTTCGCCGGGAGAAGGGCGGCAACCTGGAGGCCGACGGCTCGAACGCCAGCGACGCGGATGAGCGCGGGATGGAGGGCCACCTGCGGCGCTTGCAATTGCGGCTCGATTTTTGGGAGCGGCGCCTGTGGGAGCTTGCCGGCCTCGATCTCGATGTTCGGCGGCGCGTACTCAATTACGCCGGCCAGCGGCTGACCTTGACGCGTCGGGAGGCCGAATTGCTCGCGTTCCTCGCCCGGCGACCCGGCCAGTTCTTTCCGGCGGCGCAGCTTGTCAGCCTCGCCTGGGCGTCACCCGAGCTCTCTTCGGAACAGCTTCGGACCTACGTCGTCCGCCTGCGGCGGCATCTAGCAACCACCGGAGTGCCGGCTCGGCTGGTCAGCGAACCGCGCCGCGGCTACGGACTGGTCTTCACCGCGTGAGCCGCCCGCTGCCGAAACCAAGCAAGGTGCTCCAACTTCGACCCCGGCGCCCGGCGGCCGACGAGCCGGCCTCCAGGGTGGCCATCACGGTTCGCACCCACCTTTCGCTTCTGCAGGGGTACGCCGACATCATGGAGGGCTTGTCCCCGGAGCTGACGCGGGAGATCCTGTGCGTGATGGCGGAAAAAGCGCGTGAGCTCGGTTCAGCCCTTCAGCCGTTCGTCGACCAAACGCCGTCAGCCCGTCCGGCGATCGGCGACTACCGTCGCGTCCGGGAGCGTACCCGTCAGCTGATGACGGAGTATCGCCACCTGTTGGGGCGGCTTCATGACACCCTTTCGGAATCGCACGATTACGTCAAAGGCGCCGGAGGAACGCACAGCTAGCTGCTGAAGCCGTGAGCGTCGTCGAGTTGCGCGTGCTCGACGGGCCCAACCTCTATTTCACAAAGCCCGCCATCAAGCTCACGCTGGGCGTCGCCCCCTGGCTCACCCTCGCGGAGGAGCGGGCGCAGCGACTCACCAGGCGGACCGGCTTCAGACCGGTCGCCGCTCCGGGCGCGCCGAACAGCGATCAGCGGCGGCGCTACGTCGCCCGCTTCGCGGTGCATGTCGCGCGCCTCCTGGCTGACGCCACCGCGACGCACCTGGCGATACGGGGCCGGCCCGGGCCCGGCGCCGAGGAGATCGTGATCGCCTTCGTGTGGCGCCGGCAGCGAGCCGCGGAAGTGTTTGCGCGCGAGCTCGCCCCGCTACTTGAGCTGTCCCTCGATGGTCGACGATCGCTGGAGGGAGCGATCGCCGCGGCGGTGGATCGCCTCGACGGAACGGAGCCCGGCCCGGCGCCGACGGTGCCGCGCCCCACGATTCCCATCATCGCGGTGACCGGAACCAACGGTAAGACCACCACCGTGCGGTTGATCGCGCAGCTGGCTCGAACGGCCGGGCACCACGTTGCCTACACGACGACGGACGGCGTCTATCGCGATGAGGAGCTGATCGAGGCGGGCGACTATTCCGGCTTCAGCGGGGCGGCGCGGGCGCTGGCCCAGCCGGGCATCGACCTCGCCGTGCTGGAAACGGCGCGCGGCGGGATCCTGCTCCGCGGGATGGGCACCGACCACAACGACGTGGCGGTGGTGACCAACGTGACCGAGGACCACCTCGATCAGTACGGGATCCGCACGCTCGACCAGCTGGCGGAGGTCAAAGCCACGATCACACGGATCACGCAACCCGAGGGCTGGGACGTGCTCAACGCCGACGACCCTCGGGTGCTGGCGATGCGGCGACTGGCAGCCGGCCGGCCCTGGCTCTTCTCACTCGACGCCGACCACCCGGCGATCCGCACGACCCTCGCCGAGGGCGGGCGCGCGATCTCGGTTCTCGACGGTGCCCTGGTGGTGATGACGTCTCGCCGCCACGCGCACCGGCTGCTGCCGGTCGAGGAGGTGCCGGTCACCCTGGCCGGGATCTCCAGCTATAACGTGCGCAACGCGATGGCCGCGGCGGCCGCCGCGCTGGGTGCCGGCCTTCCCGAGGAGGCCGTCGTCGAGGGGCTTCGCACCTTCGTACTGGACCCGGAACGCAATCCCGGGCGGGCCAACCTCTTCGAGGTCAATGGCCGCGTGGTCGTCATCGATTACGCACACAACGAAGACGGCATGCGAGGCCTGATCGAAATCTGCCAGGGGTTGCGTGCGGCGGACGCCCGCATTTTCCTGGCGTTTGGCTCGGCCGGCGACCGGACCAACGCCATCCTCCACCGGCTGGCATACACCGCGGCGCGCGGTCCTGACCAGGTTGCCATCGTCGAGCTACACCGCTACCTGCGTGGACGCGATCCACACGACCTGGTCAACCGTCTGCAGGCGGGACTCGAGGACGGCGGCAAGCCGCAGGCACCGGTGTTTCCCAACGAGCTGGAGGGGCTCGAGTGGATGTTGACAGCATCGAAGCCGAATGATGTGATCGCGATCACCGCCCTCGCGCAGCGGCCCGAAGTCTTCCAGTACCTGCGCGACCGGGGCGGGACGTCCGTGGGGCCATCCCGCATCCGGGAATTGGTCCGGCGCGGGCGGGGCTAAGTCCCGGGCGAGACGGGAAGCGCCCGGCGCGCCTCGAGGATGCGCCAGGTGTCGGCGGGCTTGTCAACGCAGAGCAGCACGACGTCGCCCGCCGCCGCGCGGCCGAGCGCGGCATCGATCGCCGGCGCCTCGTCGATGATGACCTCGGCGCTCTGCACGCGGCTCTCGGCCGCGGCTTTGATGCCCTCCATCACGTGCTGGGCGATCTCGCCCCGCTGACGGCCGCGCGGGTTCGCGTCCTCGCGCACGATCAGGATGTCGAAGACGCGTGCCGCGACGCGCCCGAGCTCGCGCATGTCCTCGTCGCGGCGATCGCCCGGGGTGGCGATCACGGCGATGCGGCGGCCCGGCTCCGGTCCATTGACGCCCGGCGCGGTCAGCCGTTCGACGAAATCGCCGGCGAGCTCGAGGCCGTGCGGGTTGTGGGCATAGTCGACGATCACCTTTACGCCGTGCAGTTCGAACATGTTGAGGCGTCCCGGCGCTTCGTGGAACGACGGATGGAAGCTGCGCAGCCCCTGCCGGATGTCATGGAGGTGGGCGCCGGCGGCGTGGGCCGCCGCGGCCGCGGCGATCGCGTTCTGGACGTTGGCCCGGGCCCGCCCCTCGAAGGTCGCCGGGATCAGATGAACCCAGGCGATCTGTGTCGTCCGTCGCCCTTCGCGCAACACCATCATCTCGCCCCCACCCGGCTGTTTTGCAATGACAAACGCCTTGCGACCGCGGCGCACCCAGCGCTCCACCAGCTCGTTGTCGTCGCGCATCGAGAAAAGGATCACCGACCCGCTGCAATGGGTCCGCATCTCGGCGACCAGCTCATCGTCGGCGTTGAGGACGGCGGTGCCGCTGCGTGGGACGGCCTCGACGATGACCCGCTTGATCGCGGCAAGCTGCCGAAGCGAGTTCACCTCTTTGATGCCGATGTGGTCGCCCGTGACATTCAGCACGACCGCGACGTCGTTGGCGCTGTAGCCAAGGCCCTCGCGCAGGATGCCGCCGCGCGCGACCTCGAAGACGGCGAAGTCGACGCGGGGATTCTGCAGCACCATGCGCGCGGAACGCGGGCCGCTGGCATCGGCCTGCTTGACGAGCCGGCCGTCGATGTAGATGCCGTCGGTGGTCGTCAGGCCGATCTTGTGGCCGAGCCCCCTGACGATATGGGCGATCATCCTGGCCGTCGTCGTCTTGCCGTTCGAGCCGGTGACGGCGACGATCGGGATGCGCGCCGGGGTTCCCTGGGGAAAGAGCAGGTCGATGACAGCCTTCGCGACATACTGGGGCTCGCCTTCGGTGGGGTGGGTGTGCATGCGAAAGCCCGGGGCGGCGTTCACCTCGACGATCGCCCCGCCGGTCTCGCGCACCGGCTGGCTGATGTCGGGCGTGAGGAAATCGATCCCCGCGACGTCGAGGCCGACTACACGCGCCGCCTCTTCCGCGATCTCGACGTTGTCGTGGTCCGCCTCCATGGTGCGGTCGATCGAGATGCCGCCCGTAGACATATTGGCGGTGGCCGCCAGCTTGACGACGGCGTCCTTGGGCGGGATCTCGTCGAAACCGAAGCCCTGCCGCTTGACGAGCTCCTCGGCGGCCTGATCGATCTTGATGCGGGTCAGGACCTTTTCGTGGCCGATGCCGCGACGGGGGTCGCGGTTGGTGATATCCACCAGCTCGCGCACACTGTGAACCCCGTCGCCGATGACGTGCGCCGGGACCCGTTCCGCGACCGCGACCATATGACCATCGATGACGAGCACGCGATAGTCATTGCCCTTGATGAAGCTCTCCACAACGACGACGCCGCTGCGAGTCTGGCGGATGGCCCGCTCATAACTGCGGCGCACGTCTTCCTCGGTCCGCAGGTCGAGGCTGACGCCACGCCCATGGTTACCGTCCAGTGGTTTCAGGACGACCGGGTAGCCGATACGGGCGGCGACCGCCGCGGCCTCATCGGCCGACCGGACGGTTTCGCTTTTCGGCACCGGCAGCCCGGCGGAGGCGAGTAGGGATGTGGTCAGCTTTTTGTCCCCCGCGATGTCGACGCCCAGCGCCGAGGTGCGGGAGGTCATGGTGGCGCGGATTCGCTGCTGGTACTTGCCCTGCCCGAGCTGGACAAACGACTGGTCGTTGAGCCGGATGTAGGGGATGTCCCGGCGGGCCGCCTCGTCGAGAATTGCCTGGGTCGAGGGGCCGAAGGCCGCCTGGTCGGCCAGCAGCACCAGGCTTTCGAGCTCGGCGACGAAGTCGAAGGTCGGATTCGCCTGCACCAGGTGATTGAGGAGCCGGACAGCGAGCTTGCCGGCCGCCAGCCCGACTTGCTCCTCGTTGTAGCCGTAGACCACGTGGTAATAGCCGGGCGTGCCCGCCCGCCGCGTCTTGCCTCGGGTCGTGGTCGCACCCGTTTCGCGCTGGAGCTCGAGCGCGACATGCTCGGCGACGTGGCCCATCCAGGTGCCGTCGCGGAGGCGTTCGATGAAGCCGCCGCGGTGGTGGAGCGAGCAGCCGTGGTCGTGAAGACCGGGCAACAGATCGATCAGCGCGTCGTTGAAGGCCGGTATCGTGTTCGAGGGCCAGTGCTCGAGGGAACCCAGGTCGACGAGGAGGCGGATCGCCGAGTCGTACGACCAGTAGTTGGGGCCGCGCAGCACCTGGCTCTCGAGGATTTTGAGATCGGGCTTTAGCGGGGGTTTCTTCTCGACAGGCTCGTGCTTGGCGTCCTCGTCGCGCTCGACTCGCGTCTCCATGCGCGAACGGCTCACTCGGACGCCTTTCGATCCTCGAGGCGGCGCATCATCTTCTTCACGCGGCCCTGCGCCAGCCGTGCGATGTGCTCGTGTTTGGCGACGAGCAAAGGCAGGACACGTCGTGCGCGCAGGTCGAATCGATAACCCGCGGGGAGTGAATGGAGGCGGGCGTTTGACACCATCATCGGCTTGTGGCCCGTGGTCTGGAACGCGTCGGTGATCACATCGGTCCCGTCGACGATCGTCACCGAGCCGCGCCCGATGACTTCGAGGACGTCGTTGGCGTCGATGATGGCCGCCGTGTCCTCGTCGAGCCCGAGGCCGATCAATGAGGGGGATTGCGCTACAACGGCGAGAAGCCGGCCAAGGCGCGTGCGCTGCTCGAAATGCTGATCGACCACGACGTTAACCAGCAGCCCGAGCCCGACAGAAACGTTTGCCATCCGGTATTTGGGAGTGGCGCCCGAGCTACCGAACGCCATCATGTGCGTGGCTACCGCACTCGCACCGGCGGATGTGCCGGCCACCACAACGCCGCGGCCGTGCGCGTCGAGAACGGCGGCGCCGAGCTTGGTTCCGCCGATCACCGAGGACAGCCGGAGCTGGTTTCCGCCGGTCATGAAGATGCCGGTGACGTCTTTGAGTGCCTCGATCGTTTTAGGGTCGTTCGCCTCTTCCCGGGTTTCGGGGCGGAGTCCGGTGACCTTCGCGGCGCCGGCTCGCGCGAAGACGTGGCGGTAGAGTTCGGTCGCCGCGTCGCCGAGGGAGGAGGCGGTGCTGATCACCGCGATCCGCGCCTGATCACCGCCTGCAAGCTCGACGAAGCGCGAGAGGATGACCCGCTCGCCCAGCTTGTCCTCGGCGCCGCCGATGACCATGACCGGCCCGACCGGGCCTCCGTCAGTGGTGGGAGCGAGCCGCTGCGGGGCCGAGGCGTCGGTCATTCACGTCAGTGTACTGGCGGCCGTATTGCAGCGCCTCGAGTTCTTTTGCGAATTCTTATATGATTGGTGTCACATCGTCGGACGGCCGGTATTCGTGATCGGCCTCGCCCTGGATCGGCGCCGACGTCGCGACTGTACGAGAATCGTAGAATAGCGATATCAGGTCGTGAATACAATGATCCACTCCAGTACGGCTCCGCCGCAGCGCCCGGTCCCCCGCCGAGTGAAGCCACGCCCGGCGAACGAGTTGCTGCCCCGAGTGCTGGAGGTGCTGCCGGTGGGGGTCGCGCTGTTCGAACTGGACGTCGACGGGTTCAAGTTCCGTTACGGCAACCAGGTGTTCGCCCGGGTGCTGGCGCTCGACCGAATGCCAGCGGACGGGCAGCTGGTCGGTGAGGTTTTCAACCGGGCGGAGCACGACGCCGTCATCGAGCTCTTCAAGCTCGTGCGCGTCAGTCGCGA
>WNGD01001655.1_pt1 | contig 28885 bp, 27 predicted proteins | sample 5400671 | NCBI WGS metagenome assembly WNGD01 (sample SAMN13153369, study PRJNA577476) | soil metagenome | isolation source: 40 cm soil or saprolite under grassland replicate 2 | place: USA:California | collected 2016-06-15
GCTTCAATCTATCCGTGCGCTGCTTACGGCAAAATGGCCAGTGGAGCCCGTTGGGGATTGATACAATACCGATTTGGTCTTGTCCATCGCAAGGTTATCCGGCAAAATGGCCAGTGGAGCCCGTTGGGGATTGATACGAAGATACAATATAGCATTCCAGGGCAGGACTTTGCGGCAAAATGGCCAGTGGAGCCCGTTGGGGATTGATACATATACCAAACTGCACCAATGACTCTTCATGAATATGGCAAAATGGCCAGTGGAGCCCGTTGGGGATTGATACCTCTCAAAATATTCTTTCCTGGTGAAATGGAGAACTGGCAAAATGGCCAGTGGAGCCCGTTGGGGATTGATACGACTATTCCTCGTTTTTTCAATTCCTGGCATTCACGGCAAAATGGCCAGTGGAGCCCGTTGGGGATTGATACACACAAAGCATCCTTATAGTTCTCGCAAGAGGTTTCCGGGCAAAATGGCCAGTGGAGCCCGTTGGGGATTGATAGGCAGTTCTGGGTCCATGTCCAACGCCGCCGACTCCGGCAAAATGGCCAGTGGAGCCCGTTGGGGATTGATAGCAGAAGTCGCGTAAGGCTATCTATAACGAACTTCTGGGCAAAATGGCCAGTGGAGCCCGTTGGGGATTGATACCTATCTCCAGAGAAATGTTCCTTCCAGTGCTGAAACCAGGGCAAAATGGCCAGGGGAGCCCGTAGGGGATTGATACATAGCGATCTTCATAGAACGCTTGCAGTTCCCTGGCGGCGAAAGGGCCAGGGGAGCCCGTAGGGGATTGATACGTCTAAACCTGCTCGGGCCAGTGCCAGGTCTCAGACGCTAAATGGCCAGTGGAGCCCGTAGGGGATTGATACACTGTCCGGCAGCTTGAGGATCGCATGCCTCGATAACGGCGGCGAAAGGGCCAGGGGAGCCCGTAGGGGATTGATACCTTCCTCTTGCGGTCCGTTGCTAGAGGTGAAGGCAGGGCGAAAGGGCCAGTGGAGCCCGTAGGTTCTCTCACCGACACTTTTTTTTACAACTATGCGATAGGTGTAGGGACCACGTTGACGGCGTCCGCGATTTATCGTCTCCTCTCTGTTCATGACGAGCGAATCGTGTGCAACGGGGAGGAAGCGATAAATCGCGGACGCCGTCAACGTGGTCCCTACCCCAAAAACTCTATCCTCTGAAAAATGTCAGGGAGAGAAGAGCCCGTAGGGGATTGAAGCGTCGTCAACCAGATGATCCCGCAGAATACGAGCAGTGCGGCGAAATGGCCAGTGGAGCCCGTAGGGGATTGATACCGCTCGTCTCTGAACGCAGCATAGAGGCCCGTCTCGGCGAAATGGCCAGTGGAGCCCGTAGGGGATTGTAACATGAGCGCAGTCGCGACCTTGCTCGCCCGGCTAGATGGCCAGTGGAGCCCGTAGGGGATTGCAACAGACCAAGAGCATCATCGCTCTTGAAATCACAGCCCACGGCGAAAGGGCCAGGGGAGCCCGTAGGGGATTGATACGAAGCGTAGTACTTTCTTCTCTCGGTACGCATATTCTATTGGCTAAATGGCCAGTGGAGCCCGTTGGGGATTGAAGCTTTTCTAATGCCTGCAACAAAGATCGCTAGAAGAACTGGCTAAATGGCCAGTGGAGCCCGTAGGGGATTGATACTGAGGAAGTCCTTTCAAATCAAAGATTAGCTTTTTGAGGCGAAAGGGCCAGGGGAGCCCGTAGGGGATTGATACGTGCTGTGTTCATCTGAACGATCTCCTTGTGTGGCGGCTAAATGGCCAGGGGAGCCCGTTGGGGATGGCAACTAAGGAAGAATCTTCTGACAGATGGCGTCGAGATAGCGGCGAAATGGCCAGAGGAGCCCGTTGGGGATGGCAACATATACCACAAGGCATAATCGAGTACTGCATCTCTCTGGCAAAATGGCCAGAGGAGCCCGTTGGGGATGGCAACAACACTTTTCTCAAAGCTGAGAGCGAGCCTCTCCAAGGCAAAATGGCCAGGGAGCCCGCTTGAGGGTCGCGACTAATTCATTTATAGAAGTCCCTGATGAATAGATTTCACTCTCGTAAGAGCACGTACATCGATAATCAAATATATCAGGGCATTGAGGTTCTTGACAAATTGAATGTGATCACATAGGTTCAGGATACAGAAATGAATGCGCACGAGCAATGCTTTCAGGTACGCACGTTCAGGATGGGCAGATCTGTGATCTAACTGAATTTATTGCCATCTGGGTGCAGATCAGAGCTTGATGTGCCCTCCGCTTCGCTCTGATCTGGTTTGGCAGAACGTCACCACGTTCCTGTTCTTCGAAAGAGTCCAGGATAATCCAGTACCAACCCATCCCGATCAACAGGAAGTTCAGCCGTAAATGAACTCACTCCATGCTCAAGGCTCTCAAAGCGGTATCGTCCTGTCGAAGGAGTGACATCTAAGCAGGTATAGCGCTGTTCGGTGACCTCTATCTGCATCTGAGGAACTGCAATATACGCCATGGTGAGGGTCGCTGTAGAGTCTGGTTGAAGTGCCAGTCGTCGGATCGGCAAGGTATTGGTGAAAGGAGTAATTGAGAGATCGATATCCAGGCACCCCTCAAGCAAGGGGATCGTCTTCCCGTCCTCTGTTGTCCAGGTTCCTTCTCCATCGGTCAAGAGATGGAGCGATTGAGTTACATCACTCAAGACGTTCACATGTACGGCACGTAACCGCCAGTGCACGGTGCAGTGAATTTCATAGTGGACGCGAAACGGTTCCTGTTCCTGCACGCCAAGAATCAGGCCATCCGCGACGATGCCTTCCTGCTGTTGAAGCAAACGCAGGTGTTCAAGCCCGGGTCCCATCCAGGGAGACCACATGATTTGTCGTTTCATATTCAGACCCTCCACTTCGAAAAGAAACACATATCGTTCTTCTTCTCTTTTCCATTCTCATCAATGGCCTCTCATCCGGCAAGAGATGTAGCAGGAGTGACGAAGAACAAACTGCTTTCCTCTGAGCGCCAGCTTCTTTTCAGAAGGAGGTTGACAGATTACCAGGCATCACTCCTATGCACGTGAATATTCCCACTCCCGGTCTTTACCTTTAGCGGTGCCCGGTACCCTCCCCCTACCTCAGAGCGGCCAAAGTCGTTCACGACCCTTCCTGAGCCGGTTGAAGCCTGCAGGAGAAATGATGCATGAGATGGTAATGTGAGATGGACGGAGCCACTTCCGGTCCGAAGATCATAGTTCCCACGAGGATCAAGCTCGCCCGCAAAGGTGATCGAGCCGCTTCCAGTCTTGATACGTGAATTCCCTTTTGCTACTACTTGCCCAAGATCTATCTTCCCACTGCCAGTCGAGAGCGTTAGCTGCCCATTAATATCCGTTCCGGTGATCGAGCCGCTCCCGGTCTTCAACGCTATCTGACCTTGCAGATTGCTGACCTCAATTCTCCCACTGCCAGTGCGCAGCCTGATGTCGCCCTTGATTTCCTGGACAGCAACATTCCCCCAGCCATTGCTTAACTGGACATCGCAGTCCTCCGGCACTGTAATCTCAAAATCGATCTTCCTCATACCAAATTGGAGAAGGTTCCATACTATCTGGGTTGAGACGCTCACGGTATTATCTCTTGAAGCATAACGCACCTGCGTGTTTTCAGGACTCATTCCAATCCCACTCATGCGCTTTGTGGCGGCTACGGTCACTACGCCATTTTCTCCTCTGCGGATGGAGACGGAGCCTGCGCTATCTTGAATTACCAGTCGCGGATGGTCCATCACCTCGAAGGTCTGTGGTGGCATAGGGAGCGCCACGACCCGCCAGTTCATTGCCACTATAACGAATCCGGCGACCACGAGCGTTGCTATGAGCAGCCAGCTCAGCCAGCTAATAATGATGCCGAAGATAGTTCCTGCTGCGATGAGTACGCACAGCAAGACAATAAACAGAAGCGGCCCCTCTATACCGCGCTGCCCCGCCGACCGCGGGGAGATCTTCTCGCTTCCCCTGGGCCACATATCCTCTGTATCGAAACCTGCATAGCCTTCTGCATATGGACGTTCTTCATATTCTTGCCGAGGTGGCATCTGCCGTTGCTGCTGTTCACGTGGATCAGTATTAATCTCCTGTCCCGCGGACGATGTGTGTTCTTGTGGACCCGGGACGCCTTCCTGACTTTGCATACTCACTCCTTGATTTTCTTGAAAGAGGCTCTGCATCCTTACGGGGGAAAAGGAGGGAAACCTCCGGTCCTGTTCGTAGGGGTGGGGCTGGCCCCCACCCGCGTTCACCTGGGCCAGCGGGTGGGGGCCAGCCCCACCCCTACGAAGGCCTGTTTCCCCCGCAAGGATGCAGAACCTTGAAAGAACACTTGTTGTAAAAAACGTCACAAGGTGTATACGAAGCTAGTTTATAGAAGTTACATTTTCTAGTGGAGAGTGTCCTTCCGCAAGACTTCTACCTGAAATTATCTGTGCTCACGAGATGTTTCGCGAATGGTCTGTAAGTTGAGCAGTTCGGCAACTTCATAGGTGGTGACAGTTCCATGACGGGGACGCAGGCGCACCAGCGTGGGGAAGTGACCGATGCGCCCATGCACCTCTGCCAATAACACAAAGGCCGCTGGCGCATAGCCTGGTGGATTGATGAGGATCGGGCGTGTCTGCCATTCTTCACAAGAAAGTCCAGCTTCGTCGATGATCCGGTTAATCTGCGGTTCCAGCGCTTCTGCCTGGTCGATTTGTACTGCAATAGTGCGTACCTCTGCAATGGTTTCATGCGCAAGTACTTCGATCTGCGCACACTGCTCTGTTGTAAGTGGGTGCGTAAAGTTGAGTATGAGCATAGTCGATCCTCGCTACTGTTTGGGTGGGCGTCACTTGTTTGCATATCGACAATCCATGACCCAGGGCGACCGCCTGACAATGACCCACATCTTTTGAGGTCATCTATATGAAGCCACATGGCAAGCGGATACAAATTCTAGCCCATTGCACGGCTCAGTTATAACTGATCCTTGCTAATCCGCTCCAGAGGCGACACGAGAGCATACATCAAAATTGTGGGTAATTGTCACTGCATGCCTGGCGCAAACAAGTGACGCTCACCCTACTGTTTCTTACTCACTCGCAACAGGCATATCACTATTATTATACATTCTTCAACAGCGTAAAGTAGCCATAACCTGCGCTGGTTTTGCCTCCAATACCATACTCTTGTAATGCTTCCTGTAACCATTTCGTTGCAGTAATAACATCGTTGCTGTGCTCCAACTGCTCAGGATTGCGAGCCGCAAGTGCAAAGACAAAAACGGTATTGCTAACCGTCAAAAACGTCACTGGATTGGGCCTCTGATCGTTCGTAGGTAGTTTTTTCGCGTTATAGTATTCGGGATAGTGCATATTCATAATATCGAGCGCCAGTGTAAACCTGCCTTCCAACGGCATTGCATCGAAGAAGACAACCGTACCGCTGGTTTGCGCTGAGCCGAAGATACGCTCAATTGTTACATCATCTTTGTCAATCCGCAAGCTTTTATGTTCAGCGATCTCGCCCGTAACGTATGCCCTGGTCACACCCTTTAATGTACTACCGGGAATAAATGGCAGACCGTAGAGATGGTGCAGGGTCAGATCGGTCTCTAACACCGTTTCGCCTCCTAGACCAACGACCAGGCGTCCATCCGTGGCGGCACGAAAATGTTGGGCACCCATTGCCGTGGTCATGTTTAACCAGCGCCTGTACATACTTTCTGCTAGCCGAACATCAACTGTATAATTGTTCGTGATTTCTTGTAGCCATCGGCTCTTAAACATTCCTTTGTCCCTGCTCTCCTGAATAACGCGCTGAGGGGGATATTTATCCAGCAGTAAACCCAGGTTTCTGCACTGTTTTATACGATCCGCCGTAAGGAGCCGCGCCGTTTGCCTGGGCAGATAATACTGTGTCGGTCTGGAAATCATATCTGCACCTCTCCATTATCCGGTTCCTTGAGTTCTCCCTCTGCAAAGCGGCGTAGCCAGACGCCAAAGGCGAGACACTCGGTAGTCGCCCGCCGATAGTCCGCGCTACTGGTCCCTTCATCGGTTACCCAGCGCAGCAGGCCATCATACCCACTATCCATGACAGAACTATTTGCAGCCGCGAAATGACGAGGCTCATGCATCCACTCCGTCAGATGTTTGAGTAGCAAATAATGGGCTTTGTTGCTATCGTTCTTGCCTTTGGCCTTGAGAAAACCAAGTGCCTGACCCAGTCCATTACTCTGAATCAGCGCATTAAATCCACGTGCCAGGGAGCGGTATTCCTTTTCCAACGACTTTTCTTTGCTCTGATCTCTGTCTTTCACCTCGCGAATAGCAGCCCACGCCTGTCTGCCGCGCTCTTGCTCGCTATTCTGCCGTCGCGATTGATCATTGTCCATATTCATTTCCCTTCTTGTAAAGGAACACTTGTTCGTCCCGTAGCGGCATGGCTTGCCTGTGCCGGGTGTCCCCATGCCAACCCATTGCCGTGGAGACACCCGGCACAGGCAAGCCACAATCCATTTCAGTGAACGGGTGATCCATCTGATTCCTCGCGGGCTACGCCCGCTCGCCCGGCACCCGCAAGGGATGCCACTACGGGAAAACGGGGTCAGTCCTGCCAGCGGATGCGTACTATGCCGCGCCCGACCGTCTCATCACCACCTAACTGAAGATAGCTGCCTTTACCGGCTCCAAGCGGCTTGACGGCATCCAGAATCTCCTTCCCACTGAGCCGTATACCGTCCTTGCCATTCTTACGGGCATTAGTGGCGTAGATTGGTACGTAGAGCAGCGTATCTGTAGGTAGATATTCCTCAGTCCACAGTGCTCCGCCCTCGACCGTCTTAGTGGTTCTGTCTATGCGCACGCGTGTAATGACCTCGGTCGCATAGAGGGCGAAGTCACGGAAATCATTTTCCGGCAAGATCACCAGAGCATTCTTGACCTTATTGGACCAGTAGTCGCCTGCATTCAGATCTGGTAAGGCATGCTCCACCAGCCAACCGGCAATGCTATCAACCTGCGATTCAACCTGAGCGTCAAAACTGAATTCTTCCAGAACGAGCGTGTTGTATGCCTGTACCTCGCTGGTGGTTGTAACCAGCGCATTATTGGTCACGGGTTTAGCCGGTACATTCCAGGGCAGGTCGTTCTCAGTCTGTCCTCGCTCAAAATCACGTTTGAAGCGGGCAAGTACATCGCAGGAGGTCGTATAAGCAAAAACCCCACTGAGTGAACGAACCGGAAAGAGCAGGATACGCGCGTCCCCGGCAATAAGCGCTCCTGCATAGTCGCTCGTATCACCAGTTCGGCTATCGGGTCCAAATATAGCGCTGAGTAGCGCTGCATCTTTGATAGTGTCTTCCGCTGTAGCGCGCAGCTTGCCCTTGATCCCGCTACCCTGAATCATTGGATACTGTGTTGTGCGCTCCCTCTGGATAGGAAGATCTATACTGCTGAGACCAGAGCCAACTCCCGCGTGCAGGGGCGTCTCAACGTACAGATAAAGCATGCTTGTTGCCGTAATCATTGCTACCATTCTCCTGCATACACGATGCCATAGCCGATTTGCCAACCATAGTCGGTGAGGGGCTGCGTTATCTGTATTGATGAATTAAAAAAGTATACGCTGCCCGCTGGAACGCAACGCCGCATAATCTTGTTCCTACCTCCACTACTCCCAGGCGTGAGCTGCCAGCCTCCTATCGGCTGATAGCGCTCGATCGCTACTGCGCTCGGCCTGGATAAAGATACTGGCCATGCAGCAGGTTGCCAGCCACGTGCGAAAGCCGCTGGGGTCGCAAAGTACAACAGATTGCCATTCTGTACCTGCTCTATACTATCCTGCTGCACGTCTGTAGATGGTGCAATGATCTCAAAATGTGCCGCCCGTCGTTCGCCACCCAGCAGCAACCAGCCTTGATCGGGCAGTCTGAGCAGATTTTGTGTCTGCTCGTCAGCCACGAATTGTCTTACAGAATCCGCTCCCAGGTGAGCAGGTTCCAGTAAACGAACATCGACAACAAAGCCGTACACAAAGTTCGCTCCCAGATCGGAATTCATGCGTATCATGCGTACCTGATAGAGCATCCCTTCTATCGTCGTTTTTGTTGCATTGTTTATGCCGATGCCCACTCGTGCTTCATGCACATAAATATCATTGCTATCGACAAGTTCTCCGGCTGCAATATCCTCCTGTTCTCGTAGTGCCACACGTAAGCCTCGTTCGGTGAGCCAGCCCTTCATGGCTTCTGCTCTGCTATCCAGTGGCTTATCCGGATAAAGCAGTTGCATGTCGCCTGGCAGGTTGGTGATAATATTTGTTGCCTGTGGCTTCAGGCGTACCTGTCGTCTTGCGCCATCCTCCTCGCGCCACAAATGAGCGGGTATAGGGAAAAGTCGCTCAACAGCTTCGCCCGTACGAGCAACTGCGCTGCGTCTTCCAAGTGCGCTGCCTGTGATACAGAAGCGTCCATATTGCTCCGCGTCACCGATCAACTCGACTAAATCTTTTTCCTGAAATACCTCGTCGAGTGTTTTTTCCGGGTTCCAATGTGTAGCAATTGTGGCTCGTATGGCGCCTTGCAACGTTTCGGGTGTGGGAGGGAAGAGCGTCTCCGCATAATTATTCTCACCCGCGTTAAATGGGTGTCCTGTACGAAACAGGAGTGCCTCCGTTGGTTGGATAAAAAGCCGCATCAGTCCAGTTCCTTTCGTGCCAGGAAGATCATTACCAGTAACCAGCCGAACACTTCGACCAGGCCGTAGCGCGCTTCTTCCGCTTGTAATTCAACAGTTAATGTGGTGTTTTTGCGCAGATGGCGTTCGTCGCTGTCCATAGCTTTTGCTAGCTCGCTTAGCTGTTGTGCCAGGGCGCTTATCTTGTGCCGGGAAAGGTCTTTTCCCGCGTTGCGCTGTCGTTGCAAGATACGTATAATCTCGCTCTGTTGCGCTGCCTGTTCAAGCATAACCAGAGTGGGCGCTTCCTCTAACAGGGTGTAGACGCAAGCAGGAGAAAGCACATCATGCTTGAATAGCTCATAAAATTCCTCGAACAGAGCGAGCGGTCTGATAGCTATCTGCTCGCCATTGCGCTCAACCGTATACTCCCAGTGACATCCCACGCGCGTTTGCTCACCCGAGCGCCGGAGCACTATCACCACCAGCGCATTGCGTCCGTATTCCTTCTTAGCCAGCTCTTCAGCAGCATTTGTCATACGCCTGGCGTAGGAGAGCGAAGTATAGTGATGTGCTATGGCAATACCTGCGCTGGTGCTCACTGCGCGCCTTCGCTCTTCGCCGCTGACGACCTTTTTTACCTCCGTGCAGTACTCTAACTGGAGTTGCTCAATCAGTGCAAAGACCGTTTTGAGTGCCGTTTGCCCTGCCTGCTCCAGCGCAATCTGTGCGTCTATCGTATAGTCATGCGTCAACGGTGCAAGGGCAAAGGCGTCGTCGCCACCTGCATAGATGAGGCGGCCTGGATAGCGTTCATGCACTATCTCGGTAGCCCGCTTGCGTGAAAATATCGAGAGGGCCTTGCTGATAGCGCTATGCTCGTGCCTGTCCTTTACTCCTCCCAGTAATCTGCCCATCTTATCGCCATCTATCTGAATCATGGCATAGTAGGGTGTGGGGTGGGGAATTGCAAGAGTGTCGGCTGCCTTTAGCAAGCGGTTCAGTGCTTTCCTCCCTATACTTGTGCGTCTTTCGGCCTCCTGCACTGGCTCGATGCCGTAGTCTTTTTTGAGACGATGGGGCGTGAATGTTTCAAGAAAGTAGCAGTCTCCATCACGCTGCAGCATAACCTGCTTGCCTGGATCATCTCCAGCCAGGCGTTCGAGATAGGGGATCGTATTTTGTTCCATCTCGTTGAGTGGCCTTTGTGTACCATCCAGCCAGCCTTTGACGATGGCCATGTCGATGGTTATTGTAAGCAGTCGCTTTACAAACGATGCGGTAGCAATCGAACTGGTTGATGGGAACGATGCGCTCATCGTATTTCTGATTCTCAGGACGCTTGAGAGAAAGGCAAAGCGTTTCACGGTATCGATGGCGTCCAGGCGTTCCTCGCCGTTCTGGTTAAGATCGTGCGCAAAGTTCTCCGCAATGCCCTTCCAGAAAGTGTGCACAGCCTCACGTGAATCATCTTCAGTGCGCAGGATGACGCGTTCTCCCGAAATCGTACTTTTTTCCCCAGGCTCATCCCATGCTTCAAAGGAAGTTGCTTCCTGCCATCTGACCGTGCGTAGCCTCTTGCGTGCAGCCAGCGCCTCCTGTGTTCGTTTCAACCAGGCTGGATAGTCCTGCTCGTTTCCTTCTACGATAACCCAGAAGATCTCGAAGAAATTCTCGGCATTGGTCTGCCTGTCCCATATCTGACGCGTTACAATCGTACCATGTTCCGCCAGTACCATATTCCAGACATCCTGACAGATATGGAGCCAGCGTTCTTTGAGTTGCTTTTCACTTCGCTCGGCTGCCGCCTGAGCTTCTTCTTTATTCGGGAAGAGCGCGATATATTTGTTGGGAAGATCCGCAATATTGCCTTCGATGTTCGGGATGGCAGGGAAAATAAGGGCTGTTGACTCCATATGTTCCATGCTGGCTTCCATCAGCAGCGCAAGCAGGTAACTGCCAAGCCATAGATCGCGTGTCTTGCGGGCCTGTGCGATAAACGATTGTACAGGTCCTAGAGAAAACAGGAGCATAGTGCGTATCACAACTCTACCTCCACTCTCCCGGAGAACTGGTCGATCCATCGTTCGATGATTTTATAGTCTTTTATGCGCACATCCCCACCTATAGTTTTGAACAGGACGGCAACGCCCACATATCTGTGCTGGCACAACTCGGCGATACGCAGGTGTAGAGGCGAGGCGCGTCGCCTGTCAGGAGTAATGTTGGGGAGTGGCAGTCCGAAGATTTTGCGTTGCTCGATACTGATGCGGCTGCGATACTCTTGCATCCGTTCACCAATAACCTTCATAGCGCCTTCTTCGCTCTTCCACGGTTGCTCATCTTGTAATATCCAGATGCGACATGTGGTTCGTGCCAGGATGTCAAAGCGGGCTTCGTGAATAGCGTGTGCTACTATGCCATTGACTTCTCTGGCCTTTTTAATACCCTGTTCGAGTTGTTGTTTGAGTGCGTAGGCATGCTCTGCTTGCTCGAATGGAAAGACTGGAAGGTCTGGAAGGGTGTTGTTGATGGCTTGAGCGCTGAGACTGCCAGCGCAACGACGCGAACGCGAGCCGATGCCTCCCAGTTGCGTAAGCAGCCAGAATGCGGCGATTGCCTGCTTGAGTTGCTGACTGTTCGTATCTCGTGCGGCCAGGGTGACCTGAAAACGGGTGCCGGCAGGAAAATACCAGCGCGCTGGTCTGAAGTTTCCTCTTTCTGGCCTGCCATGACTTTTCATCGACCACAGTAGATAGCCTTTCCCGGTCGTCTGCCGCTTCTCTCCTCGCCTGACGCTGATCTTTTCTGTGAATTTGACAGCTCTATGAGAGGGAGCCGAGACCTTGATTACGATCGCTGAGCTTCTTTTGGTAGCGCCAAAGGTGGCGCTTTCCGTTTGCTGAATATATTCAAGCCCCTCTGCATCGGTCCCGACCATAGCGCCAACCAGGGCTCGCTGCCAGTAGCGCATGAGTCCACGCAATGTAGGAGCGCGTAGTTCTGCACTGTTCTGGTCGGCCCCGGCTAGAAAAAGTGGCGTGGTGGCCTGTACTTCAAAGATCACCTTGTGCATGAGTACAGACCTTTCCAATCCTTGCAGTCTCGCCAGTAGTTGCCTTGCATGATACCATACCTTCTTCCGCGGAACATCAGAATTACTTCGTAGTAAAAATGCTAAAAAACCATAACTAGTTCGGTTCTCTGCTTGCCTTCCTAACGCTTATACTGTAGCAAGGACTATTGTTTAAAGTACCTTCCAAACTTAAGTTGCAGGAAGCGATAGTCGAGGCGCTCCCTTTCTCTGATAGACCAGGCTTCACGACAGAACGAGAGTAGGGCCGTCGTATGCGTACTTACGGTGGGTGAACTGATCGAGAGTTCGACCGCGACCTCGAAAGGATGGAGTCCTCTGGCAAAGGCTTTGAGAACTTCTAATCGTCGTGCTGTCAGTTGCTCGACGACGCGTTTGCAGCGGGCCTGCTCCTCTGCTTCGGCCTGTTCTTCCTGCGCGCGGATGATGTCTCGCGCACTGGCGTCGAGGGAGAGTGTCGCGCGTACGTCTTCACTCAAACGAGCGAGGGGCACTTCGATGAGACGGACGCCCTCTTCTGGTTCGACGTGCAGGAGCGCCCCGTTTCTGGCGCGTTCGAGAACGGAGGGTGGTGTATAGATGTGCCACATATGGTCGTCAAGATCCAGGCTGAGGATGGCCGCCGACATAGAGAGAATGGACATGAGGCGGCGTCCTCCTGTAATGGAGAAGTGGACGATACAGTGGCGCTCTTTGAGGCTGCGGATGAGGCCGTGCATGGTGTTAAGGACGGCGTCTGTGCTGGCTTCGTCAACGATATCCTCTAGCGGTTGTTCGTTATACCGCAAGACATGGCTGCGGAGGTGGATGATCTGGTCGTTGCGGTAACGGTCGCCGAGGAATTCGTGATTGAGGAGTTGGATAGAATGGTTCAGGTGTGGGTTGTGTGTCGTGGCCGGGTGTACAATATTGACTTCGCTGATGGGAATGCCGTGCTGCAGGAGCAGATCAAGCGTGAAGGTGATAATCTGCGGCTGTCCACCCGTGGTTGCTAGTAATGCGTGGATATATTCAGTTCCTGCCATGGTTTTCTCTTTCTCTGTAAGGAGGTTCCCTTGTTTAATCCCCTACCTGCTATTTTGATAGGTGGGCCACCCCACGCTGGAAAATCTGTACTGACTTATAGCTTGACACAAGCACTACGTAAACGACATATTGACCATTATGTTATACGTGCCTGCCCCGATGGTGAGGGCGATTGGTCGCAAGAGACCGACCGTGAAGCTGTGCGCCTGATCCGTATTAAAGGTCAGTGGCAACCAGAATTTGTCAGGAGCATCTGCTATGCGTTGGAACGACGCCATTTCCCTCTGCTGGTCGATATGGGCGGGCGGCCAGAAGAATGGCAGACAGGCATTATCAATAATTGTACGCATTCCCTGTTGCTCCTTCGTTCTGACAACGAGTCTTCTTCTCGCTTCTGGCAAGAACTGGTGCAGGAAAATGGTCTGTTACCGCTGGCTCGCTTGACTTCTGTCCTGCATGGCACATCTACAATTACTTCACGTGCTCCTGTTATCGAAGGTACACTAACCGGGTTAGATCGCCAGTCTTTTGCACAAGGATCGCTCTTTGAATTGCTCGTAGAACGCATCGATGCACTGTTCAGCTCGTATTCTTCTGAGGAACTGCGACAGGGCTATTTGAATGCGGCCCCTGCAGAGGTGATCAACCTCGATACATATCTGCAACTGCATGCGCCACAGTCAGAACGCTGGGAACCCCAGATGCTTCCTGCTCTCCTTGCAGAACTGCCACGTGCTACGCCTCTGGCTGTCTATGGGCGCGGCACAAACTGGCTGTATGGAGTCCTGGTTGAGCATGCCGGGGCACAATCTTTCTACCAGTTCGATCCACGTCTTGGCTGGGTGACACCTCCTCAACTTCAGATAGGTACGCCGACAATGCAGGCGGTGAGCGTCGAACTACAGCAATACACTGACACAACTGTGCTTTTTGCCTGGTTAGTGCATGATTACCTGGACTACTCGGAAGCGGATCAGCTTGTCTTTCCTCCGCTCTCTCCTGAGCACGGAGCTGTCCTGAGTGGCAAACTTCCACTCTGGCTGGTGACTGCCCTGGTCCACCTCTATCATACTGTCGTTGGCGTCCCATGGATTGCCTGTTATTCTCCCCAACTGAAGAAGTCGGTTGTCGTTGCCTCGCGTGTGTCAACACATGCTCCTGGCGATCTCATTCCTCTTCCTCTTTTTGGGAGTATATCGAGGGAGTATAGCATATAAATAGACGAACCTTCATGAATATATGAGAAATTACTAGACGAGCGTTGGAGTTTCATCGCATTCGTGTAGGGGAGAGCTTTGTATATTTAGTCGTATCGGGGATTGCTCCACCCAGGTGGGGCTCCTCTTAGAGAGAAATGGATGGTTTCGTTATGGATGGACCGTTTACTTCTGTGGCTCCGGCCAGGCTCTATGCCTTCTTATTGAAGCTGAGACCGTTGAAAGCAGGGACGCTCATGCCTTTCTCTGGTGAATTAGTACACGGTGCGTGGCTGCATTGGTTAAGATGTGCAGCCCCTGATGTAGCTGCGTGGCTGCACGATGGGAACAGGCGGCGCTTCTTCACCTGCTCCAGTCTGCAATTTCCGCTTTCTCCACAAAGGACTCTGGAGGTGGAACGCGAGAATGTGCACCTGCCATTAGACCCGGAAAAGACCTACACAGTGCGTATTACGCTGCTGCTGGGTGAGCTCTTTCCGCTTTTTTACGATGCATTGATGCGTTTCAATACCACTGAGACGGGAGTAGGTAAAGCGCCGTTCATGCAGATTGGCAAGCAGTTGTTCTGGCTTGAGGAGGTTGTGCTGAATAATGACGATCTTTCCGGCTGGACAGGCTTTACATCACTATCTGCAATGGTGGAGAAGACGAAACGCTTACATCTGAGCGATGTTCAACCGCTAACATTAGATTTTGCCTCTTTGACGACGTTCAATCGCAGTAATATAAGGAGTAGAAACTATGGGCCACACCATGCCCGTTTGCCGTTACCAGACTATGTCTTTTCCGGCCTGGTACGGCGCTGGGAGGATGTAGCCCCGCCGGAACTGGTCAACGTAGTGCAGAAAGAGCATATCGAGGAATATATCCAGGACGATGGTATGATTATCGTTGATTATAATCTCAAGACGCACCGCCTCAAGTTTACGACGCATCAGCAGCAGGGCTTTATCGGTCAGTGCAAATACCATCTACGTAGTTCCGGTGAGGAGAGTACATTGTATTCGTCACTGACAGTACGTCAACAGATTCTATTACTGGCTCAACTGGCGTTTTACTGTGGAGTTGGCTATAAAACATCAATGGGTATGGGGCGTGTGCGCCCTCTGGAAATATTACAACTCACCCGCGAGGGATTGGAATTAAAGATGCCTCACAAACACCTCCTGGCAAATTGAAATTTTTATGCCTCTATATACGTGGTATGCTCTATAGAGGCATCAATAAATCTTGCCAGACCCGCCCGGGATTGAAAAGCAAAAATGAGACCGATTTCTATAATCGATCTCATCGCTGTAATAACAGATATCCCTTACATAGGAGGTCGGCGGCAGCACCAACACAGGAAATGCCTGCGCATGAAAGCACTTCTATGGGGGACCTTAAGGGCTTACTCGCCCGTACGAACAAATATTGACATAAAAGTACTCATGTACTATTTGCCCAGGATACCCAAAAGTATGTATCCTGTTGAGGATGAAGTTGCTCAACGCGTGTTATCTACACCCCCTTATAGTTAAATGACTCCTATCTGGCATATTCTGTAAAATTCTCAATAGTCCCCGTAGCGGCGTGCCTTGCGTGCGCCTCGTCGCTCACCAGCAAGCATCCCCCGACGAGACGAGGCACACGCAAGGCGTGCCTCTACGGGACGAAGTCAAGTGTTCCCATTTCACAGGCATATCACAATGTGGAGGCTTCTAGACTTCTAGTACTCAATAAGAACACTTGCAACTGTGTATGATAAGACATAACTGTGTTTTGTGATTTATTCGAAATGACATGCATATAAAGCTCATATGCATCTAAAATTGTTGACATTATGGTGTCCTTTCTGCTATGGTGTGTGTACACACCTGTTTACTGTTGACGTATGGTTAAAGCGCCTTTATAAGCCATGTTATGGGCATACTGGTATACTGCATGAGTCAGAATTATGGTGCGTTGCGTGTCGTACGCGTGCGTCCGCCCGCTAATGCTACTGCACATCTCCAGGATCGCTATCCCACAGGCTGGTTGCCAGAAGAACGCCTGGTCCATTTGCTCTCTCGTTCCGAGACGACGATCGGACGTGCATTGAGCAATGACATTATTTTGATGGACCCGACGGTTTCGCGTGAACATGCACGCCTGGTGCGAACTGAATATGGCTGGTCCGTTTTCAACCTGACGATGCACAATATTGTGCGTGTCAATGGCCGGCCTGTGCCCAGCGGTGGCAGCATTTCACTGCAGCCACAGGATTTCCTGGTATTGGGTAGTACCATGTTACAGCTGATTGCTCCGCAGTCAGAAATGCCTGAAGTGCCCGGAGAGAGCGACCACTCAGAAGAACCAACACAACGCCTTCCTTCGCAGCGGGAGGTGCCGCCATCCCTGTTCCCACCGTCGCTACAGCCTCTGTCTGACAATGCGTCGGCCAATGGCAAACAGGATGGCGATGGTGGTCTTAGAAAGCTCCTTAAAACCTCAAAGCCCGCGCAATCGCCCACTCCTGTGCAAGCATCTGCCTGGCATGCCAACCCACCGGCGTTGCAGGCTGCTTACCCTTTGCCTGTGCAGCCTGAACCAGAACAACAGGCACAACCCTGGGACGAGGAAGAGGAGAACCTGCTGGGTGCTGGTGTGACCATGCAGTTTGCGTTGCCCCAACGCATGGGAGTACGCACACGCTGGCTGATTGCTGGCTTCGGCATCACTATTTTGATTGCTTTTGCGGTTATTACAATTGTGCTCAATAGCATTATCGGCATCTCTTCCGCTGCACAGAATGGGCTTTCGAGCATTGTAGCCGCGCTTACCATTCCTATAATTCCGGCACTGGTCATCAATCTGCTGGTCAACTTTATCGATCGCTATGAGCGTGAGCCATGGTTCTTACGCCTGGCAGCGTTCTTATGGGGTGCTATTATCGCTATCCCGCCCGCACTTTTCATCGAGTTACGCGTCGATGCAATAACACAGTCCGTCTCGGATGATCTGCTGCGTTCAATCATTAAGGGTCTCAATGCAGGTATTACCGAGGAGTCGGTGAAGGGACTGGGCCTGCTCTTGCTCTTTGTGGTTCTGCGTGACGAGTTTGATAATGTGACTGATGGCATCGTCTATGGTGCACTGGTTGGTGCTGGCTTTGCGATGGTCGAGAACTTTGTCTACTTCGCATCGAATTCCAGGGATTTTCTCGTCTTCCTTATCGTCGGTCGCATTGTGCTTGGCTGGCTCAGCCACTCGACCTTTACCATGTGCTTCGGCGCTGCCCTCGGCTACGTGCGCCATACTCACATACGCTGGCGACAGATCGTCATTCCCCTTGCTGGTTACCTGATTGCGGTGGGTCTGCATAGTGTCTTCGACTTTGTGGATAACTATGCCAGCGCCATCGTGCTCGGTGATCAGGCGATGGCCACAATCTCATTGGTCGCGGTTATCGGTAATTATATACCGCCCTTTATCGCGCAGATCACCCTCTTCTACATTCTCATCAAGTCATTGGCGCATGAATCTGCTGTCATTCGCGAATTCCTGGCTCCAGAAGTCAGTAGTGGAGTGGTGCAGGTCGATGAGTATGCTCTGCTACAAAACTCGTTTCAGCGCACAAAAGAGGAGCGTCGTGCCCTGCGGCGCTATGGTCTGAAGCAATGGATGCGCGTAAAAGCCCTCTACCAGACCGAGATTGGCCTGGCCTTCCGCAAATGGCACGTCAGCATGGGCGATAAACCCAAACTGGGCTATCGTCAACCCGAGGACGCTTATCGTCGCCGCATCAAACGTTTGCGGCAAGAGATTGTCACCTTTAAGATGCAAAAACAACCCTGATAGCCATAATTATGAAACAATTGCGCTACATCGCCATGGAATTTAATAGCAGACTGCGTCAGTCAGGCTCTCGAACGAAGCCGAGCTCCTGGAGACGGGTCTCAAAGAGGGCACCTGAGGCCACATCATCACCCACTCCGATGGCCGCCCCCCTCTACTTGCTAGGTGAGAACTACAGAATTGCCCGGCCTCCCCATGCACCAGTTGCGGATGCCACTCCCTGTCCTGTCTCTACCAGCCAGGGCGTTCCAGTACAAAGAGCTAATGCTACAACTGGCAGACCTTCAACAGGTTCTGTAGCTCACATCTAGCAAGTCTCGACGCTTTAGCGCTTTTGTGCACAATACGTGTAGAAAGACCCCGCGCCACAGAAATCCGGTTCCCACATCTGCTGGATCATCTGGTCGTACAGGAAGTCTATCATCTCCTCGGACCTCGGCACATATTTTACAAGGAAGGGTCGGGCCAGATGATAGAGCGCGACAGCGTCATCCAACCAGATCTTGTGTTCGCGTGGTCGATACCCGGAGAAGTCAAGCGCGTGACACTCGACACCTGTTGGATGAAAGCCAGCCTTGTAGAGCAGACTGCCCAGACGAGCGACCACCCCCTGCGTGTAGCCGTCGGTAGAGAGACCCATCCCCGCGGTGTGCATGGCCTGTGAGAGCAGCTTGTTGAGCTGGTTGAGGGCCGGGGAGGTGGTATAAGGCCATTCTGCCTCGACACTGATGAACCAGCCTCCGGCTCTGAGCAGTCGGTGGATTTGTGTGAGCAAGGGGAGCCACTTCTTGCCAGGAACCCAACCCGCCGCCAGGCTCAGGCGGACGTAATCGTAGCTGTGAGCAGACCACTCCTGCAAATCCGTCAATGCGTCAACCACTTCAAAAGAAATATTGTCGAGCAACTGTGTTTTGGCCCGTGCAGTCGCGTACTCGACCTGGGTCTTACTCAGATCAATGCCGATGACCGAAGCCAGCGGCATCTCAAAAGCCACATCTAAACACCAGTCCCCTGTACCAGAACCGATGTCGAGGATGTTGGCATCTGCTTTGAGGGCATCGATGCCCACCGGAAATAAGCCCACCACCTGGTTGACTTCTCTGGCCTGCTGTGCCAGTCGTGCGGTTTCAACCCCATCCTCCGTGTTGATAATGTAGGAGGTATCCTGTTGATCGGCCCTCAGTGTGCTCTCGTCCACGTCTCACTCCCTTGCTGTACGGTTGGTTCCTCGTTTTCTTGAACAGAGACAACAATCGATACATGCTGCTCAAAGGCTACTTCTACCCCTGCCTGAACTGCCGGGACTCCTGACTGCTTCTCGATGGCTTGTATCGTGATCCCCCGCGCGTGCCTGACCTGCTCAAAATCAAGAAGCGGTTTGCTCATCTGCTCGTCTCCCTCCCTTGATCGGCTGGTGACCAGATAGTGTTGGCGATGATGGAAATGGCCTGTTCTGGCCCCACGAGGTCGGTAAGCTGTTCGTGATATTTCCCGATCGCTTCCGTTTTTGCGGCGATAAAATCATGGCGTGCTGTACCACTGGCAAACCCCAGTAATCCCCGTTGACTCGCTTGATATTCCTGATCGATTTGCCGCAGGATTCGGGCGACTTCGCTTTGTGACATGCAAGGCATCTCCTTTTGCATATTGGTATGAGGTGTTCTATCAGAACAATCATAAGCTGCGAAACTACTCACATTTTAATCTGATGCTACTTGTATTGACATACATTTCTCCATCTCCTTTTCACCATTTTTGACACCCATTTTTGCATCTTCTGGCACCCTCTTGCATCCTCTCTGTAACGCTCTCGACAGAGACAATGGAAAACGGTACAATGGAGAAAGAACGTCGAAGGTGGCAAGCACGACTCAAATGAGGAGAGGTTATGGAGCGGAGAAGGTTAGCGACCGCGCGCTATGAAAAAGGATGGTCTCAGGAAGAACTGGCAGAACGGGTGGGTGTGACGAGAAATACCCTCAGCAAGTGGGAACGAGGAATAGTAGCCCCGTATCCTCTGCATGTCCATCGACTCTGTAGTCTCTTCGGAAAAACAGCGGCGGAGCTGGACCTGGAAAAGACCTCACGCAAGAGTCAGCAGAAGGCCGTAAAAGAGGTTGCCCAAAACACTCCTGCCGTTCCTTCTGTGTCTTCTATCACTTTGGAGAAGAGTGCCTCACCGGTACCTGTCATCCTGGATTCTCCATTTCTCCAGTCTGTAGAACCAGAAACACAAAGATGGTTCCGTCCAGCAGATCACGACATGCTTCTCTCTATTCAAACGGAAAGAGTCTCGCTAGATTTAGAAGAGCCGACAGCCTGGTTTGGAAGGAAACTCGCCTATCTTCTAACTATCGTCGAGGAATGTTGTGGGCACCAGGAACTTCAGCAGAAAATGGGGAATGTGTTGAATTCCATGCAACCAAAAGCGAATGATAAGGAGTACACGCTTTCGCGGAGACAGTTGCTCATCACCCTCGCGACATTGCCTACAGTTTTGCTTCTTACGATGCTGCAAGGACGGCTTTCAACTGGGCGAATTGAGCAGTTCCTCGCACGCAGTGCAGCCAGCCTGGCAGCTTGTTGGCATCTTATGAGAGGTTGCGAGTATTCCTCAGTAGAGGAACTTCTCCCAACGTATTTGCCCTTGCTTACGAATCTAGCTCAAGAACCCTCAAAGTATCAGAGCACGGCGGCTAGCTTGGCGACACAAGCATATCGGCTGAAAGGCATTCTCGCGTTGCACAATAATGATGCTAGAGCTCGTGATATCTTCTTCCAACAAGCGATGTACTATGCGCAAATAGCTCAGAATCCAGGCTTATTCGTTGCTGCATTGATTTCGCTTGCCTATCATAAACCTGATCCAGTAGAAGCTGAACAACTTTACCAAAGGGCTCTTGTTTATAAGCAGACCCTTTCTCCGCTTCAACGTTGCCGATTATATGTTGAGTTGTCGGTTGCTTACGCTCAGCAGAACCGAGAAGATGAGGCTATACAATACCTATATTTCGCTCAACAGGAATACCCAAAGCAACCCGAAAACGATCCGAGTTTCCTCTATGCTGAGTTCGACCCTTCTTCAATGATTCTGGAGAAAGGGAGGGTTCATCTTGCTCTCACTCACTATCAACCTGATGGACAGCACCCTCAGCAAGCATGGGAAACATTTGCTCATGTCGAAACAAGTCAGTCAACACTTGCCCTTTCGGAGCGCATTCGCTACGAGATTGTGAATTATCAGGCGGAAACAGCTTTGGTCTTGAGGGATCGCGATCTGTGCTGTAATTATATAGAGCAGGGTGTACAGGGAGCGGTGTTATTAGGAAGCGCTAGGCGACGAAAAGAGGTGCTTGCTACTACAAATAAGGCGTTGAAGCTTTGGCCTCATGAGGGACGCGTAAAAGAACTCAAACATCTCTTCGCCTGACAGAATTGTCAGAAAACAGGTGGAAACTCTCCAGGTTATTTGTGTACAGAGAGGACGTATATGAAGAGAAAAACGATTGTGATAACAGGAAGCACAAAAGGGATTGGAAGAGGCATTGCGCTTCGGCTGGCGCGTGATCAACACAATATCGTGCTCAATTACACACAGGATGATTTGCGGGCACAGGAAACGTTGCGTCTCTGCCAGCAAGTGACTTCGCAGGTGCTCTTGGTAAAGGCAGATGTCTCAAAGAAAGCCGAGGTTGAGCATCTGATGCGACAATGCGTTCAACATTTCGGAGCACTTGATGTTCTCATCAATAATGCCGCACGTATTGTTGATAAGCCTCTATTGGAAATGAGTGAAGAGGACTGGGAGCAAGTCATTGATACGAATATGAAGGGAACCTTTCTTTGTTCTCAAATAGCCGCATTCTCCATGCTTCAGCAGGAAGATGGAGGCGTTATTCTCAATATAGGGGCGTCAACAGGAATCCGAGGTCGAAAAAATGGGATCAATACCTGTGCCTCAAAAGCAGGCATTATGGTGATGACACAGTGCCTTGCATTAGAATTAGGCCCGAAAATACGGGTGAATACGATTGTTCCAGGATTAACTCGAACAGAAGAGACAGAACAGCGCTTCCACCTCAATGATCCCGCAATTCTTCACGCACGAGAAGAGAGTATCCCGCTGCAAAGGATTGGAACCCCCGAAGATATTGCTGATGCGGTAACGTTACTGCTTTCTGACAATGCCAGTTTCGTCAATGGACAAAAGTTTGTGGTGGATGGCGGACAGTACATGTGGTAAATCAAGGGAAAACGGTATAATGTAGGAAGAGGCTCTGTCAATCACCACGCGACTCAAATCGCCAACCGTTTTACAACGCCTCCTCCGCTTATCAGAAACGGAAGATTGGGCCAAAGAACTAGCCGCAAAATATAAGATGTTTGCTAGAAAATATCTTTGAGACGTTGCTATCAATATGTTGGGAGTTGGAAGATGAGAGAAGAAAAGCGAGTTCATCCACTTCTCGTCACAATGGGGTGAGCGTCACTTTTTTGCACACAGCAAGGCACTGGTGTAGGGGCGCGATTGATAAGCCCGCGACTGGCTCAGGTGCACGGGGCATTGTCATTGACGCCACGGGCTTATCAATCGCGCCCCTACACCAGTCGGATGGTTGCTTTGATAGGCCCTCACCCTCTCTTTACCCTCCTGACGCAAACAAACGACGCACACCCGTCATAATGCGTAAGCTTGCTATTCCTTTCACTACCGCCTATACTAAAGCAAGGGGGCAGCTACGACACCTCTCGTTGTCATTCAGATTTAGTTCATCCCATTATTAGCTCTCAGTAATGTGGTAATATTGATCCTCTCAACTTCCTCCCCAGGCTGTCGGACAGGGTTATATATTCTCTGTAATGCTCCTGTAATATTCCCGGCTTGCCCAAAAGATGTATAGTGATGTATAGGGTGTACAGTTGAACAGGCCATTTTACATACCTCTCTCAACCTCCACACTGCCGCAAACCTCTCACATATTGTAAACTTGACACCCATTCTCGTAACATGTTAGCATGGACGCAGGCATTCACACTTAGAAAGGACCGTTTTATGGAACTGGGGCGGGCTGACCTGCTACAGATCTACTACTACATGCGCCTCACTCGTGCTATGGAGGAACGCCTCCGCACACTCTTTTTACAGGGACGTGTGGCGGGCGGTGTCTACACTGCACAGGGACATGAGGCGACGACCGTCGGGGCGGCAATGACGCTGCGCGATGGAGACTGCATTGTTCCGCAGCACCGAGATCTGGGGATGCACCTGGTACGCGGTGTTGAACCTCGTGCCGTGATGTGTCAATGGTTGGCGCGCGGCAACTCTCCGACCCTGGGTCGGGATGGACAGTTGCACATCGGGGATATGCACCATGGCGTTGTCCCGATGATTAGTATGCTGGGCGAATCGCTGCCTGTGGCTTGCGGCGTTGCACTGGCAATGAAGATACGCAAGCATCCAGACGTTGTGCTGGCCTCCTGTGGCGATGGTGCAACAAGCACCGGCTCGTTTCACGAGGCTGTAAATCTTGCATCCGTGCAGAAATTGCCGTTAGTATTCTTAATAGAAAACAATGGCTATGCCTACTCAACTCCGACCGCTAAACAGTTCGCCGTGCACAATCTTTCCGAACGCGCCCTGGCATATGGCATCCCTGGCGTGAGCGTCGATGGCAATGATGTACTGGCAGTCTTTACAGCGGTCCAGGAGGCCGTTCAGCAGGTACGCAGCGGACAGGGGCCGGTAATTGTAGAGTGCAAGACGTTCCGCGTGCGCGGACATTCCGAAGCTGATAAGGCCGACTATGTGCCGCAGGAGCAGCGGGACGAGTGGCTGCAGAAAGATCCTGTTACCCGTTTTGAGAACTATTTGATGCAGGAGCAGATCCTGACAGTTGCGCGCAGGAGCGAGATCGAGACAAAAGTCAAGGATGTTGTTGCTGATGCCGTACGTTTTGCCGAGCACAGTCCTGCACCTGATAGCTCGACAGTAGCTGAATGCGTCTTTGCCCCTGATGGGCCTATCGCGCTTATTGGCGAAGCAGGAGCGGATAATCCGCGCTATGTCAATGCGCTCGATAGCCGTACGGGCCAGCCGTTCAATACCATGAGCCGGGCAGAGGAGGCCGTTGGACGACGATGAGCGGAAAAAAAGTAACTTATCTAGAAGCAATAAGCGATGCGATTCGCGAAGAGATGCGGCGCGATGAGGCGGTCTTCCTCCTGGGTGAAGATGTTGCTGAATACGGAGGAGCCTTTAAGATCAGTGCGGGCCTGCTGGAAGAGTTCGGGCCAGATCGTGTTATCGATACTCCTATGGCCGAAGCTGCGATTATTGGCTCCGCTGTGGGCGCTGCGTTGATGGGCATGCGCCCAATCGCTGAGATGCAGTTCATCGACTTCATCGCCTGCGGTTTTGATCAGATCATCAATATGTCGGCAAAGATGTATTGGCGGGTGGGTATGCCGGTCCCGATTGTGATCCGTGGCCCATCCGGGGGTGGCACGAAAGGTGGTCCGTTCCATTCATCCAGCCCGGAAGCCTGGTTTTTCCATACACCGGGGATCAAAGTGGTTGTCCCCTCCACCGCCTATGACGCGAAGGGACTGCTCAAAGCTGCCATTCGCGATAACAATCCCGTGCTCTACCTGGAACATAAATTGCTGTACCGTATGCCCGAATTGCGCGAGGAGTTGCCGACCGAAGACTACATCGTTCCTCTGGGTAAAGCGATTATCCGTCGCGAGGGCGAAGATATGACTATGCTGACCTACGGCGCTATGGTCCATCAGTGCCTGCGCGCGGCGCAAAGACTTGAAGAGGAAGATGATCTGGAGATAGAAGTACTCGATCTACGGAGTATTGCTCCCCTGGACCGTGAGGCGATCCTGGAATCGGTCAAGCGTACGAACAAAGTGCTGATTGTTCACGAGGATACGCTCACAGGTGGTATTGGGGCCGAACTCTCGGCAATTCTGGCCGAAGATCTCTTTGAATACCTGGATGGGCCAATCACACGCGTAGCAGCACCAGATGCGCCGTTCCCCTACGCGCCACCACTGGAAGCCGCTTACCTGCCAAACTCTGAAAAGATTATCAGTGCGGCGAGACAGCTTGCAGCCTATTAAAGCGAGTACAAAGGAGTGCGAACATGCCAACGCCAGTAAAAATGCCCCGTCTGGGCGAATCTGTTGCGGAAGGAACCGTGGGAGCCTGGCTTAAACAAGAAGGTGACTATGTAGAGAAAGATGAATCGTTGGCGGAGATCATCACGGATAAGATCAACGCCGAGCTACCATCGCCCATCGCTGGTCGCCTCAGTAAAATTCTGGTCAATGCCGATGAAACTGTGGCGGTCGGCGTTGATATTGCGCTGATCGAGGAGAGTGCGGATGTCTCTTCCACACCATCCGCAGAGGCTGCTCCAGGACCAGATGCAGCCCCCGTAAGAAATTCTGCTCAGGCTGCGACACCTGTGCTGGAAGAGAAGACTGCCAGTACCAGTATCGGCAATGGTGAACACTCGCCCGCTAATCGGCAGAGACAGACCTCGCACGCAGATGAAGAAGAACGACAGCGTATCTCTCCCCTCGCAAAACGCCTTGCGCGCGAGCATGGTATCGACCTGAATACTATTGAAGGTACAGGAACTGGCGGTCGCGTGCGCAAGGAAGATATTCTGGCGTACGTTGCACAGCAACAGACCACATCGACACAGGCTACAACATCTCCTGCTCAGGTACCCTTCCCCGCATCGACAGCCTCTGCGCCACAACCTGCGTCTGTCGTACCCGCAACCATCGCCGCAAGTGACGAAGAACTCGTCACTCCGAGCCGAATGCGGCTGGCAATCGCGGAACACATGGTGCGCAGCAAACGCACTTCTCCTCACGCGACCACTGTAGTAGAAGTAGATATGACAAACATCGCGAAATGGCTGGAAAAGAACAAGGATGAGTTTAAGCGCCGTGAAGGCTATGGGATCAGTTTTGTGCCCTTCGTCATAAAGGCTGTGTGCGAGGGTATCCGCAAGTTCCCGCTTATCAATTCAACGTGGACTGAAGATAACAAGATCATCATTAAGAAGCGTATTAACCTGGGCATCGCCGTCTCCACAGACGCCGGGCTGCTGGTCCCAACCGTGTACGATGCTGATCAATACACGCTGGCAGGTATTGCACGCCAGGTCTATGCGCTGGCACAACGCGCTCGCAGCAACAAACTGACCATACAAGACATGCAAAATAGTACATTCGTAGTGAACAACCCCGGTGTTTTTGGTACAATTATATCCGTACCAATTATTAACCAGCCGCACGCGGGCATCTTGAGTATGGACGCTGTAGTGAAACGACCCGTTGTGATTGAAGACGATGCTATCGCCGTACGTTCCATGATGTACCTGTGTCTCTCCTTTGACCATCGTATCATGGATGGTGCCGGTGCCGCAGGCTTCCTGCAAGCCGTACGTACCAGACTACAGAGTTACGGACGAGAAATAGACGTATACTAAAGGAAAGCAGCTTATGACCACTATCATCCCAGAGCGCCGTCCCGAATGGTTGAAAGTACGTGCTCCCAGCGGCGAAAACTACCGAAATTTGAAGCAATTGATGCGTGGCCAGTCACTTCATACCGTCTGTGAAGAGGCACGTTGCCCAAATATCGGCGAGTGCTGGGGGCACAAGACCGCAACGTTTATGATCCTGGGACGTGTCTGCACACGTAGCTGTGGTTTCTGCGCTGTAGAGACCGGACGTCCCCTTGGCCTGGACTGGGAAGAGCCTAAACGCGTTGCCGAAGCCGCGCAACAGATGGGCCTTCGTCATGCCGTCGTTACCTCAGTGAACCGTGACGAACTCAAGGATGGCGGAGCAGCCGTCTTTGCCGCTACTATTCGCTGGATCCGTCGCCTGAATCCGGACTGCAGGGTGGAAGTCTTGACACCAGACTTTAAAGGCGTCTATGATGCCTTGCGTGTGGTGATCGATGCGAAACCCGATGTCTTCAACCACAACGTCGAGACGGTGCCCAGACTGTACAAGCAAGTCCGTCCACAGGCCGTGTACAAACGTTCTTTGCAAGTACTGAAGTGGGCTAAGGAGATGAATCCTGCCGCTCCAACCAAGTCTGGTTTCATGCTGGGCCTTGGCGAGACCTGGGATGAGATCATCGAGGTCATGCATGATATGCATGAGCATGCTATCGATATTCTTACCATCGGTCAATACCTGCGCCCATCGTTTCAACATCTACCGATACAACGTTATGTGCCCCTGGAAGAGTTCGCCGCACTGAAGGCCGAGGGCAAGAAGATGGGCTTCCGGCACGTGGAATCGGGACCATTTGTACGTAGTTCCTATCACGCACATGAGCAAGCTGATGGAGCAACCAGGGAGCTTACTCAGACAGATGGATCAGGGGAGAGGATGGTGTAGGGGCGCGGTTTACAAGCCCGCCCGTCTGACGAAGAAAGATATAAGGGAGTAGAAGGAGCATTGAAAATACGCATTAATGACGCTGATATCGCTTATGATGATCATGGTGTAGGCCGACCGATCATCTTTCTACATGCGTTTCCTCTCAATCGCAGCATGTGGCAGAGCCAGATAACAGCTCTGCTCAATGAACAGCGTTATCGCCTGGTGGCTCTCGATTGGCGCGGCTTTGGCGAGAGTGAGAGCAATACGACCATTACATCAATGGAACTGCTGGCCGATGATGTGGCAGCATTGATGGATGCTCTCGGCATGCAACAGGCGATACTCTGTGGCCTCTCCATGGGAGGCTATGTCGCATTTGCGTTCCTGCGCAAATATCCTCAACGCGTTAGTGGATTGATCCTCGCCGATACAAAGCCGGGCGCTGACACTGAAGAAGCCAGGGCCAATCGCGCAAAGGTAGCCCAACTGGCGGAAGCTCAGGGACCAGGCGCCGTCGCCGATCTACAATTGCCAAACCTCATCTCCGACTACACCCATCAGTACCACCTTGAAGTGGAAGCGCGCGTCCGCCGTATGGCTGAAGCCGCTACCGGCAGCGGTATTGCCGCCATCTCACGGGGTATGGCGCAGCGTGCCGACTCAAACGATCTCCTGCCGCAGATTACCGTTCCTACACTCGTTATTGTGGGTGAGCGCGATGCTTTAATACCGCCATCTGTAGCGCAGGAGTACGCGGAAAAAATTCCGGGAGCGCAGTTCGCAGTTATTCCATATGCTGGCCATCTTTCAAATCTGGAGCAGCCAGAGGCATTTTTGGAAGTGGTACACAATTTTTTACTGGCATCATTTTAATCCACTGTGCGTATATCTCCTGTCACGTGAGGGCGGGAAATAGCATTTACGCAAGGTGGCTCTGCCTCGAAAGTGGAAACGATATTTTTACCAGGTGAGGAAATATAGGGGGGTTCGTATGGATCAACCGCAACAGCCTGGCGAGGAGCGTCAACCGGTCATTCTTGTGGTGGACGATAATCCTGCCATTCGCGATATGGTATCCTGGGCGCTTGAACTTGATGGGTACGAACCAGCAGAGGCTGCCGAGGGACAGGAGGCATTGGACTGGATGAATAATGCCTCGCGTGAGGGGCGTTATCCCTCAGTTATTCTCCTGGACCTGGCTATGCCGGGCATGGATGGCAATACGTTTTTGGAACGACTGCGCCAACAATGGGAGGCGGCGCATCCCCTCCCCGCGATTGTGGTTATCACTGCTGGTCTGGATAGCCCTGACGCGGCAAGCCTGGGTGTGCAACAGGTGATAGTCAAGCCTTTTCATGTGCGGGACTTACTGGATATTGTGCGCCAGTTGACACTGAAAGTTTAGAACTGAAATCGTATCTATCCAGGACTCCTCTTGTTGATTCCTCAGCGCCGCAGGCGCTTCGTAAGCCGTCATGAGTCATCCCGAATTTTAGGGACTAGGCAAAAAAGATCTCCTGCGTTACAGTAGGGAAATCGAAAGACCCAACAAACGCAGGAGGTCATGGCATTTATGCTCTCAAAGTATGACACAGAACAGAAAAAACGACAA
>WNGD01001153.1_pt1 | contig 28879 bp, 26 predicted proteins | sample 5400671 | NCBI WGS metagenome assembly WNGD01 (sample SAMN13153369, study PRJNA577476) | soil metagenome | isolation source: 40 cm soil or saprolite under grassland replicate 2 | place: USA:California | collected 2016-06-15
CTCCTCATCCACTAGGATAAAAGCCTCCCCGTCAGGAACTCGAGAGACAATGTCCTCAACTGCACGGAGGCGCCTCCACTCAAAACCTGGGGTCAAGAACCTATTCCAAAACAAGGATCCAGCCAAGCGCCAATACTCCAAACTGAGTCGGGACCCCCAGTATCTGCGACAGTGTGTTCTCAATTCCCGGTTGTAACTGGCGTAGTCGTCTGCCGTTTTTGCTCGCGGGTGAGAAGTGGCGCAGGAAAGTATGCTGTCCACGTTCGTAAAACCTAAGTGCTCTGCGATCCTGGCCCAGTAATCGAAGTCCATTGTGTAATATAAGTCCTCGTCCAGAAGTCCCACCCGCTCGAATACTTCCCTACGCCAAAATATCGATGATTGTGGCATGTTGTAACCGAGCCAAAACCTTAACAGGGAACGGCGACTTGTGAACTCTCCTTTGTCCAGTCTGAGGGAATTGCCGTCCGGATCGACGTACAGACAGTGCCCGACTAAGGCGGCTGTGCCCTCGTCACCACCCAGATAGTGGGCGACTGTTCGCAGAGTTCCTGGAAGAAAGTAGTCATCGCTATTGAGCCAGCACATGATTTGTCCGGTCGATCTCAGAAAGCCTTTATTAATTGCATGACCTTGACCTCGGTCAGGCTCACTGATCCAAAAGGCGAGATGGCTTTCGTACTTCTTCACAATCTCAACGCTGCCATCTGAGCTACCACCGTCGATGACTATATATTCGAGGTTTGGATACCGCTGGAGTAACACGGATCTGATAGTTTGTTCAAGAAACTCTGCGTGGTTGTAGCAGGGGGTTACGACGCTGATTCGCGGCCACGATCCGCTGTTCGAGGGTGTGTCTGTCAGGCACGATATCTCCTCGTCCCAAGGCCAACCGGTTTTCCCCTCAGGTGGCGAAGGGAACTCGAGTCTGATTCGTGCTTCCCCCCCAGCAGACACAATATCTCCCTCAATAATTCCTTGTACGCGTCCATACCCGGGCTTGGCTAAAACAGGAACCTGCTCGGCGACGAAAGGCGGTGTATGATCGCTTGGGGCCAGCCGGAGGTCGAATATAGTAACGCAGTCCGTCTCGACCACAGAGCGGAACTGCGATCGCAGAAACTGGTGCAGTCCCGGATAGCAATCAAACCACCAGAAGGCCGGCCACCCGAAGACAATGAAGCTCGCTCCCGACTTGCGAAGCCGCTCCAGTTCACGAATTGCGGTTTCATCATCCTGCGGATTCCCCCAGTACTTCCCATGCCGTTCGAGAAACGGGATGGATGGACGGCTGGCCTCGCTCATTCCCCACTCATCCTGGTCCACTAGGATGAAGGTCTCTCCGGGTGGAACGGCCGCCGCAATTTCCTGCATCGCACGCTCCAGCCGGAAGCACCATGTGTTTCGTTTCCAGGCGTCAAAGTCAACGGCCAAGCCCATGCCGCGGCAGAACCTATTCATCACGGCTAGGATATGCCCGTACAACACCAATTGCTCGCGGAGAAATGCCTCGAACCCCGCGCCGGCGTAATGGTTTTGGCCGTGTATCCGGTAAAAGCCCTGTGGTTCCGGGATCATTCTTACCTCGCCAAACAGCGGCGCGAGCTCCAACAGGTAGGCATCCGCACAGAGCCTGAACTCTAGCTCGGGCATAGGAAAAACGCGGTCGAGAAACGATCGGGCCCAGGCATTGCCCGATGTTGGCGGACTCACGTGACTGGCAGGGCCGTCCTGAATGACAAGGTCTCGCAAATCGCCTTCTGGTAAGGACCCCCGTGGGATCATGTTGCCAGTTTTGACGCCATGTCGATCGACCTCCCAGAGCGGCCAGTGCACCTTGACAGTACGTGGCTCCAGGAACAGCAGGACGGACGTTTCCACGGCGGAGCCCAGTAGCATGTCATCGGCATCCAAAAAGAAAACTACATCCCCCTGACTGCTCGCGAATCCTGCATTGAAAGATGAGGCCTGACCACCGTTCTGTTTCAGCACAGGGATGACCCGGTCGCCGTAACCGGCAATGATCTCGCATGAATTATCAGTAGAGCCGTCATCCACGACGATGACTTCGACCTTACGGTAGGACTGAGCTAATGCACTCTCGATTGCGTCTTTCAAAAAATGGCCGTAGTTATAGTTGTTGATTACGATGCTCGCCGTCGTGGTGGCTCGGTCAGTCATCGCCTTTCCCTTCGGACAACACGAGGATGGACTTGCTGGCGCGGAGCCCCAGCCCGTCCGCGACGGGCGGGGCAACCACGCGGCCGTTTTCCAGCTCTAGCCGCAGGTCACAGTTTTGGAGCGTGCTCAAGCGGTGGGCGATGATGAACGTTGTTCGCCCCTTCATGAGGCGCTCCATCGCATCCATGATCGCCGACTCGGTCTTGATATCGACCGAACTCGTGGGCTCATCGAGCACCAGAATGGGGGCGTCTTTCAGAAAAGCGCGGGCCAAGGAGATGCGCTGCCGCTCGCCGCCCGAGAGGCGCATGCCTCGCTCGCCGACCTTCGTTTCATAGCCCTCTGGAAGCGCAGCGATGAAATCGTGCGCGTTGGCTAGCTTCGCCGCTCTTACGATGTCTTCTTCGCTGGCCTCCGGCCGGGCATAGGCGATGTTTTCGGCGATGCTGGTCGAGAACAAGACCGGCTCCTGCAGAACAATCGCAAATTGCTGGCGCAGGTCCGCCAGCTTGTAATCTCGCAGATCTACGCCGTCTAACAGGATCTGGCCAGAAAGCGGATCATAGAAACGAGTCAAAAGGCTAATCAGGGTCGTCTTGCCAGCGCCCGTCCGGCCGGCGATCCCCAAGCGGGCGCCGGCCGGGACCTCGAGACAGATATCGTGTAGAACAGGCCGACCCTCTTCGTACGCGAAGAAGACGTTTTGAAAGATGACGTCGCCTCGGGCGCGAACGAGTGGCCGGGCGTGAGGCCTTTCCACAACATCCGGCGCTTCATCCAGAATCGCAAACGCGCGCTCGGCGCTGGTGAAATAACCCTGGAGACTCGTTACTTGCTTCCCTATGGTTCTTAACGGACCATAGAGTTGCCCGACGTAAGCCATGACAAGGAGCAAATCTCCTAATGTCAGACTGCCGGCGCGAACGTGCCTTATGCCGAGCCAGAGAACGCTCGCCGTGCCAACGGTAGTGATGAGCGCAACCAGCGTATCGAAGACTCCGCCGACCGCGCTTGTTCGCATGCGGGCTTGCAAAGTTTGCATCGAATGGTGGACATAACGACTCTGCTCGTGGTCCTCCCTTCCGAAAGCCTTCACCACGCGGATCGCCGACAGAACTTCCTGCACTACCGCCATCGCGGAGCTCTCCAGCCTTTTCGTCTGGCGGTGCTGCTCGCGAAAACGTTGGCGAAATGCCTGGGAAGCGACGTACAGCAGCGGGGAGATGGCCAGCGCCACCAAAGCCAGTTCCCAGTCCAGGCGGAGAGTGATGTAAATCATCGTGGCCAACGTTAACAAGGATGTGACAAACGGGATTAATCCAGCCATGGGGACGTACTGGATGGCTGCCGCATCGTATTGGATCCGGTAAGCGGAGTCCGCCGTGCCTCTCATGTCGTGGTAGGAGACCGAGAGGCGCTGAGCATGATGGAAAAGCCTTGTCCGGAAATCCAGGACAAGTTTCTCGGCGGTGTAGGTGCCACACAGAGAAGAGATCACTCCGTAAAGCTGGTTTACCAGGGCGAGCGTCACCAGCAGGCCCACCGCCAGGGTCGCGGGCGACTGTGTCACAGCTACCGGCAGCACACCCAGAAAGCGTGGCAGGGGACGATTGCCTATGGCGCTATCAACGGCAATCTTCAAAGGCAGGGGAGAGAGCAAGCCCAACGGGGTTGCCAACAGATCGAGCAAAAAGATTCCCAGGATGTGAGGCCAGTACCGCCGCGACTCGCGCAACACTCGTCGATACAGGTGTAAATCCCCGTGAGAAACATTTGCCATTACGCTCTCTCTCCTCTCGCCTCCACGCGAACTTTCTCCGGCCTTCCGGAAACAGAACTTGTTTGGCGATCTTCATTGTGACACTCTTCGGTACTCCGCCTTCCAATTCGTCTCCCCTTTACGAAACCTGGGAGCGTAGAAATATTAACACCCTCCCCATGTTCTGCCTTCAATACTCTCAATTCGATACGGCAGACGACGTTCGGCCAGAAATTCATGTGCGGCAAGCGTACAGGCATCATAGTGATAGTAGTCATCCAAGAACACGAAACCACCTTCAGCGACTCGATCGTAGAGATTGTCGAGGCAACATCGAACACTCGAATACCAGTCACAATCGATATGAAGTAGAGCGATCTCGCCGACGCGATCACGAGCTACGGGCAGGGTCTCATTAAACCAGCCTTTTACAAACTCGGTATGGTTGGCAAGCCCAAGTTCGCTCGCAGTACGCTGCACCTCTTCAAGGGGCGCCCGCGATTTGTGGGGCGACAAAAAGCTCTCAGGATCATTTGCCTCCTTGATTGCATAAGCACCGTCAATCTCCTCAACTGGCGGCATCCCTTCAAACGAGTCGAACAGCCACACCTTCCGGTCCCGGACTCCCGCCTGCTTCAGCAGTTCGGCCATCAGAAATGCGGTTCCTCCTCGCCAGACGCCGCATTCGACAACGTCCCCTGGAACATTCAGCGTGAGGATGACACGCATCAAATTCGCAACATCGACCAATGCGTCTGTGCAAGCTGGTGGCATAACGAAACCCTTGACCTTGTCCAGGGTGGAAGCCAGTTCGGCTTCCGAGAGCCACGCGTTGAACTGCCTCTGAGCGCAATGCCCTTTCTGATTCTGCTCGCCTATCGAAATGTTTCTCATTAGAGTCCTCGCATCAGTCATACGCCTTCCCATCGGCACTCGTAACGTCGCGATCCCGAACGGCACCGGCCGTGGCCCCAAGGAGATGTTTTGGAGACGAGCCGTCCGCTTCGTAAGCGAAAGCTAGAGATGGCCCCCAACGTGGCTAGCCGCGCTTTGATAGAGATTCCGGATTGTGATTTCGGAAAACATCGAAGCCGTACCGAGCGAATTCATTGCCAAGCTGAAAGCAGATCCCGCAGTACTCTGTCGGAATCAAAAAACTCCAAGGCAATCGCCCGCGCAGCTTCACAATGCCGTCGGTAATCGCCATTGACCCTCTCGAGGGCCGCCAGAGCTTCGTCTTCGTTAGAAAACGCCAGCAAGCCCTCGCCAAGTGGCAGCCAATCTGAAAACCCGGTCTCCTGCACCACGACTGGCTTGCCAGTCGCTAAGTACACAGCACTGCGGTCGCTAAACCAACCACTTCGGGTCTTCACATAACAATGCTTGGCAATGCTGAATTCTCCTCTGGATTTCTGGATATAGTCTCTGTACGTTTCCGGCGTTCGACTCACGGCGACGGAATCGTTCACGTGCCAACCGTGAGCCGCAATTTTTTTGTGCAGTGCCTCGCCGACGGCGACTTCTAGCGGCTGAGACGTGCGGGATGGCAACTTGATGATCTTTAGGAACTCCGTGCCTTTTGGTCCATAAACCTGGCCTTGGTACCGGATGCTGCCATAAGCGTCCCATGTCATTACAGTGGTGAACGTTTTCGCGTGCGGGTCGAACTGCATTGGCCACTCGCTTAAGACCACCGGCTGACGGGTGGGATGCCATCGAAGCCCAAGCGTTGGCACTGGACAACCAGTCTGCCCGATTCGCACTGCGAAGATAGAGAAGTGTGTGTGCCTCCTGGTAAGCCGCTGTAAGATCTTTGCGTCGTTGGCACACCCAAACTGAGTGAAACCAGGATCCCTGTCCACAAACATGCGATACGGTATACGTTCGAATTCGTCAAACCAAGTAGCACCCGAGAGATTCAAAAGCAGATCTGCGCTAGAAATGATCTCATGCATCCGGTTTGCGGAAAGACCATGATATTTTCCGTCAGCATCGCGATAGACCCAACGGTGGTTCAAATCAAATCGCCGCATTAATCGACGAATTACATGCGCTCCCCATGTAGCATCATCACTGATCCGATCGTTCGCATAGTCATAACAAGAGTTAGGCCAGCCGAATTCCTCAAAGAAATAGGCGTCGTGCTTCAGCCGACGTAGGCCTAGGACGTATTGCAGATCGGCCCACAAGGACCCACCTATCGGATTCCGTACCATATAGCCCGCCACAATAATGCGTGCCATTTCGGCCTCTAAATCTAAGGAGGTGTTATGGAAAAAGTTCCATAGCGTTTAGAACTAACGAAGCCATCCAGCTGACCGCGTAGCGTCCTCAATTTCCGCGTGGTAGAAAGTCATCTTTCTCATGACATTCCCGACCCAACTGCTAACGAGCGGCTCAGTCTCACCCGTAATCGGCTCGAACGCCCAGAGCATTCTTCCGAAATTGGCGAACTTCTCCACCGTCGCCAGTTCCAGACCAGGCCATATAAGGCGCGCCGCGGACCAGTACCTGTTAATATCGGTATGCGACAGATCCACCGCGGCTAGCCCCCAACCCGCGCAGTCCCAGTCGATCGGAAACAAGCACAGGCCGTTGGAGCTGTCACCGACGCGCGCGTTTTTGGGACAAAAATCGCCGTGAACAATGGTCTCGGGCATAGGTTGGCAGAGTTCTTGCGCACGGTCCCAATGAAGCAGGATGACCTCGCCACGAGATAAGATTGCACGGAGAATTCGCAGGTCGTCGGCACTGAATGCAGGATTTACGAGGCTCCGCCGGACAATATCGCATGCCAACAAGACGATTTTGCGCCAGTGCTCCAAGCCTCGGTTTGGGAGCAAGTACTTTGCGCTTGCTGAGTGTCGCGACGCGCCGCCATGCAGCCCTGCGAACCATTCTGCGGCTAGGGCGCGATGTTCCGAATTATTGAAATCAAATTTCCGGTCGCCAGCATCTTGGAGAAAAAGCCAGCCGAAGGCAGGATCGGGATCATCGATGAAGCCATAACAATCAAGAGTACGGAGAGTGAGGTGACGGAGGATCTCGCGATAAACCGTAAGTTCGAGCGCCATGCTTCCAATCCGTTTGCGCTTGGCGATAACCGCGCAGCCGGAAGGTCCCACGCCCTCCAAGCGATATACGGACGAAGTCTTGTTCTCGGGCTTTAGTACAGTCACTCGTATTGGCTCTCTGGACGGAGGACAGAGTCTCGCCCATGCCTTTACGGCTCGATGCTCGATGAGATTGGCCTGTCCGACTTCGAATGTTTGAGGGTTACGCATCAACTTTGCCTATGCCGTAATGCAGCCGCCGATGCTCATTTCGGAGGTCGAAGACGACTAGCCGGTCGTTCTCCAGCACGCAGGTGAAGCGCGAACGGATGTAATCGTCAAACTTCCGGTAGTAAGAAAACCACCAGAAGGCAGGCCATCCAAAAACTATGAAACTTCCTCCACACTCCCGGAGCCGCTCCAGTTCGCGAATTGCGGTCTCGTCATCTGGCGGTCTTCCCCAATATTTCCCCTCACGTTCGAGAAACGGTATCGGCGGATGGCTGGCTTCGCTCATCCGCCACTGATTTTGGTCTACCAGAATGAAATTGTGACCGGGCGGAACGACCGCCGCGATTTCCTGCGTCGCCCGCTCCAGCCGGAATCCCCACGTGTTCCGCTTCCAAGCTTTGAGATCCACGACGAAGCCCATCTCAGCGCAGCGCTTAGTCATCACCTCAAGAAGGTGCTCATACCACACAAGTTCCAGTCGAAGTCTTTCCTCGAAGGGCGTGCTCACCGAATGATTCTGGCCATGCATCCGGTAAAGGCCTTGCGGTTCCGAGATTCGTCTTAGCTCACCATAGAGTGGTGCGAGCTCGAACAAGTAGGTTTCTGCCCCCTGTCTGAACACCGCTTCAGGTATTGGAAGTACACTTTCGAGAAATGATCTGGCCCAGGCGGCTGCGATGCTGGCCCCCAGACCAGCAGGGCCCTCGCGAATGACATACTCCCGGAAATCGCCTTCCGGCAGAGAGTCCTTCGGGAATATTTCGCCAGTTTTGGCGCCATGTCGATCCGTCGTCCAGAGCGGCCAGTGCACCTTGACAGTGCTCGGGTTGCGAAATAGCGGAACCGATTTCTCCACTGCCGTACTCAACAACATGTCATCTGAATCCAGGAACACAATCACCTTCCCACAACTCCTGGCGAACCCAGCGTTGAGGGCCGACGCGTGCCCCCCATTCTGTTTGAGGACGGGGATGATCCGGTCCCCATAACCCGCAATGATTTCGCGTGAATCGTCCGAGGAACCGTCATCGACCACGATGACTTCGACATTCGGATACGACTGGTTAAGCGCACTGTCGATGGCGTCTTTCAAGAAGGGGCCGTTATTGTAATTGTCAATGACAATGCTGGCTCTGACTGAGGTTGCTATGTCAGTCATGAACCTCCTCCTTGAGAGTTGGCTGAAAGGACCATAGAGCACGAGTTACCGGCATTCGTTAGACGTCCTGCCTCCAACTCCAGACGAATATCGCAGTTTTCAAGTGTGCTTAACCGGTGCGCGATAATGAAGGTTGTTCGCCCCTTCATTAGGCGCTCCATGGCCTCCATGATGGCGGCTTCAGTCTTGATGTCAACGGAGCTGGTTGGCTCGTCAAGCAGCAGAATGGATGCATCTTTGAGAAAAGCGCGTGCCAAGGAAATGCGCTGATGCTCGCCGCCGGAGAGGCGCATGCCGCGTTCACCGACGTGTGTTTGATAACCCTCTGGGAAGGCAGTAATGAAGTCGTGAGCGTTGGCCAGTTTTGCCGCCCGCACGATATCTTCTTGACTGGCCCCCGGCCGGGAGTAGGCAATGTTTTCGGCGATGCTGGTAGAGAACAGCACGAGCGTCGTCTTGCCGGCCCCTGTCCGGCCGGCGATCCCCACTCGGGCTCCGGCCGGAACCCGAAAGGAAATGTTGTGCAGAACCGGCTCGCCGTCCCTGTAGGCGAAGGAGACATTTTCGAACGCAACGTAGCCTCGAGCGCGAGCGAGCGGCCTGGCATCGGGCCTTTCGACCACATCCGGTTGCTGATCAAGCATCGAAAAGGCCCGCTCGGCGCTGGCGAAATAGCCCTGAAGACTCGATACTTTCTTTCCTATGGTTCGTAACGGATCGTAGAGCTGTCCGATGTAGGCCATGACGAGGAGCAGATCCCCCAAAGTAAGCACGCACGCCTGCCCGGACATGTCTTACGCCGAACCAGAGAACGCTCGCCGTTCCCACTGCCGTAATCAGACCAACAAGTCGAACAATCCGCCGACCACGCCCGTTCTAAGGCGAGCCCGCAAGCTCTCCATGCAATGGCGGACATAACGGCTATGCTCGTGGTGCTCCCTTCCAAAGGCCTTCACTACGCGGATGGCCGATATAACTTCTTGGACCAGAGCCATGGCCGAACTCTCCAGCTTTTTCGCCTTGCGGTGCTGGTCGCGAAAACTTTGTCGAAAAGCCTGTGAAACAAAAAGCAGCGCTGGGGAAATGGCGAGCGCCACCAAAGCCAGCGATGCGTCCAGACGGAGAGTGATATAGATCATCGTTGCCAGTTTGAAGCCGGCCGTGATGAACGGAATCAGCCCGTCCATGGGCACATACTGGATCGCGGCGGCATCGTATTGGATGCGATAAGCGGAATCAGCCGAGCCGCGCATATCGTGGTGGGAAACCGAAAGGCGCTGGGCATGATGGAACAGTTTCGCTCGAAAATCGAGAACAAGCTTTTCTCCGGTATAAGTACCAAGCAGCGAAGTGGCAATTCCGTAAAGCTGGTTGAATACAGCGAGACCCAACAGCAGGCCAACTGCCAAACCCAGCACTGCCGTTGGCGATTGCGTCACCGCCAGTGGCAAGAGCGCATTTAGAAACCGGGGCAGGGGACGGCGCCGATGGCGCTGTCCACGGCAATCTTCAAGGGCAGGGGCGAGAGCAGGCCCAAAGGGGTCCCTAGCAAGTCGAGCAAAAAGATTCCCAGGATGTGAGGCCAGTATGGCCGCGACTCACGCAACACTCGCCGATACAGGTGTAAATCGCCGTGGGAAACAGTTGCCATCACGCGCTCTTTCCTCTGGCCTCTAGGCGAGCCCTCCCCGCTGCCGAAAGGCCAGTCCAGGAGGCTGATCCTCCAGAGCGACGAGCAACGACATCGGTGGGGTCTTCGGAAATCCCAACGTGTTTCCTATCCTTCATTTCGGACATCCTTCGGCCAGGAAGGCAGCTTCCCTCGATCGATCCAGCTTTTGCCTGGAGAGTTCGATGGTCTTTTCGTACACGGCCAGGACACGCTGGATGTGGCGATCCATGGCAAAAATGTCTTCGACCCGCTTGCGGCCGGCCGCGCCCATACGATGCCGAAGCTGCGTGTCGCCCAGAAGTAAGTCCAATGCGCGGGCCACCTCGCCAGCATCGAGCGGCGGCACGACTATCCCCGTTTCTCCGTCCACCACGGCCTCTGGAGCGCCGCCACCCGAGGTAGCCACAACCGGGCGGCCGGAGGCCATCGCCTCGAGGTAAACAATGCCTAAGGGTTCATATTGGGCAGGCGAGCAAAAGACGTCAGCCCGGCGATAGAATTCCGGCAGCCGTTCGCGGCCGACAAAACCGTAGAACTCGACATTAGATCCTGCCCCCTCTGCGCGGGCCTGCTCCTGCAATTTCTCTTCGAGGTCGTCGTCGCTGCGGCCTAAAACTTGCAGCCGAATGGTTGGATACTTCGACCGGAGCTTCAGTACAGCCTCCAACGCCGTCTGGACGCCCTTATTTTTCGCGATGTTACCAACGAACAGAACGGTGGGCCGATCGGTAGGGTGCTCGTTCGCGGGGCCCGGGCGGAAAGCTTCGGCATCCACCCCGCAGTACACCACGTCGATGGATTGCCGAGGCACTCCGTAGAAGTGCGACGCGAGATCCGCCGTGCTGGCGCTGCAGGACATTAGACCGTCTGCCAATTGAATCGAGACTCCTTCCATGAACGTTCCCACCCGGTGCAACTCGCTGTCTTTCTCGGGCCAGCCAATATGTTTCGTGAAGCTGGGAAGCGAACCGTGGAGCTGAACGACCACGGGTGCCCAATTCCACGGGCCGCGGTCCAGTTGATAGGCGAAACCTTCCGCACCATATTCAGCGAAGTCGATCACGTCAAAGACGGTCTTCTGCATCAGCCCATGAAGATAACGAAGGACGCTCCAGGTGTAGCCCAACCAATACGTTGCAGTATTGTAAATTGGAAGATCGTTACCGGACTCGTGCCCCACGGCAGGCATTCGGTGAACGGTGATCCCATCTTCGAATGTCGTTCTCAAGGTCAGATCCGGAGCGGCCGAAGAAGACAAAACGTGGACCGAGTTTCCCAACCGCGCCAGCTCTCTGGCCTTGTAACAGGTCTGCGTGCCGATACCGCCCCGGGCTGTCTCCGGGGGATATTCCTGCGAAACCAGGCAAACATGTAGAGGCCGTCCCGTCATAGTGATCGAGAGGTTGCCGCTGCGCCCATTTGTGGTCATAAGATCGTTAGTACAATTCGGCCGCTCGGATAGCGCGAGCCATCTCGGCAAGGTAATACTTCATATTCTTGATCGGTTTGTGCAGCCACTCCTCGGACAGGCGCGTACTTTCCAACTCAACGCATGATAGCAACTGAAAGACATTTCCGACGAGAACGAGATTTTCAACGTCGAGTCTGGGCCAGCTTGCCTTTACAACGGAACAGTACGTAGGAATGTCCAGGCCCGCCAGGCAAAGATCGACTGCTACCACACTTCGCCCAGCCGACTCCCAGTCGAAGGCTACAAGCGTGAGCTCGCTGGGGGCCGTTCGTACCCGCAGGTTCTTTGGGTGAAGATCCCCGTGGACGAAAGTCCAGGGCGCCAGAGCGCTCGCGTCATCAATCCAGCTCCAGTTCCGTTCGACTATCCCACACTGAGTCACGATCGCGTCCAGGACCACTCGGTCCTCTTCGCCTAGGGCCGGGTTTCCAAGGTTCTCGCAAATTCTCTTGCGGCCCTTCCGAAGGGAATCCAGGTAGCGGGCGGGCCCCCATTCCGGCAAGCCCAGCTCCCGGGCTGCGGCGCCGCCGGCCTTGTGCATTTTCCCCAGCCACTCCGCGGCGAGGACGCCGTGCGCTTCAGTCGAATAGGCCACACCTCCAGCATCCTCAATGAAGACCCAGCAGCATTCGCCCTCCGGCTCTTCCCAGAGCCCGTAGTATTCGAGAGAGGAAAATGGCAAAAGCGGAAGAACCTCGCGGTAAATGTTCTGCTCCGCCCGGGCCCGGCTCTTGGTGCACCTTTTTGCGATCACGTTCGAGCCTAGAGGTCCAACCCCAACCAGCCGGAACACGTTCGAGCCCGCGCGCCTCTTGAGGTCTTCAATCTGCCGTGGGGCTGGACTCGTCCGGCAGAGTCCCAACCAGGCGCGTACGGCCGAATTTCTCGCGGGGTCGGTGTTTGCTGTCGTGTCGCAGATCATGGCGTCCAAAGGAATCACCTAAAACCTGAAACTCAACGAAGCTTGCAGCCTGCGGGCAGAGCCGGCCCGCACAAAACGTCCGAAGAAGGGCGAGCTCAAGTTGCCCGAGGGCGCACCATAGTTCACTCGATTCAAAACATTGAAGGCGTCCAGACTGACCGTTGCCCTGCGCCCTTGAGAGCGCCCGAAAAGATTCCTCAACCATCGCAGGTCCAGCGTGGCCGAACCCGGGCCTTGCATGCTGTTTCTCCGCACTCCCGCCGGGCGGTCGTTGGCGAAACCGTCTTGGTTGTCGTCACGCCCCGTCGTAATGCTGTAAGGCCGTCCGGAGTTCGCTGAGAACACCACGCCGGCCTGGAAGAATTTCCCGGCGTCCAACGTGCCGTACAGATAGAGGAAATGACGGGCGTCATACCCAGCCCGAGACCACTCGCCAGAGAGGTCATAGTTATCGGCAGGCAGCGAATTGATGCCGTTTGTGTTGTCATAGGTTCGCTGCAACGCGTACACGACCATTGCATTGAAGTAGCGGCTCAGTTTTCCACGCAGAGTGGTCTCCACTGCGTGGCTCTCCAAGTGGCCGGATGACTCAATCTGCCTGAAAACTCCGATGGAGGGATCCGGCCGCGCCAGATAGAGCGGAGGCAGGGGCGCATTTATATCGCGCGAGCGAAACAGCTTTATACCTCGGGTTCCCCGATATGTGGCGCTCCAGGTGAGTGACTTTTGCAATTGCCTTTCGACTCCCAGGCTGTACTGAATGACGTAGGGCGAGCGTATATGGGGATCAAAGCGGACGAGACTTGTGGGTGGAGCAGAGAATGACCCACCAAGGGAAAGTGGATCTGGATAGCCAGGATTGCTGAGCACGAACTGGCGCAACCCATGGCCGCTGAAGCGAAGCGTGTCGGCAATCGGTCCCGGACCGGTCATGCTGTAGAAAAGGCCGGCTCCACCTCGCAGCACTGTCCGCCGCTGATGGCCCGGGGCAAAAGCAAATGACACCCGCGGGCCAAGGTTGTTGTGGTGGGAAAGATAATTCTGCCAATCGTAGCGCAAGCCCAATCCCATCGAGAGACCGGATCGGATCCGGATATCATCCTGCAGAAACAGCCCCGCCTCTTTGTGCCAGAAGATCAGATGACCGTCTCCTTGCTGCCGCACAAATGAAAACGGCGTTCCGCGGACGAAGTCATCGAGCGAGGAGAAATAGAAGGTCCCGTCGAAATTGGATCGGTCGTCGGAACTACGCCGGCTGAGAGCAGGCAGATTCACGCCCGTCTTGACGAAGTGCCGACCGTGGGACCAGGACAACACGTCGGTCAGCTCTAGGCGAGCATCCGTGTCGTTCCGTTGCACCTGCGCGCCTCCGCCGGCAAAAGCGTCGGCGACAACGATTTTGGTGACGTCCGGCCGCCTGCTTCGAGTCGAAGTCTGCCCCCATTGGACTCGGATTAGAAGGTCATTCAGCAGACTCCTAGTCGGCGTCTCACGGTAACTGGTATAGAGTTGGTGATAGCGACTGGCTGAATCCATTGCGGTCTCGGGCAAGCTGAATCCTCCTACACCCTCTCCCCGATCTGACCAGTCGAAAACGGTGTACCGAATTGACAAGGGGTTCTTCCGGATCTGCCGTGTGATTTGCGCCGAGAGATAGGCACTCCCCTGGGGGTTGGCGAAACTTCTTCGAACCAGGCCCTGTGGCGCCAGAGCGTAAATGAGAGGCTGAAACTCGTCGTCCTTTCGACTGGCGGTAAACACGAAAGTTGTCTTCTCGTTGTTTCCAATAGGTCCGGAGAGGGACCCCTCTACCTGACGGTGCTGCTCTGGGGGACGTTCTGCGGCAAACGCGTTTCGGGCGTCAAGGCGGTAGTCTCGAAATCCGAAGAAAAGAGAGCCATGAAGTGCGGCGGATCCCGACTTTGTGATAATCTCGATGCGTGCCCTGCCTGGCCGAGCAAACTCTGCCGAGTAGGGATTCTCGTTGATCCTGATTTCCTGAATGGCCGACGCCGACAACCCAGGCGGGGCACCCGGCATGCCGTCCACGATAACCTCGACGCCACCGGCTCCAAGCGCGCCGGCCAATTGCGAGAGCGCGCCAACCACATCCTCGCCCAAAATCGGCAACCCTTCTAGCGCGCGGCTATCCAACCGTATCGCGTCTAAATTTTCACGCGCCTCAGTGCTGATTTGTCCCTCGGAACTATCGACCGTGATTCTCTGTTCGAAATTCGCAATCGACAGAACAATACGGAGCTGGCGGTCACGTCGCCCTTGCAATCTCAGCCGCGTCTCATATGGTTTGAAACCCAACTGTTCGACGTGAATCTGATAACGGCCCTCAGGTAGTCCTGTGAAACGGAACTCGCCTGCCGAATCGGACTGCGCCGATTGTTGGAGATCACCGCGCTGCCCGCGGATGAAGATGGTGGCGCCGACAACAACGGCCCCGCTAGGGTCCAGCACGATGCCGGAGATGGAGAAGGCCTCGCGAAGCGTCGCTGAACTGACAACCGGCCGTTCCTCTTGTTGCGGCCCCGTTTGCGCATATACCGGAACTAAAGCCACCAACACCGCCGCTGAAACGGCGGCCTGTACAACTTTCGAAGTCCAACTACCGTTCATATTCTAGAGTCCTAAATCATTAAGAAGCTTTGTCAGCACTGTTTCCGCTCCGAAGTATTCCTCGGCGAGCGCGCGCGCCGCCCGACTGTGCCGAGCGTAGTCAGAAGAAATGGCTTCAAACGCCGTAAGAATGTCGTCCATCGTGTTGAAGGCGAAAAGACCCTCACCTGTGGGAATAAATTTGTCAAATCCCGTATCTTGAGTGATCACAGGGCGGCCGGCTGCTAGATAACACGCGCTTCGCTCACTGAACCAGCCGCTCCGCAGCCGCACGTTCTGATCTTTGGCGACGGTGAACTCTCCCCGCGAGGCCAGCACATAATCTCTATAGGGCCATGGATCCATCGTAAAGGGGTGGGCATCTATAAGCCGCCACCCGTGAGAGCGCAACATACGCCGCACAGCTGGGTCGATATTAGTCAGACCCATTGCGAGCTCCAGCCGCTGACGCAGGCGCTTTGGGAGATCAATGAACTTGAGAAATTCGTGATGCTTGCTCCAAAAATAGGTCTCCCCGCGAAATACGACGTCCCGTCCGTCTTGCCTCCAGTTGCAGACCGTCGTGAACTCGCTCCTGCGGGGCCCTCCGTCCTTCCAAACGTCCAGGAGGACCGGTTGGCGCGTCCTAGCTCGCAGCGGCGAAAAGGATGGCAATGGACAGTCGGGCGAGCCAATGTTCTCCCCATAGGTGACAAACTCGTGGTGCTCTTCAATAAGTGTTCGGATGTCTTCAACACCATTGGCGAAAGCGATCTCATGAATGACCGGATCGGTGCCGAAATATACCAATCGCCCAACTTCGAGCCCTTCTTCAGCAAACCGCGTGGCTCCTGCGACATTCAGCACGACGTCGGCATGGGCAAGAAGCTCCTCGGCCCGCGTCCGTTCTAATCCAAACCATGCTTTATCTCCATAACTTCGCCGGTACGCCCAACGATCCGCAAGCCCAAAGCTTTCCGCAACCTTTGCCAGATATCGAACACTGTAGTCCGATTCGCAAACCCTGGTCTGCTGAACCGGATCATACGGCCACGCGGACGTCGTCTCAAAGTAATACACCTCATGCCCGAGACTGTGTAGGCCGGCCACAATTTGCATGTGCATCCATGCCATACCAGCGTACGGATCGGAGGCCAGAGTTCCGACGACCACAATACGACGCGATTTCACTTCGAAAACCCTCCATAGGTGACAGGCACGTCGCGGAAGGAGCAAAGCTCGATTGCTAAATCGCGTACCGCTGCCCGGACCTTTGGATCGCACAATGTTTGGATCTCCTTTTGGCGCTCCTCGCAGTACATGGTGTCCAGATCGTCCGCATAGCCGGGATGGCAACCCAGTTCCGTGAAGCCAGGCTGCAACTTCATCAAGAGAGTTATGAAGGCGGCAGTTCCAATGTGCTTCCTGAGTGGCTTGCCGGTTGATGTTTGGCCGTAAAACTCTCCAAGGTAGCGAACTCGTTGGCCGCCCTCGCGCAAAGGCACTTTCAGTTTTTTTGCAATCGCGGCAAACAACGGCCTGAGTAGTATGCGGCGGTGAACGTGTTGGTGAGAGTCGAGGTGGCTTGGGTCTCGGCCAACTAGACTTCGAAAGGCTGTGAGCTGGCGAGACGCTTCACGGGCTGCCGTCCGAAGATCACTGTCCGGTACGACTTCGTAAACGTTAGTCCACTTGCCTCGGCGACAGAACCATTCGCCAAAATCAAAATGAAGGCCGAGGCTGAGAGCGGGGTGATTTCGAGCGTACGCCGCAGCTTCGACGGCCGCGGGCCATCGCACCATCAGGCTCGCGCTCGTCACGATCCCTGACTGATGAGCTTCGATGATGCCGCGATTCACTCCGGCGCTCTGCCCGAAATCGTCGGCATTCACGATCAAGTACCGCTTCCTTTGGCGCAATGCCATCTCAAATCCCGATGTCACCGATCAGCTTCGAAAGTACCTTTTCCGCTCGGAAACATTCCTCGGCGATCGCTCGCGCCGCGCGACTGTGCCTGTCGTAATCCGCCCGTACCGCTTCGAACATAGCTGTGGCTTCCTCCATGGTGTTGAACGCCAGCAACCCCTCACCAGTAGGCAGAAACCGGCTGAATCCGGTCTCTTGGGTGATGACGGGTTTACCGGCGGCTAAATAGTAGGCGCTGCGATCACTGAACCAACCTGTCCGTAACCGTACGTAGTCGTCTTTGGCAACCGTGAATTCCGCATCCGAGTTGAAGATGTAGTCGCGGAAAGGCAGGATCTCCTTACCCACGGGAGCTGCGTCGATAACGCGCCATCCGTGCGAAACGAGCAAGCGAATGGAATCGTCATCGACGGAGCCGAGGGCGAGTTCGAGCGGTTGCCCCACACGGTGGGGCAGATCGATAAATTTCAAGAATTGGGTGTGCTTACTCCAGAGATAGATCTCGCCATTCCACTCGGTTTCGCCCGGCTGGTACCAGTTGGCTATTGTAGTGAATCGCAACGGCTCATGCCGACTTCGATTGGAAGTTTCCGGAAGCCTGAACCAATCCAGCATCAAGGGCATGCGCGTGGTGTGGTATGGGAAGGGCCCAGCCGGAAGCAGACAATCGGAAGCGCCAAAGTTCTCGCCCCAGTTGAAGAAGTGCGTGTGGGCACTCAGTATCTCGATCGTGTCAGAATCGCCCCGCGCAGCCAGGATCTCGCCTCCGCCTGGATCTGTTTGAAGGAGTATCCGCACCGGAACGCGAAGATGCTCATCGCGCAATCTTGTCGAAGCTCCCCAGTTGATTAAAGCATCCGCGTCTTTGAACAGCTGCGAGAAGCGGGATTCGGAGAGACCGTAGACACGCCCGTCCGGTTCGGCAGCTCGATACGCCCAGCGCGCCGAAAGATTGGCCCAGTCCATGAGTCGGCTAATGTAATCGACGGCGTGGCTACAATCTTCATAGCTGCCGTTTTGTTCGGGGTCGTACGGCCAGGCGTTGGTGTCTTCAATATAGTAGACATCGTGACCGAGGCGGCGGAAGCCTTCTAAATAGTGCAACGCCTCCCATGCCATTCCAGCAAATGGGATTTGACCGATGCCTCCCATAAAGATCACGCAAAGTCGCTTGCTCATCTAAATGAAGCCCAATTCTTCAGCGGCAGAATGCATCTGCTCGAAATAGAAGCGATTGTTGCCGCCGATGGTCCATTCCCGCTGTTCACCTAACCAGCGGAAGGATAAGTACAATCGCGCCGCCGCCAACCGGCGATGAAACTCCTGGGGAGCGCCGCCTGGCCAACGCGCGCGCTGGTATTCAATCTCGCACCTTTCTGTAATCTCGGGGGACCACGCCTCGGTCAGGGTGACCAAATCGATTTCGCTGGCTGCAATCGCGGCTGATTCCCAATCGACCGGGTAGATCACACGGCTTTTAAGCAGAACGTTGTGGGGGTAAAACTCTCCGTGAATGATGGTTGGACAATTCGCCAGGAGCAAGGTGGCAAGGTCCTCTGAATGCTCGCAGACGGTTTGCAACCAGGGCAGCTCGGCGTGCAGACTGTCAGCGAACAACGATGTCCGCTGGACCCAGCCCCCGAAGTAGGCGATATCGTAACGCTTCAAAAAAGAGAGGCGGGGAGATACAGCCCGCGATTCGTTGGCTGCATGAAAACGCCCAATCCATTGCGCTGCCCGCAGCATGCTTTCGGGCTGCGGACCTTTCGTGAGGCGCATCGTATCTTCGAGGTACTCCAGAATGAGCCAGCTGTCCCCGGTCGCCGAATCCTTATAGGCTCCGTAGAACTGCGGGAGGGAGAAGCCGGAATTCCGCAGTACCAGGCGATAAACCTCTGCCTCATACGGCACGCCCCCTCGATGTCCGTAGCTGTCATAGAGAGGACCCGCCGCATATTTGCAATAAAACTTCAGTTCGCAGTCCCCAATTAGGCACTGCACGACCTCACTTGGATAGGTGCTGGCATACACGATAGGTTTTCGATCCTGGATGTTGAGCTTACTCGCGCCTGATCCGTTGCTACCAAGCACTTGGCTGAGACCAACTCTCAAGGATTCGAAATCGGGAAACTTGGCTGGTACTGGATTCACAGCTCTGCTCTCAATTGATCGGTGCAGTCACCCTCGTCCATCTCCGCGTCCTCGCAAGCTTTTCCTGCGTCGTTTGGACCTGGACAAGCGACACTGACACCGAACGTTCTGGGCATTCGATCTTCCAACCCGTGACTATTGAACTACTAATCACCCGGCGCCTCTCTAGGTTCCCTTGGGTTGGTGCGGAGCGTCTCACAAGCCGGCGTGCGCAGTCGCGCCATGTGTGTAACTTCCATTGGCTTTCGAACCGTTTCCGGACGTTCGATTTCGCTTTTTGTCGGGCGCATCACCGTCAGCACCGCCGCCATGGCGGCGCCCAGGTCACTGAGCGTCCTTACGCCAACGAGCATTGCCAGAACTCCAAGTAGCGCTGATGCTGTCCAAGCTCCGTCCTTTGCGGCTAGTACTGCCAGTGCCGACACTGTGAGGCATAAAGTCACCACCCACGCCGCTAACCGGGGCATGAGTCGAAATCGCGCGAATTGCCTTCCCGAACCGTGTTCCTCGACGACCGAACGGATGCGCATGGAACCCAACATGCCATTTGCAACTTCCAGGTCCCAGCGGTCAAAATCTCCACCGCGCACAACGCGGGCGTGCGTGGCGCTGAGCCGAATCTCCATCAAACGGAGCCATTCCTCGGGCGTCCGCCAATTCTCACTCCAAATCGTCCAGGTCTGACGCCTGGGCCAATTCCAACCTCGAACACCGCGGCGGCGCCACAGGCTCACGCCGTGACGCAGACGGCCGCTCAAACGGGCCAGCGGTTGCAGCACGTGCAAGATGGACGTTATCGCCCGCAGCTTCAGATGCGTTACAGGCGAGTGATGTCTGGTTGGAAACGAGACGCGGGCGGCGAGGCCAGTGGTCTCAGCGACTTTCACGCCCGCCAATATAAGCACCACGGGGAACGCAGACCACAAGGGCTTCCAGAGAAAACCCGCGGCGGAAATCGCGGCAAGACCGGCAATCAGTAAATAGCATTCCGGCATTAACGTGAATGAACGCAGCAGACCGGGCGCGGGTTCATAGATCGACTGAAACAACCCGCAGCCCCACATACCGTAAAACACCTGTCGCCGTTTGCCCACACGCGAGCAGAACGGCGCGTAGATGCGGCCAGTCCACGCCGCATGTCCCGGAGCGTTATATTTCTCCGGCCACTTCGCCTCCAGAAGCGCCTCCGCCTTTCCGTAGCCCCATTGCTGCTTCCAGTAAGCCAGAATCGAATTCCGTCGATGATGCCAGACAACCGCGGCGGCGTTGAATCCCAGGGTGCATCCGCACTGCTGCAGCCGCCAGCAGATATCCACATCGTCGCCGGCAACGCGAAACTTCGTGTCGAAACCGCCTACACCTTCTAAAGCGTTTTTGCGGAATGCCATGTTGCACCCGGGAATGTGTTCCGCTTCACGGTCCGACATCAGGACGTGCACGGGACCGCCGGGCGAAACGGCCACACAGTCGGCAATCAAACCGTCGCCGGGCGGCGGCAGATTGGGCCCACCGACGCCGGCGTGAGCGGTTGTCATGAACGTTTTTGCCAGATAGGTGAGCCAGTGAGGATCCGGGCAAGCGTCATCATCGATATAGGCCACGATCTCGCCGGCAGCCGCTTCCAGTCCCGTGTTGCGCGCGCTGCTCAGGCCGCGATTCTCGGTTTGGATCAGCCGGAATGGATATAGCTTCGCGATTTCCGCAGTATCGTCGGTCGATCCGTCGTCCACTACGATGACTTCGTAGTTGGGATAATCCAGTTTCAACAATCCTTCAAAACAGTCGCGGATCGTCCGGCCGCCGTTGTAGCTGCAGACGATGACCGAAATAGCGGGCCACACCTCGTCGGGGGGAAAAGGAACTTCGGAGAAAGCGCGGCGCACGACGTCCAGCGCGGGCTTGGGCTGACGCATCCGGTCGGTCAGCCCGAACGCCCAATCCGTGATGTCCTGGCCACCGCGGTGCCACTCGTCGGTCCAGCTAAACACGAACACTCCCGCGCAACCCTCAGCAAAAGCCGTCCGGACCTGCCAGTCGAGAACGCACGCCTGTGTCTGTTCGCCGTTTCGAAGACTGTCCAACCCGAGCTCGGTCAGCAGGAGCGGCCGGTCGCCAGCGATATTCTGGAGGCGAGCGATGTAGGCGGCCAGGCTCTGCTGGGTTTCCAGGTAAATGTTGAAAGAGACGAAATCGACAAAATCGAGTTCCAGATATTCCGTGGACGGATAATTGACGTAGGTGAACAGCGCTTCCGGATCTTCCTCTTTCGCATCTGCATACAATGCCTGGAGGAACTGCTCGATTCGCCGCGCCCCATGCCACCTGACGATGGGCGCGGGTATTTCATTTCCAATGGTGCAGCACAGGACGGCTGGATGGCCGGCCAAGAGGCTGACGGCGTCGCGCACGCGCTTGCGGACCTCGCACGAGCGGCGTTTGTCATCGAGGAAGGCGACGTGCTGCTCCCAGGGCAGGCCGATCATGACGCGCAAGCGATACTTCCACGCAACGTCGAGCAACCAGCGCGGCGGCGCTGTATAGGTGCGAACGGCGTTCAGCCCGTGGGCGGAGATCAAGGCAAGGTCGCGCTCCACGCGCGCGCGATCGTGAAATTCGTTGCCGTGTTCGTCCGGTTCAAACGTTCCGTAGGAAACGCCCTTCACCCAGAGTTTCTCTCCGGAATTGAAAAGAAACTTACCAAGAGCAACGGGTCGCTCGAGATGGGCCATGGAAATCAAGAACTGCCTTGTTGAGAGGACAGTTGGAACAGGAAAAAGCTCAAGTAAGAAAAGTGAGAACCTGTAATATCAGGCCGGCCAGTACAACGTTTTCGTAGATCTTGGCTGTGCCTTAGAGGTATGGATAGGAGTGACCCAGGCGCTGTCGATTTCCACCGCGACGGATCGTTGCAACAACGTCACAGACAGAATCAAGTGGTCCCGCTTTCGAATGTCCGCAATGATGCCTTCGAGGCCACAAAGAGACCCGCCGTTGATTCGGACCCGCTGTCCGACTTGAAGAAAAGGGTGTGGGGATAAACCGAATCCCGACCCGACGGCGCGTTGGATCGCGGCGATCTCGCATTCGTCAATGGGAGCCGGTATGGCGCCGATTCCGACAATTGAAATCACGCTTGGAGTTTTTAGGATCGGAATTCGGTCTGCCGGAGTAAATCGGGTAAACACATATCCCGGAAAGAGGGGCAGTTCTACGCTCTTGATTCGGTCCGACCACCGGCGCCGGCTCGTATAAAATGGCAAAAAACATTCGTACGTCTGGTACTGGAGCAGCGCGGTCACCCGTTTTTCGTGGGTACTTTTGACTTGTATTGCAAACCAGGGTGAACCGTCAGATGCTTTTCTGAATTCGCCAACATCGTTCAGACAAACTCCCGCCAAGGAAGTCACAGACTCCGGTTTTTCGGCCTAATTTTTCCGGCTGCTCACATCAGAAGATGTGGCGGCGCAGGAACTCCACAGCGACACCGTAGCTGCCGGCCCATTGCGGCACCACGCGCAAAACCGTTCCGCCGGCCGCGAAACGAAGCACAGGACCGTCGGTACTCCCCGCCGTGGACAACCGCACGGCAAGAGAAACCTCGGCTCCTTCGCGCACCATCCGTTTCAGGCGCAGGTACGAACCGCCGGCGCTCAGGTTTTGAAGCACGATCTCTTCCTTGAAGGGTTGATCGTTCACGTCGACACCCCTCAGCCTCGCGGGGTAAGGCGCATCAATTCGCGCACTAGACCGTCGTTCCTTCATCAGTTGTGAAGCACCTGTCAATTCGATTTGAACTGAAGTTCTCATCGTTTGTTGAAACGCGCTCACGGAACACCGGAACCGGTGGTTATCCCGCGATCCCCAGGAATTCTGAGTAGTAGCCGCGCGATCATACGCTGATGAACCGCAGCGCGCCATCGGCGCAGAAGACCTTTTTTTAGGGACAAGCTCATACACCGACTGAAACAAGGCGCTGCCCCACACACCATGGGAAATTCGCCTCACCCCCCGGGCCGTTCTGGAAATACCGGGGACATAGATTCGGCCGGCCCATGTGGGATGTCCGGCCGTGTTGTACCTCTCGGGCCATTTCGCTTCGAGGAGCGCCTCAGCCTTTCCGTAAGCTTTCTGTTGCCTCCAATACGACTTCACTGAGTTGCGGCGGTGGTGCCACACGACAGCCGCCGGACTGAAGCCTAAGCTCCAACCGCGTTCCTGTAATCGCCAGCACACGTCGACATCGTCTCCGGCCACGCGGAACTTTGCGTCGAAGCCCCCAATGCTTTCGAGACAAGATTTTCGGAACGCCATATTGCAACCCGGAATATGTTCAGCTTCGCGGTCGGAAACCAGCACCCGTGTCGGCCCACCAGGCGCAACAGCGACGCAGTCGGCGATCAGACCATCACCGGGCGGGGGAATGTTCGGTCCGCCAACCCCAACGTGATCGGTTGTCCGGAAAGTCACCGCCAGATAATTCAACCAGTCGGGATCGGGGTAGGCATCATCGTCAATGTAGGCGACGATCTCACCGGTTGCCGCCTGCAGGCCGGTATTACGCGCGGTGCTGAGTCCCTGGTTTTCAGTACGGATTATTCGGAAAGGATATTTCCTCGCGATTTCCGCGGTGGCATCGGTGGATCCGTCGTCCACGACGATTACATCGTACTTGGGATAGTTCAGACGCAGCAGCCCATCCAGACACTGCCGGATCGTGCGCTCGCCGTTATAGCTGCAGACGATGACGGAGATAGAAGGCCAACCCTCATCGACGGCAAACGGAACTTCTGAAAATGCGCGTGTCACTGCAGCCAACGCCGGCTTCGGACGCCGCCGGCAGTCCGTCAAACCGAAAGCCCAATCCAGGATGTCATGACCGCCACGATACCATTCGTCCGTCCAACTAAAGAGAATGGCGCCGGCGGAACCTTCGGCAAAAGCTGTCCGGACCTGCCAGTCGAGAACTTGCGCCTGTGCCTGTTCGCCGTGTCGGAGGCTGTCCAGGCCGAGTTCGGTCAGCAGTAGCGGCCGGTTGCCGACGAGATTCTGGAGGCGCGCGACGTAGGCAGTCAGCTTCTCCTGCGTTTCCAGGTAAACGTTGAAAGAGACGAGATCGAGAAAATCCAGCTCGAGATATTCTGTGGACGGATAATTGACGTAAGTGAACAGGGCTTCCGAGTCTTCTTCTTTCGCATCCGCATACAATGCCCGGAGGAACTGCTCGATACGCCGAGCCCCATACCACCTAACGATGGGTGCCGGTATCTCATTTCCAATGGCGAAGCATAGGACTGCCGGATGGCCGGCCAAGAGACGGACGGCGGCGCGCACACGCTTGCGGATGTCGCGCGAGCGGCTTTTGTCATCAAGGAACGCGACATGCTGCTCCCAGGGTAGGCCGACCATCACGCGCAAGCGGTGCTGGCAAGCAAGGTCGAGCAGCCAACGCGGAGGCGCGGTGTAAGTGCGAACCGCGTTCATTCCGTGGGCGGAGATCAACGCAAAGTCGCGTTTCACGCGCCCACGATCGCGAAATTCGTTGCCGTGCTCGTCCGGTCTGAACGTTCCGTAAGAGACGCCCTTGATCAAGATTTTCTTTCCCGAGTTGAAGAGAAACTTTCCGACCGCAGAAGGCCGCAGGAGATCGCCTCCGGAAATCGAATGGTGCCGCTCGCTTAAGCGAAAAGCCTTGGCTCCGCCGTTCTTCACTTCGCCCCTCGAAAGTCCCCTCGTTTTCTAACCGAAGATGCCAGGATTACGAAAACGTCGAAAGATACGCGCCTAGGTAGCACTTCTGGGAGGGGGGTTCTTTGCACTTCTGGGAGGGGGTCTTTGCACTTCTGGGAGGGGGGTCTTTGCACTCCATACCTACCTGTGACTTTCCGAGCCTAGTGACCAAGCGACAAGGCGAGTAAACTGGAGTGTGGAATTCGAGTGGGATCCGGAGAAGGACAGTGGGAATCTCAGAAAACACGACGTTGAGTTCGTTGAAGCTGCCGACGGTCTTCGCGGATCCGTTGAGCATTACGGTTCGAGATCCAGATCATTCCGAGACCGAGGAACGATTCCTCATTGTTGGTTACTCGAACCGGTTTCGTCCGCTCATCGTCAGCCATACCGATCGCGGTGTACCGGCTGCCAGGGGGTCTGGCTTCGGTGACCGCGAGCGTGCTCAAAATGGCGGATTGAGAAGCAAACGGTTGGCTTGTCGGTGCCTAAAATTCAACCCTTGAGAATATAGGCCGGTCGGACATCGAATGTTCGATTTGCGCGTAGAGAAATCCGCCCTTCTCCGCCCTGACGACGACGTTATCCCATTGGATTGCACCCTTCCACTGTCCTCCGCCATTAATCACGGCAGGCAAAGTTAGGAGTTGGGAATTCGCGACGACGTATGTCTCATCGGGATGGATTCCGATTGGATAGCCATCGTGCATGAAGCACGATTCGTTTCCATCCTGAAACGAAGTAGCGGAAACCGAGGGCCTGAACCGTGGTTTTCTGATCTTCCCGATTTGCCACGCTTACGGTGATAAAGCGAACTGAACCTTGTTGGCCCGACGTAGGCCAAAGAGCAGCCGCAGATGTGACCATGTGGGGATTGACAGACACTATCAGTTTTGGGCCGGACTTCGCCCATTTGTAAATTTCCCACAATAGAGAAATCGTTCCGGTTGCGGCACCGAGACCAGCAGCAATGTCGGTCAGAGTCATAGAAAGTGGCTCCCAAAATTCGCACCCTCGCCGCACCCAACGAAAACGCCCGGCTCCACTGCCGGGCTACGTCGTTGACTGCAAATGGGATCGACCGGTCTCGAACCGATGACCTCCTGCGTGTGAAATCTGTCGTCGCCAACGGTTAGAAACTTTCCATCAACTCTTGGACGCAGCATCACACCTATCCTTGGACCAACTTTTGCGCACTCGCGCGCGTCACAGATGGCACCCTTCTATTTTGGTGACGTCCCAACCACCGGGCCAGACTAGAGGGAATCTCATTCCCGATGCCGTAGCACAGCAAAGCAGGATGGCCTGCAACCGATCGCACACGCCTTCGAACCTCACCCGAAATGTCATGTGTCTTTTTGCGGTCGATCATATAGCCGATATACTGCTCCGCCGACAGACCGACCATCACTCGCAGTCCGTATGCTGCAGCAATATCCATAACGTTTCGTGAGGGCGTTGTGTGCGGAATGCGAACGACGTTGAAGCCGTGCCCCGCCATCATCGCGAAGTCGCGATGGATCTTTTCCTGGTCGTGGAACTCGACGCCGTCGTCATTCGGACGGAAGGCGCCATACGTGACGCCCTTGACGTAGAGCTTCCGGTCGCCAACAAAAAGAAATTTTCCCTCGGCATCGGCCGAAGGTCGATGACTTCCCGTGGCAGCATCAGCGGCTCAGACTTTGCAACGGCTCTGCTCGTTCCCACCGGAGTCGTGGTCATTGGTAGAACCCAGCCTCCTGAACGTCCGTTTCCGTACGCGTCTTAACGCATCGCTGAAAAGCACGTAGTGGGCTAGAGTCCTCAGCGCCCAACAGAATACTTGTCGCCACCGGAATGCGGGTTGCAACCACCCGCCGCTACGTGCTTACGCCAGATTTATCAGACTCGACGGAGAATCGTTCGGAAATGCGCACCGGCGCGATGCAAAAACGACAACACGCCAAGTGCACGCGCGATATTCGGCGGACTCTACGCCGTGCGCAAGGGGCGTTTTTTGCACTCCGTGCGTTTAACAAAAATGAAACAGTGGTTACGAAAATGTAACATAACAGGAACGAGAGAGCGACTGGTCTAGGATTCAGGGGCTAATGCACGCTATCCAGTTCTCCGAGCCAACCTTTGCTGCTCTCCAGAAATGATGCCCCAACAAGCCAACTGTTGTCGTCTTTGGCTCTCACCCACACGGTCTTGACCTTGACAAAAACCAACTCTTGAAGTGGTTCTCGCAAGTCAATGAGGAAGTAGTGTGTATCTCCTTCGACAACTTCCGTCTCCGCGATGAAGCCAATGCCGCCGGCAGAAATGTCGACCAGTTTGCACTCTTGCAAACGGAGACTGCCCCTCGATCGATCGATTGCTGCAAGCTTCGAGCGGGTTCCGATCATTTCAAACCGCTTATGACGCCGCCTCTCTTTTGCACCACGCATATGTCGCCTTGTCGAGGATGGCATGGATTATGGCCCGCACACGTCATTCACTGATTGTCGACACCGCCGAATTCAAACGCAGCCAACCTGCGACGTTCAGCGGGTGCGGTTGCTAAGCGTCTGCAGCGGCCGAGCAGAAGGACCTTCGGACACCGGATAGTTCGTGTTGTTGGATCTTGAAGATTCCTTCGGCAACAAAAGAACCTCTTTGGCATACACCGCGGCCGCCAAGCGGTCCGATGCACCAATTTTCGAATACAGACTGCGGATGTGCCACCGAACCGTTTCGCGAGCGATAAATAGTGTTTGTGCTATTTCCTTGTTGGTCAGGCCCTTCGCGATGAGTTCAAGAATGTCCCTTTCGCGCTGGGTCAACGCGTTTGGTCCCAATTGGAATAGACACCTCTGAAGAAGGTCGGAAACAACGTGCCTGGACGCCCAAATCTCACCCTTCAACACCGCAGCAACGGCCTTCCTGATGACGGCCGGAGAAGCCTGACTGGCCAATACTCCTCTGCAACCGAACCAGAGAAGTTCCGCTATGGTGCCTGGAGTGGTCGAACCGTCGTCCACCACGAGAACACTCACGCCATCCGCATAGGCAACCACAAAAACGTGTTGGTGTTCTTCTGCGTATTTCCACGCCGTGTTGGAATCTATCAAAAGCACACACGGTGCGAGTTCCTTTGAGTAAGCGAGCAGTGTTTCCACGTTGCCTATGCCACCGGATGTCTTAAATTCGCGTCGCAACGCGGCATGGAGGTGTCTGTACCACAATGCGGGATTCTGAAGTACAACATTCAGGTTTGTTGGATCTGATCCATTCATCATGACTTATCCAATAAAAAAACCCGATCACGCAGCGATCGTTCCTTAAGGCAGGCCGCATGGCGGCATAGCGGTCAAAGAAGCGGTGCTTCGTGTCCGCTTGACATCGGCCGCTCACCCTTGATCACGTTTTTTGCACCGCTCCGCGATGCTTACTCGGGATATCCAAGGCAATACTTGCTGGTGGGACACGACATCTTGAAGGAACTTTGGGAAACAACGCAAGCTTTTTTTGTAGCGGCGGTCTATGGAGGTGTGAATAAATTACCGAAAATAAGCTCAAACTTGGCTAAAAAATCCAGGAGTCAGTGCGCAAGCGCTTGTTTGGCGCAGCTTCGCCGCATTTCACTTGACCGAACCTATGCTCCGTAGGCCGGCAAGGACTGTTTGGCAGCTGTTTGATGTCCATGCTAAAAGCTTATCCTCCGGCCTCTGCCATCGGCAGCGGATGCCTCTTTGAGGCTACTACTTTGAAAGGGTGGTCAATGAAATATAACGTTTTAATTTTGGGGGCTTCTTACGGTTCCCTGTTCAGCACGAAATTATTGATGGCGGGACATGGCGTTTCGCTGGTCTGCACTAGGCCAACGGCCGAGCTCATCAACCGCGAAGGCACCGTGGTATGGTTTCCGATTCGTGGGCGCCAATCGCCAGTCGATATTTCATCGAAGAAACTTCCGGGCGCGCTTCGAGCGACAACACCTGACGAGGTAGATCCCCGTGAGTTCCAGTTGATCGTGCTCGGTATGCAGGAGGCGCAGTA
>WNGD01001154.1_pt1 | contig 28879 bp, 31 predicted proteins | sample 5400671 | NCBI WGS metagenome assembly WNGD01 (sample SAMN13153369, study PRJNA577476) | soil metagenome | isolation source: 40 cm soil or saprolite under grassland replicate 2 | place: USA:California | collected 2016-06-15
CCGCGCCATCAGTTGAGCCCAGGTGTAATTGCGCGGGTGCGGATTTTGCTCTTCTGCAGTGTTTCGATGTCCGCAGGGGGCAGCAGTAGAAGCCGGAGGCGGGACCGGGACGATGGAGGGGCGCAGTTTCGCCGCTGAAAGCCAGGATTCCGAAATACCGCACCAGATGGAAACGCGGTGCGGGCACCAGTGTCCGTCTTGCGGCTTTCACAATTCTGCTAATCATCACAGGCTGTTCCAAAGCAACCATCAGAAGCACAGAATACAACATTGAAACGACCTGTTCTGGAGGTGGTGGAATACCCAAATGTATCGCCAGGAACGCAGGTAACGAGAAAATTGGCCCATTTGATATCGAAATTGAATCCTTTGATGATCGAGGGGTTTCGCTTGGGCGCTCATCGGTTCGAAATGATCAAGGTTTGGAATCCAGAGGCGAGTGGCAGTTCGATTTCGTGAGTTCTCCTCGGACGCGGTCCGTCAGGGTCGTTCGGGTCGTCCCACGGTGACAGCCTCGGTTTGGCTCCCGTTGCGTTTACCAGGTACACTCGGAGAGCGAAATCCTGCCACAAATGCCTTGAAGCGGTTTCCGAGCACGATCGGAATGCTTAAGTGCCCGCACGACGAGCTTGATGTTAGGATGGGCATCCTTACCAGCGGACCGTTGAGTGACAGCGACGGTCAGGCGTTGCTTGCGAAAGTACGCCTCATCACGTTTTTTGACGCGAAACGATTTGTGTCAGAACGTACCGCTATGGCGTTGCCAACCGAATTCTGCCATTTATCACGCTGCGCCGAGGTTGGCGTGCCAATCGAGGTGTCGCTACATCGGTGAGAACCTCATCGAGCTGATCGGAGCACAAGTAGCCGGAATGCCGGCAATTCCTCAAAACCGTGCCCTCCGGGGCGAGATCTCGCATAAGAAAGGACGAAGGTATGGCACAACCAGAACTGGGGCGATCAAGAGAGGAGCCGGGTGCATTTCGCCTTAAGGAGGCACCAAAAAGATGAGCATTATCGATACCCCGTTCAACACGGAATCCAGTATAACTTGCCTGTTGTCGAAGGGCGTGCGTACCGTGATCCGGTACTACAATTTTAGCAATTCGCGAACTTTACCAGAAAAAGCCATGGAGCTTGCCGAAGCCCAAGCGTTGGCAGCACATGGAATGCAGATCGCTGTCATATTCCAACAGCGACAAAATCAGGTAGCGGATTTTTCTGAATTGAAAGGAGTCGCCGCCGGTCGTCGGGCTTATCGCTATGCACACGACAATATCGGGCAGTCAGCCGACTCAGCAATTTATTTCGGCGTCGATTTTGACGCGAGTGGCAACGAATTCGAAAACAATGTCGCACCCTACTTTGGAGGCGTAAAGCGCGCATTTGCTGAAGAGAGCGGCGGAAACCCTGAATACCGTATCGGAGCTTATGGATCGGGATCAGTCTGCACTACTCTTGCTGAAAAGGGGTTAATCGAGTTCACTTGGTTGGCGATGTCGCGCGGCTTTCGTGGTACTCGAGAGGCGCTGAGCGCAGGTCAATTCCACCTTGCTCAGCGCGCGCCCGCTGAGACGCTCTGCGGACTCGGTGTTGATTTCAATGATTCCAATCCGGATCGCCCTAATTTTGGCGCATTCACCATCGATGACGGTACCAGGCCCGGCCCAGTCACTGGCGTAGGGGAGCGGTAGAGAGTAATTGCACGTAACCGATTACGCCTGCGCGAAGGTCCTGGCATTCAATTCGACATAATTGACCGTTTGCGCCCTGGTGAGATCGTTTTCGTGGCATCGATCAGCAACCGATGGGCTCGGGTGGATGCGGAGGGTGACGGCCATATCGACGGCTTTGCCTCCGCGGGTTTCCTGGAGCGCATCTGACGTTCACGTCTGTTTGAAGGTTAAAAACCCTGAGACATGTGAACTGTTTTATTAGCCGCGGTGTAGAGTGTTCAGTTTGGGGGCTAGAAAATGAAGGTCCCAAAGCAGTAACCGTTGGGGGGTATTGTCGTACTGCGAGACTGACCACATGAAAACCCGCCGTTTTCGCTACCACGGCCATCGGTTCCCGGCCGAAATCATCGGCCACGCTGTCTGGCTTTATCACCGTTTCTGCTTGAGCTTTCGCGATGTCGAAGACTTGTTGGCCGAGCGAGGCAGCATCGTCTCTTATGAGACCATTCCACATTGGTGTCCCGGCCTTCTGTATCTTTTTAGATAGTTTCCTATCCGAACTAAGCGCCAATTTAATCCGTTCCTCTTCACGCGTTACTCCAACGCAATGATTTGTCGTCTGGATTCCAACACATTTTCGACGGCAGCGTATGTGCACATACTGCGTATAAGAATGCCTGCTCTTCTGAAGTGAACGCTGAGAACTGGCGGGAAAACCTGAGTGCCGTAACCGACAGAACTGCGATTGAGCACATAAGGTAGCCCTAAGGGCCGCGAAACCGAAGGCTCTGCGGCGATCAAGGCGACGAGCTTCCAATAGAAGAATGCGCAGGAGAATCTGAGAACTTGTAAAGGAGTGAGCCATGGCTATCCGGAACATCTATCTGAAAATCGAGGAAATCGCTAACTACAATCCGGTCAATCCCGAGCCCAAGCCGGCGCCGCCGCGTGCTTACCAGCGCGACTGCATGCGCAACCCTGGCCATGATGACGGCATGATCCCGCCGAGCGAAGTAAACGCCCGCGCGTTGTCGGCGCTTATCTACCGCGAGTACCTCGATTCGGCGTACCTCTTCCCTAAGCCGGACAAGTTGGTGATCGCCGATATCAACGAGCCGCTCTTCTATTCGCGCGTGCCGGGCACAGTGATATACGCTCATCCCGGCGACCGGCTGCTCATCCATGTCCTCAACGGTGACACAGATCCGCACAGTTTCCACCTGCACGGCCTTTCATACGGGATCGACTCCGACGGCGCCTGGCCGCTCGGCACGGAGGCGATTGACGGCGCTGCCATTCGCCGCTCCGACGAGATTTGCCCCGGACAGAGTTGGACGTACACCTTCGACGTCACTGACGAGATGATCGGCGCCTGGCCGTTCCACGATCACTACAAGAGGATCGGCGAGTACATCAACCGTGGGCTGATCGGAGGAATCGTAGTCAAACCGAAGGGGCACAAGCACCCCCCGCGGTGCAAGCTGCCAGCGGAGATCGAAACGCTCGTCGAGGAGCGGCTCAAGCTACATGTCGAGCCTGCGATAGTGCCTGTGGGATCGCAGATAGAAGCGCTGCGAGACTACCTCCGCGAGTTCGTCGACTTCCCGGAGAACCGCCCGCACCCGCACCATGAGGAACCCCTTGACGTGCCCCTGTTCTTCCACTTCATGAGCGGTGGCGCGGGCACGCCCGCGTTCACGCCACCCGCGCCCATCGGGCACGGCGATACCTTCCCAGTCACCTTCGGCGGCGAGGCGACCTACGGCTACCACTGCAACTTCCATCCGGAGATGCAAGGGACCGTAATCGTCTCTGCAGCCGCGCCCTCGAGCGATGTCTCCGTGCTCATCGACGATGGACCGCCCAAGCGGTTCAACCCGGCCACAGTCCCCGTCCAGCCGGGGGGGATCGTCCGCTGGTACTACCCGCCGGGGGTGCCGGGCGACATAACCCAGCACACCGTAACTGAGAACGGCGGCGGCCTGCCGAGCTACTGCCTGAACGGCCGCTCCTTCGTCGGCAACACACCGACGATCATGGCCCAGGCGGGGCAAAAGATCCGCTGGTATGTTTTCAATCTCGACCTCGGAATGGTCTGGCACAACTTCCACCCGCATGCGCAGCGGTGGACCTTCGCCGATGCCACCGTCGACGTGCGCAGCCTCAGCCCGGCCGAATCGTTCGTCGTCGAGACGGTCGCGCCGCCAGTAATCAAGCTGCCGCAGGCGATCGAGAAGACTCAAGAGCCGCCGCACCGCAGCCATGACGCGAAGCCGTACAAACTGCGCGGCGACTTCCTGGTCCACTGTCACGTCGAGCCGCACATGGCGGGCGGCCTTGCTGGCGTGGTGCGCTCGCACCAGACCGTCTGGTTGACCGACGCGCAGCGCGATCTTCTGAAAAAGACGATTGAGCTTCCGATCGATTCCGGGGACAACGGCTGTCCGCCGGTCAAGCTGGACCGCTGCGCCTCGATCACGGGTGGCAATTGGGAAGAGGTGCCCGGCCGACCCGGCGTCACAATGATGCACGCGGCGCTGCTGGCAACGACCGACAAGGTGTTGTTCTGGGGCTACGGCGACGCGAGTTTCCTGCCCAACACGACCCGGCTATGGGACCCGGCGGGCGGCTACACGCTGCCAAGCAACCAGCCGGTCGGCTTCGCCCCAGTGGGCAATCCCAATTTCTCCAACCTGCACTCGGCCGGCCACGCCTATCTCGACGACCCTCAAGGTACGCTGCTCGCCCACGGCGGCGAAACTCAGGGTGGACAGCAATCGTTTCTGTTCCATCCGACGGGCACGCAGTGGGCCATCACCGCTGCGACTGTCGACAATCGCTTCTACGCCACCACGCTGACGCTGGCCGACGGAAGGCTGCTAACCATGTTCGGCAACTCCAACGGCATCGAGGTGTACGACCCGACGTCGAATACCTGGAGCAACGGGATCGGAGGACCTGCCGGCAGCATACTGCCGCTTCCCTCGCCGCCGACCGTGCCGAACCTCGACTACCGCTACTACCCCTGGGCGTACCTCATGCCGGGTGGCGACATCTTCGTCGCCGGCCACCAGGGGCTGTCGAGCCGCTTTTCGTGGACGCCGGCGGTGGTGATCCGCGGCCAATGGCCGACCGTCGCCGGCGACCGCAGTTCCGGGTCCGAGCGCGGCACCTCGGTGCTGCTGCCGCTCCGCCCGCCGGGCTATGCCGTGCGCGTGATGAACATGGGCGGCGACTCTGCGGCCGCGCGGCAGAGCTCAGAGATGATCGATCTCTCGTCGGTGACGCCGATGTGGATGGCGTTGCCCACCCTCAAGCAGTCGCGCCCCGAGCAGTGCACCGCTACTCTGCTCCCCGACGGGCGAGTGCTGCTCGCCGGGGGAACAACCAGCACCGGCTTGCCCTTCGGCCCGCTCACCGCCGCGCCGGCGGAGATCTTCGACCCGCAAAATCCCGCCGCTGGCTGGAAAGCGACGATGGCGATGGCGCACCCGCGCGGCTACCACTCGTCGGCGATCTTGCTCACCGATGGCAGCGTCCTCATGGGCGGCGACCCGCAGGACGGGATTGGGCCTGTGCCGCATGACCGCTTCTTCCCGGGATACTACTTCCTGCCGCGTCCGGCGATCACGGGCGCTCCCGCGGCGGTCGGTCATGGTGCAGCGTTCACGGTGAACACGCCGGACGCGCCATCGATTGCCGAGGTGGTGCTGATGCGCCCGGGTGCCGTCACGCATGGCTTCAACCAGACGCAGCGCTATGTGGGCTGCGCTTTCATCGCCGCCGCCGGCGCGCTCACCGTCACCTCGCCGCCCGACGGCAACGTCGCTGCGCCGGGCTGGTACATGCTGTTCATCGTCAACAGCGGCCGGGTGCCTTCCGTGGCGAAATGGATTCGACTTACTCCGTGATACCTACAACGGTCGCTAGTTGTTAGCGGTAAATACCAAGGTACCAAGGAATAAAAAACTGCTAAGGAGAAACCACCAATGCCACATCGCAAGGACGTTTCAACTCTGAGCAACGCGCAGTTGACTCAACTACGCGCGTTGCTCGACCAGTTCATCAACAAGCCCAAGGACAATCCGGTCGCCGAGCACAAGGCTGCCAGTGTGGACATGTCCCTAATGATCCACGACATGGGATTTCTCACCTGGCATCAGCATTTCATCGCGGAACTCGAAACGTGGCTGGTGAACAACGGCGGAGCGGAGTTCGTACCGTTACCATATTGGAATCCGGCCAAGGCCATTCCGGCCCAACTCAACCAGGGTAATAACAATGTGAACATGCCACTTCCGGCAAATCTCAGACCGACCGCGCTCAAAACGATTGCTAATTACACTGCGCTGAACAACCGCGTGGTTCCTTATCACAACGCTGTTCATAACGCTGCCGGCGGTCAGATGCCGAATCCCGATACGTCGCCATCCGACCCCATCTTCTGGCCATTTCACGCATTCTTGGTTGCGGTGTACGAACGATGGCGAAGCCTCTAGTGGCGAACTGTCCGTCCAGTTCCGCGAATCACAATGATGAAGGAGAAGCTCACCATGGCGAAGATCGCGACAATCGTGTCCTTCCGGTAAGCGTGCTTGACTTTGGCGGCGAGAATCCGCAAGTGGTGGCCCAGCAACGAAGAGACAAGCTGCCAACGGACAGTAACTACGGATTTTGAGAATGCCCCGCTGGCAATGCGGGATCAGTTTGGTTCGCCTTGAGCGGCGAGCGTGTTCCAGTGAATCTCGATAGTTCCACTCCTAAGTGGTCGGAGACGCTTCATGCCCGAGTGCGAGCTTTTCGCTCATAAGCGCTTCGTACGTGTATCCAAGCGTATGGAAGCGAATCATATTATTTCAAGAAGATCTACATTACCGGATCAACGGCCGACAAGGGTTTGATTCGAAAGAGCGATCTCGATCACCCCGGTAAGAAGTCGGGGAGCGTGAGTCTTGATAAGGACGAATATCTCCGAACAGGGAATCGAGAAAACCTGTGCCGGGGCAGTTCGGCAACTCGCTGTCCCACCGCGATGTTATCGCCCCGTCGTTTCGAAACTCGACAGGAAGTTTTCTCCTCCCCGGGCAGCGTGGCCCTATGCGAGCGTGGTGTTACTTTCTGTGCACGAATGATCAGCAGTCCCAAAACGAGGCCATTGAGGCGTTGTTGCGCGAGGGGATCGCAACCGAGCCGCTGGCTCCGGACAATTCCCACGAACCAGGCATCCTGTTCATCGGGCAGGCCGATGATCGAGCGTGCCGATTGCTGCAGGATGTGAGCTGCGGCGGCCTCAAGCGCGTGATTGCGGTCGCGCCGTCGGGCGAAGCTTTGCGCGGTGGCGCATCGTGGATGCTGCTCAGGGCCGGTGCGTCCGACGTCTTCGCCTGGGATCACTCGCGAAACCCGGCATCAGAAATCCACGCCAGACTTCGCCGGTGGCAGCAGGTCGACGAAATAGTCGATTCCCCCCTGGTGCGTGAGCACCTCGTTGGTAGTAGTTCAGCATGGGTTTCCGTGCTGAGACAGGTGGTAGAGGTGGCGCGATTCACCAGCGCATCAGTCTTGATTCTCGGCGAGAGCGGTACCGGCAAGGAAATGATCGCACGGCTCATCCACGCTGTCGACGCGCGGGAACGCAAGCGCGATCTGGTTCTCCTGGACTGCACAACAATCGTGCCCGAGTTGTCCGGCAGCGAATTCTTCGGGCACGAGCGCGGCTCGTTCACAGGAGCAGTTGCGGTGCGCGATGGCGCGTTCGCGCTGGCCGACGGCGGCACGCTATTCCTCGACGAGGTCGGAGAACTGCCGTTACAGCTTCAGGCCGAGCTCTTGAGAGTAGTCCAGGAGCAGGCTTACAAACGGATCGGTAGCAATAAGTGGCAGAGCACTCAGTTTCGGCTAGTCTGCGCGACAAACAAGGACCTTCCTGCGGAACAGAAACGCGGCCGCTTTCGCAACGATTTCTACTACCGAATCGCGAGCTGGGTTTGCAAGCTTCCGCCCCTGCGCGAACGCACGGAAGACATACTTCCACTCGCCCGTTTCTTCATTCAGCACATCCGCCCCGACGATGGGCTGCAGGAGATGGACGATGCGGTCCGCGAGTATCTTATACGGCGAGATTACCCGGGCAACGTGCGGGAGCTCAAACAGCTCGTGTCGCGCATGGTCTATCGGCACGTTGGCTCAGGTCCACTCACTGCCGGTGACATCGCCGCAGAAGAGCGTCCTCATTTCGAAGCCGACTCCATGAGTTGGTATGGCGAATCATTCGAGCAAGTGATCCGCCGGGCGGTGGCGCAGGGCGTGGGCCTGAAAGAGATAGGACGCGCGGCCGAGAAAGCGGCTGAGCGCATCGTCATCAGGGAAGAGAACGGTAATCTTAAACGCGCCGCCCGCCGGCTTGGCGTGACAGATCGCGCCTTACAGATGCGCCGCGCCACGAAACGTGAGTCGTAGTTGCGGCTCCTCCGATCAAATTTAGGAAGTTACTGCCCAGTACTAATCTTTCTTGATCGGGCGGAAGCCCCAGAGCCCGTATCTTCGCAAGTTCTATACCGGGGTGTAGCCACGGCCCGTCTGAGCCAAAGAGGATCTTGTGCGGTCCGGCTCTGCGAACTGCATCACAAAGCAGGTCGAACCGGCGCACGCCCGACGTATCGGTGTAGACGTTTGGGTGCCTGGCGAGGTGATCGATCAGAGCAAGCTGCGCAGACCAGTCGTCGGAGAAACTGCCCAGATGCGGAATGATGAAGCGAATTTGCGGGTACTCGGTGGCAAGCAATTCGACTACCGGTGTCTCGCCGGCGATGTCGTATAGAAGCGGCAAGCTGAACTCGAGTGCGACTTCACAGATCTCGCGCGTTAGCCGTCCGTCCTGACGGTGGACCTTGATGCCTACAAAGCCGTATTCGTTCACCGCCTCGCGGATAATCGCATGAACGTGGCCGCGGTCACGATCGGGATGGACGAATGCGAAGCCGAAGAAAATGTCCGGGCGTGAGCGAACGATGCGGGCAACCTCACGATTCGCCTGGGTATAATCGGAATTGAGCGTGGAGAAAATGACCGTCCGGTCGATTCCTGCTCTGGCAGCGCGCCTCAGGTACTTGTCGAGCGGGGCCGCAGTGTCCCACGGGCCGGTCAGCCCGTCACCTTTGCCGGCGTGACAGTGGGCGTCAATAATCATCTGAGGACTCACAGCGATGATCGCTGCTAAATGGGCGCGCCGAGCCTTCGCCCGATAGAGATCCGGAACGCGCGAAGGCGGCGGGGATCGACGCCCAATCCCGAAGAGACTCGCGCAAGACAACCAATAAGCCGGTCCAGGTCTCGATTGCTCAAGCTTCTCACCCGCGGGCGCCACGCGCGTATCCTGTCGGCGACCCAACGAAATCCCGCATCCTGAATCCGCTTCAACTCCTGTCTACTTGCCCCTGTACCGCGCGCGCGAGCCAGTGCCTCGCGTAACCGCGCAGCGAGTTGACCTGCTTCCCGGCACAACTCGTCCATTTCGCTGGCAAACACGGACTCACGATCCAATCGAGCCGGCCGCCCCAATCTCGTCCCTCGCGGGCAGAGCATCAATTCGACTCGCCTGTTCCTCCTTCGACCGGCTTCAGTGCTGCTCGATGCAATCGGTCTGCTTGCGCCGAAGGCCGAAACCTTAGTGGGGACATCCCCGAGCATCGAGGTCAAGTACCGCTCGACTTCAAAGGCCCTGCTGAACGATAATCCCTCGTTCGTCTTTGCTGTTCCGATGCGGTCGGTATGTCCGACTATTTTGACAAGGTGAGACCCGAACCGCGAGGCAAGACCGGAGAGACTGCTGATAAACCGGTCGAGCAGTTCATAGTGATGTAACCGCAAACGATAGTCCCCCTTCTCAAACCCATCGAGGACAACCGATGGCCGGCATTCCGCGGTAAGCCCGAGTGACGGCTGATCGATGGGCTCTGAGGGCGAACGGAGAGAAGGCTCGCCTGGCGCCGGGTATATGGTGGGCTGGTCCACGCTGGATACGCCGACAAACGAGCCGCCCCAGCCCACTGGATAAGGCCACGGCCAGGGTCGCGGGTATCGGCGTGGGTGAGGCTGCCGCTTGCGCGGCTTGGCAGCGGCTGGCTGAGAAGTCGAGCCGGAGGAGAGGGGCCGTCTCGCAGCCGAGCGTCTTCCACGCTCCAGCTGCTCCCGCTCGAACTCGGAGTACAAATCCGATCCCTCGTGCATAATCCTTCCAATTGCCTTAGACTCCGCGTCTTCACGACACGTCCGTCAGTCCAGTTAAGGCGTCAACAGCGCAACCCATGTCTTCGGGCCAACGATTCCATCCACCACCAGACCTCTCGCTCGTTGAAAGCTCCTTACCGCGGCGTCTGTCTTCGGACCAAAGACTCCGTCAAGCACAAGCACTGCAGAACCGCTCGATGGAGTTGCGATTATCCAGGCATTGAGTCTCGTTTGCAGTTCAACCACCGAGGGGCCACGCGATGCCTGTCTGAGGGTCGGCCTTGTGTCCGGAGTCATCCCTCCAGCGCCCATCAGCGTTTGAACCGTAGCCCACATTTCGGCTGTGACTCGAACGCCTTCATTGAAGGCGCCGATTCCGCTACCTGCGCGATGCACTGCGATCAGGTTACGGGCGTCTTGCCATCGCACCCAGACCGGTGAGCCACTATGTCCGCCGAACGTGTCCATGTTGTAACGAATCCGACGCGCTGTCCCGGCAGGCGATGCCTCGAGCACCCTTCCGTAGGCGCGCCACTGATTTGATGCCCACGTGTTAGTCGCGCACGCGGCGATCTGAGTATTGGTAGCACTGCCTACTGGGGGTTGAGTGCCGCACTTGTCGCCGGGATAGCCTGAGACATTCGCGGCAGTGCCCTGTAGTGTCGCAGTGGATAACGGGTTTATCCGTGTACCTCCGCCGTACTCACTGCTGCCCCAAAAACCAAGCGGTTGGTTGCCCAAAGCGGTCTTGGGTTGCGATCCGATCGTATCCACCAACGTGATTACTCCGAAGTCGAACTCGCCGGTCTGCGATGCCCGCCACTGAGCGCTGGGGGCAACGGCCTGCGACCGGGTTGAACCGAACGGCGCGCGAATCGTCCCTGACGCGTCGATGCCGTTGCGGCCGGGAGTCACCGCCACACGCCGGACCTCACGCAGGGCATTCGTGCCCGTGCTGCCTGTTATTTCGTCGAACAAGTTGTGGCCGGTCGTCAGTACGTGACGAGGGCTGATCAAGGTGCCGGTACCCCGAAACAGCAGGTCATTCGAAGGGTTATCAGGATCCGGGAAGAACAGGTCCAGACAGCAGATGAACCGGTAAGGGATTTCGACCGTGTTTGTTATCCGCACACGGTCGTCGGTTGGCGGAATGATTTCTACCTCTCCCGATCCCAACTCGCCTTGGTAATCGCGCGCAACGATGCGCCCAATACCCAATCGTGGATGGTGCACAACGCCGCCTTCGGACTCACCGACGCGCGGAACCGTTCGTCCAAAGCCGAGCCGCGGGTGGCTGATTACACTTTCAAACTGGTACATTGAGGAACTCCTCCGCTAATCCATCGAGCAGCCCAGGTGGTCGGGCTGAACTCAGACGTCAGGTTTGCCAACACAGCAGCCGCCTTGTCGATCTCGCTTGTCGAGTGGCGCGCCGTGATCAACAGACTGATGCGGCTGTCGTCTCTAAGAACAACGCGAACCCCGGCAGCGCCTAGTCTCGCGTGTAGAGTTGAGGCATCAACCGAGACTCCTGCGTCCAGAGTTTGCACGGGAAACAGACCTCCCATCGCTTTCAATTCCCTTGACTCAAGCACGCCCCGAAACCGCGCAACGTTCCTCGTAAGCCGGGCCCGCATCCGATCACCAACAGCACGGTTCAAATGGAGCGCATGCGCTCCAGCCCGAAGCGCAGCCATCGACGGCGGACTCGAATGAACCCGCGTCTCGCTGGAGCCTTCAAACAGATCGATGAGACGCTTGGTTGAAGCCATTACAGCGAGCGGCGCGCCAAATGCCTTGGCCATTGAACTGATCACTGCCACGTTGGAATGCCAACCGTCGATCCCGCACCACCGGACAGAGCCGCCGCCTCCACGGCCGTACGGCGCATTCGCGGACGGCGATAAACCGAGAATCCCCAGCGCCTGCGTGTCATCCAACACCAGCAAGCCGCGACGTAGCCGCAGGCTCTCGATATAGCTCGCAATCGGCGCGGCACGGCCGCAAGCAGTGCACAAACCGTCGGTAACTACTACGGGTACTGAGCCGCCTGAGTCATCGCGGCACAGCAGTTCCTCCAACTTGCCGGTGTCCTGATGACCAAAACTATTCACCCTGACACCCTTTGCGGCGGCTCGCTCAACACCCCATCGCGCAACCGGATACAGGCGGCTGTCGAAGTAGATCACGATCGGCCAGCGCGCGAGTATTCCGAACAGGTCCCAGAAGAAGTGCAGCGTCGATGGGGCGACAAGCGCGCGCTCAGTGCCGATCAGGCTGGCCAGCGCGCATTCGATCTCGTATATGCCGGGTAACGCTTCATGCGCCGCTGGCCGCCCTGTTGTCAACTGCTTCCACGGTTCAAGTTCTTCGGTTGCATGCGCGAAACCAAGGTAGAGCGAGGAAGTGAAGTCGAGCATCGCCGCCCGCGATTACTTCCTCGCCCGCTGTTCCTCGAGCCGTCTGCGCAGATGCGCCGACGGTGGCAAATAACGTTCGCTTGCTGCCTTGCTGTCGGACGGATCGACCGCGAGGTCGATACCGGTTACAGCGCGGTAGGCATGCATGTAACCCTGAATTTCTGGTCGCCAATAACGCGCCCAGTTTGCAGCTTCTTCAGGATGAATCGTCTTCTCGTCGCTCCACGCACCAAAACGTATCGACAACAGCACCTGCTCCCCAAACACCGCCAGGTAACGGAAGTGCAGCACGCTGGTATCAGTCCATCCCTGCAGCTTCTTCATCGCGTCCACGCGGTCCATCCACACCTCTGGATAGGCGACCATGATTCGCGTTGGCAGGAACTCGCGCATCTCCGGCCTTGCCAGAATCCACATCTGCATCAGCATCTCTTGCCGCGCGGTCGAAGGCAGGTCGCCAAACTGGTTATGCGCGCCTTCGGAAAGGATCAAGTGAACGTCGCGGAGTGCGTTCAACAGCGGGAAGCCATCAGCCACCACGGTAGTGTCGTCATCCTGCTTGTAGAAAACGGCGCAGAGATGGAGCAGATTATGAAACGCTTCGATGAACTTCGACCTGCTGTCGGCGGTTCGCATCGGCGGCAATGCTTTGCCGTACAGTGATAAGCCGTAGTGGTGGTCATACTCGTATGCCCGGCGTGGGACAGTTAGCCGGTGCTGCTCGTCCTGGATATATCCCCACAGCAGGTTGTTCAAAGGACGCAGCGGATCGATCTCGAGATTGGCGAGCGGGTCTCGCTCTGACAACCGGCGGTTCTGGAAACGGGCGCTCAAAGTGCCCAGAGTCTGCACCAGCATCCCCTCCTCGTGCCAGTAGGACCAGATCAATTCGAGCAAGCAGGGGTGGGTAAATTTGGACCGCAGCAAGCCGAAGCACTTACGGCCAAACTGCTGCTCTTCTTGATCCTTGAGGTCTGTTGTGAGCCTGAACTCCGCCAGCTTCTCCCGAATCAATGCCAGATACGGGAACGTCTTGTCCCCCCCATCGCGAAAGATTTTCTTGCTGATGTAGTCGTTGAACTGCTGGATGAAGTCGTCCTCGGTTACTTTGCTGACGTAGCGGAGGCTTTCCTCGTGGTCGTCGAACAAGAAGTTCGGATTCAGGTTCGTGATGTTCCCAGTCCCAGTAATTGGTTTGACGAAGACGCCGCAGTTGACCAGCAGAAAGACTTCGGTCGCTACCTTCAGCAACCGGTATATCTCGACATCTGGAAACGGCAGGGAGCGCATTCGACTAAGTTTGTCGACCCGCTCCCTGGCCTCCCGCTCCCTGGCCTCGACGCCAGGAGGACACATCACAATGTCCATAAACTCGGCATACTTGTTGAACGACAGCTCGTTGGTGGAGTTACGAATCACTACCCACAGCGCCTGGTCTTCGGTTCGCGGTTTGAAGGACCGCAGCAGCGAGACGTTGACCTGAGGCGTCTCCGGCGGTATTTGGCCGGTTGGCTGAACGTGAACAGCCTCGCCGCCAAGCTTGCCACCCTCCCCACGTGGCTTCTTCGGGTTTTCATTTTGCTCGTCGTTAGCCATTGCATTCCTCCTTAGTGAACTTTAGGACCTGTTCCAGGCCAACACCGCCGCGGTTCCTGAAGAGCCGCGCAGGCCGCCGCTTGATCGATGGCGTTCTTGAGCGCCCAGTCTTTCAGCAAATAAGTGAGACAGTCGCTCTCGTCCTTAGGGCTGATGCGCCCAGCGGCCCTGGCCTGACCTACAACCGCAAAAACCAGCGAGGGCGGCGCTCGGCGCATCTCGGCCGGCCTTTGGCGCCAGATCTTGAACCAATCCAGCAACTGGCCCGGCTGTCGTTCGTCCACCCGAGCAGCCTCAGGTAGCGTGCGCTCTCCAAGTGGCGGCGGACGATGCTCGATCAGAGTCGAGACGAACTCTGGCATCGTCTCCTGTAGCAAATCGAGCAGCTGCCGCATCTCTGGCGCAACGTCTTCCAGCGGATAAAACAACTCCCAAACCTCGGACAGACGCTCCCACTGTGGATGCGGGTAGAGCGCGCGGCCCATCTCCGCGCTCAGCTTGACCCGGAACCACGGCATTGGGTGCGGATCTTCGAGATTCAATCGGAAAACGAACATTCGCGGTAGACTCATCACGCCCAATAGTCCGATCGTCGACGCAATTCCAACACGGACGACCGACCAGAAGTCCGCAAGAACCTCAGGCAACCACCTCGAGTAGAGTTTCCACGCGGCCGCTTGCTCGGGTCGTTCGTCGCGTAAGCGCGATAGTTCCGGTTGCAGCGAACCCATCAGATCCAACAACGCGGCGCCTTGGTGTCCGACTTCGTGACAAAGCGACGACGCCAGTGCGCTACCGACCATTCGCTCGCGCGGAACGCGAATTATTGCCACCGGGTTCTCACCTCCTCCCGGCATCTTTGTTTTGACGCGCCGGATCGCTGCTCCCGGCCCGCGGTCGAGATAGCAAACCACGGGCGGCGCCGCAAAGTGACAACCAGGCAACGCGAGCGCATCAGCAGCGACTGCATCCAGGCCGGCCAACCACACGCCGGTTTCGTGTTCAGCCCGCTGAGTCATGACATCCGAGAAGATGTAGAACTGGTGAAGCACCGTATTGAACCTCATTCGCAGAAAAGTGAATCTGCGTTGTGCCTCTGCCGGTGTCGCCTCAGGGCCTTCGAGCCAAACCATGTACTCACCGAGGCGATCCCGCAATTCATGCCGGCCTCGCGACAAGTAACGTTCGATCTCTAACTGAGCCGGAGGCGAAATCGCAGCCGCCTGAACCATCGGTGAATGAAGCGCGAACGGTTCGACCCTCGCGAGCCTAGTCAACAGGGAGCGCGCCTCTTGGCCAAGCATCCACGAAGCGAGTGATCGTGCATCCATCGGCGTCCCTGCAAAAGAACTGTTCCGTTCGCCCGATTAGTCCTCAGGCGCCAAAGAGCACGATCACACCGCCGCGCCGAACCCAGCGCCCGCTGCGCCCGCCACGGCCTCGAACGGCACCATAGGCTCCCTGCAATAGGCCCGGCGCGTACTTCTTAGCGGCCGCTGCCAGCGCCTGCTGAGCAGCCTGAACTGGGTCGGCTGCTGGAGACGCCTGCGCCGCGGTCCGAGCCGCGTCACCTGCCAGACGCACGAAACTGCGTGCGATCTCAAATTCACGGTCCTCCTGGCTCAATCCTTCAAGCTCCAGACCAAACGCACTGCCGGCCGCCGAAGCCAGCTTGCCGCCGATCATCCCTCCGACTGGCCCGCCGACGAATGTGCCAAGAGCTTTGCCAGCGACTGGGAGCGCTACCTTAGCAACGCCCTTCAACGCCCTACCGAGAGCGCGACCGATCGGCGAGCGGACGAATTTGCCGAGCGTGCGGCCGGCCGCTCTGATCATTTTTCCAAGGAATTGGTCGAGCTCAGCTTCACTTGTGATGCCCAGGAACTCGGAAGCCAACTCCATTTCTTCAGCCTCGCTAAATACGCCCTCAGAGTATTCGCCGTAGACCTCGTTCTCACCTTCGTTACCGAATTCAAAGCTTTCACCCTCGCCGAATTGAAACTCCGACTCGAGCTGCGTGCGATCCAGGTCGTGCATAACGACTCCTCCTTCCACTTTAGTTGCAGCTGCGGCTGCTCTGACCCAAGCAGTTGCAATCGGCGTACCGCTGCAAGTCGTTGAGCGGTGGTTGGGGCCGCGAAGCTTGCTTCGAAACCGACCCCTCTTAGTGCGTCATCGCCGAAGCAAGCTTCGGTGAGGGCAGCCGAGCGGCGGTTCACCAGCAACAGCGCAAGTTCATCAACGGAAAGTTGGAAGGGCAGTCCAACGCCCAGGGCAGCCCGAAACGCGGGTTGTGAAGCTACAGCCGCAAGGCAGACCGGAGATGGACAACTACGCATGGCTAAACGCGGGCCGATTCTATGATCGAACAATCCAATGCTTGTGCCGGCAGTGTGCCACGTAGAACTCTACCGTGTCTGAAGTGATCCGAGCGTACGTGACGGAAGTGATCGTTTGCGACCCCCGACGCAACAAGCTGTTGGGCGAGGATTCGAAAGCGGACAAGCCCGATGCGCGGAACTGGCGGAGCTGCTACGAGCCGGTTTGCTTCGACCTGTCTATCACGGCCACAGGCGACGCGAAAATTGAAAGAACTGGTACGTGCTTCCCAAACGCTAACGCTCGACAAACAGCGATCGATGGTTCGGATCAAGGCGATCTATAGCGCGCACGGAATCCGGACACGCGGCCACGCCGTGTATCAACAGAACCAGCGAGAACAATGGCTGCAGTTGCTGACGGAGCCTTCGCCAACTCTCGAACTGCTGGCGAACTTCTTCCATATCGCGGCAATCGTGTCTTGTTTTCTGGTTTCCGTCAATCTGTCCTCCTTGCCTTTTTCCGAAGGCAGACTGACGCTACCAGCCCGGATCAGGTCATTTCACGCAGGCTCACCGGAAGCACACGCTAAATAAAGCTAGGCTGTACGACGGCTCATTTTGATTGGAGCCATTTAAGCCTTAAGTCGATCTGAAGTTCGTTCTGCACCCGTGCGGCGAGAACTTCCAGATTTGTGCGCACTTGGTCAACGGTCAGGTTAAGTCTCTGCAATGCAACATCTTTATAATGCGCCAAAGTAATGACGGCAAGCGGGTCTATGGCAGGCCTTCGGGCATCCAAGTCGCGTGTGAGGAGTTTCTTTTCGACTGCGTTGCTAACTCGGTTCTCCACCCACAGAAAAAATGCGGCTCGCCGCAAGTCTTCATTTTCAAGGGTTACAGCTCGACAAAACGTGGAACTAGAAGCTTCACGACATCCGCCTTGCTGGCTTCGTCGCGTTCACCATCGAGACAAAGGATATGTAGGGCAATCTCTGCAAACCGTTTTCGCACCCATGAACGTTCTTCGTATTGTGTTCGCTGTCGGAGTTCGTCTAATGCACCAACCTTGCGGCCTAACTGGATGTGCTCGGCCTCCTTTCGTTGACCAAGCAAGACATCGACGCATTCGTCGTAGAGCTCGACCCGCTGCTCGGGCAACCGTTTGCGGTTCCAGTGGACAATCGCGATGACTGTAAGTAGGAGTGGGTTTACCGCCAAGGATCGAATGCGGTCGTTTGTTTCTATTCCGCGCGTCAGGCCCTCATACTCTCGACGCGAGTCCGACCCCTCCGCCAGTGCAGATTCTGGCGGCACACGAAACAGCAAAGCCACCCAGTTCCGCACAAACTGCGCGCGGTCGCTTGCGTCAAAAGGTTGGATGTCGCAGCGTGTGAACTCCCCTTTTAGTAAGGGAATCCGTAGGGGAGATTACAACGTACAGTAAGCTCACCAAGTAACTCCTGACGCTCGCGCCGGAGACGGTCGACTTCAAACTCGATGCCGTGTGCTGGCAGTGAAAGTTTATAACCGTCGCTCATCGGGTCACTCTCTGAAAAATCCGCAGATGCGCCTCATACTCTCGTAGCCAGGCATGGGCTACATCATGTTCACCAACGAAGCGCTCCGGGCGCTGTAATGCTTCGATTGCAAACTGACCGGTGGTTTTACTGCGCATTTGCGCCTCGCGGCTCTCCTCCTGGATCGCAGCCCGTTCGTCGTAAGCATCGATATCGTCGCGAAGTTCTTCGACTAGTTGAGACAGCGCGATATCAAGTTCGACGCTTTTCATGTCGTCCTCCCTGAGTGGTCAACAATGAAAATTTCTTGTTGGAGTCGTTCAAGCAACGCGAGGTATGCATCGAGCCGCGCACCACGCGGCTCGCGCTCGCCACGCTCCCAGTGGGATATAGCTGCACGGCTGACCCCCAACGGCAGTGCAATGTCGCCCTGGCTCAATCCGGTTCTTTCCCGGATCATCCGCCGCACAGCAGGATTCGGCAATGCGCGGCGCGCGCGCACTTTGTGAATGAGTTGCTCGTGAGTATCCATATAAGGCCGACAGTGTGTTGATGTGTTGTACTATTGTCACTCAGTTGTTTACTGATGTAGCGTGACTATTAACTCAACAGCATGTATGTCTGTTTACAAAATGGATCGCTGGTAGTACGATGCCTTTTACCGAAGCTTCTAAAATGGCGAGAAAGAAAACAAAGTTGACTGAAGAGCAAATTCGGATGCAGGAGTTAGCCGGGTTGCGGCCGCCACGTGGGACGCCAAGCCCGCCAAGCGAATTCTTGTTTCCCACCGTCGTGCACGATACGCGCCGCGTTCAACGCTTGCTGGATCTGGAGGTCGCCAGACGCGTCGGTGTCCCACATGCCACGACGCCAATACAAGGAGTTGTCGCGGTCATGGTCCCAGAGCACTGGGTGGGCACGCGAATTGACGCCGATTGGTCCGCTTATTTTCGCATCATCAGCCAGAACGGTCAGCCGGTGATTGGCGAGGTCCGGATTTTTCCCAATGAACGTCCAGGAGCACCGGCGCAAGCTGCTGGCCAGTGGTCCGCAGAGGCCCTGGGGGTTCACGCTAAAGTTCCGCGTGGCGGGATCACATCACGGCTCATCAAGAACAAACTCAAGATTCCGATGATCCAGGATTCCGCGCGGGATCTCACGGCTTTTGCTCATGTCGGCCCCGAGGACGAGCAAGAACCCGCGCTCGCCACACTGCGCCAGGAGTTTGCCCCACCTATCGCGAAAAAAACAAAAAGAGGCCGGATCGGTCAGGACGATTTATTCTACGTCCAGCTGGCCGCCGAGTACGCGAACCTGCTCGCCAGCGGCAATCGCAAGCCAGTCGCAGCCATTGCAACGCGCCGGAGACTCCCGCGGGCCACGGTCCGCGATGCCATCCGGCAAGCCCGGCAAAAGGGGTTTTTAACTGAAGCCTTTCACGGTCGGCCCACAGGCGTATTGACTCCGGCCGCCTTTGAAGTTCTGAAACAGACACCACCACCAACCAATAAGGGAGGAAGCAAACATGGGAAGCATTTACAGAAGAAAATGGAAAGACAAAAGCGGAGTCGTCCACGAAGGTGAGGTTTTTTGGATTAAGTATTACAAGGACGGCGCGCCCTTCTACGAAAGTTCCGAGTCCACAAAAGAGACTGACGCCAAAAAATTATTAAAAAAACGTGAGGGCTCCGTCGTGAATGGCGAACGCGTGGAGCCCCGCTTCAACAAAGTCACGATTGATGAACTGCTGGCCGACGTCGAAGTCGACTATGCCAACAACGATCAGCGCTCTCTACCAGATCTGAAGCGCCGCATCCGGCTACACCTCAAACCCTACTTCGGCCGCCGGCGCGCGGGTTCCATCACGACATCGAACATTCGCAGCTTCATCTTGCAACGCAAGGACGCCGGGGCCTCCAACGGCGAAATCAATCGCGAACTGGCCGCGCTCAAGCGGGCGTACAACCATGCCATTGAAGACCAGAAACTGGTGCACATGCCCCACGTCCCGATGCTTGCCGAAGCCGATGCCCGCGCGGGATTCTTTGAGCGAGGCGAATTCGAGGCCGTCCTCGCGCATCTGCCGGAACGCGTCTGCCCGGCGATTCAGTTCGCGTACATAACGGGCTGGCGTATCCCGAGCGAGGTCCTCACGCTGAAATGGAACCAGGTCGACTTTCAAGGCGGCGGCGTCCGCCTCTGGCCGGGCCAGTCCAAGAACCGCAAGCCGCGCGAGTTCCCATTGACCAAGGAACTACGCGCGCTGCTCGAGTGCCAGGGCAAGGCGGCCGATGTCCTCATGATGAGGGGCATCGTCGTCGAGCATGTGTTCGTCGATCCGAAGACCGGCCGCCGCGTCAAAAACTTCCGAAAATCCTGGGACAACGCATGCTTGGCGGCCGGCTTGGCGGAGTCTGAAGAAATCGGAGAGCGAAAGAGCGGCAAACCAATTCTCAAAATCACGCCGCTCCGAATCCCCCATGATTTCCGAAGGACTGCCGTCCGGAACCTTGTAAGGCTGGGGATACCCGAGAAGGTTGCCATGCAGATGACCGGACACAAGACGCGCGCGGTATTTGATCGCTACAACATCGTGAGCGGTTCCGACCTGAAGGACGCGGCCGAGACGATGGATGAAGCTGCCAGAAAAAACGCGACGGTGACAGTCACGGTGACAGTCGCACCCAAAGTGGGCAGCCGTGAAAACTAACCTTCCCGCAAATCCTTCCACATCAATGCCTGGGAGGGGAATCGAACCCCTACGCCCCTTGCGGGGCTACGGATTTTAAGTCCGGTGCGTCTGCCAGTTCCGCCACCCAGGCGATTTGAAAACTAAAGACTTAAATCTACACCACCGCTGACCGAAAAGGTCATTTTGAGGATTTTGCACTTTTTTGCCACTTTTGGATTCGCGGCCTCAGAATTTGGACTTCCTGAGCCCGACCATGCAGAGCTTCGTCTCTCCAGTGGAGATAAATGTTTTGAGTGACTGTCGGATTTGCATGCCCGAGAAATCGAGAAATTTCTCCGATGTCGAGCGTCTGCTCCTTGAGCATGTTCGCGAAACGAAAAAGGGATAGTCCGATAAAACATCTTGCACGAGGGTGGATTTGCCGACGCCTGCTGGACCGCTTACCGCAAGGTATCCGCCTGCTGTGGAATCGATCAAACGCTTTAGCTGATCAGCCGACGTGCCATTCTTTTGATAGGGTATTTGCGGCGGCGGAAAATGCTGGACCAGACCCGAACGATATGCGCGAACGCCGATGGCTGCCAGTAAGAATGGCCTGTCAATAGATTCGCTATCCGGATGATCTGTCAACCACGTGGCTATCGCCTTATGCAGATCATCAAATTGCTTTCGGTAATGTCGTACATCCTCGGAATCCGGACTTGCAACTGGAGGTTCAGGAAATCCCAGCACGATTTCACAGTTCTTAATGAAATCGTTGAAGTCACCGTTTTTTAGTCCAACGTGCTCGGCGATCTTCGACCACGCCGCTTCGAGTTCCGCATGGTCTTGGTCAGTCGGGCCGATTTTCCAGCGATCTCTTAGGAAATCGGCCACGCTAAACGTTCCAATCAACTGCGCGTGGTGTCTCTCAGTTGACGGTGGACGATTTGACTGCAGCCTTACCCTGATCTTTTTTCCTGACCATTTGTTTGAAAGACGTGAATATCCTTCCGCGAGTTCCTTCAGCAATCCATCTGCGCCAATGAGTTCGCCCCAGTTTACCGGTGCCGCGTCACCTCGCCATTTAATCGAGTTGCCTTGGACCTCCGTGTTCCAAACCAGAACAAAATCGTCCACACGGGCAGCTTCGAGATCGGCCAGACGAACGCCCTCAAAGACCGAAGCGCCCGTACGGAACTCATCCTTCAAAATCTCCAGAATGCGGGCTGTCGCTACTTTGTCTTGATAGCCGAGACCCCATCGGGCGCGTCGTTCGCCCATCGCGGGCGGCTCAGACCGATGCTCAATAGGCAGATCGCTCATAAAACCCTGCGCAACGACAAGCCTCCTTAAAGACTGTTTTGCCTAATACCTGAATATTTTTCAAATCACTATGGCCAGTTTAGGTCCGATACAAACGGGGCTGTGATTCGGAAATACAAATTGCTTTTCAGCTTTCGTCAGGCTTGTACGCGTGGAGTCTTACAGAAAGTAAAGAGCGTTGTGCAGTTCTTCTGCGGATCTTGTTTTTATCAAGTCCAAAAGCAATCTGATTTGCTGCTTGATGTCGTGGCGTTGGCGTGGGACCACAATGATTCCAGCGTGTTCCTTGCCGTGATCGAGATACTCTTGGTGCAGCTTGCAGAAATCTGACACGTTGAACGTATAGAGCGTCCTGTTATTCGAGGTGGCCCATTCCAGTTGCGTCTTGTCGTCTTTTCCTTGAAGTCCGGCCTCGACGACTGTCTGTACATCGGCACCACGGGCGCGAAGTGCAACGACCAGTGCGGTCGCCATTGTGTCTTCATCCAAATAGAGGGAAGGTTTCACTCCTTAGGACTTCGGCTTCGATTCGTCTGCCAGCCGAAGAAAATCTGATGTTTCTGTTTCGAGCTCGCGATCGATCTCGTCTCGATTCGCGTGATAGTAGGCAAGGGCAGCGTAAACCTGAGCAAGATTAGTGTGTGGATATTGCTCGACGATCTCTTCTGGTGTTAGCCCGCGTTGATAACACGTTACGACCTGATGCACAGTTACACGTGTCCCGTCGATTCGGATTCGGCCACCGCAGATGCCGGGAGAGCGGCTCAGAAGCGTGTCGATTGCAGTGCTCATGACTGAAATCCATTTTACTCTACTGCCGTCGCAGCGAACAGGCATTGAATTGTCGGCATACGCGTTTTCGCTTAGCGGTAATCGAAGATGAGCGCGTCGATCCACAGTTTTGCTAGCGTCGACCCGATCATACCAGCTCCCAATAATACCTATGCGAATGGCGTCCTCTTCATTATTTGGATGTTATACCGTACGCGCAGCCAGTCGCTTTTTTAGTTCCCCGTCTCGGGCACTGTCATCACTTCCAGCAGGTGGCCGTTGGGATCCTCGAAGTAGAGGCCACGCCCACCCCGACGAGTGTAGATCCGGCCGTCGGTGTGATTGTATGGCCCGCTGCCGTAGGGGATCCCTTTGGCCTTCACGCGGTTGAATACTCCTTCAAATTCGGCCTCGCTGATATGGAAGGCGTAGTGATGGCTGTGGCCTGTCCTGGGGTCGAAGCCTGGACCTCCCCATGGTTCTGATTCGTCGGCGAAATCAAAGGTCAGGCTTTCGTTAACTTGTACTTGTGCGAAGTGGCCGTGATCCGGCTTGACCGTCAAGCCGAAGACCTCGGCAAAGAACTCCGCCGAGGCGACCTTGTCTTTCGCCGGCACGATTGTGTGGTCTAAGCGAATCGTCATGCTCACCTCCAGGATGATTCTCGTTTTCTCAAGTTCGGACTGTATGCCGGTCTCTCCCTCTTATCCCAAATGGCCTACTTCACTCGAAAGCAAGGCCAATGCCAGGACTTCCGACGACTCCAAGAGACACGGAAAGGCTTGAACGTTCAGGATTTCGGCAATTGTGTGGAGCAGGTCATCGCAGAGAGAGCGGCCACGTGGTTCGCGAGTGTTTCGCGATTTCGCGGCCTAGAAATGCTTCCATTTTTATTTCCCAAGTTGCCACATTCGGATTGAGCGACTTGGACGAATAAGCATCAGGATATTCAGCGACAAATTATCACGAATCCAAACGAGCAAGACAATTTCGAGAGCCAGGGTTCCAATGATCGTAACGCGCTTGGGCAATCGTAGGGCGAGAAGAAATCCGAGCATACAGGTCGCGATGTCGCCCATCGAGTTCAGAATGCTGTCACCGTAATAGTTCAATGAAATTGTCTCCACCCGATAGCGCTGGATCACCAGGTCAGTGTTTTCGAGCACTTCCCAGGCAGACTCCAGCCCCACGGCGACAATCAACCGCGTGCTCGCTGGCAAACTGTTAGTCAAAACACGGAGAACGCCGTAAAGCAAGGTTCCATGAGTAATGTGCGTGAATGAGTAGGGATCCGTAAGGTACTGGGAGTTGTGGTTACTCCAAATGTCACCAGACCAGAGCCCCGGCTTGCCGTTGATTCCCCAGAGTCTTCGACCCATAGAGAATTCCGAGGCCGCAGCCAACGTCATCAGGACAACAATGCTCGTTGTGCACGCCTTCAGCGAAAGAGTTCGTTTCACCAGAAGTCGCCTTGAATGGGGACGTTAAGCGCAAGGAAGGCCGGATCATCGGTCCCAATACGAATATTTCCGGAGATCGGACCGGTTCTCAGACTGTCGGTATGCACTCCAACCGCAAATGCATGCGTGTCCCCAGAAACAATCGGCATTTGCTCGATCTTGACATAGTGCGGGCGCGATCGACAACCTCAAGCGGATTTGCCCGGATTTGATTGCGCTCCGCAAACCAGTGATGCTTTAAGGTTGGGAAGCCTGCACCGTTCTAAGAAAAAAGGACAACGGCACAGTTGACCAACTGTCGTGCAGAAGCGGCTTGATGGGTGCAAGCGAACGGGCCCCTTTGATCGGTGTCAGGCCCTTGACGCTCTTGGTCGATTCAATGTAAGTCACTACATTCACTGCGCCCGCACGAAAGCCCACTGCTGCCCCGGAGTGATCCCACAGAATGCCTTCCTCAAACCATCCCAAGTGATCGCCCTCGAAGTTGTACAGATGGACTGCGCCGTCGGACTCGTACAAATATGCGACGGGTTTCCCATCCCAAAGGTAGACCGTCAAATCTCCAGCGATGTATGCGCCGGGTTCTCCCTTCCGATCAAAGAGCGTGATCTCGTCGGAAGCCCACATCGGTTTGCAAAATATGAACCCGAGAGCCAAAAGAAAACCAAATCTTCGCCATTTCTTCATCACCACTCCTGAAACATTGATTTCGGGCTCACACTAGGACGGTGCCACGGGCAGATCAAGAAAACTTGTGCTGCTGGGCGGAAGCCTGACGTTTCCGAGTCTTTTGCCCACGCCCGCCTACCGGTGCTAACATCCAGTTTCGCAGGGTTTTTTTTGAGGCCGGGCCTGGGGGTGAAATGCGAAAAACATTCTTCTTCATGTTATTGATACTCCATGGATTTTCTGGAATATTGCGGGGACAAGAAAGGTTTGGCTTCGAAATCGGCGGCTATGCGGCCAGAGCGAACTGGCAGGAACGCCGCTTTCAGGTAGGCCCACCGCAGGCCTCACCACCGTTTAGCGTCGGCTTCAACTACGACGACACGAACGCTTACGGAATCCGCTTCAATCTGCTCTCGCAGAACCACTGGGGAGGAGAACTTGCCTACAGCTACCAGAAGAACACGGTCAGGCTGACTCGCCAGTCTTCCACTCCAGTCGCACTGAGCGGCGGCGTTCATCACTTCTTCTACAACATGGTCTTCTATCCGATGCACTACAGTGCCAGGCGAGTCATGCCTTTCGCGACGGTAGGCCTGGGCGTGGCCGGCTACCACCTCAGCGACCTGGCCCGGGCGCGCGCCGCCGATCCGCGCGTTTATGGAATCGGAAATCTCGAGAGCATCGACAATCGCTTCGCCTTCAACTACGGCGTCGGGGTGAAGGTCGGGGTGTTTTCGCATTTTGGGATTCGAGCCGATTTGCGGCACCTCTTCTCCGATGTCCCGCGCTATGGCTTGCTGAAGGAGTCGTCCAATCGCAACCAATTTGTGCTTCCCACTCATGGCAAGCTGCAGACCTATGAGGGTTCTGCCGGAATCTACTTTCATTTTCTAAAGTGAGGTCTGCTAACTCAGGACCTGTTTTGAACGGCATTCATTGGATCCGTTCTCGCCGGCGCCTCTCATACAGCATTTTGGCGACAGGTCGGCCACTCCCGCTTTTCCCTCTTTCTTAATTACTTTTCCTGTATTTTCTGCGCCTTTCCGAGTTTCGTGTATTTCGAAGGTCGTTTCTTCGGTCTCTCTAGTCACAGGAGCGCATCTAAGTCAATGGTCTCGATTCTTGTTGCCAGCGAATTTCCGGTGTGTCGCGAAAGTCTGGTCAGACTGCTCGAATCAGTAGAGGACTTCCACGTGGTCGCCTGTGCGGAGCGGGAAAGTGATATCTTGCGACTGGTAAAATCGCATCGCCCGAGTCTTGCGCTCGTTGATATGAACAGCGGGCTGTTACCACTCTACAATCTCGTAACGGCCCTCTCTACGTATTACGTGTCGTCTCTTTTGATGAGATCTATCGTTGATCAAGCACAGACAGTTGAATTACTACGGCGTGGAGCACGCGGAATTGTCTCAAGGGAGATTTCGGAGGAAATGTTGCTCAAAAGTGTGCACGCTGTTGGCTCCGGCGAGATTTGGATCAGCCGCGAGACGATCACTAGACTCGTCGAGCAAATCCAACTGGCATCGCCAACCAACTCCGGTGCCCTGCAGGGTCCCGTCGCTGAGCGCACTCTCAGCGGATGGCCGGAAATGTGCGCCACAAACTCACCAGTGGAATTGCCGAACCGTTACAACCTGACTCGCCGGGAATTGCAAATGGTACAAGCGTTGTCCGGTGGAATGACGAACAAGGATATAGCGGCACATTTCAGTATCAGCGAGTTCACCGTCAAGTACCATCTAGGCAAAATTTTCGATAAAGTCGGCGTTTACAGCCGCCTGGAATTGGCGATGTTCGTCACCCATCACGGTGTGGTCGACGTGGCCACGATTGGAACTGCGATGTAGCAAAAATGCACGTTGAGGGTTGCACGTTAGACCTCATTTGCGCCATTATGGGCGCGTATGGGCCGAGCAAGGCCCTACGAGGAAAGGATAACGAGCGCACCCGATGCCTAGCCTGGGCGTGGAGTGCTCCGCTTCGTGCCTGATTTTTATCCCTTGGTTTGTCCCCCCTTGCACGACTTTACCGATCCTCGCTGTGAGTTTCAGGTTAATGCGAGCGATTTTCTTTGGCTTAATAAGCATGGTGTCCTTGCCATTTCTTGCGCAGGGTCAATCCACACTGAGTTTTCCAAGGGCTATTCAACCGTCGGAACTCGGAACCAGCGGCTTTGCGGTGGTCAATCCAGGAACGGATAATGCCACCGCTACGTTCACGTTATATAAAGCAGACGGCACGATCGGGGCTGTATCGACGCAGACAGTTCCCAGGCGTGGACAGATCTCGAAGCTGGGAAGCGAATTATTTCCCAGTGCGACCAATGCCGGGTGGGTGGAGGCGACGAGCACATCGTACGGGCTTCAGGGATTCTGGCTAGGCGGAGACTTCGTCAACTTTGCGGACGGCGCGGACGCCGCGGCTTCATCGCCGGAGTTGATATTGCCGATTGTCACGCCGCGGTCGGAAATTCACATTGCCAATACCGGTACAAGCCGCGTTACGGTGGTCATGAGGCTCTATGGCGAAGAGGGATTCGAATTAGCGCCTGTCGCCGTGCAGTCCATACCTCCCAAGGGTTTCTTCAAGGCAGAATCGTCTGCTCTGTTTCCTTCTCCCAACCTGGCAACGGCCACCCACGTCAAGCTGACGTGCGTCAATCCTTTTGCCGCAACAGTAATCGTCCGCGACTTCATCGCCGGCCCATCGTGGGCAGTGGCCAACGCCGTGCCATCCTCGTTGCCGGCAACCAATATCAACTTTCCAAATGTGGTCGACGGACCTTTGAGTGCGGCAAATTACCGAAGCGTTCTGGGCATCACCAATCTGAGCGCGAATCCGAATGACGTGACCATCACTTTTACAAGCGAAGATGGCCTTCTTGTTCGGTCCATCCAACGCACGATTCCCGCAAACGGCGCAATTCGCGACATCGTGCGAAATTTGTTTGGTATTACTGATCTTTTTTTGAACGGATGGGTCAAAGTTACCGGACTTCTTCCCATTACCGGCTTTGTCGCTTACGCCGATACGGTAGCGGGTGAAGTTGCTATTGTACCCACACAATCAGAACCTCAAGCGAACCTCTTGTTCGCGCATATCGCAGATCTGCCCCCGTGGCTTACCGGCTTGGCCTTGCTCAATACCGGTTCACGAGCGGCAAACATAGAAATTTTTGCGCTCGCGCCGGACGGCTCGCTCATTGGCGGCGCGGAAAATGTCGCGACTGCCCGGTTCGCGCTGCCCGCAGGGACAAAGACCTCAAAACTGTTAAGTCAATGGATACCGCAGACGCAAACCCGCACTTCGGACGGGGGATTCATCTACGTCCGGTCGGACGTTCCAGTGTATGGAATCGAGCTCTTTTTTTCCCGCAGTTTGCTGATCCTTTCTAACGTCGCAGCCGGAAAAATCGTTCCTGGGATCACGTATGTCCCGCCGCCGCCGCGCTGATTTTGGCACCACAGGCGAAGGTGTTATACTGCGCGCGTTTCTCCACAGTCTCAAGCGAATACATGCTGGAAAATGAACGAGCGGTTTGGCCGGTCCGGGCAATTGCGGCACTAGTTCTTCTTACGGAGATGATCCTGAGAGCCGGCGGGGGTGTGCTTGTCAGCAACGCTCACAGGCGACGCAATCGCGATAAATTGAACCGATCGATCCCCCAAGCCGAGGTCAAGGAATGGACCGGCTCGTCCTAGCACCTGCCGCACGTCGCGAAGCGGTCCTCCAACTGATGCGCTCAGCGCAGGACCGTTTGGCTCTATCGATGTTCCGGTGTGACGATTTGGCGGTGGTGGACGAGGTTGCTGCCGCCGTCCAGCGAAACGTGAGCGTCCGAGTGTTAATCACACATCGAGCTCGCGGTTGGAAACGACGACTGAAGGAACTGGGAGCGCTGCTCGAAAGCACTGGCGCGCACGTACAACGCTACACAGGGCCACTGATGAAATATCATGCGAAGTACGTCGTGGCCGACGACGGCCAGGCGCTGGTTAGCTCGCTGAATTTCACTCGCAAGTGCTTTGGAAGCACGTGCGATTTCCTGATATTTAGCGATGATCCTCACGTCATTTCCGGCCTGAAGGTGGTATTCGAACACGATTTCTCCTGCCCAGATTCAGCTCTTCCGGAAATTACGGATCGATTGATCGTGGGGCCGGACCAGGCTCGCTTGCGGCTCCATAATTTGCTGGCCGACGCGGAAACCAGCATCCGAATCA
>WNGD01001155.1_pt1 | contig 28870 bp, 31 predicted proteins | sample 5400671 | NCBI WGS metagenome assembly WNGD01 (sample SAMN13153369, study PRJNA577476) | soil metagenome | isolation source: 40 cm soil or saprolite under grassland replicate 2 | place: USA:California | collected 2016-06-15
AACAATGGCGTCACGGCGTGCGCCCCGGCTCGAGCCGCGCGCGGCGCGCGAGCAGCCCGGCGTACAAGGGTGGCCCGGTGGCGGCGAGCACCAGCGCCACTAGCACCCCGGGCAGCCCGATCGCCTGGCTCCGCACCTCGAGCGCGACGCCGGCGACGAGCAGCAGGATCGGCAGCGCCGCGAGCGCCACCAATCCCGGCACCCCCACCGGCACGCGGAACGCGCCGCGCAGCTCGGGCTCCGCGCGCCGCAACCGCACCAGCGCCGCGAACTCGAGTGCCAGCGCCGCGCTGTAGAGCAGCACATCTCCGGCGAGCAGTCCGCCGAACGGCAACAGCGCGAATATCGAATACACCACCGCCGAGACCAACACCGCGTTGCGCGGCGTGCCGCGCGCGTCGGTTGTCGCGAGCGCTCCCGGCAGGAGACCGTCCTGCGCGAGCACCAGTGGAATGCGGGAGTACACGAGCAGCAGCGCGTTGAAGAGCGCGAATGCGCTCACCATCCCCGCCGCCGCGAGCCAGCGCCCCAGCCACGGGCCCGCGACGCGAGCGGCGAGGTCCGGCCACGCGCCGTCAGTCCACGCTGTCCACGGCGTGAGCGCGAGCACGGGAATCACCGAGAGCAGGTACACGACCGTCACGAGCGGTAGGGTGCGCGCGAGGGCCCGCGGGTACGTCGCCGACGCGTGCTCGATCTCCCCACCGATCGTCGACGCGTTGTCCCAGCCCGAGTAGTTCCAGATGCTCTGTGAGACGCCCAGGCCCAAAGCCCCCAGGAACGAGCTGCCCGCGGCGTGGAACGGCGTGCCCGGGATGGGCGTTCCCGGCTGCCCGATCCAGCGCGCGATTGCTAGACCCATCAGCACCCCGAAAGGCAGCAGGACGGTCGCCACGAACCAGCCCGACGCCGTCCCCACCACTAGCGTCCCTCGGAGGTTGAGCCACGTTGCTCCCCAGATCAGCGCCACCGCCACGAGCCAGGCGTCGAGCTGCGACAGCCCCGGGGCGAAGAACCGCAGGTATTGAATGGACAACACCGGGTAGATCGCCATGTCGAGGAGCGAATAGGTCCAGGAGAGCCAGCCGTTCCAGAACCCCCAGAAACGGCCGAACGCCCGTTTCACCCATTGGTAGTAGCCGCCCTCGACGGGGAGCATCGAGGCCAGCTCGCCGATGAGCAGCGTTTCGGGAATGCTGTAGATGAGGGGCGTCGCGACCAGCAGCAGCAGCGCGACCCCGGGCCCCACCGAGCCGACCAGCCCTTCCAAGCCGAACGGTCCGCCCGAAACGGTGAAAAACATCACCGCGACGAGCGGCCCCAAGCGCAGCGCGGCCGGGCGTCGCGTCACTGGTGCATGTGCTCGTGCTCCGCGTCCCAGATCACCTTTGGATCGTCGCTCCCGAAGGCCATGACGTGCACCATCCACCCGAAGAGGCGCGGCACGAATCGCCCGCCCACGGCCGCGCACGCGTCCGCAGTCGCAATCGACGACTTGGGACCGAACACGGGCTTCCCATCGCGCGTCTCGCGCCACCGCTCCCGCTGGCCCACGGGCGGCAGGCACCAGTTCACGTGCTCGTGCCAGCGTGCGACCGACAGGGGAATCCTCCGGTCGAGCGCGTCGAGCGACGTGCGGTCAGGGGCCGTGTACATCGCTCCCGCGAGCACGAGCGTCCCGCCCGGACCCTCCCGGTACAAGAGCGACGTGGGCCTGGCGGGATCGAACCGGCGCGTGGCGGAGAGCGCCCAGCGCCAGCTCGTGAAGTGATAGATCGCCTGCCTAACGCCCGGAAGAAACTTGCGAAACCCGTCCGCCTCGGCCGCATGCACGTCGTGATAGCGATCGAGCGCCGTCCGGATCTGCGCCACGAGCTGGGCCGCGCGGCTCGAGTCGGCCGGGCTCCCCGGGCGAACCGGCGACAGCACGAGATGCGGATCCATGGACATCGAGCCGCTCATGGCCTCATGGACGGCATGGGCGGTGTGCTGGTCGGTCGAGTCCATCGCGTCCATGCCCGCTTCACCCGCCGGAGTCTGGGCGCGGCACGCGGTCGCGGCCGAGAGGGCGACGAGCACAGCGGTTGCTGCAGCAGCGAGCTTGATCATGGGAGGTAACTTAATGATCACCATGTTCGACGTCGCCGTCGTCGGCGCCGGCCCCGCCGGTGCGACCGCCGCGCTCACCCTCGCCCGCCACGGCCTGTCGGTCGCGCTGCTCGAGCGCGGCGCGCTCCCCCGCTACAAGACATGCGGTGGCGGTCTCGTCGCCCGGGCGCTCGCACTCTTGCCGCCGGAAGTGGACCAGGTGCTGGAGCGGCGCTGCCCGCAGGCCGAGTTGCATCTGTTCGATGCGAACCGGCACTACCGCGCCGCGCGCGAACCTCCGGCGCCCCCGATCATCGCCATGACGATGCGCGACCGGCTGGACCAGGTGCTCGCGTCGGCCGCGGTGGCCGCCGGCGCGGCGCTCCGCGCGCCGTGTACGGTGCGCGGCGTGAGCCACGGCCCGCGCGAGGTCCGGCTCGAGACCGATACGGGTCCGGTGACCGCAGCCTTCGTCATCGCAGCGGACGGCGCCACGGGCGAGCTCGCCCGGCTGGCGGGGTGGGACGACGGGCGACACCTCATCCCCGCGCTCGAGTACGAGGTACGCGTCGACGACGCGACGCTCGACCGGTTCGCCCGGGTGCCGCGGTTCGATGTGGGCGTCATCCCCCACGGATACGCCTGGGTGTTCCCCAAGACGGCGCATCTCTCGGTGGGCGTGCTGACGACGCACCGCGGCGCGATCAACTTGCACCGTCAGCTCGAGGAGTATCTGCGGGTGATCGGGTTGGCGCCGCAGGCGATGGAGCGCCACGGCTTCGTGATTCCGGTCCACCCGCGCGCCGGACCGCTCGCGCGCGAGCGGATGCTCCTGGTCGGAGACGCGGCGGGGCTCGCAGACCCGGTGACGGCGGAAGGGATCAGTCCGGCGGTGCGGAGCGGCGGGCTCGCTGCCGACGCGATCATCGCGAGTGAGCTCGATCCACCCCGCGCCCGCGCCGGCTACCACACGGCGCTGCAGCCCATGCTCGCCGAGCTGCGCGTCGCGCGCATGCTCGCCCGTCTGTTGTACGAGCACCCGCGGGCGCGACGCTGGGTCTTCGGACGGGTCGGTCAGCGACTGGTCGAGGCGATCACCGACGTCTTCATGGGCGCGCGGACGTATCGTGGATCGGTGGCGGGCTTCGTCGCAGCCCTGGCGCTTCGCCCCAGTACGCGCTCGTACACCGCGAGCTCCTGACGCGCGATCCGCGGCCAGGCGAACCAGGCCGCCTTCTCGACGCCGGCACGCCCCATCGCCGCGCGACGCTCCGGATCGCCCAGCAGGGCGATGGTCGTGTCCGCCCAGGTCGTGGGGTCATCCGTCGGGATCAGCACCGCCTCCTCGCCGCCGTCGATCACCGAGCGAAACCCGACGTTATCCGAAACGATCATCGGCGCGCCGCAGGCCATCGCCTCGAGCAGTGTGACGCCGAACGAGGCGATTCTCGTGGGACAGAGGTACAGATCCGCCGAGCCGTAGTACGCGGGTCGGTCGGCGAACACTTGTCCAACGAATCGCACGCTCCTGCCCAGCTCCTGCGCGCGGCGCGTGTAGTAGCGCCGCCACGGCCCGTCTCCCGCCACGGTGAGCACGGCTTTGGGATAGTGCGCCAGGATGCGTGGCATCGCGTCCAGCAGTGTGCCCAGACCGTTACGCGGCTCGATGCGCCCCAGGAACAGCAGCCGCGGATGCTCGGTGAGGGCGTCCGTCGGCCGCCGGCCTCCCCCGTTGGGTCGGAAGAAGGTCGTATCGACGCCGTTCGGGATGATGTCCCAGTCCGCGTGGAAATAGCGCGCGTTCGCATCCACGACCGGCCGGCTCACCGCGATCGTCGCGGCGTGACGCTCGAGGATCCGCTGCAGGGGCCGCCGGAACACCCGGCAGCCGACCGAGCGGCGAAACCACGAGTGAAACGTCGCGACCACCGGGATGCCGGCCCGCCACGCGGCGAATGGTGCGGCCAATCCGAGCGTGGGCGCGAGCCCGCCGTGCACATGCACGATGTCGTAGCGGCCGTTCCGGAAGACCTCCTCGAGGCGTCGCCGCAGCCGCCAGCCAGTGGTCACCCGCGACACGCCGCCGTTCGAGTAAATCACGCGGCTCGTCCCCACCCGGTGCACGAACTTGGCGTCCGGGTAGTCGCCCATGTGGGAGGCGACCACAGTGGTCGGGTGCCCCCAGCCGTTGAGCTGCAGGGCGAGATTGTGCACGTGCTCGGGGACGCCCCCGAGCTGCGGATAGTAGTCCTCGGCGACCAACGCAATACGCATCGACTCAACCTCCGTCACGGTGACCCGGTGGCGTGAGCCGCGGTCACGCTCGCCTTGAGACGGGCCACACCGGCCAACACGGCGCCCGGCTCCTCTTCTTGAATGAAGTGCCCCGCGGCGGGCACCGAATCGAGCACGAACGCGGGCAGCGTGCGCGTCAGCAGCTGCACCTCCTTGGCCCCGACGTCGCCGTCGTGGCGCGCGCCGCCGACCATCAGGCGCACAGGACACCGGATCTGTGATAGGTGCGGCGCCAGCGGCTCCGGCTCCCGGGAGTTCGCCATCGCGAGGTAAGCCTTGAGGGTGGCGTCGAGATCGCGCCCGGCGGCCGCGGTATACCCGAGGACCGCCGAGTCCGTCACCCAGCTCGCGTCGCCCGAGGAATCTATGAGCATGCCCCGGATCTTGCGTCGGATGAGCCGGATGCCGCCGAACAGCTTGATCCACGGCGCGAACCGGAGCGCTCGCCTGAACGCTGGAGTGATCGCTTTCTCGGTGGGCCCACCCTCGATCGACAACAGCGCCCGCACGAGATCCGGCCGCCGGTAAGCGAGCCGGAACGCCTCCGACCCTCCGATCGAATGCGCGAGGATGATGGCGCTCCTCACGTGGAGCGAATCGAGCACGGCGGCGATGCGGGCAGCCTGGGCGGTGAGCGAGTAGTTCGCCTTCTCGGGCCGACCGGAAGCCCCGACCCCCAGCGGCTCGATGACGATCGTCCGATAACCCGCATCGACGAGGAGCGGGACGAGCTTACGGAACCCGAAGGCCGAGCCGAAGAGCCCAGGAATGATCACCACCGGGTCGCCGCGACCCGCGGTCTCGACGGACAAGGACTCCGCCGGCGCCACGGGCACCATGAACGCGTGCGACACCGATGTACTGTCGGTGATGAGCAGAAGGGCGAGCAACCACACGATTTGAGACCCGGGTCAGGGGGATCGAGTCACGTCGACGTTTGGGGTGCCGCCGAGACTAGCACGGCGCCCGAGGCCCTGTCAACGACGCGGACGGCGGCATATTACCGGACATGCGAGCCCTCTGGCTGGAAGATCGGCGTCTGAGCGTGCGCGGCGACGCTCCCATCCCCGAGCCGCCCCCGGGCGAAGCGCTGGTGCGTGTGCTGCGCGCCGGCATCTGCAACACCGATATCGAGCTCATGCACGGGTACTATCCGTTCACGGGAATTCCGGGGCACGAGTTCGTCGGGGTCGTGGAGCAGGGCCCGGCGGCGCTCCTCGGCCGCCGCGTCGTCGGTGAGATCAACGCCGTATGCGGCTCGTGCGGCGCGTGTCTCGCGAGCCGGCGTACTCATTGTGAGCGGCGCACGGTGCTCGGCATCGTGCGCCGGCACGGCGCGTTCGCCGACTACCTCATCCTGCCCGCCGAGAACCTGCATCCGATCCCCGACGCCGTGTCCACGGACGCGGGCGTCTTCACCGAGCCGCTCGCCGCCGCGCTCGAGATCCAGGAGCAGGTGCCCATCGGCTCGGGCGACCGGGTGCTCGTGGTGGGCGACGGGAAGCTCGGCCAGCTCGTCGCGCAGACCCTCGCGCTGACCGGCTGCACCCTGCTGGTGGTCGGACGACACGACTCCAAGCTGGCTCTCCTCGCGACCCGGGGCATCGAGACCGCGCGCGCCGACCGAGCGATGCACGGGGAGTTCGATGTGGCCGTCGAATGCACCGGCGATCCCGAAGGGTTCGCCGTCGCGCAGCGCGCCGTCCGACCCCGCGGCACGCTCGTGATGAAGAGCACCTACGCCGGCGCCCTGACGCTCGATGCCTCTGCGGTTGTGGTGCAGGAGCTGACGCTCGTGGGCTCGCGCTGCGGGCCGTTCGCTCCCGCGCTCCGGCTCCTCGTGGAGAAACTGGTCGCCGTCGAGCCCATGATCCACGCGCGCTACCCGCTCGGCGAGGCGCTTACGGCGTTCGACCACGCCCAACGGCCCGGCGTGCTGAAAGTGCTGCTGGACATCGGCTAGGACGAGCTCGGCGGTGAGTTCGACCGCGTCGTCAGACGAGCGTCGTTCGAATGTTGATTTCCGACGTGAGTGTCCGATGGACCGGACATTTGTTCGCGATCTCCAGCAGCCGGGTACGCTGCTCCTCCGTAAGGTCGCCGGTCACTGCGATCTCGCTCTCGATCCGATCGAGCATCCCCTGTCCGGTTTCGCATTCGGCGCAGTCCTCGGCGTGGATCCGCGAATGGCGCAGGCGAACCGTCACCCCGGTCAGCGGCCACCCTTTCCTTCGCGCATACAGCGCGATCGTCATGGACGTTCAGGCGCCGAGGCCCGCCAGGAGCAACTCGTATGGCCCAAGCCCTCGATCGGTCCCCCCGGAGGACACCGGCTCGTCGGCGATCAGACGATGACGCCCCGCCTTGATCTCTTGGGCGAAGCCGTCGACGCCTCCACGTACCACTACCACGCCTTGCTCGTTCGGATCAACCATGAGCGACCTCCGTTTCGCGGGAAGGCTGTCCGTCGCGGAGTGCGGCGAATGGCCAGGGGCAGAATCGAACTGCCGACACGCGGATTTTCAGTCCGCTGCTCTACCAACTGAGCTACCTGGCCGACGAAGCAGGACAAGAACTTAGCGAGCCGACCGGTGAGGTGGGAGTGCTCGTGCAACGTGGCGTCGTGGCGACGTGCGGCGTACTTTTTCCCCCCATGCCCCACCCCAAGTTCCCGAACCTCACCGTGCTCGATCACCCGCTGATCCAGCACAAGCTCTCGATCCTGCGAGATAAGAACACCACGACCAAGGACTTCAAGCAGCTGGTGAACGAGATCGCCATGCTCATGGCATATGAGGTGACGAAGGACCTCCCGCTCGAGACCGTGGAGGTGGAAACCCCGCTCGAGCGGATGCGGGGGGTCCGGGTGGCGGGAAAGAAGCTCGCCCTCGTGCCGATCCTGCGCGCGGGACTCGGCATGGTCGAGGGCATCGCGCAGCTCATCCCCTCGGCGCGCGTCGGCCACATCGGCATTTACCGCGAGCACGACACCCTCGAGCCGGTCGACTACTATTTCAAGATCCCATCCGGTGAAGACGCCCGCGATTTCTTCGTGCTCGACCCCATGCTCGCGACCGGCGGCTCGGCGGCGGACGCCGTCAACGCGCTCAAGCACGCCGGCGCCCAACGCATCCGCTTCCTCTGCCTCGTCGCGGCGCCCGAGGGCGTGCGTCACCTGCTCGAGACCCACCCCGACGTCCCCGTCTTCGCCGCCGCGCTCGACCGCGAGCTCAATGACCACGGCTACATCCTGCCGGGGCTGGGGGACGCGGGCGATCGCCTGTTCGGCACCCGATAACCCCACATCCGCCCGGTTGACATTTTACGTCATATGTTGATATTTTGACGTAATTCGTCATACCAAGCTGATGTGACATAAAATGTCCAAGACCTACGTCGCCCTCATCGCCGACGCCATCGCCTCGCGCGACCTCCCTCCGGCCGGCCGCGCGCGCCTCCAGGCCGACGCCCGCGCCGCGGTGAAGCACCTGAACCAGCGCTACCGCCGCGTCCTCGCCGCCCGCTTCGCCGTCACCCTGGGCGACGAGCTGCAGTGCCTGTTCCCGACGTCCCAGCCCGTGTGGGACGTCGCGCACGACGTTCGGGCCCGCCTCCCCACCGTCGATTGGGTCGTGGCGTGCGGCCGGGGCCCCATCACCACACCCCTCGCGCCGACCGCCCCCGAGATGGACGGCCCTTGCTTCCACGAAGCCCGAGCCGCGATGGACCGCGCCAAGCGCCAGCGGCAGGTGTTCGCGTTCGGCGGCTTTGGGTCGGCACTCGAGCCCCTGGCCAGCTATTACTCCGCCCTGTACTGGAGCTGGACCCCGCGCCAGCGGCGAACCGCCACGCTGTTGCGCCTGGGCGACCCGGCGGCCGCGGCGGCCCGGCTCGACGTCGACCGCAGCGCGATCTCCCACCTCGCCCGTCGCATGGCCTGGCCCCTCGTAGCCGCCGGAGATAAGATGTTTCGGGCGCTCCTGGAGACGGAATCCGCGTGAATCCGCTGTTCGTCGTCCCGCTGCTCGCGTATGCGCTGGCCGCCACACTCTGGCCCGCTCAGGTGGACGGTCGCCGCCGCGGCCGGGCGCTGCTCTTCGGGGAGGCGCTGTTCGTGATCGCGGCATTGGTCTTGGGCAAGCTTCTCGAGCCGCTGGCGCGACCAAGCGTCGATGGGCTGTGGTGGGGCCGGGTGGCGCTCTTGGCCACCGCCTACCTCTACGTCTCGGGCCGGGGGATCGTGCTGATCCGCAGCGTCCTCGAGCTGCCGACGCTGCAGATGCGGCGCGACGAGGACCGCACCGCCGGCGCGATCGATGTCGCGCGCGGGCGCGCGGTCGGATCGCTGGAGCGGGCGCTCGCGCTCACGATGGTGTTGCTCGGCGACTACGCCGCGGTAGGCTGGATCATCGCCGCCAAGTCCCTCGCCCGCTTCAAGCAGCTCGAGGACCGTGAGTTCGCCGAGTACTTCCTCGTCGGTACCCTGGCTTCGTTCCTGCTCGCCGTACTCGTTGGCGTGGGCATCCGCATCCTGTTGAGGCAGGCCTAGCCCACCGCGCAACCCTCCCACCCTCCGCCGTGTCACACAGTTAACCGACACTGCCGGCTGTCCCTTGCCCCCTGCCCGCCGCTCGGAGCCTGGTGGACGAACGCGAATTGATTGCCAGAGTCCGGGCCGGGGACGGCGCCGCGGAGCGCGCGCTGTACGACGCCCACGTGGACCGCGTCTACCGTCTCGCCTACCGGCTCGCGGGAGACGACGAGCTGGCGCGCGAATTCACCCAGGACACGTTCGTCCGCGCGTTCGAGCGGTTGGCCGCGTTTCGGGGCGAGGCAAAGCTCTCCACCTGGCTGCACGCCATCGCGACGTCGGTGGTGCTGAACGGGTTGCGCAAGGTGAAGCGCTTCCGCCAGCGGGAAACGGACCTGGACGAGGCCGCGGCGACCTCCTCCGGCGGCCGGGCAGCCGAGCCGGACCTGAAGCGGCGATTGGCCCAGGCGATCGACGGTCTCGCTGCCGGCTATCGCATGGTGTTCCTGATGCACGACGTCGAGGGGTACACGCACGAAGAGATCGGCGCGACCCTCGGCATCGAAACAGGAACTTCGAAGGCGCAACTGTCGCGGGCGCGGGCCAAGCTACGTGATGCGCTTGCGGATTTCGCGGGGGAGTGGGTCTCATGACGAACGATCGCTTCGAGGAGCGGTTGCGGGAGGCGGCGCAAGACTATCACCGCCCGCCCGCCACGCCGCGCGAGGAGTTGTGGCGCCGCATCGCGGCGGCGCGCGCCGCGCGGCAGGCGCGGGTCATCGCGCTCCGTCCTGCCTTGCGCTGGGGTGTGGGAATCGCCGCCGTGCTCGCGCTGGGCGTCGCCATCGGGCGCTGGAGCACGACGAGCTCCCCGACGACCTCTGTAGTTGCAGGGACGGGCGAGCGCACCTCCACGTTCGTCTATCAGCTCGCCGCCGCCCAATACCTCGGTCGCACCGAGGCTCTGCTAACAGGCTTCCGCTCGGAAATGCACGGGGGCGCGCCCACAGCTCAGTTTTCAGTTCAGGCACGCGACCTGCTTTGCACGACACGCCTCATGCTCGACTCGCCAGCGGCTCGAGACGTCAGACTGAAGAGTTTGCTCGAAGATCTTGAGCTCGTGCTGGCGCAGATCGCCCAGCTGCCCTCGAGCGGCGGTCGAGACGACGTACAATCGATCAACCAAGGATTGGACCAACGCAGCGTGCTGCTGCGCCTGCGGACGGCGAACCCCGCCAGCCCCGGGCCCGTGCGCACGCAAGGAGTACTGTGATGCAGGCGATGTATCTGGTGGTGACGGCCGTCGTGGGAATGCAGCAACCCGTCGTGCCGCGAACGGTCGCACCCGCGCTGGCGCATGCGCAGGCGGCGCTCCAGGGACTGGACGCACTCGATGCCCTCGACGCACTCGACGCGCTGGACGGGCTCGATGCGCTCCATGCGTTCGGCGCGATCGACGCCCTGGGTGCCGGGGGGCGTGTCATACAGGACGAGCAGGACCCCACCGACTCGCTATGGCGGGCCGCACGCAGTGCGCTCAACCGCGCGGACTATCAGACTGCCGCCAATCTTTACGGGGACCTAGCCCACCGGTATCCGAACGCGTCACGTGCCGGCGATGCGATCTATTGGGCAGCCTTCGCGCTCTACAAGAACGACAACCTCGACCGCGCGCGCGGCTTGCTCGTCACCCAGCAGCAACGCTACCCCAAGGCAGCCACGCTGCGAGACGGTGACGCACTCCTGGCGCGGGTGCAGGCCGCCCTGGCAAAGCAGGGGGACCGAGAAGCCGCCGAGTGGATCCGACGGCATGCGCTGCCGGCGGCCGACACTGGCGGTACGCGCGGAGGGAACTGCCCGGGCGAGGACGATGACGATGATTTGCGCATCGCGGCGCTCAACGGCCTCCTGCAGATGGATGCCACGAGCGCGCTGCCGATCCTCAAGAAAGTGCTGGCGCGACATGACTCGTGCTCGGCGGGCTTGCGGCGCAAGGCGGTGTTCATCGTCTCACAAAAGCACGGCGCCGAGACGGAAGACATCCTGCTCGACGTCGCCCGCAACGACCCCGACTCCGAGGTGCGCCAGCAGGCGGTGTTCTGGCTGTCGCAGGTAGGCAGCGATCGGGCCGTGACGGCCCTCGACTCGATCCTGCGCAGCGCCACGGATCCCGAGCTCCAGGACAAGGCGATCTTCGCGCTGGGCCAGATCCACCAAGGGCGCGCCGGTCAAATCCTGCGCGACTATGCCGCCAGCGAGCGCGCGCCGGACGAGGCCCGCGAAAAGGCGATCTTCTGGCTGGGCCAGCAGCATTCGCAGGAAAACGCCGCCTTCCTGCGAGGCCTGTATGCCAAGCTCACGGGCGAGGAGCTGAAGGAGAAGGTGATCTTCTCGCTTTCCCAGATGGGCGGCGCGGACAACGGGCGCTGGCTCATGGACATCGCGCTCAACGAGCGTGAGCCCGTGGAGATGCGGAAGAAGGCACTCTTCTGGGTGGGCCAGACCGGCGGGAACCTGGACCAGCTGGCCGGGCTGTACGACCGGATGCAGAACCAGGACATGAAGGAGCAACTGATCTTCGTGTACTCGCAGCGTCACGAGGCTGCGGCTCTCGATCAGTTGATCCGCATCGCCAAGACGGAGCAGGACAAGGAGCTCCGCAAGAAGGCGATCTTCTGGCTCGGCCAGTCGCACGATCCCCGCGCCGCGCAGGTCTTGCTGGAGATCATCAACCCGTGACCGGGCGTCTGGTGCTCGTGTGGGCCCTGATGTCGGGGACCGCGGCCGCGCAGCGGCTTGGCGCCCGAGTCGCCGGCGCACCCGACGGTATCGTCCGTCTGAGCTTCGCCGCCCGTCCCGGTGTGTGCGGCGACGGGCGCCAGGTTATCGCCTTCGACTGCACCGACGGCCGGTGCGGGCGCGGAACAGGGGGGCGCTCGATCTCGTTCGACGGCGACTTCTACGGCGCCGAGGTCGAGTACGACTGCGAGCCGGGACCGGTGCGGGTCTCGCTCACCGTCCGGACCGGGCGGGTGCGGTCGCTCCGCAGCTACGTCGGCGGGCGCTGGGTGACCCCGCCTCGAGACGCCGCCGTCACCGATCTGGGCGCCGTTTCGTCACGCGAAGCCGGGGACTTCTTGCTTGGTCTCGCGACCCGGGAGGACACTCGGGCGGGTGAAGCTGCCATTCTGCCCCTGACCCTCGCGGACTCGGTCACTGTGTGGCCGATGCTCTTGAAGCTCGCCCGCGACGACCACGCGCCCACGCGCACCCGGCGTCAGTCGGTGTTCTGGCTCGGCCAGGCCGCGGGCGACGCCGCGACCCGCGACCTCGCCGACCTGGTCGACGACGGCGACCTGGACCGGGACGTGAAAGAGCAGGCGGTCTTCGCCCTGTCCCAGCAGCCGCGCGACGCCGGCGTCCCCGCGCTCATCCGGATCGCCCGGACGCACCGGGAGCCGGGGGTTCGGCGTAAGGCGCTGTTCTGGCTCGGCCAATCGGGCGACCCGCGCGCGCTTGCGGTCTTCGAGGAGCTCCTGACGGAAGGTCGATGAAGGCTGGGGGAGGCCCCCCGTATATTTCCCCCATGCCTTTCTGGACTCTGCGCCGCAAGGTCGTCGCGGCGGGAACGCTCCTGGTCGCGCTCACCTTCGGTTGGGCGGCCGTCGTCGTCGCCGTGGCGCTCGCCGGCGCGCACGACGAGGCGCGCTCGGCCGACGCGATCGCCGTGCTCGGCGCCGCACAGTACAACGGTCGACCCTCGCCGGTGTTCCGCGCGCGGCTCGACCACGCGGCGGCGCTGTACCAGCGCGGCCTCGCGCCCGTGGTCCTCGTGACCGGCGGCGTGGGATCGGGCGACACGGTGAGCGAGTCGGACGTCGGGCGACGCTACCTCCTGAAGGCCGGGCTCCCCGACGGCGCGGTCGTGGGGCTGCCGGCCGGGGCGAGCACGTCAGCGTCGCTGGACGGCGTCGCCCACTGGTTCGCGGGGAAAGAGAATCGCCGCGTCCTGCTGGTGTCCGACGGCTTTCACATGCTGCGCCTCCGGATCATCGCCACTCGGCTCGGCCTGCAGCCCTTCACGTCGCCTGCCCCCAATTCCCCCATCCGGTCGAATCCGCGACGCAACGCGGCCTACTTCCTCACCGAGGGGTTCAAAGTCCCTGTCACGTGGCTCTTTAACCGCTGAGGGTACCCATGCAGCTCGAAAGCCGCCGGGTCTACACGGGCCGGGTCGTGCGGCTCGACGTCGACACCGTGCGATTTCCCGACGGCTCCACCGGAGAGCTGGAGATCATTCGCCACCCGGGCGCGGCCGCCATCGTGCCGTGTGCCTCCGACCCACAGACAGATCCCGATCCTACGATCCTCCTGATCCGCCAATACCGCTACGCCGCAGGGGGCCTGCTGTGGGAGATCCCGGCTGGCACACTCGACCCGGGCGAAGATCCCGAGACATGTGCCCGGCGCGAGCTGCTCGAAGAGACTGGGGTCACGGCCGGCCGCCTGCAGCGGCTGACATCGATTTGGACTACGCCCGGCTTCACCGATGAGGTGATCCACGTCTACCTGGCGAGCGGCCTGACAGCCGGGACGCCGTCGCGCGAGCGCGACGAGTTCATTGAGGTCGTGCCACAACCGTTGTCGCAGGTCCTCGCTCGCATCCGGGACGGCGATGTCCGCGATGCAAAGACCGTGGTGGCTATCCTTTATATGGCGGGCTTCGTCCTCGGGATGTAGCGGCGGCTGTCCCCCGTCGTGGACGGACGTGTCGTGCCGACTCGACGGATGCAGGGTGAAGGCGCTACCGCATCGAGGGTTACGTGGGTGATGCGACGGGTACGGTTCGTGCCGTATCTTATTATAGAGGAAGTGCACCGGCTTGAAACTGGGAGCGGTTCATGCGAGCAACCCTCAAGCGGAATGCCCAGCCTGACGTCACGCCGCGCGCGCTCGAGCGTCAGACGCTGCACGAGTTCGACGACGGTCGGCTGGTATTTGCGCACCTGTCGGGCGACCCTCAAGCCTTCGGCACGCTCGTTGACCGCTACCAGACGCGGCTGCTCAACTTCATCAATCGGACCATTGGAGACCGGGAGCGGGCGGAGGACCTCGTGCAAGAGGTCTTCATCCGCGTGTTTCGTCATCTCCACCGGTTCGATCAGACCAAGAAGTTTTCGACCTGGATTTACACCATCGCGTCGAATCTCGCGAAGAACGAGCTCCGGAACCGCAGCCGCAACCCGCTGGTGCTGTTCCAGACGATCAAGAAGCACTGGGAGGCGGACCACCGGCCGCTCCAATTCGAAGACACCACGGCCCGCCCGGACGACCTGTACCGCAAGCGCTTCCTTAAGGAAGCAGTGGACCAGTGCGTAGACCAGCTGCCCACCCACCACCGGGCCGTCTTCGTACTCCGTGAGCTGGAGGGCAAGAGCTACGCCGAAATCGCCGACATCACGGGCTGTAACCTGGGCACGGTGAAGAGCCGCCTGAATCGGGCCCGGAATAGCTTCGCTCAGCTGATTGAGCCGCTGCTGGAGTAGGTCGCCCCCCTCGCCCCCCCCACCCCCCAACCCCCCGGCCCCGGGTTCCACGGCCGCCGCTCGGAGCGGGAGTGGGAACTCAGGTCCGGCCGGACGGTAGTAGATTCTCGCCATGACGTGTGTCGAATTCCTGGAACGGTATACGGATTTTCGTGACGGCCTGATTACCGCCCCGCGAGAGCTACGTCGTTTTGAGCGCCACCTCACGCGCTGTGCCGGTTGCCGGCGGTACGACGCTGCGGTGCGGCGTGGCGTGCTTGCCTTGCGGGCCGCGGAGACGATCGAGCCCTCGCACGACTTCCGGCGCCGGCTCGACGCACGGCTGGACCGCGAGCGGCGCGCGACCCGAGACGTGCCGGCGAGTGCGGGTGTTGCGGCGGCGTTGTTCGTCGCGGCGGCGCTCGCGATGCTGGCGCTTGAAGGCACCCGGCGTCCCGAAGTAGCGCGCGTGCCGGTACTCCCGCCCGTTCCCTTCCCGAATCCGGTCGTCCAGACCGGTGTGCCGTTCGTCTCGTTCCAAGATCCGCGCGCGAGCGTGTTCGCGGCGCCCCAGGCCCCCCCCGACGGCTCCGTGCTCGTCGAGCCGGCGTCCGCGGGGCGGTAGGCTTTCTCTCGACTCGAGGTCACGGTAACTTCCGCCCCGTATGGGGGCGCTCACCTTTGACGCGCTGCTTCGGAGCCTGACGCAGCGCGCGCCGGATCCCGTCTACTATCTCCATGGCGAGGAGGACGTGCTGAAGGACGAGGCGGTGCGCGCCCTCCTCGAGCACGCGGTCGACCCGGCCGCCCGCGACTTCAACGTCGACCAGCGCACAATCGCCGATCTCGACCCCGAGGCATTCAATGCGCTGGTGAACACACCCCCCATGCTTACCGCCACCCGGGCCGTCGTCCTTCGGGGCATGGAGCAGCTTCGCAAGACGGCCAAGGTGCGTCAGGAGCTGCTCCGCTATGTCGATTCTCCCAATCCCACCACGGTGCTGGTGCTGGTGCACGGCACCACCGAGCCACCCGACGCCGAGCTGGTGCGGCGGGCAACGGCCGTCGAGGTTGCGGCGCTGCCCCCGGCGCGGGTCGAGCGCTGGATGACCCACCGGGCGAAGCAGCTGGGCCTCACGCTCACGCCCGAGGCCCGGGAGCTGCTCCTCGCCAGCGTGGGAACCGACCTCAGCCGCCTCGCCCGCGAGCTCGAGAAGCTGGCGCCGCTCTGCGCAGACCGGCCGGCCACCCGGGAAGAGGTCGCCGCCCTCGTCGGCGTGCGCCGCGGTGAGACGCTCCAGGATTTCGTGGACGCGGCCCTCGAGCGGCGCGCCGCGGCCGCCGCCCGGCTCGTCGAACCCGTGCTCGAGCAAGCAGGCATGACCGGCGTCCGCATGCTCAGCGCGCTCGGCACGGCCCTCGTCGGCACGGCCCTCGCCCGAGCGGAGCTCGACCGCGACGCGCGGCGGGGTGGCAGCCCGCGAAGCGATCGCCTCGAGGCTGTGCTGTTGTCGCACCTCCGGGCGGCGCGACCGTACGGCCTGGGGAGCTGGGAGCAAACCGCGCTCCGCTGGGCCAGGTGGGCGGAGCTCTGGACCGCCGACGAGCTGCGCCCCGCGCTGCGGCTGGCCACTGACGCCGATCGTGCCCTCAAGTCGAGCACGCTGACCGACGAAACCGGCATCCTGGAGCAGCTGGTGCTCTCGTGGGGCGTGCGAGCCAGGGAGGCGGCGTGAGGGTCGGACGGACGGTCGTCCTCGCGGTCGTGGCCCTGTCCGTTGGTCCGACGATCCGCCTGTCCGCCCAGAAGGACACCGTCCGCCTGGCTGCCCTGCGGGTCGCCCAGACCCGCCCGGACTCCGCGCGCGCCATGGTTCGGCGCCTGCTCGCGGGCCTGTCGCCGCAGGATTCCGTGTATCCCGGCGTGCTTTTTACCGCGGGCCGCATCGCGGCCGACGCGGCGACGGCGGCGACGAACCTGCAGCGCGTCGTGGTGGAGTACGGACGGTCGGTTTGGGCCGACTCGGCGCTCGTGCTGCTCACCCAGCTCTACTTCGCCCAAGGCGATCCTGCGGCCACCGTGCAGGCGGCGGAGCGGTTGCGCCTCGACTATCCGGATTCCCCGTTGCGGGCCCGGGCCGAATTTTGGGGCGCGCGCGCCTACTTCGACCTCAAGGATGATGCCCGCGGCTGCCCCTTGATCCGCGAGGCGCTGGACGGCGCGGGCGCCGACGTAGAATTCAAGAATCAGGTGACGTTCTACGCCTCACGCTGCGCCTCCGCCTCCGCCACCGCCGGCGACACCCAGGCGAAGCCTCCAGCCCTCGCCGCGACGTACGCCGTTCAGGTCCTGGCCGTGAAGAGCGCGGCGCAAGTGGACGAGATGCTCACACGCTTGAAAGTGATGGGCTTCGACGCCCGCGTGGTGCGCGACACCAGCGGCCTCTTCAAGGTGCGAGTAGGGCGGTACGCAACGCACGACGAAGCGGCGCAAGCCCAGCGACGCGTCAAGACGCGGCTCGGAGGCCAGCCCTTCGTGGTGGAGGAGCCATGACGCCACGAGTCGAGGCGGACACCCCGCTGATGCAGCAGTATCGCGAGATCAAGGCGCGCCACCCCGACACCATCCTGTTCTTCCGGATGGGTGACTTTTACGAGATGTTCGAGGACGACGCGCGGCTCGCCGCTCGGGAACTGGGCCTCACGCTCACCTCGCGCAACAACGGCGGTGCCGCGGAGGTGCCCCTTGCCGGCGTTCCCGCCAAGGCGGCGACCGAGTACCTGCGGCGGCTGATCGGACTCGGACACCGCGTTGCGATCTGCGAGCAGGTGGAGGATCCCAAGCTCGCCAAGGGCCTGGTGCGGCGCGCGGTGGTGGAAACCGTCACCCCTGGCACTGTGCTCGCCGACGACTGGCTCGAGCGCAACCGGAACAATTTCCTGCTGGCGATCGATGCCCGGGGCGCGCCAGCCGGGATGGCGGCGCTCGATCTCACCACCGGCGAGCTCATGCTCGAAACCGCGGCACCGGAGGATCTCGCCGCGGTGCTCGCTCGCTACGAGCCGCGGGAAGTCGTGCTTCCCAGCGGCACGCCCTTTCCCTCCGCGTTTCCGATTCCGGGCGTCGTGTGCACCGAGCGCGAGGCCTGGGAATTCGATCCCGACCTCGCGCGCGAGGACCTGACACGCACCTTCCGCGTGGCTTCGCTCGATGGGCTCGGCGTCGCGCCGGGCGACCGCCCCGCTCTGGGTGCCGTGGGCGCACTGCTGCGCTACGCGCGGGAGTTGAAGCCGGGGGGCCTGCCGCACCTGGCCCGGCCCCGCATGCTGCGGCGCGGCGACGTGCTGCCGCTCGACGAGATGACCCGCCGCAACCTCGAGCTCGTGGAACCGCTCCGCGCCGAACCTCCCGGCTCCTCCGGCGCGGCCGGGACCACACTGCTCGACGTCCTCGACCGCACCATGACGCCGATGGGTGCGCGTCTGTTGCGCAGCTGGCTGCTCGCGCCGCTCGTTGACCCCACGGCCATCACCGCGCGCCTGGATGCGGTGGAGGTCTTGGTGGGCGACGCGCGTGGGCGGGACCGCGCGCGTGAAGCGCTCGATGGCGTACGCGACGTAGAGCGCCTGGCCGGTCGCGCCGCGCTGGGGCGCGCGACGCCCCGCGAGCTGGGGGCGTTGCGGGATTCGATTCTCCGCTTGCCCGACGTGCGCGCGGCGCTCGACGGCCTGGAAGCGCGCGGGCGGGCTTCGCTGCTCGAGGAGGCCGCGGACCGCTTCGATCTCCTTCAGGACCTGGGCGACGAACTCGCCCGGGCGCTCGTGGAGCGCCCACCGGCCCAGGCGTCCGACGGCGACGCGATCCGGCCCGGGTACGATCCCGAGCTGGATGAGCTCAAGGACGCTCGGGACGGCGGGAAGCAGTACATCGCGGGACTCCAGGCACGCGAGCGCGAGCGCACCGGCATCCCTTCACTGAAGGTCGGGTTCAACAAGGTCTTCGGCTATTACCTCGAGATCACGAACCCGCACCGGGACCGTGTGCCGGCGGACTACGAGCGGCGCCAGACGCTGTCCGGCGCGGAGCGGTTCGTCACGCCCGAGCTCAAGGCGTACGAGGCCAAGGTGCTCGGCGCCGAAGAGCGAATCGCCGCGCGCGAGGCGGCGCTGGTCGATGCCTTGCGCGTCCGGGTGGCGCAGGCGATCGCCCGGGTGCAGACGACCGCCGGCGCGCTGGCCCGGCTCGACGTGTGGGGCGCCCTCGCCGACCTCGCCCACCGCGAGGGCTACGTGCGGCCGGAGGTCAACGACGGCTTCAGCATTCTGCTCGAAGGCAGCCGCCATCCGGTGGTCGAGCGCATGATGGCCCGCGAAGCATTCATCCCGAACGACGTGCTGCTCGACGAGGCCGGTCGCGTGATCTTGCTCACGGGCCCGAACATGGCGGGGAAGTCGACCCTCCTCAGACAGGTCGGGTTGTCCGTCCTGCTCGCCCAGATGGGGGCATTCGTCCCCGCGCGGCGGGCCGTCGTGGGCGCCGTGGACCGGCTGTTCACACGGGTGGGGGCGTCGGACAATCTGGTGCGGGGCCAGTCGACGTTCATGGTGGAGATGAGCGAGACCAGCGCCATTCTGCACGGCGCGACGGCGCGGAGCCTCGTGCTGCTGGACGAGATCGGGCGGGGGACATCCACCTACGACGGCGTCGCCATCGCCTGGGCGGTGACCGAGTTCCTGCACAACACGATCGGCTGCAAGACGATCTTCGCGACTCACTATCACGAGCTCACACAGCTCACCGAAGAGCTTGCCCACGCGCGCAACTTCAACGTGGCCGTGCGCGAAGCCGGGGACGAGATCGTCTTCTTGCACCGCCTCGAGCCGGGCGGCGCCGACCGATCCTACGGTATCCATGTCGGGCGGCTCGCGGGGCTTCCCGCGCCGGTGGTGGGTCGGGCGTGGCAGGTGCTTGCGCTGCTCGAAGCGGGTCATCACGTAGCGCACCAGGCGCCGCCCGTCCCCCCGGACGCGGCCCAGCTCGGCCTGTTCAACCCGTCGGGAAGCCCGCATCCGCTGCTCGAGGAGCTCGATCGGCTCGACGTGAACGCGCTGTCGCCGCTCGAGGCGTTGAATCGGCTGGCGGCCTGGAAGAAGCAGCTCGCGGAGGGACCATGAGAGTCTCCACCCTGGTGCTCGCCGGCGTCCTGACCGTCGGCGCCGCTGGGTGCAGCCGAACGCCCCCTGCCGAGCAGTCAGGAACGGGGTCACCCGGGGTTCCGCCCGATCAGGAGCCCCCGGTGGCCCTGAACGCCGATTCGCCGATCCAGTACCCACCCCGGCTGTATGACCAGAAGGTCGAGGGGGATGTAATGCTGCGCTTGTTCGTCGATTCGGCGGGGCGCCTGGTGCCGGAATCAAGCCGCGTGGCCGAATCGAGCAACTATCCCGCGCTCGACTCGGCGGCGCTCAGCGGCGCGCGCCGACTGCGTTTCGCTCCCGCCCGGCGGCACGGCCTGTCCATCGCTACCGCATTCCTCCAACCCGTCGAGTTTCGCCATCCGCAGGCGGGCAGCGCCGCCTCACGGGGGGGGCCGGGTGGGCCCGACACGACGCGTCCCCGACCGACTCCGGCTCCCCCGCCTCCCCCGCCGCCCGCCGCGACCACCGTCCGCCCGGCGCGGCGCGACACCACACGGGCGCAGCGGGACACGGTCCCGCGGCTCCTCGACTCGATCCGCACCGTCCCGGACAGCGCGGCCAAGCGGGATACGAATGCCGTCCCACACTAAGCCGTACGCCAACATCCTCGAGACGATCGGCTGGACCCCGCTGGTCCGGCTGAACCGCGTCGCGCAGGGGATCCGGACGCCGGTCTATGCCAAGGTGGAGTACTTCAATCCCGGCGGCTCCGTCAAGGACCGGATCGGACTGGCGATGATCGAGGCGGCCGAGCGCGAGGGGCGGCTCAAGCCCGGGGGCCTGATCGTGGAGGCGACGTCGGGCAACACCGGGGTGGGGCTCGCGCTCGCCGCGGCGGTGAAGGGCTACCGCTGCATCTTCACGATGCCGGACAAGATGTCTCAGGAGAAGGCGCGGCTGCTGCGCGCGCTCGGCGCCGAGGTCATCATCACGCCCACCGCGGTGCCCCCCGACCACCCCGAGAACTACATCATGAAGGGGCGGGCGATCGCCGCGGCGCACCCCAACGCGATCTTCGCCGATCAGCATTACAACCCAGTCAATCCCGAAGTGCACTACCGCACGACCGGTCCCGAGCTGTGGGAGCAAACGGCGGGGAAGATCAGCCACTTCGTCTGCGCGCCGGGGACGGGCGGCACCGTCAGCGGGGCGGGCCGCTTCCTCAAGGAGCGGAATCCGCGGGTCCGCGTGATCGCGGGCGACCCGGTCGGCTCGATCTACACCGAGTACGCGCGCACTCGTCAGAAGACCGAGGGCCACCCCTACAAGGTGGAAGGGATCGGCGGCGACAAGTTGCCGACTTCGCTCCACTGGGATGTGATCGACGAGTGGATCACGGTGTCCGACAAGGACGCCATGCTCATGGTGCGACGCCTGGCCAAGGAAGAGGCCCTGTTCGCCGGAGGCTCCACCGGGGTCAATGTCGTGGCGGCGCTCGACGTGGCGCGGCGGGTGAACGACCCGCAAGCGCTCGTCGTGACCGTGCTCGCCGACACCGGGGAGCGGTATCTCTCGAAGGTCTTCAACGACGAATGGCTGCGGGAGAATCAGATCCTCGACGCGGAGCGGGTGTCGGTGGGACAGGTCCTCGAGGCGCGGAACTCGGGCGCGCCCCCATTGATCTCCGTCGCCCCCACGGCGACGGTGCGCCAGGCCTTGAACCTGATGAATACGTACAACGTGTCGCAGCTGCCGGTGCTGGATGGCGGTGACGGCGTGGGCGCGGTCTCCGAGCAAGGGCTCATGGCCCGGGCGCTCGAGGACGCGGTGACGCTGGACCAGCCGGTGCAGGATGTGATGGATGGACCGTTCCCGGTGGTGGATGCGGACCTTCCAGTGGAGCGGCTCACCACCCTCCTGTCCCGCGAGACGCCGGCGGCGCTGGTGCGGCGCGAGGGCAAGATCGCAGGGATCGTCACGCGCTACGACGTGCTCCACCAGCTCGCCGGGATCCACTGATGCAGATCGCGGTGCTCACCGGCGGCGCGACGCCGGAGCGCACGGTGGCGTTCGCCGGCGCCGCCCAGATCGTGGAGGCGTTGCGGAGCCGGGGGCATGCGGTGCGCGTCGTCGACACCGTGACGGGGCTCCTTTCCCCGACCGACGAGCAGCGGTTGCTCACGCCCGCCGTCGGCCGGGAGCCGCCCGCGGTGGCCGAGCTCGACGAACGCGAGCGCGCGATGCTCTCGAACGGACTCGCCGGGCTCAAGGAGGTCACCGGCGCGGATGTGCTGTTCCTCTGCCTGCACGCGGGACGCGGCGAGGGCGGGACCCTGCAGGCTCTGCTCGACGTCATCGGCGTGCCGTATACCGGCAGCGGGGCGCTGGGGAGCGCCCTCGCCATGGACAAGGACCTCGCCAAGCGGTTGTTCCGGGCGGCGGGGGTGCCCGTGCCCGCGTGGTTCATGGCCCCGGTCGCCCCCGAGGACGTGACCACGGCGCTGGGGTGGCCGGTGATCGTCAAGCCGTCCAAAATGGGCTCCTCGGTGGGGATGACGCTGGTGCGCAACGCCGAGGGGTTGGACGCCGCGGTCCTCGTCGCCAGGGCGTACGATGCCGAGGTCATGGCCGAGCAATTCATCCCCGGGCGGGAGCTGACGGTGGGGGTGCTGGGTGACGTGCCGCTGCCTGTGGGCGAGATCATTCCGAAACACGAGCTGTTCGACTACGAGTGCAAGTACATGCCCGGGATGTCCGAGGAGATCTTCCCCGCGACGCTCGACACGACGCTGGCGCGCCAGCTGCAGGAGCTGGCGCTGACGGCGCACCGGGCGCTCAAGCTCGGGGGGTATTCGCGGGTCGACTTCCGATTGAGCCCCGAGGGCGACATCTTTTGCCTTGAGGCGAACACGCTCCCCGGCATGACACGCACCAGCCTCCTGCCCCAGGCCGCCCGGGCCGCCGGGATCGAGTTTCCGGAGCTGTGCGAGCGCATCTGCCGGCTCGCGGGGAACTCGGGGAGCGCGCGCGGGGGATAACTACACGATGGACCCGCAGCGGATGTTCGGCATGACGCCGTGGGTGCGGCGGCTGGTCGTCGCCAACCTCGTCGTCTTCCTGCTCCAGGTGACGCTGTTCGTCAGCCCGGGCTTCCTTGCCACGTTCGGGTTTGTGCCGCTCACCGCGCTCGCGCGGCCGTGGACGTTTCTCACCTACATGTTTCTCCACGGCAACTTCCTCCACCTCGCCTTCAACCTGCTGGCCCTGTTCGTGTTCGGGCCGCAAGTCGAGGAACGGATGGGCGGGGGCGCGTTTCTGCGCTACTACCTACTGTGCGGGCTGGGGGGCGCAGCGCTGTCGTTCGTCCTCATGCAGTTCCGGCCTGTGACCCTGGTCGTCGGCGCTTCCGCCGCGGTGTACGGCGTGCTGCTCGCGTTCGCCTGGGCCTGGCCGGACCAGCCCATCAACGTGTTCCTCCTGCCCACGCCGATTCCCGCGAAGTGGCTCGTCACGTTCTATGTCGCGGTCACGCTCGTCCTCGCGCTCCTCCCGGCGAGCGACGGTGTGGCGCACCTCGCCCACCTCGGCGGGTTCGCGACGGGGTTTCTCTACCTGAAGATCGGCGACTGGCAGCTGGGACGGGCCGAGCGCAATCTGCGGCGTCGGTCCGAGCCCAGCGTGCTCGTCCATCCGGGGCGCGCCGCACGGGCGAGCGACGCACCCAAGCCGCCGCGCCGCGGGGAGCGCGACCCTGCGCAGGCGGAAATCGACCGCGTGCTCGACAAAATCTCGGCACGCGGCATCGACAGTCTGACTCCGGCGGAGCGGCGCTTCCTCGCCGAGGCGAGCCGCAAGATGCGCGACCACACCTAACAGAATTGTCAAGCCGTCGCGTCCCGTTGCACTCGAGCCCCGGGACGGGCGCGTGCTTGTCTCCGGCGGGGCCGGTTCCCAAATTGGGGCCGGCCGCCTCATGCTCGTCAATCTCGTGCCAGAGTTCCTCGCGATCCTCGCCGCGCCCGACCCGCTCGCGGCCTATCACGAATATCTCGAGCGCCACAAGCCGGTCCTGCAGGGCTACTGGAACAACTACGTTCTGGACCCGGCGTCGCCGCACGCGGAGCAGGTGGTCGCGGCGGCATTGCGCGCCGAGCGCGCGGACCTCGAGCGGTTGCTGGAGGACGTGGACGTCGCCGCGATCGCCGAGGATGCGCTGCAGCGCTCGCTCGACCGCTTCGAAGCGGATTGCGCGGTGGACTTGTATCTCATGGTGGGCGTGGGCGCCGCTAACGCCGGCGAGCTGGTGGTGGGTGGGCGCGGCATCGCCTTCGTGTGCCTCGAGCACTTTACCGGTCGGGCCAATCCTCAGACGTACGGCATGGGGCTCGCGCCGCACCTGCTGCCGCTGTGGATCGCCCACGAGGTGGCGCACGCGGTGCGTTACACGTCGCCGACGAGCCGGTCCGACTTGAAGCGCCTGGTGGCCGACGTGCGCGGTTACTACGACTACTGGGACACCGGCAGCCGGGCCAGCTTACGGGAGCTGCTCGCGAACGAGGGCGCCGCTGTGGCCGCAGCGCAGGCCGTGGCGCCCGGGTTCGAGCCGTGGGAATACTTCGGCTACACGCGCCGACAGTACCGTCGCATCCGGGAGCTGGACGCGTTCCTGCGACGCGCGGCGGCGCCGGTCTTGGACGAGACGGGTCTGGGGCTGCGCTTGCGCTTTCTATCGGGGGGCATGAGCCCCGCCGCCCGCCTCACGGCGGGGAAGGTGCTGCCGGAGCGCTGCGGATACTACCTCGGCCTGCGGCTGGTGGAGAGCTACCTCGCCGAGCGGGGCCTCGCCTCAACCGTTCGGGCGGCAGCCGGGGAATTCAAGATGGCCGACGAGCGCGCCCTCGGAATCCAGACCGCATGAGCCCGCGGCCCCGTGCCGAGCGGCGCCAGAACCGGCCGCTGCGGGAGTCCCTGGACGACCTGATCGGCCACGCGCGGGAGATTGCCCGCCGCGCGAAAGAGATGACGCCCGCGGAGCTCGACTATGCGCAGCAGCGGCTGGAGTGGCTGGCGGACGAAGTGTGGCGGGTCGCGACGGGCGAGGCGCCGCCGGGCTGAAGCCTACAGCGCCTTCTCGAACCAATGATGCGCGTACGACTCGTCGTTGAAGGGCCGCACCTCGCGGTATCCGCTGCTCCGGTAGAGGGCTTGGGCCTCGGTCAGGGCCTTGTTGGTCTCGAGCCGGAGCAACGGCAGGCGCCGTTTGCGCGCCAAGGCCTCGAGCCACTGTAAGATCCGCTTCCCGATCCCCAGGCCGCGGGACGCGGGCGCGACCCACATGCGTTTGATCTCGCCATAGTCGCCATGGCACTTCAGCGCACCGCACCCGACCGCCTCGCCGTGCAACGTGGCCACGACGAAAAAACCCTGGGGAGGCGTGAGGTCCGTGGCGGCAAGAGGAATGCTGAGCGCGGGATCGAAGCCGGTCTCGAAGCGCGCGGCGAGCTCCTCGAAGTAGCGCCGGAGACAGGACCGGGCGCTCCCGCTCCGCGGATTCTCCACGTTGATGCGGACCGCACCCGCGAGCAGCAACCGCTCCACGACTCCCATGGCCGCGACGAAGCCGGGTCGTTGGGCCTCGGAAAGCCGACTCAAGAGTGACGCGGCGGCCTGGTCCGACCGGCGATTCAACATCGCCAGTTCCTTTCGGCCCGCCGGCGTCAGCTTGACCCACCGCACTCGAGCATCGCCGGACGACCGGGCGGTCCGGATCAGGCCCTCGGCCTCGAGTCCGCGAAGCAGGCGGCTGGTATACCCGGAGTCCAAGTTCAAGCGCGCCCGAAGCTGCCGAACCTCCATGCCGTTCGCACCGATCTCGAAGAGGAGGCGTGAGGCGCCCAGCGAGCGATCGCGGCCGAGGAAGTGCTCCTCGAGCGCGCCGATCTGCTGGGTCACCGTTCGATTGAAGCTCCGGATCTGCGCGATCGCATTCATATACCTGACGCTAGTCAGAGATTATGCGACGGGCAAGGACGGCGCACGGCCTTGACACCCATTGGAGCGCCCGGCAGGTTAGCACCCCATCGATACGGTTCCGTAGGAGCTACCCGCAGACGCGGGACGGCGTGGCTTTCCACACCCCTCTGGCCACGCTGCTCTCAACACCGCATTCGTGACGGCCGGCAGTGAAACTCGTGGACCCCATCCGGATCGGGAGGTAGTTATGGCAGCGGATTTCTTCCTTGGCGAGTCTCTGGTAGGCGACGGGAATGAGGTCGCTCACATCGATCTGATCATCGGGTCGAAGTCGGGCCACGCGGGGCAAGCGTTCGTCAGCACGTTGGCGAACAACACCGACGGTTTCACCAAGCTGCTCGCCGTCGTCACGCCCAACCTGCCGGCGAAGCCCGACACGATTCTTTTCAACAAGGTCACCATCAAGAACGCCACGCAAGCGGTGCAGATGTTCGGTCCGGCGCAGGCGGCGGTCGCGCGCGCGGTGGTGGACAGCGTGTCCTCCGGCATCATCCCGCGGGACAAGGTGGACGACTACTGCATCCTGGTGGGTGTGTTCATTCACTGGGAAGCGAAGAACGACAAGAAGATCTTCGACTACAATTATCGGGCGGTGAAGGAATCGATCGAACGCGCCCTCAAGGGCCAGCCGAAGATCGACCAGGTGATCTCGCAGGCGAAGACGGCGTCGCATCCGTTCGCGGGTGGCGCGGACAAGGCTTGAGCTCTCCGGCAGTCGTCTGATTGCACGTCGAGGGGCGGGCTGCCGCCCCTCGACTGCTTTTCGAGCCCTGCGCCGACTCATCGTGGAGCATGAACCCAGATGCGTAAGCTCCTGTTGCAGCTCGACAGCTCCAGGCTGCCGAGCGTATTCGATCGGGTGGTGGCCTACGACGCCGGCGCCGATGAGGTGATGAGCTACGGGGACGTCACCGACGCCGACGTCCGCGACCTGATCCACGGCTGCATCTTCACGCGCGGCCCCAAGGACCTGAAGAACACCGCCGTCTTCGTGGGCGGTGCCGACATCGCCGTGGGCGAGCAGCTGCTCGCCGCCGCCACGAAGGCGATGTTCAAGCCGTTCACCGTATCCGCGATGCTCGACTCGAACGGGTCCAATACGACGGCGGTCGCCGCGGTGGCGAAGATGGTGCAGGCTGCCGGGGGCGAGGTGCGCGGCAAACGCGTCCTGATCGTCGCCGGGACCGGACCGGTCGGGATTCGGGCCGCGGGGCTGTTCGCCAAGGCGGGGGCGGACGTGTGCATCACGTCGCGCAAGGCGGACGCGGGCGAGCGGGCGCGTGATCTCGTGCTGAAGCGGTTCGGCGGGACGGTGCGGGCCATCACGATGCCGGACGCGAGCGAGGCAGTGCGCGCCTGCGAACGCGCGGAGCTGCTGCTGAACGCGGGACCGGCAGGCGTCATGCTCGTGCCCAAGCAAGCCTGGGCCAAACGGCCAGGGCTCAAGGTGGTCGCGGACGTGAACGCGGTCCCCCCGCTCGGGGTCGAGGGCGTGGACCTGATGGACGACGGCGTGATCAAAGAAGGCGTGGCGTGCTTCGGCGCGCTCGCCATCGGAAACCTCAAGATGAAGGTGCATAAGGCGTGCATTGCGCGCCTGTTCGAGCGCAACGACCTCGTGCTGGACGCCGAGACCATCGCCGACGTCGCGCGGGAGTTGATGGCGCCGAAGCCGTGAGCCGATGCCGCGCGTCATCGGCATCGACCCGGGGACGGTGAGCATCGATCTTTGTGGGCTCGACGACGGCCGCGTGTTTCTCGACCGCTCCTGGCCCACCGCCGAAGCGCTCACCGATCCGGCGCGCTTCGTGGCCCAGCTCGAGGCGGCGGGCCCGCTCGATCTCGTTGCCGGCCCGTCCGGGTACGGCCTGCCGCTGACGCGCGTGCAGGACGCCACCGAGGAAGATCTGCGCCTCGCATTCCTCGCCGCCCCCGGAGAGACCGGGGGCATCGGCGGGCTCCGCAACCTCGTGCGCGCGTTGGCGCGCTCCAACCTGCCGGTCGTGCTCACGCCCGGCGTGGTGCATCTCCCCAGCGTGCCTGCACACCGTAAAGTGAACCGCGTGGACATGGGCACGGCGGAGAAAGTGTGCGCGGTTGCGCTCGCGGTGTCAGAGCAGGCCCGGCGGGTCGGGCGCCCGCCGGCGAGCGTGTCGCTCGTGCTGCTCGAGCTGGGTGGCGCCTTCACCGCCGCCGTGGCGGTCGCAGCAGGCCGCATCGTGGACGGTGTCGGGGGGACGTCGGGACCGCTCGGCTTTCGCGCCGCGGGCGCCCTCGACGGCGAGGTCGCTTATCTCGCCGGCGAGGTGCCCAAGGCGTTGCTGTTCCGAGGCGGTGCAGCCACCGTCGCCGGTTGGGATGAGACGACCGCGTCGCCCGAGCGGCTCGCCCAGCCGGCGACGCCGGCGGAGCAGATCGCCCGCGATGCGCTGGTGGAGAGCACCGTGAAGACCGCGGTCGCGCTCGCGACCGTGATCCCCTCCCCCAAGGAATTCGTCCTGTCCGGCCGCCTCACGCGGGTCGAGGCGTTGGGCGGTGCGATCCGCGAGCGGCTCGAGGCGTTCGCGCCGACGCGGCTGCTCGAAGGATTCGCTCACACGGCGAAGGAAGCAGCGCAGGGGGCGGCGCTCATCGCCGATGGGCTCGCGGGGGGCGCAAATCGCGCCCTGGTCGAGCGCCTGGCGATCCGCGAGGCGCAGGGCAGCGTATTGGATCACCTCTATGTCGTGCCGCGTGACCAGGCACGCCGCCGGCTGGGGTTGTCATGACGCGCGTGCTGCTCGCCGGCGTGTCGACTCGAGACATCGCGGAGTCCGCCGTCCGTGCGGGGTACGAGGTGGTCGCGGTCGACGGATTTGGCGATCTCGATCTCCAGGCCTCCGCGACCGAGGTGCATGTCATTAGGGTCGACGGTCGGTTCAGCGCCCGCGCCGCCGCGGCGGCTGCGCGGGACCTGTCCTGCGAAGCCGTCGTGTACGAAGCGAGCTTCGAAAACCACCCGAGGGCCGTCCGCGCCCTCGCGGCCAACCGGGTGCTCTGGGGCAACCCGCCCGCGGTGCTGGCCCGAGCGCGCGACCCGCGCCGCCTCGCCGGGGTGGTCGCGGACGCCGGTTTGCCGGGCCCACGCGTCCGCCTCACGCGGCCAGCGCCGGGCACGCGCAGCGTATGGCTCGTGAAGCCGTTGCGCTCAGGAGGCGGGGACGGCATCGCGGTCTGGCGCCGCGGCGCGCCCGTGCCGCGGGGCAGTTACCTCCAGCAG
>WNGD01001157.1_pt1 | contig 28858 bp, 20 predicted proteins | sample 5400671 | NCBI WGS metagenome assembly WNGD01 (sample SAMN13153369, study PRJNA577476) | soil metagenome | isolation source: 40 cm soil or saprolite under grassland replicate 2 | place: USA:California | collected 2016-06-15
GCTGACGTACCTGTATGTCAGAAAGATCAACATCTGGTTTTTATCGGCACATTCATATGTGTACCAATTCGTCCACCACCACCCATTAGTACTCCATTAATTCCCTGTCCAAAATGTGTTGTCAAGCATGATTGTCCAATATATCGTCCATCACCAACATGTGAGTCAACATACTATACTGGTCCATGTCCACCAACAGATCCTAATGCATATACAAAATGTGAATCAGCAGCACTTCTGGCAAATGACAATAAAGGAGAATTGGCTTACGCGAGACTTTTACCTGACACACCAGAAAATGCATATACAAAATGTGAATCGGAGGCATTGATAAAGGGTGACTTGAGGGCGGAATTGGCATGTGCCCAGTTTCTACAACCGATTAACAGCGGAGCAAGTAATAAGCTGACCAATACTACAGCAGGAGCGGCAGTCATAGAAAAAATGCTATGTGGCGTATCCCCCACTTCCCCCAAGCGCAAGTGCAGCAGATCGCAACCTACAAAGCCCCTCAGGCAAGGTTTACGCTACGGTATCCCCTAACGTGGGAGATTGCACCAAGAAATTCTCTGTTTCCTTATTATGGAACTGCCACTGTGATAGCTTTCAAACCTGTCTCCGAAGGGAATGATCCACTATCACATTCCGTTTTCAGTATAACTCCTAATAATATATTGAGTTAGCTGTCTATAGAGCCCGCATCAGTTGGAAGCTAGGAACTCAATACAGACGAAATGAAACTAATAAAAAAACCAAGTTGCTTTTCAATCATCCCCTCCACCAAAATAACGAGTTTACAAAAGGTTTCAACTTTTGAAATAGGGAGTAAGAGCGCACCGCGCCGATCCATCGATTTCAGAATACTATTAGCCTAGTTCAATTTTGTGGAGCACTGGTACTCAGGCAGGCAGCGAGTGCATTTTAATTCACACAGACAGATTGCAGGTTATGGATACAACTCATAACTACACAAAGGGAATTGCCATGCTTGCAGATCAACCCAATGTCAATTTGTAAAGGTTAGATATAGAATACATGTTATCGACATAGACAGGTAATCCTAAAAAAATTATAGGAGAACTAATATCGTGCTTGCTTTTAACAGCCTTCATAACAGCTTTTTTGTTGTCTCACCTACTAGGCATCATAACCGCTGGGCTGTTAATGACAATGTCTGTCTTCGCTATGGTTACCTCTCCATTCGCTTCTGCAGTGATTACCTCAGCTACGGACTTCAATATCCTGGGAGTGGCATTATCATTCCATTTTACGAAATTTAGCTGAAATAATGGACTGTATCCTTTTTCTCCTGGCAGTGCACTGGCAATACCTAGCTGAAATCCCATAGGAGATCCACTTGTCTTAATTCCATTAATAAAATCATAACCTTGCTGACGAGCAGAGATTGGAGCCAAGGCTAAATCAGGAGCGTAATTTACCTTAAAGCCAGTGTTATTTGTTATAGACGCGGCAACTCGATTATCTGATGCATCCGTTGCGATAAAGAGCGCTATTTTTCCATTTACATACCCTTGTGACAGTGGTAAGGATACTGAAATCGGTGGAGCAGTATTGTTAGAAGTAGATGGTGCAGTCGAGGAAGGATTGTTTGTTGGTTGCTGTGCTGTAACCTGGTGCTGCATCATATTTGATCCTAGTATACCGACAGTGACTATGAAGACTGAAGCTAGGAGTGTAGCTATCTTAAGGACGTTCATTTTGATTTTCATACTGCTGATAGTAGTTAGGAATTGCTATAAATGAGGTTCTATAGTAAGTCAAGCTATAACAAGTAATCCTCGCATCATAAATGTTTATTTTTGAAATCGTTTGACACTTGGAATCAGTAAGTATTACGTGCGGGTTTCTGCATTCCTTCCTTAGTTAGTAAGCCTACGATGTGATTAAGGCAACAATCTCCATTTGTTTTAGCATCCTCTTGTTTCCGCTGTTAAATATCCCTCAGTATTTAGAAAGAAGCCATATTACTAACCTTTGTTGTGCGGTTTAACCATAAAACCTCAAAATACAATTATCAGGTTACCAATATCGCAAGTCGTATAGAACAATAAGTATGTTCCTGTCTGAACTCATGTAATCTGATCTAGCTACTCTTTAGCTTTCTATTCTTCAAATTCCTCTGTTCAAATTCCAATTTGCTGTTATAGTACGGCTACAAACTAGATAAAATAGATGCTTTCACAGTTTTTTTGCAAATGCAAGATGTTCGCTATTATTATCACTGATATTAAGACGGTTGCCTTGCATTTATAATTGTTGTAATGAAACAAGAACCATTACAGCGAACCCAAACGTCAATTTCCGAAACCCGGCTATTACGACATACTTTTATTTCAATATGACAACTACTAATTTTAGATGAGATACTTTGCAAATATTTTTTGTGCCAGAGCAGTACTGGCTTTGTCTGTTCTATTAATAATATTTGCTTTTTTATCAAATATAACTAGCACTGACTCATTTGAACAGAAGCAACAATCTGTAAACAAGAACGTACAGCATTCACAAGATAGTGTTAGTAGAAGCAGCACACTATCGCCAAAATCATTTAACTCAGATATTGGTATTGAGACAAAAAATACGAATAATTGGATAACTGTCAATCATGACATCTATGGCACCAGATCTAGTAATCAATCAATAATTAACAAGGAGAATGTGGCCAAGTTACAGATAAAATGGAGACTAATCAACGACGTTGAAATACAAGATCCGCCTATAGTCGTAGGCAACAAAGGATACATTCAAGATTATGGTGGAACTGTTATAGCATTTGATACTGGAACTGGTAAGGTTCTTTGGAAAGTCAAAGCAGGAACTGGTCCTACAATGGGTCTGACCTTTGATAATGGACTAGTCTACGCAGCTACAGCTTTCAACGACACAGTAGTAGCAATTAATTCAACAGATGGCAAAATCATCTGGCAGTCTCAAACTCTCGGTAACCCTAAAACAGGATATAATATTCCTACTTATCCTGTTGTATGGAGAGATTATGTAATTGTAGGTTCAGCTGGCGGCGGTGATATACCGAATGGCGTTGAACCGGTAAGGGGAAACATTACTGCACTCAATAGCACTAATGGTAAAATCATATGGAATTTACATACAACCTCAGGACAATGGGTTAATCCGCGGACATTTCCTGCTTATAATTCTGGAGCAAATGATTGGTCGGGTGGCTCGCTGGATCCAGAGACAGGTATTATTTATCTGCCGTTAGGAAGCCCATCGCCAAACTTTAATGCTACTACAAGACAAAATGGGGACCTTTACTCAAACCACATGATAGCTGTAAGCATCACCAACGGACGAATAATATGGGCTACACCATTCGTAGCTCGTGGAACTGTTCTGAATGTAAAAGTTCCTGATACACATGATTGGGATACTTCATGGGGAAGTAGTATCAGCAGGGTTACTTTTGATAATGGAACACAAAAGAAAATAGTCATAGGTCATGACAAAATGGGAAATATCATTGCAATGGATGCGGCTACAGGAAAGGAGATATGGTGGAAGATTTTAGGAAAACAATACAATACAGATGCAGTCCCAAAACCTGATGGAAGTGGCATGGTATGGTCTTACGGAATTTTCAACTTTCATGCAGTAGATAACAATAATACTCTGTATATTAGCGCTACAAATAGAGGCTTGAATTATTTCACAGATAGCGGAGTAGCTGGACACAGAATAGCAGCTCCTCATACCATAGACCTGGGATTGCGAAATGGGACAATAGCTGCAATGGATTTACGAACCGGGAAAGTCAAATGGCAATCCGAGACAGAATTTCCACCAAGAGTTTCTCCACTGGTTACTAACGATATTGTATTCGCTGGCTATATTCCCTTTACAGAAAAGACAAAAAGCAATCACCACACATCATCAACAATAAGATCCGGAGTAATTCTAGCATTAGACAAAAAAACTGGTCAAAAGCTATGGGAATATAATGTTAATGCTCAAATCGGTGAGGTCGGACCATCCATAGGAAATGGACTGCTTTTTGTACCAACTGACAAGATCCAAGTACAGTCGAAAAACATGCCTAGGGGAGGAGGATCCATAGTCGCATTTGGAATTCCATAAATGAATCGAAGCTTTGCTCGTATTTATAAAAACTAGCAAAGCTGTTTCAAGTATCAATGGTACTAAAATTGATACAGTTGATGCATATATGACCCCGATATGTGTATTCAGCAAAGTAAATTTATAGACGAAGTACAGTAGGTATTATAATCAACTCATATACGAATATCATAACCACAGGAAACATCTTTGGTCAAAATAGCACTTGCATGTATAATCATGAAAATTTTATGATTATAGGCGCCATTCTACTTATGGTTGCGTTCACGATAATAATGGCGTCTTCTTTAATGTCTTTAATCCCGGTAATCAATCAGATATCATCGCTAATATTATTACCCCTACAATCAGCTTATGGACAAACAGTACCACAGGGAGCGAGCTGCAATTGTATAATTGATTATACCATTAGCGGTCATTCTAACAATAACATAACTGGAATTACGATACCCGGAGTAAAGCTATTAAAAAATGAGACTTACCAGAGTCAAACGGAAGGCCGTCTGAGCTCGATTGCCATTAAATCTACTCAATTAATGGGCATTCGTATGAAAGACTTTTCGCTTGGCAACTTTTCAAGTGGAACCGGTGCTACCGTAGCACTAAATACAATAAATGTAAGGCCAAATGAATCGTTAGGAATGAAGTTATCAGGTGGGACCATCCCAAGCCCAGGAGGTGTATTAGGAGAGATAGTTAAGGCTGATGTAAATGTGAACGGCACTTTGAACCAGATCAAAACTGTCGGAAACAAGACAATTCAATTCCCGCTGCATTACAATAAAGGAATAAAGCAGCCCGTATTCGGCATAAATAAATTCTTGGTCAATGTAAAAGAGCCTGGCTATTACGTTTTATTAATATCCTTGGGCTACAATACGAAAACTAATAACAGTAATATAAATGCCAATAGTGCTGTCACTAATGATAAGTTCATCGGAAATGAACAAACAAGATATCCTCTTATCGCAGTCTATGAAACCGTGTTAAAAGTAGGATGAAATCCTGTAGTTGCTTTTGAACTAGGATGGCTATGCTGTAAGTATTATCCTACTGGAATCGATGAAAGAGTTCGAATTCTTTTTGACCGCGCTTTTGATTGGAGTGGGACAACCTCCTATATATCTAGTCTAATCGTACGTATCCCAGCTGCTCCCTTCGATGATTCAAAACCACATTGGATACTGCACATAACAGTAACGAATTTATCTTTATGTATTTTCATTTCACAATTCATTAATTCTTAGCTGGGGTAGAAGCTGTCTTCTCTTTTCGCTATAGTCCCGGGTAGGATAGGAACTCCGCGTAATTTCTAAGATAACTGCATCACCAGTCTCTAACACGACAATTGTATTCTTTTTGTTTAAATTTTCTACTTTTTTGATCTTTTGGAAGTGTCAATGTAAAACTTATACTTGGTGACATCAATGTAATACCATACTTACTGACCTAACGCCGCAATAAACCATTGAACGTAATACTAGAAGGAACGCAATAGTACTTTGATTGTGTTTAGTTTAAAAGTCCTATAGGGGCTAAGCGATATCGCCGCTTATGGTATCTCAGTTTGCAGCTGCAATAGCATTATACTAGATTTGAGATGCTTCATACCAAATGCTAACAATATAGAAGAAATTGTCGATATATTCAAACTGTGAAATATTCATTATAAAAATTTAGTCACTATAATTGTTTACAACGACACAAATATCTTTTGTTGATTATATTATTTGACATTATTCGTTGCTTTTTATACCGCTACCAGTTCCCAGATCATTGGGATACATAGTTTGTTGTTACAACTGACTCTGCATACAATTAACACAAAAAAGAGGAGAGAAATGAATCCCACTTTTCACTTGACTTTTATTGTATTAGGATTAGCGGTGTATGTCAGCTTGATTGTCGGCCTCGTTAACACATTCTGCGAAGGAGCAATCATTCTCTTGATTGATCGTCTGACTAACATCTATCTTATTGCCGTTGTTGTGGTTGTGATGGTGATGGTATCCCCATGCGAAAGCCTGTTGTGGTATCGCGAACATAACTGCCGCCAATGCTAGCGCTGCTACTGCTACGATTGGTGCTATTGCGAAAGCTTTGTGGTTCATCTATTGAGCAAAAGAGATAATGCTATATACTATATTTGAGATGCTTCACAGCAACTCCTAGAAATATAGAAGAATTTGTTGGTATATTCAATGTCTAATATATTTAATTAGAAAGATTATAGTTCTAATGTTACTTTATCTATTAAAGAGATCGATACTCTCACTAACACAAACAATTTTTTATCATTCATAAACGACGACTAGCGACAAAATGCAATTAATCAGTTGTGAAGGCTTTTGTAGCTTCTAGGAATTTCATGTATTCATCCGGACGTTAAAATTTTGGAAAATAGTTGTTCCTAAAATAGATGAACAGTGAAAAACAGCAGGGAAGCCGGCTACGATAAACTAATTTTTTATAACCATTTTCTGATTGCAACATGCGGGATAAAGGCAAGATTCCCTGAGCTGATCAGCAAAATCCTTGCCCCATTAGCCACTTATGTTCGTCAAAATGCTAAAAATAGTAAAAAAGAGATTAAGAAGAAACTACTTGTTGATTTTGCTTGTATAACAACTAAGAAATCTGTCCACCGACTCAATTACCGTACCGCAGAAAAAACATTTTGGGAGAGTCTTGATTATGCAAATTAATTTTCGAGAAGATGAATACCTCAAATTGCAGGCAATGGTAATGGTTATCCTGCGGGATTAATTAGGCCTACTGTTATTATATTGTTACAAGTATTATCTAGCGGAGAAGACTAAAAAGGTTGCTTGAACTAATTTACAGAGTAAATAATTGAAAAATAAAAATTGTATTCAGTTACAGTTATGGTGTTGCTTTTATTACCGAAGGTGCTAGTATAGATGAAGATGCTGTCGTAGCATTTGGTGCATTTTTCGGTGTCGATGGTATGCTACATATCTTTGATTCAGTTGAATTAACAAACTTAAGTTTTGGATTGTTAGGATTACAAAATGCAGCCTTTTGTTGAGGAGTTAATAGTTGGGCATGAGTTATATTAAAAGTCTCAATCCCTGTTATTATTATTGTTGTTACGACAGCAGCGATCATAATGGCTATGGTGAAGATCCTTGTCATTATTGTTGATGCATTTCTTGCTTTTATATTCATTTTTCCCATAATAAATAGACAATCCCAAATATTTAAGCATCTATGATAAGGGGAACAGAATTTTAGCTTGTATATTTCGAGCCTTCTGAATTCACACTAATGAGGGTACGTAACTCCGTAGTTCTGATTTATCTACCTCATAATATAATAATATGGATTTTGAATATTCTCTCTATACCCACCTATAATATAATACCAGTAACAAAACGAAATGTGCTGCTAAAAATCAACCTTTTCTTTCTGGTCACACACACATTATGGCGATCAGCTTGGGCGTCCACAACAAACAGTTATTGAACAATCAAGTCTCGGAAGTATTGATAAAAATGGAGCCTCATGATATCCGTTATAATAACTCACACCAGGAGCACCTAGATCAGATACTTGCGTCTCTTGGACTGGAGAAATGAGTCGTTTTTGGACTAGAGAAAGTATTGAATGAGAACGGGGATAGAATAGTTATTGTCAAAGTGGCAAAAATAATATTCATAAATAATAATGCAACTATCTCTTCAGGTGATGCAGCCCCACTAAGTGTTAATTCGATTCCATCTATTCGTGCTCATAGGATTAGACTTGGTTTTCATCTTTGTATTAAGCCTTGCTCACTTGTTGGACTCCCTGGAAATGAATAATTGTTGATTAATATTCCATGAATTAATTTTAACCTGGAGTATGAAAATCCACGACCTGATTGTAACCGGTCATGTAAATCCTACTAGTAAATGCCTGCATGCAACATCGGGGATAATAATAACAACTCACATCATTCAAATCATCATCAATCAGATTCAAATTCAGACATAGTCGCCGCTCCACTCATCTTCCACCCTGTCACAGACTGATAGTCCTTGCAGCATGTCTAAACAATCTAGTATATTTGGTCGTACGGCAATATGGACAACCTGAATCTTTAAGAATTGCTCATACGAAGAGATTCCAATAAGCACAGTCTAGTTCTTTCCTTTCTGCCTCCTTTAAAGACATGAAAAAGAGTTGATATGAGTCCTTATTAGCAGTATCACTTCCCAATATCAAGAAGTCTAAAGAAAGATTATAATGAGCAATGGCCTACCAATCAGGGAGATTATGTGAGATTGCCAATTCTACCTCTTCAATGATTGATAGGCCCTGTTTTCTACATGTCTGACCTAGGTGGGCTGCCTAGGTGTAATAATATAGTGAACACGAATCTTTAAGAATTGCTCAGCTGAGGCGAGTCCAATAAGAGAGTTTGTCGGTATGTTGAATCAGGATCTCTTCTCTGGCTTGTCGTTTTTTGTCACTGTGATAATAGGCTGTCTTAATGTTTTCTCTTTCTAACGTGCCCACTAATTGGGCAATGCTTGACATAGATCCAATATAGCCTTTTGATTTCCCTAATTTTTCGGCTAAATCTCTAGTCGAGTATGTTTCCAAAAGAATAGACAAGGTATCGAGAAGTCTAAAGAAGACAGCCAGCAAGGCTTATCGGTCAGCGACGTGAGTTATTTTTTATTCTTGGTTGTTAATTTTTACTTCTTCTGAACCGGCACTGACCGACTGATAGGCCTTGCTTCTGATAGGCCATCTTATGTTATGTGGCATAACAATACAGAGAACACGAATCTATAAAAATTGCTCACGTGAAGGGAGTCCAATAAGGGAGTCTTACGGCCATTCTGCAGAAGGAATTTCATTCAATCAAAGGGTTCAATGAATGGTATTGTGTCAAGCAGAAAGAAATGAAAAGGGCCTAGTGTATAGAATTTATAATAAGGGCTCGAATATAATATAGGGTATACTGCTATGTTAGAAAATACAATAGCAGGTATTGAGTCGCTCACCAAGGAAAGAAGCTATAGGATCGAAGTAGTCGCAATGATCTTAGAACTGGCCAACACTCCCTATGACAGTAATAGCGATGCCAGAATGGGTGCAAAAATAATGCTTAAGGAAACTCTCTCAGATTCTAATAAGTTGATAGAAGACTATCTATCGTATATGCAGAAAAAAAGCTTTCTAAGATATCACGAAGAAACGCAGCTTTATATTCCGACGGATAAGGGAATGCATTTCCTAAAGATCTATAATATGTTGGCAAGTTTGTTAATCTAATAATGACTGTGAATGCCGCTAAATCACTTGATAATCCTACTAGGTGTATGTTCGGGTATGATTCCTCCGATCACCACTCCGACATTATTATTACTACTCTCGTTGCTTGAAGTCTTCTGTTGGTGTTGTTGATTTGGAGTAGGCTGTTGATTGTTGCTGGAAAAAGGGATATTATTATTGTTAATTGTGGATGAAGTTGAAGGGGTGTTTGAAGTGGATTCAAGTTCTTTACCATTATTACCATTATTACTAATCGGATCCGAAGGAACTATTCTGTATAGAGTTCCACCAAATGTTAGAACATAAAGATAGCCATCAGGTCCTACTTGTAGATCTGTTATCGTGCCAAAGCCACGTCCGAATACTACTTGCTGGCTTTCTTGCAGAGTATTTGCTACCTTATCTGCAAGAGCACTAGTAAGAGCTAATCCGTCTCTCTCTTGGCTTAATTTAAAATGGTAAAGACTACCCGTATTGACATCTCCTACAAACATATCATTTTGGTACTGTGCACCCAACTGAGCTGAATCGAGGAATTTTAGTGCAGTTGGACCAATTGTTGGTAGCCATGTAAGTTCAGGAGCTCTATATACGCCAGTACGTCCAAGACTTACCAAATTTTTGGGAGGATTATTATTATCATCACCTATAACAGGCCCAGGATGAGGTCCTGCCTTCCATATTCCCATTACTTGTGACCAACCACTATTGAATCCTGGGTTAACTAGATTAATTTCATCTCCAAAAGTAGGACCATTTTCTGTATCCCATAACTTCCCAGTAAGTGGGTCAAAATCTATACCAAAACTATTCCTTATCCCATAAGCATAATATGCACTATCAGGAGCACTCCTTCCAAAAATCCCATCTCCTACAGGTTCTCCATCTTGTGTAACTCTCAAAATTCCACTCGTGCCATCAAGTGGCTTTCCTCTCTCCACATTCTGGGCTTGGCCTTGATGGCTTCCCACATCACCAATAACGGTATATACGTTATTATCAGGTCCTATCAGAACCTTACCACCATTGTGGTTATTCTCAGCCAGAGGATTAGGGGTATTAGCTGGGAGGTCTAGAAGTAATTTAGGATTTGTCAATTGGCTATTATCAGCTGAAAGCTCATATCTGTAAAGCCTGTTACCTGCAGCTACGGCTATCTTCCCACCGAACTCTGTATAGTATATGAAAACGTTACGAGGCTCGTTAGCATTACTACCTTTCGAAACAGCAATCCCTAACAAACCCCACTCTAAGAAGGGCGTTGCTACATTAACATGAAGGAGTGGACTCTTCTGAATTTCACCATTTAGAACTCTCAGTACATCACCTTTATTTTTCTCCAGCACTAGAATATCATCTTGTCCCAAAAAAACCATACTTGTAGGAATTTGAAGTCCTTTGGCCACAACATCTACCGCTAGATTAGGATCATTTACAGTAGGGCCTCCAGTAGCGGGAGTAGCTCTAATATAAGCTGCATAGGCAGCAAAATTGTTACTATAGAGAGTACTAGAATAAGGAATAAGTACAATGCCAGACAAAATCAGAATAACAAGAACAAAAGATCCAGATGGAATGTGCCATCGTCTGAATGAACGGTAGTCGTGACAATCAATCATTTGTCTTGCATTACATTTACTCTCATGATTATATGACTCTTCTGAAGAAGAGCTTGTAATTGCTAGTACAGTCAAATTTTAGTTTTATGTTATCATAGGACATAATAATAACAATTTCCATATTATTGCTATCTGTATGATGATGCTCAAACACAAAATCAAAAACTTAGTACTGAGAATAACGTACTCTCATCACGGCAGTTCGAAGGAAGAGAAATAGATAAAGGAAACATTGGCTCATTGACCGGAGTAGAGCAAAAAATATTTCTAAAGTAATTCATTCAAAATTAATAGTTTCATATTGAAATAAAAATCAGTCGTAATCGACTAATCCAAATTTTGCTTAAAATCTTAAAATCATATTTATATTAATTAGTAATCTCAAAGACGATGTTGTGATTAATGTCGCTATGCTTAATAGAGCAATTACTAGAAGAGAAGTCTGTATCAAATATATCAAAACATCTGATTCTGTCTGATATATAGGCAATCTGTAACAAGTAATATGCATACTTTTCTTATTCAATAATATTGATCATCAGGATAATGAGGAAGGAAAAATCATGAGGTATTGAAGCTAGTTCCTTCTGATTGATCATTCTGATTTGGTGATAATAAGGCAATCGTGACTGTTTCTTTTGCCAATTTTACAACCTATAACGAGTCAGCTTGTTTTTTGACCGTATCGAGGTTCCTAATTTTACTACCTGTTCTTCTATACCCTGGCTAGTTTCATCATAAGGAGTAATTGTTATTATTATCGTTCTATTACTGTGGGGCAGAGACTGGACTTATTCTGTATAAAGTTCCATCTAGTATTGATAGAACATAGAGATATCCATCGGACCCTGTCTTTATGTCAGTTATTCCGCCAAACCCAGTTCCGAACTTCACAGCATTTAATTCGTTCTTGTTATCTACTACCAAATCAGATAATCCGGCAGTTTGCTGACTATTATCGAGCTGTATGCCTGTTCTATTTGCATTAAGCTTAAAGAAATACAAATTACCATTCTCTCCGTTAACACCACTTGGATCTCCGTGGTTTGTGATTGTGTGGCCATTCGCTCCTTGAAAAGAGAGATACGGCCCAACAACAGTCAAAGCAAGTGCCGCTAGAATTATTATCAAAGATTGACGGCTATACATTGTCTAGAACAAAATTACCCCGCTCAAAGTATATTAATTTTTTATCGCGTACATAGCAAATCTTCTTCTAGAAGATATAGATATAGTTCGAATTCAAAATATAAAGGGCTCTAAAATCCAGAAGATCCGAAACCTATTTTAAAATAAGGTGAATATTTCAAGTAGCCCTTTGTCATACTTGAAGAAGAATTCAAGATACCTAGTGAGTATTGACGGAAGGCTATTCTGGACACAAATGTATGGGGAAATGCTACAGCCAATGATCTAATACATGATGCAGAGAAAGCTTTGAATATTCTTACACTGCAGCCTGAAGTAGATCCTAAAAGGATAAGTATAATCGGTCATGGTGATGGTGGCGGTCATAGTGATGATTACACCTAGTTATTGACCCCCTAGACTCCTGAGCGAGTAATTCTAGACAAATTACAGCGGTAGGTGCGTGAATTACATATTATTGCTTAGGGCGCACTTGTTGAAATTCCTCGATTATTTCGAGTGCCTTTCGTAGTTTTCGTTCCAGTCAATTGTTGGGCGTGAATCACGTTACGAGTTCTGAATTCCTATTAATATTTTTGTTGTTACGACTGTAGTGATCATAACAGCTATCGTAAAAATCCTTGTCATTATTGAAGCATTTCTTTCAATTATATTCAAGTTATTGAAAGACGGAGGAATTGTTCAATTATCCGATTTCATTTTACGGAATCGAGTTGTCAGTACTCTTATTACTCCCAACAGGATTATTCGTTTGGATATTCTTCGCGATTGTCTTGATAAATTCTAATCCACTCTTTGTTGCTGTCTCATATGCTTTACTTGTTAAATTAGGTTCAAAGCTGATATACTTATCGTAACCTTTACGAATTAGAGTTTTCATGACTGATTGAAAATCTATATGCGCATTTCCTGGCATTTTTCTATTGTTGTCGGCAAAATGTATGTGTCGTAATAGACCACAAGATTTAATTATCGCCTGTTCGATCAAATCTTCTTCTATATTCATATGAAAAGTATCCAATAAAACCCCAAAATTATTTTCATTTAATTTGTTAGCAATAGAAACTGCATCGAATGCAGTTGTACAATACGGTGTACTGTATCGATTAAGAGGTTCTAATAACAATTGAATACCATAATCTTTGGCAAATTTAGATAGTTCAGAAAGAGCAGGTATAGCTCTCTTTTGTAATATTCTTTCCTTCTGATTTTCTTGAACCACTCCATGATTTCTATCGAACGCAACAAATTTGTCATCCCCAAAAAGGCATAAATTGGTCTCATATCCGCCCAACAGATGACACATTTTAATGCAGCTCTTTACATACTCTTCTGAGTACGCAACGATATTTGTGTTTGAGCTCAACAGCTTTCTTTTCCACCCCTCTACGCTTACTGAGCCCCACATTCCTGTAATACCGCAAACGGGAATGTTGAATGAATGAAATGTCTCATTTAGCTTTTTTAAATCTACCGTATCTGGCTCTCCAAACATCTCAATAGCATCATACCCTTGGTGTCCCAATGTCTCCAAGGTTTTTTCTAATGGCTCTCCTATATTTCTAAACGAAGAAAGCGTGATGGAGTACTTGAAATCAATCATTTGTTACACACATGTATATATCCTCTAATTATGACCCCTGCACTATTTTCATAACTATGAAACTAAACTGATTAGATATTTTCCTACATCGACACAATTTACACAATCAGCAGAATTATTATTATCCAGGATTCCAGATTTACGACTCGAGACATAAAGCGCATGTCCTTCTCCAGTTATAGGATCTACAGGTCTACCATGGGAACCTTTTATTAAACTTGTATCTTGTGGTATTGATCTAGTGTTTGGATCTAAAAACAATTCAACTGGATCATATCCTGGTTTTCTATGGATATCTACGCCTCTCGTAAAATTAGGTGCTCTTTCGGGGTCGTACCACCAATAATAATTGAACCATTTATCTTTACCAGAAATCGCAATGATCTCGCCGCTGCGTTCATGATCAATATTTAACTGCTTTTTTTCTTCACCGCATAAAAGCCTGTCGATACCAGCTATACTTTCCACCGCCTTTTTTGTTTCATTAGCAAACCCTTCCTTGATATATATGTGCGCTATTTGATGGTCTACCATGGCAAATGCATTGCTAAATTCATAATCCATGTATTCCTTGTCTTGGATTATCCGTGTGGCAAGTAGCCCCGCCTCTCTAAGTTTCAAATTCAGAGGAACAGCAGCTGACACATCGTTAAATCCGTATTCAGAAAGTATAACAAAATGTGACTCATCCTTTATGCCTAGGTCGACTGTCTTTTGCACTATCCTTCCAACAAAACCATCAGCAATCTTCAGATCGTCTCTTACTTGGCTGCTGCTCTTACCAAACCTTTGAGCAGAGTAATCAACATGAGGTATGTATGTGAACAGCAAATTTGGTCGGTGTTTTTGCAAAGTATAAATTGTAGCCTGGGTTATCCACTCACTCGACTTATACGATGCAAATGGTCCCCAATAGGTTGCGAGGTTAAATTCTCCAAAATTGGCCTTTAATTGCTGATCATAATACCCCACAGGTTTCGAATAACACCACATAACGATTCCATTGTCCAGGTGAAGAGGGCGTGGAGTGACAACAACATCTGCTTTGGAATACATAGTATTTTGCCAGAATAACACCGCCGTCTTAAAAGAAGAAGAAACGTTATTGATGTAGCTGTTGTTATTTTTGGTCTTATTTTTTTGTATGTCCCAGATTCTAGCAGTTTGGACCATGTCGCTTGATTGTTCCCAAAATGAAATATTATGATTGGTCCTGTCATAGAATCCGTTACTGATTATGCCATGTTGGTTAGGATATGTCCCCGATAAGAGGCTGGCCTGAACCGTGCATGTAACGGCTGGAAATACTGGTTCCATTTTCGCGCTTTCACCTTCATTTGCCATCCTTAAAATATTCGGTGTAATACCAGATCGCAAATGATCGAACTCTAATCCTACAATATCGATAATTATATAGTATTTTTTCATGACTAATTTCGCCGTAATAGTATTACTAGTACATGAATACTTGTCATTGGATATTCTAACATTGCTCCCACTTATCGTAGCTAAGTCACATATAGTTTTCTAGCTAATACTATAGACGGAATGATTAAAAGCAAAATAGGCAATCCATAATATAGCCCCGCGGTTCCACTTACAAACGCAGAATCAAGAACTATAATAGAAAGTACCATAGTCTTAATAGCCTTTTGAATACCTGTTGAGGAGTAGTCTTGAAATGTAGTTCGTTTGAAAGTAATAATTATCGTGCCCGCGAACAACATTAGACTTACAATTATATCTATTTGAAAAATTCTTACAAGCCATGCAAGCAATATCATTGCAATGACAGCAAAGATGATTAAGAAAGGACCTCTACCGGTTTGTTTCGATCGTGTAGCACCTATTTCCATTCTGCTGAGAATACTTATTGCTATGACATATAGGAACATTGACACACTTACAAATATTAGCCTTAACATAAAGAAATTATTGTTTGAAGACAACAACGCAGGAAACGCCGGACTAGCTCCCAAGAGCACATTTAGAAATCTTGCCGCGCCCATTGCGATAGGTCCAGCAATAGTGTGTTTTAACCGCCAGTCGTAAGCGATCACAATCGCTGAAAGAATAACTGAGATAACCACACTCGTAGGACCCACCGCAAAAACAAGAATATTGCCCGTTATCATTGAAATAGCTGCAATAATGAACGCTTTTTGTTTTGTAACCTTTCCCGAGGGCAGAGGTCGAAGAGGACGTTCTCTTCGATCTACTTCAATGTCAAAATAATCGTTTAAGACGATTCCGGAAACATAGAGTAAGACTGATGATAACATCAGGATAGTTAGATGTGAAGCATTTGCATAGGAGGGAAGTATGACAGCGAAGTATCCTGCTAGAATATTAGACGGGGCAGTAAACAGATTAGGTAGTCTAGCCAGTAGTAGATACTGTCTGAGCACAACTAATGCGGGCGCCGACTGTTCATATTAATGTAGTTCATATTTTGTCTCACGAAAAGTATTATTAACTAATTCTTTATACACCAACACGTATGTCCAGTAGCGGTAGCAGTAATATACTTTAGCAACTGAAGGAACAATTCAATACCGTGTAGTCTCAAATGCAGAGTCTTATTTCAGTTCTCGGTTCGGTAGGCCAGGAAGGAAAATAGGAAATAGCTAAATCGTTTAATAGAACAAGGCATTTACAAAAAAATCAGAAAATTAGGTCGTCGACGAAGTTCTATCTGAACGTTATTTCCTCGTTGAGGCCATCACTGATAAGCACTCGATTTAACTTTAAATATTTCATATCTTCATTCTTAACATTTCGTTCTACTTGTGCCTGCAAAAATTTAGGATAAACTGTTTCAATTATTATAGTATATAAATAAGCAATACTCTTCGGCTAGTTTAAAATATTTTTTCTGTAATTCTTCCATGTTATTGGCTATAGCATGATCTATACACTTAAGAGGATACTCTGCTTCCCTCAAGCGACGTTTAGTTATTGTCTTGTGGTCGTCCTCTTCGTCTTCTGTGGAACAATCATGAACTTTCTATTATTAAGGGAAATTTGCGAAGAATGATAACAGAATATCACAATAATAATAACGACCAACCTGATTCACCTAGCAGACCTCGTTCAGATCCAGGACCTAGTCTTGGATTTGGTTGCTATTATTGCGATGAATGCTTTTCCTAAACTTAGAGTTGTCTGCGCAAGTCAGTAGACTATTCAATTTTTCTTTTTTCACGAAGTGCCAAAAACTGCCTAATCGTTACGTTGATCGTGCCAATGTGTAGTGTGTGTATTGCCGTAGCTGTAGTGATCAGTGGCATTGGCCTTGTGTTAAAGATAGATTATAGCAAGCAAGGCTTACTGGTCAGCGACGTGAATTATTTGCTAGTTTTATTTCCTCTGCACCGGCACTGACTGATAGGCCTTGCTGGCTTTCACTTTCTGATAGGTATAATAATAAAGAGGACACGAATCTTTAAGAATTGCTCACATTAAGAGAGTCCAATAAGGGAGTATGCTGCTTTCAGTCCATAGTTAGAACTTCAGGTAGTGGTAGGGGTGACAGCAGTAGCATTACTCAGCATAACTTTTTCTCCAAATGTCTTGCCATTGTCGTAACTAATTCTTAAGAAGGGTTCAGCCGTATGACCTGAAGATGATGTCATTGACATTCTTTCCTTCTGCACCTATTTGAGCGGGAGGTTTGGGTATTCACCTAAATAAGAACAGTAAACCAAATGCACAGGTAAAGGTTACTGTTGATTGTAGCTGCTGCTCGAGATTCTGGTCGATCCACTCGGGCATAGGTTTGTTCAAGGTCCAGATATGGCTCCAATGTCCGATGGACACCTAGTAAGCAATATTGTTGAGGTGGGAGTTCCATGCGAGGTCTATTTCCACAGCATTGGCAATGTCAAGGCTTCTGATTTCGTTACTGTCGAATATTACAATGCTAATGCACCAAAGAATGATGCCTTTGACTTCTTGCGCCTTCTCCCAAAGCGTGAGCTAATATTCATAAAGGATTATGAAGTGCGTTCAGAAATCAAGTTTCAACTATTGGCACTTTTCCTAGATATCGGAATTCTCTTCAGTATTGCTTGGACTAATAATGCAACCTACGGTGTCTTGAGAATTACTTCCCATCATAACGGTCATGTAGTTCCTGTGGGTAATAATGTAGTAATCTCTGGAAAATCGTCATCTAATTCAACTAACTATTGCACAGTTTCAGTAGCTGTAAATGGTATAAAGCCATACCAACATGCAATAACCTCAGGAGATAATGGGATAAATGACTACTCGAACTGGACATTTACCACTACTGCTAAATATACATTGACTAAACAAGGAATAAACAAGATAAGTGCAAAATACTCTCGTCCACAGAATATGAATTTGACGAAAACGAATAGCGTAAACGTGATAGGAGTGTTAGCGTCGGCAGCAGGAAAACACCAAGCTCTTGCTGATACTACTGCTACAGATAATGGGTTTCCACTTCTCTTGCCAGGACACTAAGTCATCAAATAATGTTATAAAGTATTCAACCAAAATGGATCGTATCTAGAAATCCATCACATCATGACTGCGACTGAGATGTTGACATGCTTCCTGTTTTGTGGTTACTTCCTCCAGTGAATTTTTTGTCATAGCACAAGTTAACATCATCTATAGTGAGTTTTCCAGTTTTATTTGCGATACTGGTCATACAATTGAAGAACCGCTTCAGTGCAAAAGCGGGAGAAATCAATATTGATGTTGTGATTAATGTCAGTATGCTTAACAGAGCAATTACTAGAAGTGAAGTTTGTATCAATTATATCAAAACATCTGATCCTGTCTGATATATACGCAATGTGTAACAAGTAATAAGCATAGTTTTCTTATTCAATAATATTGATCATTAGGATTAATGAAGAAGGAAAAATCATGAGGTGTTCAAGATATCTGTTTCTGATTTGGTCCACAGATTATATTGCAATAGCGACTCTCTCTATTGCCAATTTTACAACATATAGCGAATCTGCTTGTTGTTTTGAGACTATCCAGATTCTTAATTTTACTATCTTCTCTTCTATATCTTGGCTAGTTTCATCATAAGGAATAACTATTGTTGTTATCGTTGTATTAGTGTGGGGCAGAAACTGGGCCTATTCTGTATAAAGTTCCATCTACTATTGATAGAACATACAGATATCCATCTGACCCTGTCTTTATGTCAGTTATTCCGCCAAGCCCAGTTCCGAACTTCACAGCATTTAATTCGTTCTTGTTATCTACTACCAAATCAGATAATCCGGCAGCTTGCTGACTATCATCGAGTTGTATGCCTGTTCTATCTACATTAAAGAAATACAAATTACCATTCTTATAGTCTCCTACAAAGATGTTGTTCTGATGACTAGGTCCAAGTTTAGATTTTTAAGTTCTATCGCAGTAACTGCTACAGGTTTTAGCTAGCTAAATGCCGGATCTGAATAATGACACCCAGGAAAGTTAACTAGACCATTTTCTGATATTCCAGTGCCTCTTGAGATTGGACCCATAATTATCTTCCAACCTCCGGAAGATAATTACCCCCAGTTTTGATCATATTATTTTCATCGTAGGTGCCTTCACCATTCTCTGCTTCCCAAAGATTACCAGTAATAAGATCAAATGCAATTCCAAAGCTATTTCTGATACCATGGGCATAATACCTATGCATCGCAACGTTTGGGTCGTTTAGAAACGGGTTATTCTCAGCTGGCGAGCCATCTGCAGGATTTACTCTAAATATTACACCTGTATCATCAGGAGCTGGTCCGTCTTTAATATTTTGCAGCTTATCATTATGTCTTAATTCATCTTTTATAGCATACAGATAATTGTCAGGACGTATTGCTAATTTACCAGGATTATGGTTTGGTCCTGGAATCATATTTAGATGATCAAGATAACAACCTTCATGACACATAGTTCTTACGACGTGGGTCATGAATGACGCACCTGTATCTTATGTATTACAACTACGATGCTGATTCATCAGATAAGAAGTTCTATAGTGCCAATTGTGGAAAACCCAAAGATTACATAGTGACAAATTCAGGGCCTGACGTATTATTTAGGTCAGATAACATAATATTAGATTTTAAAAACCTCAGCGTAAGAGAGATTCTACCAATCTAATATTCTTCTCCTCATTCTCTATGAAGAAAATATAGTTTTAGGCGAGTGTGAGACTGTCACACCGGCAGCCACATTCTGTGAAATTTTATTATTGTGTGAGTCTATATTTAGGACCACCACGCTCACTACTGTGACGATACCATTAATCCAGAACAATATGAGAAGAGTATGGTCGGTCTGAATCCAATCTAAAGAGAGGCATGGAACATATCACAAAGCACTGAGGATAAGCGAGAAGAAATACGAGCGTCATCTCCTGCACCAACAGTAAGTGAATGTAAGGCGAGCTATTATAGATATGGCAATGATGCCAGCATTGGTTTGAGTTTGGTTAATGCGTCCTGCATCGGCAATGTTGTAGAGTAGATCAGCAAAGTACTAGGGCCAGAAATGTCTTTTTGTTTTGTTTTACTCAAGAAACAACCACGTGAAGTTAGAAATCCAAACAATTCTAATTCTTTCATAATGTCAGCTTGAAGATGGAACTATTCTATAAATGGTTCCTGCAAATGTGAGAACATACAAATATGCATCAGGTCCGACTTGTAAATCTGTTATGGTGCCAAATCCATGGCCTAATGCTGCTTGCTGACTCTCAGCTGGGGTATTTGCCACCTTGTCTGCAAGTGGACCACTAAGAGCTAATCCATCTCTCTGTTGGTTTAATTTAAAATGGTAAAGACTACCCGTGTTGACGTCTCCAACGAACATATCATCTTTATACTGAGAACCCAGTTTTGCAGAATCGAGGAATTTTAATGCTGTTGGACCAATTGTCGGTAGCCAACTAAATTCTGGAGCTCTATACTTACCTTCACCTCCGAAGAACACCAACTTTTTAGGAGGATTACTGTTATCCTCTCCAATAATAGGCCCAGGACTAGCTCCTACCTTCCATATTCCCATTACTTGTGACCAACCACTATTAAATCCTGGGTTGACTAGATTGATTTCATCACCAAACGTAGGACCATTTTCTGTATCCCATAACTTACCCGTGACAGGATCAAAATCCACTCCGAAACTATTTCTTATTCCGTAAGCGTAGTAGTAATTCAAGAAGGCTGAGGACGAACCTCCTTTTCCATGTTTACTGCTACTATGGTCACTGGTGCTACCTATTAACGGGTTATCTGCAACGGATTGACCATCCTGTGTTATTCTAAATATTCCACTTGTCTCATCAGGTGGGGCGCCTTTCTTTATATTCTGAGCTTGACCTTGATGCCCGCCGACGTCACCAATAACTGTATACACATTATTGTCAGGACCAATGATTACTTTTCCACCATTATGATTATTATTTTCCCCAGTAGTAGAGGAGGAGATGGCAGGAAGATCCAAAAGTAATTTTGGATTTATTAGTTGGCTATTATCTGATGTCAATTCGTATTTGTAAAGTCGGTTATGTGGACTGCCTCCATCGTCAGGTTCAGTATAATACAAGAATACATTTCTGCTGCCGTCACTATTGGTATTCTTTGCAATAGTAATTCCTAACATGCCATATTCAACTCCTTGTGCCACACCAACATGAAGGAGTGGCTTCTTAACTAACTCGCCGTCTTCAATTCTCACTACTGTTCCAGCATTTTTCTCTAAAACCAAAATATCATTCGGGCCTAAGAATGCCATACTTGTAGGGACATCTAGTCCTTTAACAACTGCCTCTACTTTCAAAGTAGGATCGTTAAGTGTAGGACCGCCGCCAGCAACTGTAGCTTTAGTGTATGCCGCATGAGCAGTAAACGAATGGTGATAATAATAGCCATTTGATACGGAGCCAAAAATGAGGAGAGCAATAACAAAGAAACTAGACAGTATACATGCTATCGAAGTCGAGGAAGATGAGGAAGGTGAGGAAGCATCTTGACGAACATCCATTGGATTAAGGTCACTTATAGTATACTTGCAGAAATATATGTCTGTTCAGAACGAAAATTTAGTAATATTTATACAAATAATTTGCACCTATATCTTAGGTTCACGTTATTTACTCTCTTGTAGGACTCTCTTGAAATGAGGAATTCTTATAGATTCATTGTACTTTTGACGTTTGTGGAGAACCAAAATGAAGGAAATTGATAATGATAAGAAAGCATTAATCTTAATTAATGCAATTGTTATTTTCGCAATTGGCTTGGTAGTAGTAGTCTAGTATATGCATATGTGACGATTAGCTCACCGACTAAAGGGCAACAAATACCAGCAGGAAGCGCATTTAACATAAAAGGAATATCCACTGCTGCAAACGATACCAACCATTGCGTGGTATCTGTTATTATGAATGCAATTCGCCCATACCAGAAAACTATTCCAACAGGCACAAATGGGATGGAAGACTATACCTCATGGCAGTTTACAGGTGATCCCAATTATGCTACGGTCAAATTAGGACATAATAAGATAACGGCAAAATATAGTTGCTTCCCTAGTTCAGATACAAATAACACACAAGCTAACTTCGTAAAATACCAAAGTGTTAATGTGACAGGAATAGGCCAACAACCACAAACATCATCACCGCCATTGCCATCAGCTGCTGCACCTTCAAGCAATGGCGATACTGCTGGAAACAGTGGTGGAAAAATTGTAAAGGAACCTGCACGCAGCAAAATTATTAAATGACTTGTTTAAATGCGAAAACACTCAGTCCTAACTTATTGTTGTCGTCGTTTCGACCGTGACAAAGGATGTTAGGCCCAATACAATTTTCAAGATCCTTGAGACAGCTCTTCGCAGCAACGGAGCTACATTCACAAAGTGATTGCACAAATCAGAGCTAAGTGAATACCCGGACAGATTGAAAGTGTATTTGTCGATTTTAGGAAGTAATGGATTTATAGCATATCACAAAGTAGATAGAGTTTATAAAACAACCTACAAAGGAATGCAATTCTCACGAAGGTTTAATGATACTGTCGATTTGCTTAGCTATTTGGAAAAAGAATACAAGAAGTGATATTATAACCTTTACGTCATTTGTACTTGTCGAAAATGACGACAATAGGAGCGGGCTAACTGTTATTTGCTACATTTTCCAATCTCCAAATTACGAATTGCGTACTTACTACACTTCCATCCCTAAGGTTTATACTTGTTGGCACATTCTTTACAGGACCGTTTCTGCATTATCATAATCGACAAACCTACAATTTATCCGTCATTGTTAGCTCAGACAGATTTTTGATAATTTTCTTATTAAGAAAATCTAATAATATTGCTTGGAAATAAGCAAAATACATGCTAAAATAATGGATTACCAAGAGCACCTAAAACAAATTAAATTTTTTATAGAATTTTCTTGTTCAAGAAATAGGATAAAATTTATCTAAATGCTAAAATAGCATTCGTGTTACCGTTATAGCTCATACTCATATGATAAAAAGTAGGAGTTTTACCATTATTGTTATTGGTTCTGTCACGTCAATGGGTGTATTAATAATGTATTTTCTTCCGATTTCAGCTTCCAGTCAAGTCCTGTATTTTCCAAAATTTAACAATGATCATAGTAGCGCTCAATCTAACAGTGGTAACAAAAATGACAATTCAACTGTGATTTGGTCGAAGAGAAATACAACAACAAATGAAACAAGTCTAGGTAATGAAACAGATAAGAAATCTGAGTCAACAAAAACCGGTGCCGCCACTACCAACATTACTTCCTCTTATAGGAAATTCGATAAATTCGCTATAAAGGAAATATATCCTACCAGAGTGGGAGGAAGAGAATGGTATGTTAATATGCACAATCCAATAAATGATAGTATATTCTCCATTGGATCTGATCAGAGTATCACTAAACAAAATGATAGTTCTTGGCGTATTTCAAATCCAGAGGCCAGAATGAACGTTACTACCCCTCATAATTCTAAGCAGTGGAAGAATGTGGAAATAACTGGTTATATTAAAGTAATTTCAATAAAAAATCGTGATAAAGATATACCCGAAGATATTGCATGGCTAGCAAGAGGTGGAACACATAATGACGATGCTCGATGTAATGGCACAGCTCTGATAGGTGGAATACATGTAGACGGTAGTGTAGGATGGAAAAAGGAAATATGGTTTACAGGAGGATATACAGATGAATTGGCCAAAGCTAAGGTTGCTAATTCATTACTTGAAAGGTGGATTGGATGGAAGGTTGTAATGTATAATATAAATAATAATACCGCGGTGAAGATGGAATCATATCTGGACGACAATAACACTAACCATTGGGTAAGAGTAACAAACCTAACAGATAATGGTGGATGGTATGCTGATACATCAGACAAGAAGTTCTATAGCGCAAATTGTGGAAAACCCAAAGACTATATAATGACAAATTCTGGTCCCGAAGTAACCTTTAGATCAGACAACATGATATTAGATTTTAAGAATCTCAGCGTAAGGGAGATTCAACTTCCTGCAACGTATTCTTCTCCATGAGGAAAGATATTATATTGTGCTCTTGGAAAAATGGCAAATACGCGTTGAAGCTACTTAGGGATTGACTTCTCCTAGCTTCCTAAGAATAGTCTTGACTCAAATCCTTTAGAAAGTGAGTCACCTGTTACATTGCAGGCCGTGAGTATGACTCATATTTAGTAGTTATTTCCTTTACACAGCTCTTGTCTGTACGTTTCACTGCCCAGTGTTTAATCATGTTTTAATGTCCTATTCATGAAAACCCAAAATGTGAACATCATTTCTCAACTACTCTATTCTGCTCTGTTTTAAGATGTAGGGAAGCTAGATTATGCTAATTCCAATTTATTGATTGAAGAACTTCAGACACAAACATTTATTGGATCAGAAATGCGGGACTTCAGCCAGGATTCGGATCAAGGGACTTCAACCAACATGCCTGGTGGACTAGTGTCTATTTTTGATATACTATGACTGTGTGAATGTGTTGATGTGATATCGCTGGCTGCTTTGGCTATCCCCACCTACAAATTGAAAGTAACAACCATTCACTCGATCTTTAGAAGGTGGATCCAGATGTGTTTTGGATACACAACTGTAGAATTTATTTATTTGTTTATCTAACGTCGGGTCGCCAGTATTTACTGGCAGTTGGATTACTGCTAAGCCTTTAGTGCTGTGGCTATTTGAAGAAGGGGAATTAGTTTTACTAGTGCTACTAAATGCATTATTGCATTCCCTACTAATAGCTAGCGCTGAACCAAAGGGACTAGCATCAAATATGGCACACACTGCAGTAAATAGTGCTAAGAACACAAACACCGGAGAGCACTGAATTGTTTTATGCAATGTCCTTACAAAGGTCAATTATTTTATATGTTTTGGGTTATTCTATCTCAGATGCTTCCTCTAGAATATTGCACCATCATAATCCTCTTTCACTGGGAGATATTCCTTTGAATGGTACGTGTAACCAGTAAACACTTTTTAAGATATAGACTTGCTCGATAGTTGTTAGTTGCTAGTTGTTAATTGTTAGGTGGTCAACTCATGCCATTATCTGGTCACCTAATTAGTAATGCTTTCCATAGGGTAAAATAATGTAGTTCATATAATGCTGGCGTATCGTGAAATGATTAATATTTTCTTTGGTATGAAATATGTTATCTTATTTCAAAAGCTACATCAAAAATTCAATAAATAGTCGCATATTTAGTGACCAACTTGATATAATATATTATTAAGATATTGGTACGCTAGCATTGCTGCATAAACAGGGTTATCTTGATAAGGATATAGTTCAACAGTTACAAATCCCTTGTATCCTATTTCCTTTATTGCCTTAAAAACTGCCCGAAAGTCAATCGAACCTTGTCCTGGTATTAGATGATTATGTACTCTGTCAGCTGCAATATCAGCCAAATGGAAATGTTCTATGTAATCGGCCAATCTATAAACAAGTTTAGCTGGATCTTCTCCTACGCAGTAAAAATGTGCTATATCGAAATTAAGTCGAATATAATGGGAGTTAATATTCTTGATCAAATCCAGAAATTGGCCAGAGTTTTCTATAAGCATGTTTGGTTCGGGCTCGATTAGTATCTTAATTCTCTCTTTCTCTGCTATAGCAGCCATTCTGGTCAGACTACTGATAAAAATCTTAATTAGTTGACTTGGATCTAATGTATCTCGATTGACCGGTCCGCCTGGTTCAGTTGAAATATTCTTTGATCCAATGTACCTTGCAAGCTTCAAACAGTTTATGGTATGTTGCACTCGCAGTTCTCTTAGAGCAGCATCATTCTCTATCCAAGATGGATGGTAAACGTCCATAATGGCATAGAGCGTAAATGCATTAAGATTGGAGATTTGTATCTTGTATTCCGAAATAATATCCCTTGCTGATTGGATCTGCTCTTTTCCAAATACAGGCGGGTATGCGTGCGGGACATCCCCTAATATTTCCACCCCTTCGTATCCTATATTGGCTATTTCTATGATGGATTGTTCTAAAGAATATTTTTTAAATGCGTTCGTGCTGAAGGCCAGTTTCATAGTATTCTAAGGCTTCCATGTAAACCTAGATGACTGTCTAAAGAACTCATATGCATTATAGAATGTTACTTTTTCGATATCATTTACACTAAATCCTCCTTCTTTTCTCATTTCCCTAGCCGTTAAAGGAACGCTTAGTGGATCTGAGATACCCCAGTCTGCGGCGCTATGTATCATTATACGCTCTGTTCCATATTTTTTGATTATTTTCATAGCACGGGCAGGGGACAATTTTGTAATAGGATATACGGAAAGACCAGCCCATAATCCTAAATCCAAAGTTTTCTCTATAGTTTCTTCTACGTTATGGTCTACCAGTATTTTTTTTCTGTTGTAATTGCCACCACTTTTATCACCATTCAAAATGGCGTCAATTCTTTTCATTCCTTCTGGCTTGTTGTTATGTGGCAAATGAACTGTCATAAGCATGTCTTGTTGCGCTGCAATATCCATCTGTTTCACGAATATCTCTTCTTCCATGTCATTTATAACATTGTAGCCTAACTCTCCCACAGCTACTACTCTCTCTCTATCAAGGTATTTCATCATGGCTTGTAAAGCATCTAAAGCTAATGGTCTTTCAGTAGCTTCTTTTGGGTTGACAGAGATGCACACAAAATGTTCTATTCCAAATTCTTTGGCCCTCTTGGTTTCAAAAGATATCATATGTTCCCAGTAATCTTCAAACGTACCAACGGAAGTTCTCGGACTACCAAGCCAGAAGGAAGGTTGAACAATGACTTCAATTCCAGCTTTAGACATTGCATCATAATCATCAGTAGTGCGCGAGTACATGTGGATATGGGGATCGAATAATCTAGTCAAAGGTACCTTAACAATTACTCCCTACTCTTAATATAAGAATATCTATAATCCTTTTTACATTAGTAGAACAAACTGATGATGATAATTGTTATCGCTAGAAAAGAACAAGATGCAGGCAGCCGTATTTTATGGTCCCAATAATATAGTTAATGAGGAAGTGTATTACAAATACAACGATGAAAAAGTAGGAGGAGTAGGAAGAGGAGGAGTTTCACTTAGAGTAAATGCATGTGCAGTATGTGGATATGACGCCCGAGTATTTAGAAATGGACACCAAAAAGTTACACCCCCTGTAATATTAGGACATGAGATTTGTGGTCAAATTGAGAAAGATGTAGTCATGAATGAAACAGCTAACGATGTAAAAACACAGACGAAAATAAAAGCTGGTTCAAGGGTTGCTGTTTCTCCTATAGTACCTTGCCTTAACTGCAAATATTGCTATAATAAACAATACAACCTTTGCATTAATCTAAACGAGATAGGTTCCAGTCTCGATGGGGGCTTTGCAGAATATGTTAGAATTCCGGAAGAAATCCTTAAGATCGGAGGGCTAGTTTCAGTCCCTGATAATTTAACCGACGAGGAAGCGACCTTACTTGAACCATTGGCTTGCTGTCTAAACGGTTTCTTACAGATTGGGCCAATTACAAAAGAAAATACTGTTATAGCAATCGTAGGAGATGGACCAATAGGATTACTCCATCTTCAAATATCAAAAAAACTTTACGGTGCAAAAACTATTGTAGTTGGCAAAATTGCCCAGAGAATAGAAAGAGCAAAATTGATGGGAGCAGACGCAGTTATGACATTATCTGACAACGATAAGCTTGGCGACCACACAGATCAAGAGGCCTTAGAAGATGCTTTAGATTTTACAGAGGGAGTAGGTGCAAATGTAATCGTAATCGCGACAAGTGACCCCACTGCACTCGGTTTTGCACAGAAAATTGCGAGTAAGAATTCGAGAATTAATCTATTTGCGGGAATGCGTAGAGTAAATAGCCTTTCACTGGATCCTAATTGGTTGCATTACAATCAGATAACTATCACAGGCAGCTTCAGCTCCGTGCCAAACCTGCTTCAACAAGCCGCAGTACTTGCTGGCAATGGTCAAATTAGTTTATCAAAAATGATAACTCATAGATATTCTCTTACCAAAATTAAAGAAGCGATATTGACTACTGAAAATTACAATGGCCTTAGAGTAGTGTTAGATGATTTTTAGAATGAGAGAACACGTATACGCAGGATGACGGATGGTCCGATGGATTTGGCAACGTTCAATTTGAAAAACAACTTGATATGTTTGATACTGAGATACTCGATTGCAACCCTCATAGAGACACATACTGGGTCGATAGCAACATTTAGATCAGATAATGTGGTACGGAATTTTGCTGCCCTCATTGTAAGAGAGAATCAACGATTACTAGTATAAAACAAATCAAAACCTATAAAAAATATTCTAAAATAAGATGGCAAGGGATAATAGTGGTGAGGTAAAAAGTGAATAATCCCTTTCCTGAGATTCGATTGACAAACAAAACACATAAAGCTGTTTGCCGTTATACTAGATAAGATCTCCGATGTTTGGCATCATCTAAACAGATCAGATCAGCATAGGAAACATATTCTAATCACTTGTTGC
>WNGD01001165.1_pt1 | contig 28819 bp, 25 predicted proteins | sample 5400671 | NCBI WGS metagenome assembly WNGD01 (sample SAMN13153369, study PRJNA577476) | soil metagenome | isolation source: 40 cm soil or saprolite under grassland replicate 2 | place: USA:California | collected 2016-06-15
TCGACCTTGCGTCGTCGGAGCATCGTGCCACCTCCACCACCCCCCCGATGGGTTGGGCTGCTTGGTGGTTTCCCTGGTTTGCACGATGCGAAACGACTGTGCGGCCAAGCAGCCATCGAGCAGCCATCGAGGCGACCGCCGCCACGGGGGCCGAGGACCGAGCTGGCGAGGGTGTCAAGCATCCCGAAGCACGACACGTGGTAAGTGCAGCTGGCCTTGTCCGCAGACTGTCCTACCTGGGTCTGCCGGGCGTCTTCGGCCTACCTGTTCCATGGACCGCGTCATGCGGCGACCGAATAGGCATGGGAGGCAGATGGCTGAGCAAGGCACACGCAGCCGCGTTCGTAGTCGGCCGAAGGCTTCTGTGCCGGCCGAGGACTTCGACTTTGCCGCGTGGGTGCGCCAGTCACGGGCGGCTCAGGGACTGCCGGAGACGGTCGAGGACATGGAAGTGCTCAACCGCGTCGCGCGCTTGCTCTTGCCGCGGCTCACACTTTCCAGTGGATCTGCACGAGGCTCGGGTCGAAACGGTACTTCCCGCGCCAGTGCTGGTAGGTCCGGCCGGGCAGGACTACGACCTTCTCCACCACCAGCCGGATCAGGTCGCGCTTAAAGTCGAGGTCGGCCGTCTCCCACACCTCGCGCATACTGGCGCCGAGGGGAATCCGGGACAGGACCCGCCCGCTTTGCATCATTGCCATCTGGCGACGCCGGGCTTCCATGTTGTCCTCAATCATGGCCTTCATCGACAACATGTCTTGCAACGTCAGGCCTCGCACTCGGTTCGCCCATGCGGTCTTGAGCTCCTGGAGCTGGGCCTCATCGGCGCGTTCCTCGTCGACTAGGGCACGCAGCTCACCGTCATTGGCCTGCGTGCTGACTGCCACCAGGAGCTTTGGCGAGTTCAGGGCCTTAAGGACTGCTTCCGTCACGAGGATCTCGAGGGGCTCGGCTTGGCGGTACACCGTGCCGCACCCAGCCCGCCGCTTGTAGAGCTCATCCTTGGGGCAGCGGTATCGACGGTACACGGTACCGTTCCCACGCCAGGGATGCGCGGTTTGGCCGAGCATTGCGGTGCCGCATGCTCCGCACACCGCGATCCCGGTGAGCAAGTACGTCCTGGCCATGGTGGTATCGAGAGCCCGGCGTAAGAGCTGGAGCTTTTCCCAGTCATCGCGCGAGATGATGGCCGGCCACTCGGCCGGATACAGGGTCCCATGGTGGGTCCGGTACCCACAGATGCGCGGGCTTTGAAAGATGTGGCTGATGGTGGTCGGCTCCCAGTTACGACCCGTGGCGGTTTTGACATCCCGTTCCTGCAGGTCCGCGGTAATGCTCCGCTTCGACTCGCCGTCGATGAGGCGCCCGGCCACCTCACGCAGGATGGCTGCTTCCGATTCGCGGATGGTCACCCCATCCTTCTCGAAGCCATACGCCCGAGGGCCGCCGCTGAACTTGCCCTCCCTCGCCTGACGCCGCTTCTTGCGCTTCTGCCGCTCACCAAGGCGCCTGGATTCTCGCTCCGCCTCGATGGCCGCGTTGATGGCATTGTCCCGGCCTTCGGGGGTGGAGAGGTCAAAGCCACCGGCGCCATCGGCGGTCTTGATCCACTTGAAGTCGGTCGTCTCGGCCAGGCGGAACAACCCGATCGAGTCCCACAGCCGGCGGTTGAGGCGGCTGGGCTCGGTGACGACGACAATATCGAGCTTGTTCGCGCGGATGAAGGCCAGGAGCCGTTCATAGTTTGGGCGATGTGCGTGCTCTGAGTAGGCCGAGACGTTGTTGTCAACGAAGGTCGCGACGTGTTGCCATCCTTCACGAGTGATGCTCTCCAGGCACTCTTCAATCTGAATGTCACTATTGTCAATATTGCCCAAATCCTCGCGAGAGATCCGGGCATAGGGAGCCGCGCGGAGCATGGACCGCCTCCTTGGCCTGTGCCGAGAAGACCAGGATAGCGCAGGAGGTGCATAGCGAGAAGTGGAAGACACGAGCCTCGCGTATCTGAACGACCCCCGCCAGCGACAGCAGATCACGCAGCGTGGCGAGGACGCTGAGCACCTGCACCTGCGGTACATCCGGCAGATCAACCAGGCGCTGGCGAACAAGCCGGCGGGCATGAGCGTGACCACGCACCTGTGCCGCGGCAACTACCGTTCCTCCTGGGCCGCAGCGGGTGGCTACGACTTCGTCGCGGAGGCGCTGTTCAACGAGCTGGCGGTGGACGGGTTCTTCCTCGAGTACGACGACGCCCGCTCCGGCGGCTTCGAGCCGTTGCGGTTTGTCCCGCCAGGCAAGCAGGTGGTGCTCGGCCTGGTGACCACCAAGCGCGGTGAGCTGGAGGACAAGGAGCAGCTCAAGCGGCGGATCGAGGAGGCGAGCCGGTTCCTGCCGCTGGAGCAGCTGTGCCTTTCGGGGCAGTGCGGCTTCTCCTCCACGGTCGAGGGCAACCGGTTGAGCTACGAGCAGGAGGTCGCCAAGCTCCGCCTCATCGTGGAGACCGCCCAGGAGGTATGGGGGTGACGCGGTGGCTGCTGACCCACGCGATCCACCTGTCGCCGCTGCTGTGGCTGGGAGCGTGGTTCGCCCGCATGAAGTACCGGGAGCGGTCCGCCCGCGCCCGTGCCCGCGCTGGCGGCCGCGCTCCCGCCCATGTTCGCGCCCGCGCTGGCGCTCCTGCTCCTGCGGGGTTGGTCCGGCTGGTGGTGGCTTGCTCGGTGGGCGCGGCGGCGGTGCACGCCGCGGTGATCAGTGAGCACTTCCGGGAGTCGGCCCTCTACGGCTGGTTCTTTGTGCTGTCGGCGCTGGCGCAGGTGACCTGGGGGGTGCTGGTCGCACGCCGGGGGGACCGGGACCTGCTGGTCGCCGGCGCGCTCGGCAATACCCTGATCGTCACGCTGTGGGTGGTCACCCGGACCGCCGGGCTGCCGGTCGGACCGGAGCCGTGGCGGCCCGAGGCGGTGGGGTCGCTCGACGTGTTGGCGACGGTGCTGGAGGTCGGGCTGGTGACCGGATCGATCGCCCTGCTGAGAATCAATGCTTTTCGTTTATCAAGTAATGAATAGTAATACTTTCACATAAAACGTAACTCCTGGTACTTAATTTGCGAAGCGGGAATGCTTCTGTGCACTATTCCGCCTGATCGGGTGCCTTTGGTGTGCCTGCCAGAGCCAAACCGGGGAAGGGGGGAGCACGTCCCAATGACTAGGCTGATGGAATACCTCCCGCGTGGCAACACGCTGGAGGAGGGAGCATGGCACAAGCGGCACACGTTCCTGCAGTGGGTGCTGCTGTTGCATTTGCCGGTGCTGTTCGTCTTCGGGCTGGTGACCCACCACGCCGCGGAACTCACCGCGCTGGTGCTGCTCCCGCTGCCGCTCTGCCTGGTGGCGGGCCACTACGTCACCCACCGGCGGACCGCCTCGCTGTTCATCACGGCCGGGCTGGTGTGGTGCTCGGCGGCGCTGGTGGGACTCTCGCGGGGCTCAATCGAGGCGCACTTCCATTTCTTCGTCATGATCGGGTTTATCGCGCTCTATCAGGACTGGACGCCGTTCCTGTGGAACATCGTCTTCGTGGTCATCAGCCACGGGCTCGGCTCGGCTTTCCAGAGCAACTTGATCTTCAACCACAGCACCGGGCGCTGGGGCCCGTGGCTGTGGTCGGGGATCCACGGGCTGGCCGTGCTGGTCGCCTGCGCGGGCGTGGTGATCTTCTGGAAGACGACCGAGGATGAGCAGCAGAAAACGCTGGACCTGACCAAGAAGCTGTCCGACGCCGAGATTTCCCGCCGCGAGTTCGCCTCGGACATGCTGGTCAACCTGGCGCGGCGCAACCAGAGCCTGCTGCACCGCCAGCTCGACATCATCAACCAGCTGGAGGACCAGGAGCGCGACCCCGACGCCTTGGGTGAGCTGTTCCGCCTCGACCACCTGGCCACGCGGATCCGGCGCAACGCCGAGAGCCTGCTGGTGCTCTCGGGCGAGGAGCCGCCGCGGGTGTGGGGCGAGCCGGTGCCGCTGCTGGACGTGGTGCGCGCGTCGATCGCCGAGACCGAGGACCTGGACCGGGTCGCCCACTTCATCGACGAGCACCTAGCGGTGAAGGGCCACACCGTCACCGACCTCACCCATCTGCTGGCGGAGCTGGTCGAGAACGCGGTGCGGTTCTCCCCGCCCGAGGCCAACGTGATCGTCAAGACCCGGCCGCACCCGGCCGTGCTCGGTGCGCATCTGCTCACCGTGGAGGATTGGGGCATCGGGATGCGCCCGGAGGACCTGGCCGGCGCCAACGACGTGCTCGCCAACCCCCGTGAGGTCGACCTGTCGGTGTCGCAGCGCCTCGGCCTGCAGGTGATCGCCCGGCTGGCGCAGCGGCACGCCATCGAGGTCTCGCTGGTGCCGACGCCAGGCTGCGGGCTGACCGCGGTGGTGGTGCTGCCGCCAGACATGTTCGCTGGGGCCGGAGCACCCACCGGAGCACCCGTCGGCGCCGGGACTGCGGTGCGAGGAGCGGCGGTAGCGACCGCGGCGGCCAGCGCCGCAACGTCGCCGATGTCCTCTTCAACCCCCTGGGGCCTCCACGCCTCCTCCCCGGCGAACGGTAACGGCGGGAGAGGAGAGCCGCAACCGGTTATCCACAGCCCTCGCGCGGAGTCGGAACGCTGGCCGCGGGTGGACGACGAGCAGCGCCAGCCGGAGTGGCCTGGCTGGTGGCGGCCGTTCACCGAGGAGGACGCGGAGGACGGCCCACCGCTGGCGGCGCCGTCGCTGAGCGTTCCTGACGGGCCCGTGGAGCCGTCGGTTCCGCTGACGGCGAAACCGACGCTGCAGCCACCGACGCAGCAGCCATCGGCCGAGCCGCAGCTCAACCAGCGGGTTCCCCAGGCGCACCTGGCCCCGGAGCTGCGCCTCCCGGACCAGCAAGCCGAGCCGCGGCTTAACCAGCGGGTTCCGCAGGCACACCTGGCTCCGGAGCTGCGCCTCCCGCAGCCGCAGCCGCAAGCGGCTACCCCATCGGCAGCGCCGCCGGAGGATGTCCCGCCGCGCCAGTCGCAGGATGCGCTCGCCCGCTACCAGGCGAGCCGGCGGGCGGCGCGGGCGACGGTTGAGGAGGCCGCCACCACCGGCGAGTGGCCCCGGGTGGACGGCGGAGGCCGCTGGTGACCGCGGTGAGCGGGGGGGCGCTCGGGGGACGGCTCGACTGGCTGCTGAGCGACTTCATCCGCACGGTGCCAGGGACCAAGCACGCGCTGGTGGTCAGCGGGGACGGGTTGCTGCTGGCCGCCTCCGACAGGATCGACCCCAGCTTCGCCGACCAGCTGGCGGCTGGCACCTCCGGGCTGGTCAGCCTGGCCCGGGGCGTGGCGAACTCGCTTGGCGCCGGGGCGGTGGAGCAGACCATTATCGAGATGGCCGGTGGTTATCTGTTCATCACCTCGATCAGCGTCAACTCCTGCCTTGCGGTGCTCGCCGACCTGCAGTGCGACATGGGGATGGTCGGCTACGAGATCACCATGCTCGCCTCGCGGGTAGGACATGTCCTCACCCCGCCGTCGCGGGTGCGGTGAACGGAACGGATGGAGATGGCGCCGTGACCCCTGAGTCGGGTGAGCGCAGGGAGTGGTTTGCCGGGGGGTTGGGGGGACACGGTCCCGCGGCCGGAAGGACCGAAAGCCCATCCCATGGTGGCCGCGGAGCCCCCCGATGGGACGGCGAGCATGCCGAGCGGGTCGTGCCGGTCTATGCCCTGACCCGCGGTCGCACCCGTCCGGTCGGGCAGGCGCTGCCGATCGAGAGCCTGGTCACCGTCACCGAAGCCGCTGCCGGACACCAAGGCAACCCGGCGTTGCAGCCGGAATGGCGGGCCATCATGAAACTGTGCGTGGCGCGGCCGCTGTCGGTCGCTGAGATCGGCGCGGCGCTCGCCGTGCCGATCGGGGTCGCGCGGGTGCTGGTGAGCGAGCTCGCCGGGGCCGGCTACCTGGAGGTGCACCTGCCGCAGGCAACCGGCGACGGTGGGCCCGGCCACGCGATCCTGGGGAGGCTGCTGAATGGACTACGCGCCCGTTGACACCTACTGGCAGCCGCAACGGCCGCCGTCCCGCGCCCCTCATCTCGGGCCGAGTCCCGCTGTGACCACCTCGGCGGCCTCAGCGGCCACGGCGGCTACGGCCAACACCGGCCTGATCCCGCTCAAGATCCTGGTGGCCGGCGGGTTCGGGGTCGGCAAGACCACCTTCGTCCAGGCCCTCTCGGAGATCCCACCGCTGACCACCGAGGAGCAGATGACCGCAATGTCGGTCGGGGTCGACGACATCGCCGCGGTGCCGGACAAGACGACCACCACGATCGCCATGGACTTCGGCCGCATCACCGTCGACGAGCAGCTGATCCTCTACCTGTTCGGCACCCCCGGCCAGTCTCGCTTCTGGTTCATGTGGGACGAGCTGGCACGCGGCGCGGTCGGCGCGGTCGTGCTGGTGGACCTGCGCCGCATCGGCGACTGCTTTGCCGCCATCGACTTCTTCGAAAGCCGCCGGCTCCCGTTCGTGGTGGCCGCCAACGGGTTCCCGGGCACGCCCAGGTTCGCCGACCGCAGCGTCCGCGACGCCTTGGTGCTCCCCGCCGACTGCCCGCTGGTGTGGATGGACGCCCGCGATCACCGCTCCAGCCTCTCCGCGCTCGTCGCCCTTGTGGAGCACGCGCTGGCCCGCAGCACCGCCCGGTAGGCGGTCAAGGTCCCGGGATCTCGATGCCCGCTTTGTCGAAGGCGTCCTTGATCCGGGCGCGCAACTCTCGCGCCACCCTCCACTGCTCGCGGGGGCGGGTCTTGACCACCAGCCGCACCGTATAACCGGACGGGCCGAGGTCCTCGATGCCCCACACCTCGGGTTCCTGCAGGATCAGCGAGCCCCAGGTCTGCTCGTCCTTCCACAGGGCGGCCGCCTCCCGGTGGATCACCTCGATGGCGGTGTCGGCGTCGGTGTCGTTGGCGACCGCCAGGTCGAGCACCGCCCTGGCCCAGCCCTGCGAATGATTCCCCACGCGGCGGATCTCGCCGTTGGGCACATGCCACAGCGTCCCGTCCAGAGCGCGGAGCCGGGTGGAGCGCAGCCCGAGGCCCTCCACCGTCCCCTCCACCGTGCCGTTGGAGGCACCGACGTCGATGTCGTCCCCGACCCCGTACTGGTCTTCCAGCAGCATGAAGATCCCGGAGAGGAAGTCCCGCACCAGGTTCTGGGAGCCAAACCCGATCGCCACCCCCACGATCCCGGCCCCAGCCAGCAGCGGCCCGAGATTGATGCCGAGCATGCCAAGGAGGGTGAGGCCGGCCACGACCCAGATACTGAAGGTCGCGATGCTCTGCAGCAGCGCCCCAATTGTCTGCGCCCGCTGCTGCCGGCGCAGCGCTGGCATCTCGTCGGTCGATACCAGCGCCTGCGGCGCGTGCCGTCGCAGCCGCGTCAGCCCCTCCTGCACCCGCTCCCCGCCCAGCGACGCCGCGAAGCGCCGGATCGCCCGCCGTACCAGCCGGTTGGCGATGTAGGCGAGCACCAGCACGAACAAGATCTGCAACGGCCGCGTCAGCAGGAAGTCCAGCGTCCGCGCCAACCCGACGTTGTGGGTCAGGTCATAGACGGCCACGCAGACGTTCCTGCCGCCATCGGTGACGCCACAGGCACTGTTGGCGCTGACCGCGAGCGGAACAAGCGGAAGTGGAAGAGAAAACACCATCCCTCCACCCTAGCGAGCCTCGTCCAGCTCATGTCAATCCGCAGGTGGGGAGCGCGAGGCGCCGGACCGCGGTGACCAGGCAGCACGAGAGAGCAACGGGGGCTCTCCGGTCGCCGGGCTCGCCAGGCCTCCAACCTGATCCGGCGCCTCGATTCCATCGTTCTAGCGCTCGGGGGATGAGACGATGATGAATGCCTCGTCCTGGGCATGATGCGCGACCAGGAGGGTCCTGGATCTGGTAGCCGAGGACCTCGGTCCAGAAGCGGGCCAGACGGTCGGGGTCGGCGCAGTCGAACGTCACCTGGAAGCCGGTCGCCATCGGTAACCTCCCTGGAGAACCTGACCGGTCAAGTCAAGTCAGCCTAGTTCCCAGGCGCGACAGGGGAGCGGGGCGGAGAGGAGCCAGCGATGGCGCTGGAGGTGGAGCGGATCGACCCGCCGACGACTGGGGCGGAGAAGGAACTGCTGGAAGCGTTCCTGGACTATCACCGGGCGACGCTGCTGGGGAAGGTGGCGGGGCTCGGCGACGAGGAGCTGCGGCGGGCGTGGGTGCCGTCGGGGACGTCGCTGCTCAGCCTCGTGAAGCACCTGGGATATGTGGAGCGGGTGTGGTTCCAGGAACGGTTCGCCGGCCAGGAGTTCGACCATCCCTGGAGCAACGAGGACCCCGACGCCGACTTCCGCATCGAGCCGGATGAGCGCACCGAGTCGGTTCTGGCGTTCTACCGCGAACAGTGCGACCGGAGCCGCGCGATCGTGGCGGGTGCCTCGCTGGACGCGATCACCAAGCGCAGGCACGAACGGACCGGCGAGGAGTTCAGCCTGCGCTGGATCCTGATCCACATGATCGAGGAGACCAGCCGGCACAACGGCCATGCGGACATCCTGCGGGAGTTGACCGACGGCCAGACTGGTGAGTGAGGCGGGTGCGGGGTCACCGGGACCGGCAAACGCCCAGGCCCCGGCCCGCTGGGACGGGGCGGCCTATGACGGGGTGTCGGACCCGCAGGTCCGCATGGGCGCGGCGGTGGTGGCGCGGCTCGACCTGAGCGGCGACGAGCGGGTCCTGGACGCGGGCTGCGGCAGCGGGCGGGTCACCGAATTGCTGCTGGAGCGGCTGCCAGACGGGCGGGTGGTGGCGCTGGACGCCTCGCAGAGCATGCTCACGGAGGCCAGGCGGCGCCTCGCGCCCCACCTCGGCGACGGCAACGCCGACGGCGACCCGGACCCGGACCGGGTCACCTTCGTCCGCGCCGACCTCGGCGAGCCGCTGCCGCCCGGGCTCGGCTCTTTCGACGCGGTCCTGTCCACTGCGGTGTTCCACTGGGTGCGCGACCATGACGCGCTGTTCCGGCACCTCGCGGCGGTGCTGCGGCCCGGCGGGCAGCTGGTCGCGCAGTGCGGCGGGGCGGGCAACACGGCGACGGTGCTGGCAGCCTTGGAGCAACTCGGCGCTGCCAGCGTCTGGAATTTTGCCACGCCGGAGCAGACCGCCCTCCGGCTGGCCGCCGCCGGTTTCGCCGACGCCGAGGTGTGGCTGCAGCCCGAGCCCGTCGTGCTGGAGCCTGGCGAGCCATTGGAGACCTATCTCGCCACCGTGGTCCTGCCCGCGCACCTGGCGGCCATGCCCGCCGCCGAGCGGCCCGCATTCGTCCGCGCGGTCGCCGCGCGCCTGCCCGGCCCCGAGCTTGACTACGTGCGGCTGAACATCGTCGCCCGCCGGGACCGGGACCGGGACCCGGGCAGCCTCCGCTAGGAGCGGGAAGCTGCCCGAGCCTCGACCGGGACGGCCTGGGCCTGCGTGAGCAGGGCGGCGCGGACAGTGCGGGCGAGCAGGGCGCCGCCCACCACGCCGATCAGGGCCAGGGCGGTCAGCGAGGAGTCCACCGTTGACACCGCGCTGGCCGAGGCGTGCAGGGTGGGGTGTGCGGCGAGGCTCAGGTAGAGGCTGCCGAAGATCGCCACGCCGATCACCTGAGCGAGCTGAACGGTGGTGGTGAGCAGGCCGCTCGCGTCGGGTGCCTGGGCGCGTGGCACGTTGACCAGCGCGTGGGTGGCCAGGGGTGCGAAGGCGATCCCCATGCCGACGCCCATGACCAGAAGCAGCACGGGCAGCAGCGCACCGCCGCTGGTGCCGCTGTGCAGGTCACCCGCGACCGCGAGGTAGGCGAGCCCCGCGAGCAGGAACCCGGTCGGGGTGAGCAGGTGGTGCACACTGCTCGGCAGGCGCCGCCACCAGTACCCGGTGGCGCCGAATGCCAGCGCGGCCGGGGCGAAGGTCAGCCCGGCGTGCAGCGGGCTGTAGCCCAGGGCGAGCTGCAGGTGCAGGGTGAAGCTGAAGAGGAAGCCGCCGAAGCTGGCCATCGCCGCGAGCAGTGCCACCAGCCCGGTGGCCATACCGGGTGCGCGCAGCACGTCGAGGTTGAGCAGCGGGTGGCCGCCGCGCTCAGCCACGCCCCGCTCGATCCACACGAAGGCGGCGAGCACCACGGCGCTGGCGGCGAGACTGATCCAGGTCCACGCGGGCCAGCCCTCCTCGCGCCCGAGGACCAGCGGCAGCACCAGCAGCAGCACACCGCCGGAGGCGGTAACCAGGCCGCGCAGGTCCAGACCGCGCCCGCCGGCTGGCTGGTCGCGGGGGACCAGCCGTGGCACCAGCACGGCCAGCACGATCCCAACCGGCACGTTGACCAGGAACACCGGCCGCCAGGAGGTGCCGAACAGGTTGGCGCTCACCAGCACTCCGCCGAGCACCTGGCCGATCACCGCGCCGCTGGCGAGGATGGCTGTCCAGACACTGAGCGCGCGGGCGCGGGCGGCTCCCTCGAACTGCTGCTGGATGACGCTGAGGATCTGCGGGACCATCAGCGCACCCCCGGCGCCCTGGACGAAGCGCGCGGTCACCAACACCGCGGTGTTGGGCGCGAGCCCGCAGGTCAGTGACGCGAGCGTGAAGGTGAGCAGCCCCGCCAGGAACATCCGGCGCTGCCCGCGCAGGTCGCCGAGGCGGGCGCCGGTGATCAGCAGCATGGCGTAGGGGATGGAATAACCGGCGACCACCAGCTGCAGCGCCGCGCCAGAGGCGTGCAGGTGCTGGCGGATGGCTGGCATGGCGACGTTGACGATCATCACGTCCAGCAGCGCCATGAACTGCCCGGTGATCAGGACGACCAGCATGAGCCAGCGGCGCCGGTCGGCGCCCGGGTCGGAGCTGGTAGCGGAGGATTCGCTGGTGGCGGACTGGCTGGTCCCCGGCGGCATAACCGGGTCCTGTCGGGACGTTGTGGTAGACATGGGCTCATGGTGCAGGGGTTCTCGACCTGGTACCAGGAGCCTGTTTATCCTGGTACTGGCGCCACCTGGTACCACTCTCCGTCGCATGGCACAATCGGTAGGTGACCGCGATCGAGCATAGCTCCTACCCATACGCAGCCGAGCAGGCGGCCCCGCCGTCACCGAACGGGGACGGCAACGGCGGGCGGCGCACCGAGCTGGCCGCGTTCCTGCGCAACCGCCGCGCCCGCATCAGCCCGCAGGACGTCGGCCTGCCGCCGGGACTACGGCGGCGCACCCCTGGCCTGCGCCGCGAGGAGGTGGCCCAGCTCGCCGGCATCGGGGTGACCTGGTACACCTGGCTGGAGCAGGGACGCCCGATCCACGCCAGCCTGCAGGTGCTGGACGCCATCGCCCGTACGCTGCGGCTGGACCACGCCGAACTGGAGCACCTCTACCGCCTCGCGGACGTCCCGACAGCGCCCACCGACGAGGCGGTGGTGACGGTGGCGCCGCGGCTGCAGGAGATCCTCGACTCCCTCGACCCGCTGCCCGCCGCGCTGATCAACAGCCGGTTCGACCTGCTCGCCTCCAACCAGGCTCACGAGGACCTGCTTTGGGAGTGGCATTCGATGCCCTGCGAGAACCGGAACATGCTGTGGTGCTGCTTTGTCCAGCCCGACGCCCGCACCCGCTTCCTCAACTTTGACGAGGAGGCGCCCTACATGGTGGGGATGCTGCGCGCCGCCTACGGCCAGCACCTGAACGAACCGGCGTGGGTCACCTTCATCGAGCGGCTCAGGGCCCTCAGCCCGGAATTCGCGGCGCTGTGGGCGCGCCACGAGGTGGCCAGCCCCGAGTCGCGCGTCAAGCACCACCTGCATCCGACTGCGGGCCTGCTGCGGCTGCGGTCCACCAGCCTGGCCGTGGCGGACATGCCGGAGGCACGCATCAGCGTGTCCACCCCAGCCGACGAGGAGACCCGCCAGCACTTGCCGCTGATCCGCCGGCGGCGCCCGTCCCAGGCCCGGGCGGCGGCAGGTCACTCCTCCCGGTAGGCGCGGTCCAGCAGCTCGGCGGGATGCAGGACCTCGACCTTGGCGCCGCGCTCGGCGAGGCCGGCGGTGATCTGCATGGCGCAGCCCGGGTTGCCGACCGCCACCGCGGACGCTCCGGTGGCGGCGACCGCTGCGGCCTTCTGCGCCTTGAGCTGGTCTGCCATGGCGGGCTCGAGCACGTTGTAGAGGCCGGCGGCGCCGCAGCAGCGGTCGCCGTCGGCGACCTCGCACAGCTCCACGCCCGGGAGGCGGCCCAGCACCGCGCGGGGTGCCTCCTTGATCCGCTGGGCGTGGAGCAGGTGGCAGGCGTCGTGCACGGCAACCCGGTCGAGCCCGGCGGGCCGTCCCCCACCGGGCGGCTCGACGCCCTGCTCGGCGAGGAACTCGCTGAAGTCGCGGACCTTGCCGGCCAGCCCCTCCGCCCCCGCCCCCGCCTCCGGCCCGAGGAGCTGGTCGTACTCCTTCATGTGGGCACCGCAGCCGGCCGCGTTGACCACCACCCAGTCAGCCTTGGCAGCGGCAAAGGCGGCGAGGTTGTGCCGGGCGAGGGCGCGGGCCGCGTCCAGGCGGCCGTAGTGCGCCGCCAGCGCCCCGCAGCAGCCCTGCCCGCGCGGGACCAGCACCCGCCAGCCGTTGCGCGCCAGCACCCGGATGGTGGCCCGGTTGACCGGCCGGTACCAGCGGTCCTGCACGCACCCGGCGAGCACCGCTACGGTCCCGCGCGGCTGCCCGCCGTTGGTGAGGTCGGGCTCGGTGACTTCTGGCAGGCGGTCGAGCAGCTCCCGCAGCCGCACCCTCGGGAGCAGCGCCCGGGTCCGGCGGGGCAGGAACGGCCGGGCCAGCGGCAGCAGCGCGGTCGCCAGCGTCACCACCCAGCCGCGCGGCAGCGCCACCTCCAGCCCCAGCCAGCGCAGCAGGCGCTGCCGCGCCGGCCGCAGCGGCTCGATCTGGGTTCGGGCGTGCTCCATCATGCGGCCGAAGGGCACCTGGGAGGGGCACACGTCCTCGCAGGCCCGGCACGACAGGCACAGGTCCATGTATCCCATGAAGGTGTGATCCACCTCGGCGCGGCCCTCGCTGACCGCGCGCATGGCCGTGATGCGGCCCCGCGGCGAGGCGCTCTCGTCGCCGGTGAGCCGGTAGGTGGGGCAGTGCGGCAGGCACAGCCCGCAGGCCACGCAGGCGGCGATGTCGGCGGGATCCGGGGGGTCCGGCAATGGCCAGGCCGGCTCCGCGCCGGGCTCCGGCCCGATGAACCTGAAGCCCTCCGGCAGGTCGAACATCCCGTGTCCGTCTTCGGTCATGACTCACCCCAGAAGCGGCCGGGCGCGAGGATCCCGTCCGGATCGAAGGCCCGCTTGAGGCGGCGGTGGACCGCTGGTGCCGGCGCGGCAGCGCCCAGGCCGCCCCCCGGCCCGCGCACCACTGGCGCGATCCCGTCCAGGGCCTGTATCCGCTCCCGCAGGGTCGCCAGCGCGCCGCCGTCGGGCAGCCCCACCCAGCAGATCCCGACCCCGGCGAGCGCACCCCACCCCAGCATCTCAGCATCCGCCGCCGCCTCCACCACTGCCTGCAGGCGCGAGGGCGCCACCGCGGCCTCGACCACCACCGGCGCCGCCTCCCACGGCCGCGCCAGCGGGAACGGCTCCTCGTCGTGGAGCTCGACCGCGCCGCTGCCGCCGAGGGCCTGGATCGCCAGGGCGGTCTGCTCCTCCAGGTCGGCAGGCCAGCCCTCCAGCCGCAGCTCGATGCCGATTGGCGTGACCAGCAGCGCGGTCGGGCGCGGCACGGCGGCGAGCAGCGTCGCGGCGGTAGCGAACAGGCCGTTCCGGCTCGCCGCCCGCACGGTGCGCCGCGCCGCCGGGCGAGGCCGCAGCTTCAGCGCCACCTGAGTGAGCACCCCCAGCGTCCCAAGCGACCCGGTCACCAGCCGACACAGGTCGTAGCCGCTGACATTCTTCACGGTGCGGCCACCCGCCCGGATGCGGCGCCCGGCGCCGCTCACCAGCTCCACCTCCAGCACCAGGTCGCGCACCGGCCCGACCCGCAGCCGCCGCGGCGAGGAGGCTGCCGCCGCGATCACCCCACCGACCGTGGCGGCCGCCGGGGCATCCACCGGCCATTCCTGGCCGTGCTCTGCGAGCAGCTCGTCGAGGCGCCCGCACGGCATGCCCGCCCCGACCACTGCCAGCATCTCCGCCGGGTTCCACTCCACCAACCGGTCCAGGGCCGCTACCGACAGCTCGGCATCGACCGGGCTCGGGTTGCCCTTGTCGAGGTGGGTGCGCCCGCCGACCACCAGCAGCCGCCGCCCGGCCCCGCGTGCCTCCGCCAGCACCCCGGCCACCTCCTCCACCGAGCGCGGCGCAAGCAGCGGCAGCGGCGCCGGCGCGGTCTGGGCCTCGGGCCGTGTCAGATCCATGACCCCTCCGGCAGGTCCTCCAGCATCGTGGCGAGGTCCTGGTCCTTGCCCCGCGCCATGGCGAAGTCGCCGCAGCGGGCGCCGGACGGCAGCACCTTGGCCGGGTTCATGCGCCGCTCCGGGTCGAAGGCGGCCCGGGTGCAGTCCTGCGCGGCCAGGTCGTCGGTCCCGAACAGCAGCGGCATCAGGTCGCGCTTCTCCAGGCCGATGCCGTGCTCGCCCGACAGCACCCCGCCAGCCTCCACGCAGGCGGTGACGATCTCCTCGGAGGCGGCCAGCACCCGGTCGAACGCGCCCGGCTGGTCGCGGTCGAACAGCAGCATCGGGTGCAGGTTGCCGTCGCCAGCGTGGAACACGTTGACCACGATCAGCTGGTGGCGCTCGACGACCTCGTAGATCCGCAGCAGCAGCTCGGTCAGCTTGCCACGCGGCACCACCGTGTCGTGCAGGTAGTAGTGCGGCGCGATCAGCGACACTGCCCCGGCGGCGCTCTTGCGGCCCTTCCACAGCCGCGCGCGGTGCTGCTCGTCGCGGGCCTGCACCACCGAGCGGACGTGGTGGCTGCGGGCGACCCGCTCGATCAGCGCGGCCTCGTGCGCGACCCCGCCCGGCAGCCCGTCCACCTCGGCCAGCAGCACCGCCGCCGCGTCGGTGGGGTAGCCGGCGTGCGCGTAGGGTTCGATCACCTCCAGGATGCGGCGGTCCAGCAGTTCCAGCGCCGCGGGGATCACCCCGGCGGCGATGATCCCGGCGACGGTGTCGGCCGCGTCGGCGACTCGCTCGAAGTCGAGCAGGAGGGTGCGCACCGCCGGAGCCAGCGGGGTGAGCCGCACGCAGATCGCGGTGACGATCCCCACGGTCCCCTCCCCGCCAACCACCAGGCCGCGCAGGTCCAGGCCGGGCGCCTCCGGGCCTTCGGCGCCCAAGCGGACCACCTCGCCGTCCGGCAGCGCGACCTCCACCGCGAGCACGTGCCCGGAGGTGACGCCGTAGGCGAGGCAGTGCGGCCCGCCCGCGTTGGTGGAGACGTTGCCGCCGATGCTGGAGGTCTGCTGCGACGACGGGTCGGGCGCGAAGTGCAGGCCGAGCGGGCGGAGCTGATTGGACAGGTCCAGGTTCAGCACCCCCGGCTCGACCCAGGCCAGCCGGTCCTCGGGCCGCACCTCCAGCACGCGGTTCAGCTTGGTGGTGACCACCACCAGGGCGTCGCCGCTGGGCGTCGCGCCGCCCGAAAGCCCCGTCCCCGATCCACGCGGCACCACCGGCAGGCCGTGCCGGGCCGCCACCCGCAGGCAGGCGACCACCTGCTCGCGGCTGCGCGGATGCGCCACCAGCGCCAGCGACCCCTCGATCATCGAGGCGTCCCGGCGGTACAACGCCAGTGCCAGCGGATCGGCACTGACGTCGCCGCGGTCGAGCGCCGCGACCAGCTCGGCACCTGCCCGCTCAAGCCGCTCAAGACGCGCCGGCTCAGGCCCCCTGCCCTGCTGGTCACGTTTGTGAGGAGTAGCCACCGCGTTCCTCTCGTCGACGAACAGCCGCCCATCGTGGTGGCGGCGTACGGCGGCGATCGCCATTATGCCAAGGGTGGAAGGAGGGCGATATGGCTGACGTACTCGATGCGCTGGCCGCCGCGCGGCAGGCTGGGCGGCCGGTGGTCATGGGCACCACCGTGCGGGTGGAGGGCGACCCGCCCTCGCAGCCTGGCAACCGGGCGCTGTTCGCCGGGGACGGGGCGCTGCTGGCCGGGACCATTGGCTGCAATGGCCTGGACCGGCGTGCCGGCGAGGACGGGCGTGGGCTGCTTGCCGCCGGGACCGGCTCCGGCCTGCGCCAGTACACCACCTTCGAGGGGGAGCCCGGCGAAGGGGTGGTCGAGGTCTTCCTGGAGGCGTTCGCTGGCCAGGCGCGGCTGCTGGTCGGCGGCGCCGGCCCGGTCGCCGAGGGGCTCGCGCAGCTCGGGGCGGTGGTCGGGCTGGCCGTCCAGGCAGCGCCGCCCGGTTCGGCCGACTTCGACGCCGCTGTCGAGGGACTCGGCTCCGGCGACGCGGTGGTCTTCGTCGACCACGACGATCCCGCGCTGCTGCCCGCGCTCAGCCGGGTGCTGCGTGGCCAGGCCGGCTATGTCGGCGTGATGGGCAGCCGGCGCCACACCCCCGGGTTCGTCGCCAAGCTGCGGCAGGACGGCCTGGACCTTGCCCGCCTGCACAGCCCGACTGGGCTGGACCTGGGCGCCCGGGTGCCACCCGAGATCGCCCTGTCGATCCTGGCCGAGGTCCTGGCAACCGTCCGTAGCCGTGACGGCGGCAGCCTGAGCATCGTCAAGCTTGATAGCGCCAAGAAAGGCCCCGAGTAGGTCCCGGCCGCGCCTGCCGAGAAGCTCCTCGGGGCCTCAACCCCCCGAACGGCACCTCCGGGCCCGCCGGTGAGGGCGACCCCGGCCCGCCAGGGCAGCCCGCGGACCGCCGCAGCGTGTCGCACCCTGGCCTCTGGCTGAGGCCCTGGCACAGGCCCGGCGCAACCCACGCCCGGCCTTCCGTTCCGTTCGCCGGCATGACAAAGACGACTGATGGGCGTCACCCCTGTGTGCCGGTACAGGGACTCTGCCAGATCCGATATTTTCAGTCAATGCCCCGATTCAGCGCGTTCGCTCGACCCCGACGTGGCCGACGCTGGGCCGGGTCGGCGTGACCCGGTACGCTTCGGTGTCACACGTCGCGAATCACGAGAAAGGACCACTCCATGTCCATCCAGGTTGGCCAGGAGGCGCCCGACTTCACGCTCAAGGACCAGGACGGTCAGGTCCGCCAGCTGTCGGAGTTCCGCGGGCGCAAGAACGTCATGCTGGTGTTCTACCCGCTCGCCTTCTCGGGGATCTGCACCGCCGAGCTCTGCCAGTTGCGGGATGACCTGCCCAGCTTCAACAACGACGACACCGTGACGGTCGGCGTCTCGGTCGACTCGCCCTACACCCTGAAGGCGTTCGCGGAGTCGCAGGGCTACCACTTCCCGCTGCTCAGCGATTTCTGGCCCCACGGCGCCACCGCCAAGACCTACGGGGTGTTCAGCGAGGAGCGCGGCATCGCCGTCCGCGGCACCTTCATCATCGACAAGCAAGGCATCGTCCGCTACGAGGTGGTCAACGCCCCGACCGAGCCGCGCGACCCCGACGGCTACCGCAAGGCCCTCGCCGCGCTCAGCTAAGAGGCAGCCCTCGAAGGCTGGCGGGGGAGCAGGCAGCTGCCCTCCAAGAGAATTTCTTTGGAAAACTTCGCCCGGGGGTGAACCGCCCGGGCTTGTCGTACGAACCCACTATGGGTTGGCGCGCTGTGAGGGATGGGGGGACAGCAACACCAGCTCCAGCAACGCAAGACAGCCGAGCCGGGGGGGACGGGGAGGGTCGCTACGGTGGCTCTCCCCGCTCGGCTGTCCCTTCTTCACTGAAATGCCTCACTGGAATGCCCTACTTGGTGTTCCCAGTGGTTGTCGTAGGAATTGGTGAGGCTGTCGGCTCGCATTGGTGCGCTATCCTTACCAGTGATCGGACGAGTACCCGGTTCCCCGCGCGGCCCAGGCGCTGGGGAGCTGCGCGGAAAGGAAGGGCGAGGGACGAGGAGGTGAGGACGCTGACCAATAGCGAACCCCCGAGTCATCGCCATTTCTGCGTCCCCACCGCCAGCGTCCCGCGCCGACGCGGCTAACCAGCTGATCGGCCGGCGGCTTGACCGCTGGCGGTCGCGGACGTCCTGTCCTGATCGCCATTCGAGCGGGAGGTCAGCCCCATGCTGCGTCCACCACTGCCGGGCCGCCGTGTCTTGCGTGAGCTGCGCCATCAGCGCTCACGACGCCTGCTCGCGGTCCGCACCATCCGTGAGGCGCTGATCTCGCTCGCCGGGCTGCTCGACCGGCCGGTCCGCAACCAGGCGGGCGCCGAGGTCGGCAAGCTCGTCGACGTGGTCGCCCGCTGGGCCACCGACGATGCCTACCCGCCGGTCACCGGGCTGGTGGTGCGCATCGGAGGCCGTCGTGCCTTCCTCGCCGCCGACCAGATCGCCCAGGTCGACCCGCGCGAGGTACGCCTGCGCTCCGCCCGCTTCGACCTGCGCGACTTCGAGCGCCGTCCCGGCGAGGTGCTGCTCGCCCGCGACGTGCTCGACCACCAGTTGGTCGACGTCGAGGGTATCAAGGTGATCCGCGCCGCCGACCTCTACCTGGCACCGATCGAAGGCAGTCATCGTCTGGTCGGCGTCGACGTCAGCCTGCAGACGCTGCTGCGGCGCCTCGGCCCGGCCCGCTTCCGCTCGCTGCCGACCCCCGACCGGGTGATCGACTGGGCTGCGATCCAGCCCTTTGCCGGGGACGAGGGCCAGGTGCCGTTGCGTACCTGGAAGCAGGGCCTGCAGCGGCTGCGGCCCGGCGAGCTGGCCGACCTGCTGGAGGACCTCGGCCGCTCGGCACGCCTGGAGCTGCTCGCCTCGCTGGAGCCCGACACCGCCGCCGACGCCCTGGAAGAGATGGAGCCCCGCGAGCTGGAGGCGCTCCTCCACGAGGCACCCCCGGAGCGGGCCTCGGCCCTGCTGGCGAGCATGGAACCCGATGAGGCGGTCGACGCGCTGCGTAGTCTCAGTGAGGGCGAGCGCGAGGAGCTGCTCGACCGCATGCCGCCCGAGACCGCCCGCCACCTCGCCGGCCTGCTCGACTTCCCCTCCGACCGCGCCGGCGGCTTCATGACCACCAGCCTGGTGCGGGTCAGCCGCCTCGAGACCGTGGCCGACGTCCGCGAGCGGCTGCGGGCCCTGGCCGAGCGGCAGCCCGACCTGGACACCGTCGCCGTGGTCGACGAGCGCGGCCGCCTGGTCGACGTGGTCAGCGTGCTGGAGTTGTTCGTCGCCGACCCGGGTGAGCGCGTCGCCGCGCTGACCCGGGCGCCAGGTCCCGTGGCCATCAACGCCGACGCCAGCCTCGAAGAGGTCGCCGAAGGCCTCACCGAAGCGCGCGAGAGCACCCTGGTGGTGGTGGACGACCTCGGGCGCCCGCTCGGCCGCATCCTCGCCGACGACGTCATCGACGCCCTGCTGCCCGAGCGAGGCCGCCTGCGCTTCCCGAGGTTGCTGCAGTGACGAGTGCGGAGGTCCGGGAGCGGGACGGCGGTGCTGGGGTGGCCGGTCCGCCCTCCATCTCCAGCACGGCGGCCCAGACCCAGGTTCAGGGCCGGAGGGCGCCCCGGCGGCTGTGGCCCTGGCTTGGCCTGCTCGGTCCCGGGCTGATCGCCTCGAGCGCGGGCAACGACGCCGGCGGGATCGCCACCTACGCCTCGGCCGGCGCCCAGTTCGCCTACCGGATGCTGTTTGTGCTGCTGCTGGTCGCAGTCGGTCTCGCGCTGGTCCAGGAGATGGCCGCCCGCCTCGGCGCCTACACTGGCAAGGGGCTGGCGGCGCTGATCCGCGAGGAGTTCTCCCTGCGGGTCGCCGCCTTCGCGCTGGTCTGCCTGCTGGTGGCCAACCTCGGCCTGGTGGTGAGCGAGTTCGCCGGCATCGGCGCGGCCATGGAGCTGTTCGGGGTCTCGCGCTACCTGTCGGTGCCGATCGCCGCGGTGGCGGTCTGGGGGCTGGTGGTGCTCGGCTCCTACCGCTACGCCGAGCGGCTGTTCCTGCTGATGGCGCTGGTCTTCTTCGCCTACCCGGTGGCGGCGGTCCTGGCCCACCCCGACTGGCACGCGGTGGCGGCCAACACCTTCTGGCCGCACCTGCTCGCCTCGCGGCACTTCCTGTTGCTCGGCGTGGCGATCATCGGCACCACCATCTCGCCCTACATGCAGCTCTACCAGGCCGCCGCCGTGGCCGACAAGGGAATCGGGCCGCAGGACTACAAGCTGGAGCGGATCGACGCGATCGGCGGGGCGATCTTCGCCTGCCTGGTCGCCTTCTTCATCATGGTCGCCACCGCGGCAACGATCGGCGGGTCGGGCCCGCTCCACTCCGCCGCCGGCGCCGCCCACGCCCTGCGGCCGGTCGCCGGCGCCAACGCCGAGCTGCTGTTCGGCCTCGGCCTGCTCGGCGCCTCGGCGCTGGCGGCCGCGGTGGTGCCGCTGTCGACCGCCTACGCCCTCTCCGAAGCGATCGGGGTGGAGCGCTCAGTGTCGCGCACCTTCGCCCAGGCGCCGCTGTTCCTCGGGCTGTTCAGCGGCCAGATCGCCGTCGGCGCCGCCATCGCCCTGCTGCCGGGCAACCTGATCACCCTGCTGATCGACGCCTACGTGGTCAACGGCCTGATCACCCCCGTCATCCTGGTCTTCATCCTGATGCTCACCAACCGCCGCCACCTGCTCGGCCCGGCCACCAACAGCCCGGCGCTCCGGGTCCTGGCCACTGGGGTGGTCGCGGTCGTCAGCCTGCTCTCGGTTGTGGTCCTGGCCCAGACCGTCCTCGGCTGGTTCGGGCTCGCTTGAACCTGATGCGTTGATCCGTACCCCAAGGTGGGTACGAGGGGGTTGCGCAGGACTCTGCTTCGTAGGAGATTTCGCCAAGGCAAGCGCACCCGTCGCAGCGCTGTCAGGGAGGGCCCCGTGGAGCTGTGGTACCCGAAGGCGAGCCGGTCGGCGATCGCCCCCGTCGACGCCGGGAGTTTCACCGGCGGCGGCCACAAGGGCCTCTTCCACACCACCGAGGGGGCAACCGCCGCCGGGGCGATCGCGGCCTACCGCAATAACGGTTCCTGGCCGCACTTCACTGCCAGCTTCGAGGGCGGCACCTTCCGGATCTGGCAGCACATCGCGCTCAACCGCGCCTCCCGCTCCCTGGTCCACCTCGCCGGCCACGTGGAGACCAACCGCAACAACGTCATCCAGATCGAACTGGTCGGCAGCGCCGTCCACCCCCCGTCCGCCTCCGGCTACCTGGCCGGCATCTCCACCTGGATGCGCTGGGTCGAGGCCAACTTCAGCGTCCCGCGCCGCTCCACCGTCACCTTCAAGGCCTACCCCGGCTCCTACGGCGCCAACAACGGCGTGCGCCTCTCCGAGTCCGCCTGGAACGCGTATTCCGGGTGGCTCGGTCACGAAAACTGTCCGGAAAACCTCCACGGTGACCCAGGGGCGCTAAACATCCACGCTCTGCTCCAGCTTCAGGAGGAAGACGTGCCATTCACGAGCCAGCAGCTCATCGAATACGCCTACACAGGCGCCAAGAAGGCCCTCAACGAGGGCACCGGGCACGGGCAGCTCGACTGGGCGTCGACCAGCAAGGCGACGCTGGCCGGCATCCAGAAAGCCCAGAACGAGCTCAACTCGCTGCAGACCAATCTTGGCAACGACACCAACGCGATCCTCGCCGCGATCGCCGCGCTGCCCACCCCAGCGCTGCCGCAGCAGCAAAAGGAGCAGGTCGCCGACGCCCTCGTCCGCGACATCCCCGGCCTCGACCGCGACAAGGTCATGCAGGCCCTGGACATGCACCTCGACAGCGCCACAACGCCTGCCTAGTCGAACAGCACGCTGATGCTCTCCCGCTGGTGGATGCGGCGGATCGCCTCGCCGAACAGGGGGGCGACCGAGACCCGCTCGACCTTGGCGGACAGGCGGGGGACCTGGGGTTCGACGGTGTTGGTGACAAACAGCAGGTCGATCGGGCTGGCGTCGAGGATCTCCAGGCAGGGACCGGTGAAGACGCCATGGGTGACGGCGGCGCAGACGGCGGCGGCGCCGCGTTCCTTCAGGGCGGCGGCTGCCTGGATCAGGGTGCTGCCGCTGATCACGAAGTCGTCGACCAGCAGGGCGGTGCGGCCCTCGACCTCGCCCATGATCGAGAGGATCTCGACCTGCTCGCGGTGGTCGACGCGCTGCTTGTCGGCGAGGGCGAAGGGGGCGCGCAGGCGGGTGCTGAACTTGCGGGCCTTCTTGGCGAAGCCGGCGTCGGGAGCGACCACCACCAGGTCCGGGAAGGCCTTGCCCTCCACCGCCTCGCACAGCACCGGGAGCGCGTAGAGGTCGTCCACCGGGACCCGGAAGAAGCCCTGGACCTGCGGGGCGTGGAGGTCCATGGTGACGATCCGGTCCACCCCGGCCGCCTGGATGGCGTCGGCGCACACCCGGGCGCGGATCGAGACCCGGGGTTCGTCCTTCTTGTCGCCCTTGGCATATGAGAAGTATGGGACGATCGCGGTCACCGACGCGGCGCTGGCCCGCTTCAGCGCGTCGATCCAGAACAGCAGCTCCATGAACTGGTCGTTGGCGGGGAACACGGTCCCCTGGACCAGGTAGACGTGGCGGCCGCGCACGTTCTCGAGCACCCGCACGAACACGTTGCCTTCGGAGAAGCGCAGCACCTCGCTGCGTCCCAGCGGGAGCTTCAGGTACTCGGCGATTTCCGCGCCCAGCGCCCGGCTGGCCGAGCCCGCGAAGATGAGTGGTTGGTCGTCGTCACGTTGCAGCCCTGCGCTCGCGTTCATGTTCATAACGTGCCTCGGTGTGTCGTTGGCGTGTGTGCCCGCCGCTGATGCTTCCACGACCGGGGGCGCCCTGCTACCCGCTCATGAGCCTGTACATTGGGCTGGTATGCGCAGAACCACCGATTTTGGTCTCGCGGGCCCTGCGGATGTTGCGCCTGTGCCTGCTTCCGAGGACTCATACGGGACCGTGGCGCGGCGCGGCACGGTGGCGCTGCTGACCCAGCGCAACTTCGGCGTGTACGCGGCCGGGTCGCTGCTGTCCAACGTCGGCAACTTCTGCCAGGCGATCGCGCTGTCGCTGCTGGTCTTCCGCCTCACCCGCTCGACCCTGATGGTGGGCATGGTCAACTTCGCCCAGTATGCCGGGGTGCTGCTGCTCGCACCGCTCGCCGGCGTCGCCGCGGACCGCTACGAGCGGCGGCGGCTGCTGATCGTCAGCCAGGTCGCCTCGGTGGTGGTCTCGGGAGTGCTGGCGGTGCTCGCGGCCGCCGGGCACGCCAGCGTCGCCCCGGTGATGGTCCTGGCGTCGCTGCTTGGCGTCGCCACCGCCTTCTGCTTCCCGGCGCAGAAGGCGCTGGTCCCGGCGCTGGTCGAGCCGGAAGACCTGCACCGGGCGATCGGCCTGGACTCGATGGCCATGAACCTGTCCAAGGCACTCGGCCCCGCGCTCGGAGCACTGCTGGTCCTGCGGCTCGGTTTCGCCTGGGCGTTCGCCGCCAACTCCGCCTCCTTCCTGGCGCTGATCGCCGCCATGCTGCTGATCCGGCCCCGCGCCCAGGTGCGCGGCGAGGCGGGCGGGCAGGAGCAGGATCGCCCCCGCCGCAGCCGGAGCCGCCGCGGTCGTGGCCGTGGGGGAGTGCGCGGCGCGCTCGGGGTGCTGCGCGGCCAGCCCCAGCTGGTGCTGCTGCTGGCGGTGGTGACCGCGCTGGCGATCGCCGCCGACCCGCCCCAGACGCTCGGGCCAGGTTTCGCGGTGCACCGCTACGGCCGCAGCGACACCGTCGCCGGGCTGCTGTTCGGCACCTTCGGCATCGGCGCGGTGCTCGGCGCGTTCACCATCGCCCGGCCAGCCGTCCGGCCCTACCGGCAGATGGCGCTGCTGCTGGTCGGCATGGCCGTGGGCAACGCCGCCTTCGCGCTTTCTGGCGCCCACACCATGTGGCTGGGCATCGGAGGGCTGGCCGTCGCCGGCGGCACCTATCTCGCCGCCCAGACCCAGGCCACCACCCTGATCCACGAGTCGCTCGACGACGCCCGCCGGGGTCGCGTCATGGCGCTGTGGACGGTCGCCTTCGTCGGCACCCGCCCACTCGCCGCCCTCGCCGACGGCGCCCTCGCCACCGCCGCCGGCCTGCGCGCCGCCGCCCTGCTGATCAGCCTGCCGCTGCTGCTGGTCGCCCTGCTGGTGCCGGTGTCGAGGCGGCGCCACGGCGACGCGCAAGGTTGACCGTCCGCCCTCCAAGCCTCCAGGGCCGCCGGTCCAGGCTGTTCCAGACACGATGCCCGGCCGTGCTTCGGTCGTTACCGGGTTGGCGGATGCTGCTCCATAGACCGGTAGGTTCGAGTCGCGAAGTTGCGAGGCTGCTCGAAGAGGTGATCGCCATGTCCACACTGCTGATCGCGCTCAGCATGGCCGCCCTGGGCGTCGCCGTCCTCGCGCTTGCCCGCGTGACCCGCAGCCCCTGACGCGCCCCTGACGCCCCGCGGCTGCGGCGGGACGGGAAGACATAATGGTCGGATGTCATCCGTTGCCGAGGCGTTCGCTCCGGACGCGCTCTCGCTGGTCGATCACCACTGCCACGGGATCGTCCTGGAGGAACTGGATCGCCCGGCGTTCGAGCGGCTGATCACCGAGGGCGACCCGCCGCTGGGGACCACTCACGGTTCGTTCGACAGCCCGCTCGGCCTCGCGATCCGGCGCTGGTGCGCTCCCGTCCTCGGCCTGGAGCCCCATGCGGTGGCCGAGCGGTACCTGGAGCGGCGCGCGGAGCTGGGGCCCCGCAAGGCGAGCCGGCTGCTGCTGCGCGCCAGCCAGAGCGGCACGCTGCTGCTCGATACCGGGCTGCGGGCCAGCGAGGTGCTCGACCCGGCCGCCATGGCCGAGCTGGCCGGCACCGCCACCCGCGAGATCGTGCGCCTGGAGGCGGTCGCCGAAGCTGTCGCCGCCGAGCAGCCGACCGCGGCCGAGTTCCCCGGCCGCTATGCCGAACGCCTGCGCCAGGCCGCTCAGGACCGCGACGCCGCCGGCCTGAAGAGCATCGTCGCCTACCGCCTCGGCTTCGACTTCGACCCGGAGCCGCCCGCCCATGCCGAGGTGGTCGCTGCCGCCGGCCGCTGGCTGCGCCAGCCGCGAGCCCTCGGGGAGCTGCGCGGGGCGGGAACGGCCTTCCGACTCACTGACCCGGTGCTCCTGCGCCACGGCATCTGGGCGGGCGCGGAGCTGGCCCGCGAGCGGGGCTTCCCGCTGCAGTTCCACGCCGGCTTCGGTGACCCAGACCTGGACCTCCGCCGCGCCGACCCGCTGCACCTGACCGCGCTGATCCGCCAGTTCCGCGCCATCGGCGTCAACCTGGTGCTGCTGCACTGCTACCCGTTCCACCGCCACGCCGGCTATCTCGCCGCCGTCTACCGCAACGTCTCGTTCGACGTCGGCCTGGCACTCAACTACAGCGGCGCCCGCGCCGCTGCCGTCCTGGCTGAGTCGCTGGAGCTGGCGCCCTTCAGCAAACAGCTCTACAGCTCCGACGCGTTCGGCTTGGCCGAGCTGTACTACCTGGGCGCGACCCTGTTCCGCCGCGCCCTCCACCAGGTTCTCGACGGCTGGGTCGCCAGCGGCGACTGCACCGCCCCCGACGCCGCCGCCATCGCCCAGCGGATCGCCGCCGGCAACGCCACCCGCCTGTACCGCCTCGAAGGCTAGCGGGCCAGTGCTTGCACCACTCGGGGCCGGGAGCGTGCTACGCTCTGCGGCGCAGGAGACGCAACGTTTGGCTTCAGATCGCAGTCGAGCTGTCCCTTGCCGCTGGTACCGATGGGTGCTGGTGTGTAGCTATACCTCCGGAGAGACGGAGGGAGGGACAAAACACTTATGGCTGTTGGAACCGTCAAGTGGTTCAATGCTGATAAGGGCTATGGCTTTATTAGCCCGGAGTCGGGCGAAGACGTCTTCGTTCATTTCAGCGCGATCCAGAGCAGCGGCTACCGCTCGTTGAACGAGGGGCAGGCTGTCGAGTTCGACATCACCCAGGGCCCGAAAGGCGCCCAGGCCGCCAACGTGCGGCCGCTCGAGGGTTGATGACGAGCAGCTGGTCGTCGTAAGAACCCGCCAGACCCCATCCGTCCATCCGGATGGGGTCTGTGCTTTTCCTGGCCCTGACGGTCCGTCAGCCGCCGGCGGCTCCTAGCGGAGCTTGAAGCGCTGGATCTTGCCGGTGGCGGTCTTGGGCAGCTCGTCGGCGAAGAAGACCTGGCGGGGCCGTTTGAAGGCGGCGAGGCGTTCGCGGCAGAAGGCGATCAGCTCGCCCGCGTCCACGGTATGGCCGGGGAGGGGGACCACGAAGGCCACGGGCTCCTCGATGCCGTCGGGGGTATGGCGGGCGACCACGGCGGCCTCCAGCACGGCGGGGTGCTGAATCAGGGTGGCCTCGACCTCGGCGGGGGAGACCCAGATGCCGCCGGCTTTGATCATGTCGTCGGAGCGGCCCTGGTAGGTGAACACGCCGTCCTCGTCGCAGGAGTAGACGTCGCCGGTGCGCAGCCACTCGCCCTGGAAGGTGCGGCGGGTCACCTCGGTGCGGCACCAGTATCCGGTCGCCACCGAATCGCCCGCGACCAGCAGGTGCCCGGTCCCGCCACCGGGCGGCACCGCTGCGTCCGCGTCGTCGACCAGCCGCACCCGGTAGCCGGGCACGACCCGGCCGGTGGTCCCCGGGCGGATCTCGCCCGGCCAGTTGGAGAGGAAGATGTGCAGCGCCTCGGTGGTGCCCAGGCCGTCGAGCACGTCCAGGCCGAAGCGGTCCTTCAGGCGGGTGCAGAGGCCCGCCGGGAGCGGCTCACCCGCCGAGACGCCCAGCCGCACCGACGCGAAGGTGTCGCGCTGCACCGCGCCGCCGGCCTCGGCGGCAAGCAGCGCCGCGTAGAAGGTGGGCACCGCGAAGAACAGCGTCGGTCGGGTGGAGCGCACGGTCTCGGCGACGCCCTGCGGCGTGGGGCGCCCCGGGTCGAGGACGGCGCTGGCACCGGCCGAGAGCGGGAAGGTCAGGGCGTTGCCGAGCCCGTAGGCGAAGAACAGCTTGGCGACCGAGTAGCAGCGGTCCTGGTGGCTGATCTGCAGGACCTGGCGGGCATAGGTCTCGGCGGTGTAGGGCAGGTCGGCGTGGCGGTGCATGGCCGCCTTGGGCTTGCCGGTGGTGCCCGAGGTGTACAGCCAGAACGCGGGCGAGTCCGGCCAGGTCTGGTACGCCGCTGCCGCCTCCCACGAGCTCGGCGCCTCGGTCCAGTCGTCGAACCGGTGGGTGTGCACCGTCGCCGGGATCACCACCGGCGCGTCGCCGGCCAGCACCAGGTCGGCCAGCTCGGCAGCGCCCTCGGTCATCTCCGCCAGCGCCGGGCCGAGCGCGGCCGACGCGACCGCCACCCGGGCACGCGCGTCGGCGCACTGGAAGGCCAGCTCGGCGCCGGTCAGCATGGTCGACATCGGCACCGGCACCGCCCCGACCCGCAGGGCGCCGAGGAAGCTGGCGACGAACTCCACCCCGTCGAACAGCGCCAACGGCACCCGCTCCTCGGGCCGCACGCCGAGCGCCCGCAGCGCGCCCGCGACCTGCGCCACCCGCGCCGCCAGCTCGCGATAGGTGAGGGGCTCCCCGCCCCGGACCTGGAGGGCGACCCGCTCGCCGTCCCCTGCCTGCAGCCGCCGGTCCAGCAGGTACTCGCAGGCATTGAGCCGCTCCGGCAAGCCCGTTCCCGTCCTCGTCTCCGCCGCCCCCACTGGTACCGGAGGCACCCCAACCGCCGTCATCCCGCCCTCCCGAAGGTTCAGCGCCGCTGCTCGAACCGTACGTACTCGTAGTCCACCGGCTTGTCGTTGATGCCGGTCGCCGGCGGGGCGATCCAGTTAGCCATCTTCCCCGGCTCATAGACCGGCACCATCAGCGACGCCACGTACTCCTCGTCGGCGGGGGTCGGCAGCCACTGGTCCACCTGCTCCTGCCATGCCGCCCCGCCGAGCAGGCCGCCGTCCGGGGCGACGTGGGCGTCGGCGAACCTGCCGACGTGGCGGTTGAAGCCGCGGTGGGCCAGCCGCAGCTCGAACTCGATCCCCGCTCTGGCGATCAGCTTGTTCCAGGAGTTGACGCCGCGCTGGCAGTCGGCGATGTAGTCGTCGCGCAGGCACTCGTTCATGGCGTTCAGCGCCGGAGCCTGCACGGTCTCGACCCGCCCGCCCTCCAGCTGAGAAACCGGGTAGGTCGCCTCCACCAGGCGGTGGTCGTCGCTGCGCCGGGTCTCCTGGAAGCGTCCCTTGAGACCGCTGGAGAAGTAGCTCGCCGCGTTCGACGACAGCTCCCCGCCGAACAGGTCCAGCGAAACGCTGTAGTGGAGGTTGAGGTACTTCTGCAGCAGCGGCAGGTCGATCCCGCCGACGCGGCGCACCGCCTCGGGGTCCTCGGCGCGGTGCTGGCGCATCAGCTGGCAGGTGCGCTGGATCACCCGCGCGATCCCCGTGGTGCCGATGAACATGTGGTGCGCCTCTTCGCGCAGCATGAACTGGACCGTGCGCGACAGCGGGTCGAAGGCGCTCTCGGCCAGGGAGGCGAGCTGGAACTTGCCGTCCCGGTCGGTGAAGAAGGTGAACATGAAGAACGACAGCCAGTCCGGCGTGGGCG
>WNGD01001167.1_pt1 | contig 28800 bp, 35 predicted proteins | sample 5400671 | NCBI WGS metagenome assembly WNGD01 (sample SAMN13153369, study PRJNA577476) | soil metagenome | isolation source: 40 cm soil or saprolite under grassland replicate 2 | place: USA:California | collected 2016-06-15
CAGGTGTTCCACTGGCTCGAGCGGGCCTACGAGGACCGGCGCGGCTGGCTGACCTATCTCAGGGTAGACCCGATCTTCGACCCCGTGAAGGACGACCCGCGGTTCGCGGAGTTCCTGAGGAGAATGAACCTGTGATGGACTTCTCACTCGACGCGGCAGTTGAAGTCCTGACCCGCACCCCTGGTTCGCTCCGGACCCTGCTGCGCGGGCTCCCCTCCCCGTGGACGGACGGCAACGAAGGCCCCGACACGTGGAGTCCTCAGGAGATCGTGGGCCACCTGATTCACGGCGAAGAAACCGACTGGATCCCGCGGGCCAAGATCATCCTTACGAAAGGGGAATCGCAGGCGTTCGAGCCGTTCGACCGATTCGCCCAGGCCCGGCGATTCGCGGGCTGGTCTCTGGAGCGACTGCTGGATCGATTTGGTGAGTTGCGTGCAGACGGTGTCGCGACGTTGCGGGGCTGGCGGCTGACACCGGAGCAGCTCGCGCTGCGGGGCCGGCATCCCGAGCTGGGTCAGGTGACGCTCTCCCAGCTGCTCGCATCGTGGGTCGTTCACGACCTGGGTCACATCGCCCAGATCTCGCGCGTGATGGCGAAGCAATACACGGCGGCCGTGGGACCCTGGAAGGCCTATCTGCCGGTACTCACGCGCTAGGCGGTTGACACGGTAGTCCCGCGGTGCGACCCTACCCCCGAGCGTCGAGCCCTTCATGCGCCCTGCCAGCCGCACCGTCATCCAAACCGTCCCGGTCCCGATCGAGCGGGTGTTCGCCCTGCTCACCGACCCGAATCGGATGGCGGAGTGGCTCCCCGGATGCGGCGGGACCCAGAGCGACAAGCCGCTCCGCAAGGGCGTGCGCTTCAAGGTGCGGTTCGGCCAGCGCATGACCGAATTCGAGGTCGTGGACTTCGCCCCGCCGACGACGTTCGGCTGGGTGGAGCGGGGTGGACGCAACGGCTGGAAGACCTTCTTCCGGCTCGATCCGTCGGCCCAGTCGACCGCGGTGACGGTGCGTGACGTGTGGGCCCCGCGGACACTCATCGCCTGGGTGCGCGGCCGGCTCTTCGAGAAGCGCCGGGTGAACACACAGCTCGACGCGATCCTCGCGAACGTTCGAAAGATCCTCGCGACTTGAAGCGCCGAAGCGTCCCGCGCCGGCTGGCCGCCGTCGTCATCGGCTGCCTCCTGGTTGCCGGTCCGGTCCACGCGCAGACGCTCGAGCTGCGCTTCTTCGATGTCGGCCAGGGTGATGCGGCGCTCATCGTCACGCCTGAGGGAAAGAGAGTCCTGGTCGACGCGGGTCCTGACGCGTCGCGCGTCGTGCCCTACCTGCAGTCACATCACTACGACACGCTCGATTTGATCGTTGCCTCGCACAATCACACGGATCATATCGGCGGAATGGCGGCCGTGATCGCGTCGACGGTGGTGCGCGCCTACCTGGACAATGGCATCCCCCACACGACCGCCACGTACCAGGGCACGCTGCGCGCGGTGGCAGGGAGTGGGGCGCAGTACCTCCAGGCGACCGCGCGGAGTATTACCGTGGGCTCCGCGCGGCTGCGGGTTCTGCCGCCACCTTCTCGACAAGTCGATCAAAACAACGGGTCCGTGGGGGTCTTGCTCGAGTACGGGGAGTTCCGGGCGCTCCTCACCGGGGATTCGGAGCAGGACGAGCTCGGCTCCTGGCTCCAGCACGAGTCCGTTCCACGAGTGACGGTCGTGAAGGTCGCCCACCACGGCAGTCGGAACGGCACCACGGCTGCGTGGGTGCAGGCGACGCGCCCACAAGTTGCCGTGATCTCGGTGGGGGCAGGGAACTCGTACGGACACCCCGCGCCGCAGGTCATCGAGCTGTGGCAGAGCGCAGGGGCGCGGGTGTACCGCACCGACCGGGACGGCGCGGTGATCATTGAAGCCCAGCGCAACGGCAGCTATATCGTTCTCAACGAGTATTCCGGCCCCAGGAGAGGCGGGCCGATGCCCGCGCCTGGCGCACAGGAGGGCGACTCGAGCGGCCAGGCGCCTCGCGCCTGCTGCCGCGTCTGCACGCGGGGAAAGGCTTGCGGCAGCTCGTGCATCAATCGCGGATACCAATGCCGGCAACCGCCGGGCTGCGCCTGCGACGCGAGGCCATGAGCGAATGAGCGATCGGGACGTGTTCTATTCGGTCGACCGGCTGGAGCGGGCGGTCGCCGTGCTGGTCGGGGACGACGGCGTGGCCCTGGATGTGCTCAAGAAGACACTGCCGGTCGAAGTGCGCGAGGGCGTCGTGCTGCGCGTGCGGCTCGAGGCCGACGGCAAGCCCGACTGGTCGAGCGCCACCGTCGACGACGTCGAGCGCGAGCGGCGGTTGCAAGAGGCCCGCGAGCGCGTCGAGCGACTGCGCGGCACCGACCCCGGCGGCGACGTCGTGCTCTAGCGCGTCGCGTTGAAGACCAGGTGCTGTTTCATGAGCTCGTCCAGACCTCGCGCCGCGTCGCGGAAACGAGCGGCCGGCTCGCGAAGGTCGACGTCCTCGCCGCCCTCCTGAAGCGCGCCGCCCCGGAAGAGATCGAGACCGCGATCGCCTTCCTGTCAGGTTCACCGCGTCAGGGGCGGATCGGGATCGGCTACGCCACGCTGCAGGCCGCAAAACCCGCGCACTCGGCCGAGGCTCCGACGCTCGAGCTCGCCCGAGTCGACGCGACGCTCGAGCGCCTCGCGACTACCACCGGTAAGGGCTCGGCCCAGACCAAGGAACGGCTCCTGGGCGAGCTGCTCACGCGTGGGACGGTCGAGGAGCAGGAATTCCTGCTCCACCTGGTCATGGGCGAGCTGCGGCAGGGGGCGCTCGAAGGGCTCGTGACGGAGGCGGTCGCACGGGCGGCGGGGCTCGAGCCCGGGACCGTCCGCCGGGCGACGATGCTCGCGGCCGATCTGGGTCGGGTGGCGCACGCTGCCCTCACCCGGGGAGCGGCGGGCCTCAGCGGCTTTCGTGTCGAGCTGTTCCGCCCGCTCGAGCCGATGCTCGCGCAGGCCGCCGACGATGTGAGGCAGGCGCTGGCGCACCTGGGCGGGGAGAAAGGCGAGGCTGCGTTCGAGTACAAGCTCGACGGCGCGCGCATCCAGGTTCACAAGGCGGGCGACGAGGTGCGGGTGTTCTCCCGCCAGCTGAACGACGTCACTCAGGCGGTACCCGAGGTGGTGGAAGCGGTCCGTCGGCTGCCGCTGCATGAGGCCATCCTCGACGGCGAAGCGATCACCCTGCGCCCGGATGGAACGCCGCTGCCGTTTCAGGTGACGATGCGCCGCTTCGGACGAAAGCTCGATGTCGAGCGGCTGCGCGCCGAGCTGCCGCTCGCCTTCTTCTTCTTCGACCTCCTCTACGCCGACGGCGCACCCCTGGTGGATGAGCCCTACGCCCGGCGCTTCGCCGCCCTCGCCGCGGCGGTGCCGGCCGAGCAGCGTGTGCCCCGGATCGTGACGTCGGAGGCGGGTGAGGCGGGGGCGTTCTTCGAGCGGGCGATCGCGGCCGGACAGGAAGGGCTGATGGCCAAGGCACTGGAGGCGCGCTACGACGCCGGCGCGCGCGGCGCCGCCTGGCTCAAGCTGAAGCCCGCCCACACACTCGACCTCGTGGTGCTCGCCGCCGAATGGGGCCACGGCCGTCGCCGCGGGCGGCTCTCGAACCTCCACCTCGGCGCCCGGGACGCGGACGCCGGAGGCTTCGTGATGCTGGGGAAGACCTTCAAGGGGATGACGGACGAGATGCTCGACTGGCAGACGGCGAAGCTGCTCGAGCTCGAGACCCGGCGCGAGCTCCACGTGGTGTACGTTCGACCCGAGCTCGTGGTGGAAGTCGCGTTCAACGGCATCCAGGCGAGCCCCACGTATGCGGGCGGGCTGGCCCTGCGGTTCGCTCGCGTCGTGCGCTACCGGCCGGACAAGGCCGCGGACCAGTCGGACACCATCGAGGCCGTGCGGCAACTGCACCGACGCGAGCTGGGCGAGCTCTAGGGCAGCAGCGAGATGCAGAGTGCGCACCGACGATTCGTCGGTGTCAGGATGTGGTCAGTATCTCGATTGCGACACCGCCAGCGGGAACAATACGGCGTCCGAACGAGTCTTTGGCATGCACGACGGCATGACTCGAGCTCGGGAGATATCGCATGCGCGCATACGCGCTGGCGCTGGGACTACTGATGACAGTGGGATACGGCTGCGTCGCCAAGATAGCGGTCGCCGGGGTACGCAGGCCGTACGAGGTTCAACGTGCGGCGTCCCCCGACACGGTGTGGTGGGGTGGGAGGCTCGCCCCTGTCACCGTCGAGGCGGAGCGCCCGGCGCGGCCTCGTGCTCACGCCACCTGGACCTGAGGACGCGGCCGGTGGATCTCCCGCTGTTCGAGACTAACAGAAGGAGCCGCCCGAAGGCCGTGTTCGGCGTCGGCTTTGCGTCGCTGACGCTGCACAGCGCGCTGATCGTGGGCGCTGTGTACGGCACGCTTCACAGCAAGTCGGGCGACACGACCGTGAAGCTCGACACGACCGTCGTGCTCCTCACGCCGGAGCCGAAGGCGCCCGACCAACAGCCGGTGCCGCTCGCCGAACCGCTGCGGGGCTTCCAGACCGTCGTCGTACCGACGCTGATTGCCACCAACGTTCCGCCGCTCGATCTGGAGGAGCACTTCGATCCTAAGGACTACTCCGGTATTGGGGTCGAGGGAGGCCGTGCGGACGGCGTCGTGCCTCGAGAGGATGTCGTGTACTCGGAAGCGGTGGTGCAGGAGCGGCCCGCCTTACTATCGGCCCCACCCCCGCCGTACCCGCCTCTCCTCAAGCGGGCTGGTATCCAGGGTCGCGTGGTGCTCGCCGCCATCGTCGACACCTTGGGGCGCGCTGAACCCGGCTCGATCGAGATCGTCGCGAGCCCCAATCCCGCCTTTAATACGCCAGCGCGCGCGTGGATCCTCAACGTACTGTTCCGCCCCGCTCGGATACACGGGCAGGCGGTGCGTGTGCACGTGACCTTGCCGGTGGAATACTCGATTCGCCCCAGTTGAACTGTCAGCGCGAGGGCGACCGACCTTCTGGGTCGCCCCCGCACTCGAGCGGCACATAGAGCAGCGCCAGGTGCGTCCGGACTCCCCGTGCTAGCGTCATATAGTCGAGCCCCGACAGACACTCATTTATCGACACCGACCCCACATGCCACCTACCGACCTGACGGCCGAACTCGAGCAGCTGCACATCACGGCGTTCGGCTGGGCGTTGAGCTGCTGTGGCTGGGATCGAAGCGCAGCCGAGGACGTGCTCCAGGCGAGCTACCTGAAGCTCCTCGACGGCCGTGCGCGTTTCCACGGGCGTTCGACCTTCCGCACGTTCGTGTTCGGCGTGATCGCGCGGACGGCCCGCGAAGTACGGCGCCGGGCCGCGCTACGACGCTGGGTGCCGCTCGCGTCCTTGGTGCTCGGCCCGGGGGCGGTGGACGGCAGGCCCGATCCCGCGACGGCGCTCGTCTGGGCCGACGAAACGACGCGGCTGGTGCGCGCACTCGGGCGACTGTCGGCGCGCCAGCGCCAGGTGCTGCATCTCGTGTTTTATGAGGACCTGACGATCGCCGAAGCCGCCGCCGTCGCGGGCGTCTCGTTGGGCACCGCCCGCACTCACTACGAGCGCGGCAAGGCCGCGCTCAAGAAGCTGCTGGAGGAAAAAGCACAATGATGGAGCGCGACGATCGCCACCTGCAGCAAGCCTTCGGGGCGCTGCGACGGGAAACCGCGGCCGGGACACCGGCGTTCGGGGCGACGGTCGCCGCCGCACGCGCGCGCCAAACCGCGGCACCGCGACGCCGCGCCCTGGGGCTCGCGGCCGTTGTGGTCGTCGCGGTAGCGGCCGTCGTGGTTGTCTCGACCGGGCGGAGCCGGACGGGCGGCCCTCTAGGGATCGATCTCGCGACCGTGCGGTGGCAAGCGCCCACCGATTTCCTGCTCAAGCTCCCCGGAGACGAGCTGCTGCGCAGTGTCCCGCAGCTCGGCCGCCGGGGCGTCGACCGGAGGACTCTGTGAAAGCACTCCATATCTCCCTGGTTTCGGCCTTCGTCCTTTTTGCCGTCGCGACGGCGCAGGGGGGGGCGCAGCAACCGCCGCAAGCTCCTGAGGATCCGCTGGCGCGCGTGCTGTTTCCTCCGGAGCTGGTGATGCAGCACCAACAGGACATCGGGCTCCGCGCCGAGCAGCGCGCGGCGATCACCAAGGCGATCCAGGATTTCCAGAGCAAGGTGGTGGACCTGCAGTGGCGCATGCAGGAGCAGTCACAGCGACTCGCCTCACTGCTCGACAAGCCGGCCGTGGATCAGACGGCGGCGCTGGCGCAGGTGGACGAGGTGTTGGGCGTGGAGCGTGAGGTGAAGCGCGCTCACATCACGCTACTGATCAACATCAAGAACACGCTCTCGGCGGAGCAGCAGGCCAGGCTTGCGGCCGCGCGGGGGGCGGCGATGCGTTGAATCCGGAGTCGTTCAGGGGGTGACCGTCGTGCCGCCAGTCTTCTCGCAGGCGGGCGTTCCTTCCTTGGTCCCGGGCTTGGCGGGTGTCGAGCCCATAAATATCGCGCAGACCTGCCCCGTGCTCGCGCTCGACATCGTGGCGGTCCAGCCGTCGCCGGTCACCGTGAGCACCGGCATGGGGTTTCCGGCTGACACCGTGTAGGCGGCTCCAAGGTCGGTGGTGTACTTCAAGTTCTGAGCGAAGTAGGTCTCTTCGAGGGTCACGAGGTTCCGCAAATCGGACTTCATGGCGGCGACCTGCGCCCGCTCCTTCACGCTCGTCAACTTCGGAAGCGCGATGATGGCCAGAAGACCGATGATCGCTACCACTGTCACCAGCTCGATGAGTGTGAACCCGGCGCGCTTCATTGGGGCCGAAAGCCGCAAGCGGCGCGCCGCCGAGGTCCCGAGAGCGGCGTGCCCGGATGTGTGGCGCCGGCGCGGCAGCTCGAAGCTCTCCTCGCGCGGAACCAGCGACGTTTCGCGGGTGTTAGGCGAGGATGACGCCTTCCATTGCTACGCAACGGGCCGGCGACGCCGGCGTCGATACGCGTCCCGCCACCAGGAGCGGCACCTTCCTCCTGGCCGGCGAGTTGCCCGTCCACCGCCTCGGTTTCGGCGCGATGCGGCTCACCGGCAAGGGCATTTGGGGGGAGCCGCGCGACGCCCGCGAAGCCATCGCCGTGCTGCGCCGCGCCGCCGAGCTCGGAGTCAATCTGATCGATACCGCCGACTCCTACGGTCCCGAGGTGAGCGAGCGGCTCATTGCCGAGGCGCTCTACCCCTACCCGCAGGGGCTCGTGATCGCTACCAAGGCGGGCCTCGAGCGGCCTGGGCCCGACCAGTGGAAGCCGAACGGACGACCGGAGCACCTCCGCGCGTCGTGCGAAGGCAGCCTGCGCCGGCTCAAGCTTGACCGCATCGATCTCTACCAGCTGCATCGCATCGACCCCGACGTGCCGTTCGCGGACCAACTTGGCACGTTGAAGCGACTGCAGGAAGAGGGGAAAATCCGGTACGCGGGCCTGTCGGAGGTTTCGGTCGCCGAGATCGAGCGGGCCCGGAGAATCGTGCCGATCGTCTCGGTGCAGAACCGCTATAGCCCCACCGACCGCCAGCACGAGAGCGTGCTGGACCACTGCGAGCGCGAGAAATTGGCGTTCGTGCCGTGGTACCCGCTCGGCGCCGGGGCGGCGCTGCGCTCGGGGAGCCCGCTCGCGAAGGTGGCGGCCCGGCTGCACGCCACGCCAGCGCAGGTGGCGCTCGCGTGGCTGCTACGGCGCTCGCCCGTGATGCTCCCCATTCCGGGGACCTCGAGCGTGAAGCACCTGGAAGAGAACGTGGCCGCGGCGCTGCTCGAGCTGTCGACGCGCGACTTCGAAGCGATCGCGCGCGCGTCCTGACCGGATCTATTCGTTCACTGCTGTTGCCACGTCGACCGCATGTCCTGAGTCACGAGGCGGATGAGGGTGTTCACCAGCGGCCCGTACGCCTCCTTCGGATCCTTGGCCGAGAAGTCGAGCTGCCCGCCGATCAGCGCGACATGACCGACTCGTTCGGTCGCCCAGGCGCTGGAGCGCCACAGGGTGGCTCCCGAACGAGTCGAGAGCAGCCGCACGGTCAGGTCCACCCGGACGGTGGCCTCGAGATGCGGGGTCACGAGCCCGGCGAGCCCGCCGGTCCCCTTGGGATTCGTGACCTTGAGATGGCCCGCGAACACCGCGCCGACCTCGCGTTGCTTGCCCAGCTCCTGGGCCGCGGCGATACCCAGCTCCTTCTCACCCACGCGCTGCAGTAAGGAGTCCTGCTTGCCGAGCTCGAGCACCTCGATACCGGGCTGCGCCGCCAGCATGTCCTCGGAGAACCGCTCGGTCGCGAACTCGTGGAGCGAGCCCTTGGCGTTTTCCACCGTGAAGGTGACGAGACCGAGCCGTCCGTAGGGCTGCAGGTCGAGCCGTGGCGGCACGAGGACGCTGCGCCTGCCGCCACCGCAGCCTGACGCCACTAGCAAGAACAGCAAGGCGGATAGCCCGCCCGAGCGCATGCCCATCATCGCCTCAGGGGTTGGGGACGGTCCACGGTAGGGGAGGAGCCTCAGCCGGTCAAGACGTAGATTGAATTCCATATGGAGATCGGCACCACTCTGTACGTCAAAGACCGCCGACAATGGCGCTCCTGGCTCGCCAGGCATCACAGGACGGCGCCGGAGATCTGGCTGATCTATTACAAGAAGCACAGTGGCAAGCCGCGTATCCCGTACGGCGACGCGGTGGAAGAGGCGCTGTGCTACGGTTGGATCGACAGCATCACCAAGCCCGTGGACGAGGATCGTTGGGCGCAGCGGTTCTCGCCCCGCCGGCCCTCGAGCCGGCTCTCAGAAATGAACCGCGAGCGGGTGCGCCGGTTGATCGCCGCCCGCCGCATGACCAAAGCCGGCCTGGAGCGGATCGCGCACGTCTTCGATCACACGAGGGACACGAAGCGGAACCTGAAGTGGCGGATTCCCCCGGACATCCTGACGGCCATCAAGCGGGATCGGACGGCCTGGAAGCACTTTGAGACGTTCCCTGAGTCCTACAAACGGATCCGGATCGGGTGGATCGACGCGGCCAGGCGCCGGCCGGAGATCCTGCGGCAACGGCTGCGGCACTTCCTCAAGATGACCGCTCAGAACAAGCGGTTCGGGATGGTGCAGTGACTCAGTTGACCTTGAGCACCGCCTCGATGAAGCTCAGCGTCTTGGTCTCGACCCACTCCACCGACACGGCCTCCACCTTCATCGTCCCGATGCGGTCGGTGCTGCTCGTAACCATTCGGCCCTTGTTGGGGGACGGCTTGATGTCCCGTGCCACCGCGATGCCCCGCCGGGGATCGTAGCGGAACGCCAGCACCGAGCGGAGCGCGGTCCCTCCGGGGGAGCGGGGCGTGAAGGCGAGGGCCACGCTGGGATAGGCATCGGCGCTGTCCGTCCGGTCTTCGATCGATGCCTCGTGCCCCGCGTTTTTGAGCGCGTCCATGAACCGATCCAGCACCGAGCGCACGACCGTCCGGAGACGATCACCACACGCGCGGCGGCGTCGCTCCCCCTCGTCCTGCGCCGGCTTCACGTCGACCGGCAACTTCGCGGTGCGCTCCTCGTAGCTCTTCAGGAGCGAGCGCAGCTGTTCCATCCTCTTGTCGCCCATGATTATTGATGATACAGGAGCCAGCAGAACGCCGCGAGCCCGACCGCGACGATGGCGTCCCGCACCCGCTCCTGGCCGACGCGCTGAGCGAGGCGCGCGCCGGCGTATCCGCCGAGCACCCCGCCGGCCGCCATCGTGAGCGCGATCGGCCAGTCGACGATCCCTCCGAACGCGAACATGACGACGGCCACGCCGTTGATGCACGTCCCGCCCCAGTTCTTGAGCCCGTTCATACGATGGATGTTGGTGAGTCCCATGAACCCCAGCGCAGCGAGCATGAGGATGCCGATGCCGGCGCCGAAGTAGCCGCCGTACACAGCGACGAGGAACTGCGCCACGAGGAAGCCCGCGCTCGGTCCTTCTGGCTCCGCGCGCGATACGTGCAGCCGCCGCAGGAGGGGTCGCTGGACGAGAAACAGCACCGTCGCGCCCAGCACGAGGAACGGTACGATCCGGGCAAACGCGGCCGGGGCGGTATGGAGCAGCAGCCACGCACCCAGGGCGCCGCCGCTCACACTCGGCACCGCGAAGTCGATCACCCAGCGACGCGCGCCGACGAGCTCGCCCCGGTAACCCCACATGCTTCCGAGCGAGCCCGGCCAGAGCGCCACGGTGCTCGTGGCATTGGCCACGAGCGGCGTTACCCCGAGCGCGACGATCGCGGGAAACGTGAGCAGCGTGCCGCCTCCCGCGATGGCGTTCACCGCCCCGGCCCCGAAGGCCGCCACCAGCGCGAGCGCCCAGCGGAAGATCGTCACGCCGATAGTGTACGTTTCCGGCACCTATGAGTCACGCCCTCCCCGCCCTGCTGCTCGGCGTCTGCATCATCCTCGGGCTGCTGCTCGTCCCCCTGGGCCTCCCCGGGCTATGGGTCATGGTGGCCGGCATCGTCGGCTACGGCTGGCTCACGGACTTCCGCTCGATCGGTGTCGCCACTATCGCCGTCGTGTTGGGCATCGCATTCCTGGGTGAAATCATCGAGGCATGGCTGGGATTTCGCTTCGCGAGGACGTTCGGCGGCTCGCGCCGGTCGGCGTGGGGCGCGCTCGTCGGCGGGATCGTCGGTGCCGCGATGGGCGTGCCCGTGCCCGTCCTTGGCAGCGTGCTCGGCGCGTTTCTCGGATCATTTGTCGGCGCGGGGCTGTTTGAGTACTCGCTGTCCCGGGCGCCCCAAACCGCGGTCCGGGCAGGGTGGGGCGCCGTGGTCGGTCGCGCGACCGCCGCCGCCGCGAAGGTCGCGCTGGGCGTCGTGATCGCCGTCCTCGGCGCGATCGCCGCACTGCGCGGCTGACCGCCTGATTCGGGAATGTGAAACGCGGCGGGCACACTCGAGACCGAGCGTGCCCGCCGTACTATTACTGGCCGCCGGCTACTGGCCGCCGGCCTTCTCAGCCTTGTCCGCGTCGTGCTCGGCCTGCTTCGCCTCGCGCTTGGCGGTCGCCTCCGCTTCTTTGGCTTCCTTCCCGCTGAGCCCCAGGCTCTGAAGCGTCTGGCCGACGCTCTTGCCACTCTTGAGCCCATCCAGGATCGCCTGCGTGGTGATGTTCGGGTTCTTGGCGCTCAAATTGTGCGCTACCATGTTGGCGGCAACGAACTGGCCGTGCGTGAGCTTCGGGTTCGCCTGCCGCGCCGCCAGGTACTCAGTCTCGAGTGCGTCCGGGGTCGTGCCGAGCTTCTGCGCGACGCCGCGGAACCTGTCAACGTCCTTGGCCCGATTCTGATTCGACGCCCCGTTCGCGTTGGGCGCATGCGTTGGTGCGCGTGCATGCACCGGCTTCTGGGCAGCGACGGGGGTGGCGGCCGCTAGCGCAAACCCCAACGCCAGCGTCACGCTCGTGGTCAGGATTGCTGCTATTCGCTTCATTTGTTCCTCCAAGTTGAACCAGGGCGGGAGCCTGTGAGCCATTCCCCACGGCACCTCTCCCACAGTGAGACCGGGCGAGTGCGGGAGACGTAACCGTTCCATGTTGCGCCGACGGATCCTCGTCCCATGTCCCGTGACGGGCGTCACCGGGCCGGGGTGTTACCGTGTAGCAACTCGCCTCATCACCCTGATCCGGACTTTGTCCCGTGCGTTCGTTCCTCAGCTGTCTCGGGATTTGCGCCGCGCTCGGCGCCGCGTCTCTCGCGGGGCAGGCGCCCGTCACCGCCGGCGCCACGGTTGGCAGCGTGAAGCTCAGCGACTCGCGCTCCGAGCAGACGGTCACCGGCGTGGTGCGATATCAGGCGACTCCGTGGCTCGGCCTTTCTGCTATGCCGTCCGCGGTGCACGTCTCCGACGTGATCAGTGGTCGCTCGGTGTCGAGCAGCGGACTCGGCGACGTGCCGCTCACGGCCGATGCCTTCCATGCGTTTGCCACGCCCGGTTCCCCGGTTGTGGCGGCTGCCCTGACGGTCGTGCTGCCGGCGGGGAACGCGGCGTGCGGGCTCGGCAGCGGCGAAACGTCCGTCGGACTCGATGTGGGCGCCGGAGTGTCCCCGAGCCGGCGGCTCCGGGTCTCGGCCGACGCGAGCCGCAGCGTCAGCGGCCTCTCGGCGCAATCCGCGCTCGCCGCGCCCCACGCGACGTCGCTGCGCGCCGAGGCCGGCTACGACATCTCGCCTCGCTGGACGGCGGACCTCTCGCTCGGTACCGATGTCGGATCGTCGGATTCGACGCAGGCCCTGAGCCGCGTGCTGAGCGCCGGGGCGAGCCACACGCTGGTGGGCTCGCTGGCGCTCGCGCTCGACGGCAGTGTCGGTCTTTCGGCGGCGTCGCCCAAGTGGACACTCGCGCTGGGCGTTGGGACGGGGTTCACGGGGATCTCGCCGGTCAGCCCGTCGTCGTCGCTGCGGCGTCTCAAGAGCGCGTTCGGAGGGGGAGTGAGCCGCGGCAGCGGGGCAGGGAAGGTCGGCTGCCGGTGACGTGATGTCCTACGGGTCGCTAGGCCTCTGCTTTGCTCACCGCCGCGAACGGGACCAGCTTCCGCTCCCGCTCGTCCCACAGGGTGAGCCGGACGCACCGCAGGCTCTCCCACAGCGTCAACGTCGGGACCTGGCGCAGCTCGGGATGCTCGTCCAACGCCTGCTGCAGCCGGTAGTTGGGGATGCGGGGGTGTAGGTGGTGGATGTGGTGCAGCCCGATATTCCCTGTGGCCCATTGCAGCAGTCTGGGGAGACGGTAGTACGAGCTGCCCTGGAGCGCCGCGGCGTCGTACACCCAGCGCTCGTCGTGCTCCCAGTACGTCGGCTCGAACTGGTGCTGAACGTAGAACAGCCACACGCCGAGCGACGTGGATAGCAGCGTCACGGGGAGCTGCACCAGCGCGAAGTTCCGGTATCCGACGAGCGTCCCCATCAGCGCGATCAACACCGCCAGCCCCACGTCGGTCCAGAAGATACTGCGCCGCTCGCGCGTCCACTCGCGCGGCACGATGGTCGGGATGCGGTGACGTACGAAGAAGTGCAGCACCGCACCCACGCCGAACAACACCGCGGGATGGCGGTACACGCGATACTTGAACCGCGCCCAGCGCGACCGGCCGAGGTACTCGTCCACGGTCAGGGTATCGATGTCGCCGAACCCGCGATGCTCGAGGTTGCCCGACGTGGCGTGGTGGAGCGCGTGGGTCTTCTTCCAGTAGTGGTACGGCGTCAGGGTGAGCACCCCGAGGATCGAGCCGACGATGTCCGCCGCGCGCGTCGACCGGAAGAACGCGGCGTGCCCGCAGTCGTGCTGGATGATGAACAGGCGAATGAGGAAGAAGGCCGCGGGTACGGCAAGGAGCAGGGTGAGCCAGTAGCCGACGCGGAGGCTCGCGTACATGAGCGCCCACGCGCCGGCGAACAGCGCCGCGGCGGTCGCGAGCTGCCACACGCTGCGTTTGAGCTCAGGACCCTTGTAGCGCGCCAGGCGCGCCGTCCATGCCGCTTCGTTGGCCATTGCCCTACCGGATCAGGGGTGTCCCAGGGTAATGGAGCCAGGAGGGGAAGTCAAACCGCAGCCGCCGTTCGCCCACGGGTTAGATTGATCTGCCTGAGACCCCCATGGGAGGTTGTCAATGGCCCCGGTCACAATCGCGCGCTTCGTGCAGGAGCTGGAAAAGCTGAAACAGGTGTCGGACGCCGAAAAGCTCAAGCCACAGGAGTATGACAGTCGACTCGCCCGGATCATTCAAGAGCTGCGGGAGAAGGGGATCGACGCCGATCGCGCTGCCACCACTGCGGCGCTCGCGGATGCCGTCACGCGCGGGATCATCACGCCGCCGGTGCAGGCGCACTTGCAGCGCCGGCTGGGACTGACCTAGACCCCCTGGAAGTACTGCTCTTCCCAAGCGACGTCGAACACCTCGTTGCAGTGCCGGCACCGCAGCGAGGCCAAGCGTTCGGTGAGCGGCATGCGCTCCCGGCAGTTGGGGCAGACCGCGTACTCGGCCACTCCGGGAAACCGGGCGGGGTTCTTGGGACGCGGCACGACGGACCAGCGGTGCGGCGGGCTGCTGATGATGTCGAGGAGCGGCCGCGGCACGTCCACAGCCTCGCCCAGGACGTCGAGGAGGGCTTCGCGCGGGCCCAGCTTCTTCACGTGGTACCACGCGCCACGGCGCAGCGGGCGATCGATGTCCGCCCGCAGCCGCGCCCAATACCGCTTGGGTGTCACGGCCCCGCTCGCGTCATCAGGTCCACGGCAACCCTAGCGTCGCGTATGGATCACTCCGTCATCGTGCCTTGGGGTCCGGGGCGGCTCCCGGTGCGCCGATCAAACGCGCACGCGGCGGCCGGTGCCTATCACAATAATATCGCTCCAGGCGTCCGGTGTCTTGGGACTTCTGGTGTGTCACCCAGCGGGCCGTCGCTTCGCAGGCCCTGCGTGTCACCCAGTCGTAGAAGTCGCAGCGAGGGCCGCCCATGGAGAGTGCTCGGAGGTCTCGCCACCCACGTCACCGCATCAGCGGCACGACAGGCTGGCGCACCGTATCCGCCACCAGCGGTAGTTGCGCCTCCGCCATGTCGCGGTTGATCCACGCAACGTGGTCGCCGCACATGATCGCATCCACCGGATAGGGCTGGCCCGCGAACGACTGGCCGTCCGAGCTCGCGACCTGCGTGCCCGGGAAGAAGTACCAGCAGCGCTCGCCGCTCGGATGACTGTGGATCATACCGACCGTCCCCGACCACCCGGCGTCCTCGCACGTCTGGTGAGGGACGACCCGCGTCGGAGTCGAGTGCCTGGGCTCCACGTCTGCCGGCGCGATCCGCCGCACCACGACGGCGCTACCACGGGTCTCGCCGATCATGCAGCCCATGAACTCGGTGGAATACGAGCGATACTGCAGCGCGAGATAGCGGCGCGCCTGGTCGGACAGGATCAGCTTCCGCACCACCGGGCCGCGAGCGGCTTCGCCTCGCGCCCACGCCGACGCGACGAGGCGCGGGGACTCGGGCTGCAAGGCCAGCAACGCCGTCAGACCCAGCGCCGCGACCACGATGCGGATGATCCGTTTGCGACCTTCGCTCACTGCGCCCTCTCGGTGCTGGCTGAAGTGACTGCCCTCCGCGTGCGACGATTCGCAAGACCAATGCCAAACAACGACGTCGAATAGTGGTGCGAACACGCCGCGCGGCGCCGCTTTTTGGGGCATGGCTTTGGCGCGGCCGGTGTGCAAAACCGTAGAATTTGAAAAGAGTGGAGATTCCGGAAGCGGCCGAGTGTTGCGTCGACATGTCAGCAGATTGCCACAACGGAATACCGACGCCGCGCCGCTCTGGCGACACCCGCGCCTGGCGACGTATCGTCTCCCGGCCATGGCCAGCCCCACCCCCGCCGATCTCGTCATTCTCAGCACGCGCGTCGTCACGCCCGAGGGGACCGCGCCCGCCGCGGTCGCGATCTCGGACGGCGTGGTCACCGCCATTCACGACCACGGCGCGGGGCCCGACTCGCCTCGGCGTCTGGACGTGGCAGACGCGGTGCTGCTGCCCGGCGGGGTGGACACGCACGTGCATGTGAATGAGCCCGGCCGGACCGAATGGGAAGGGTTCGAGACGGCGACGCGAGCCGCGGCGGGGGGCGGCATCACCACCATCGTCGACATGCCGCTGAACAGCGTTCCGGTCACCACGACCACGGCCGCCTTGGAGCTGAAGGCGCGAGCGGCGGCGGGTCATGCCACGATCGATTACGCCTTCTGGGGCGGCGTGGTGCCGGGCAACATCGACCAGCTCGCGCCCCTGGCGCGCGCGGGCGTGCGAGGCTTCAAGTGTTTCCTCGTCCCGTCGGGGATCGACGAGTTTCCTCCGGTGGGGGAGAGCCAGTTACGGCCCGCGATGACCAAGCTTGCCGGGCTCGGGCTGCCCCTGCTCGTGCACGCCGAGCTCCCCGGCCCGATCGCGCGGGCGGGGTCGTCACGCGGCAGCGACCCACGACGCTATGGCTCGTATCTCGCCTCCCGGCCCCGCGCCGCGGAGCTTGAGGCGGTGAACCTGATGCTCGGGCTCTGTCGCGAAACCGGCTGCCGCGTCCACATTGTCCATGTCTCGGCCGCCGAGACGCTCGGCCGGCTGCGCGATGCGCGGCGTGCCGGGCTCCCGGTCACAGCCGAGACGTGCCCGCACTATCTCACGTTCGCCGCGGAGGAGATTCTGGACGGTGCCACCGCCTGGAAATGCGCCCCGCCGATCCGCGAGCGGAGCAACCGGGAGCAGCTGTGGGACGGCCTCGCCCAAGGGACCCTCGACCTCGTGGCGAGCGATCACTCGCCGGCGCCTCCGGCCCTGAAATGCCTCGAGACGGGCGACTTCGTTCGGGCATGGGGCGGGATCGCGTCGCTCGAGCTGGGGCTCGCCGCCACCTGGACCGGAGCGCGCGACCGCGGCCGGGACCTGGGGGATCTCGCGCGCTGGTGCGCCGAGCGACCCGCCCGGCTCGCGGGCCTGCCGCGTAAAGGACGGATCGCGCCCGGGTGCGACGCCGACCTCATCGTGTTCGATCCCGACGCGCGCTTCACGGTCCGGCCCGGGCAGCTCCGCCAGCGGCATCCCGTCACGCCCTACGCGGGGATGACGCTCGCGGGCGTGGTGCGCCAGACGTTCGTGCGAGGAGTGTGTGTGTATAAGGAAGGGGATTTTCCGAGCGGAGTCATCGGCAGATGGGAGCGGTGACGCACGAGGGTCTCATCGATCTCGCCGCCACGCGCGTCGGCGGGCAGGCGCTCGTCGCGTCGGACGAATTCTTCGCGCCCAGGCACAACCTGCTCGCCGCCGGGGGAGCCGTGTTCATCGAGGGCAAGTACACCAATCGCGGGAAATGGATGGACGGGTGGGAGACTCGGCGCCGGCGCGGGCCGGAGGGCGGCTACGACTGGTGCATCGTCCGGCTCGGCATCCCGGGCGCGATTCGCGTGGTCACCGTCGATACCACCCACTTCCGGGGAAATCATCCAGCCGCCTGCTCGCTCGATGCGGCGCAGCTGTCGGGCGAACTCCGTGTGAGCGCTCGGGCGCTGCGCACGCTGGATCTCGCGTTCGTGGAGCTGTTGCCGCGCTCGCCCCTCGCCGGCCACACCGAGAACGAGTTTGCCATCGAGAGTGACGCGGGCTATACGCACGTGCGGCTCAAGATCTACCCCGACGGCGGCGTGGCGCGGCTGCGCGTTTGGGGCGAGGCGCGCCCGGACTGGCAGAAAATTGCAGCGGCGCGGCGGACCGTCGATCTCGCCGCGGTGGAGCACGGCGGCGTGCCGCTCGCGACGAGCGATCAGTTCTTCAGCGAGCCGTTGAACCTGATCATGCCGGGACCGTCCCGCGACATGGGCGACGGGTGGGAGACGCGGCGCCGGCGCGGGCCCGGTCACGATTGGGTGGTGCTGCGCCTGGGCCGCCGCGGTGTGATCGAGCGCATCGACCTGGACACGACCCACTTCAAGGGCAATTTCCCCGAGAGCGCGAGTCTCGAGGGGTGCGACGTCCCGGGCAGAGGCGCGCCGCCTGACGGGGCTCCCTGGCAGGAGCTCGTTGCCCGGACGACGCTGCGGGCCAACGCGCGCCACCGCCTGGCCGTCCCGCCCGGGAAGCGCGAGCCGGTCACCCACGTGCGGCTGAACATTTTCCCCGATGGCGGAGTGGCGCGGCTGCGGGTGTGGGGGAGATCGGCGTGACGCCCACCCCGGCTGCGTATCTGAACTCGCTCTCCATCGCCGCCGCGCGCGCCGCCCTCGGTCGTTGCTGCGGCGCGCGACACTGGGTGGACGCGATGCTCGCGGCGCGCCCGTTCGCGAGCGACGCCGAGCTGCTCGCGACGGCGGAGCGGGTCTGGTGGCAGCTGGGGCGCGCCGACTGGCTGGAGGCATTCGCCGCTCACCCGCGGATCGGCGATCGGGGAGAGACCACGACGGACTGGGCGCGGAGCGAGCAGGCCGGAGCGGACGGCGCGGCGGAGGCGACGCTCGCCGCGCTGGCGCAGGAGAACCGCGCGTACGAGCAGCGGTTCGGGCACGTGTTCCTGATCTCCGCCACGGGCAAGACCGCGGACGAGATGCTCGGCGCGCTCCGCGGTCGCCTGACGAACGATCCGGCCACGGAGCTCCGGGTCGCGGCGGAGGAGCACGCAAAGATCACGCGGCTCCGGCTCGATAGACTGGTGGCTTCATGAGCGGGATCACGACTCACATCCTGGACATCGCGCGGGGGCGGCCCGCGGCGGGCGTCGCAGTCTCGCTGGCGCGCCGCTCGGGCGACGGTTGGGCCGAGCTCGCCGCCACGCGCAGCGACACCAACGGGCGCGTAGCGAATCTGCTGCCCGGCGACCGGAAGTCCCCCGCCGGTACGTACCGCCTGCGCTTCGATACGGGGGCGTACTTCACGGCCCTGGGCGTCTCGCCCTTCCATCCGTTCGTCGAAATCGTGTTTGAGATTCGCGATGCCGAGGAGTATCACGTGCCGCTGCTCGTGAGTCCGTTCGGTTACACGACGTACCGCGGCAGTTGAGCCGGTAGTTGTGAGCGCCCATCTGGAACAGTGGCTCAACCTCGCGCTCCGTTGGGCCCACGTGATCACCGGCATCGCGTGGATTGGCACGTCGTTCTACTTCAACTGGCTGAACAGCCGGCTCGCCCCGCCCCCGCCCGAGAGGAAGGAGCCCGGCGTCGCGGGTGAGCTCTGGTCGGTGCACGGCGGCGGGTTCTATCGGGTCGTGAAGTACAGCGTCGCCCCGAGAGAGCTGCCGCGCACGCTCCACTGGTTCAAGTGGGAGGCGTACGCTACCTGGCTCACCGGCTTCGCGCTGCTCGTATTGGTCTACTATCTGGGCGCGGCGTCGTTTCTCGTGGATCCCCGGGTCGCCCGCCTCTCACCGGGCGCGGGCGTAGCCGTGGGCGTAGCGACGCTGATCCTCGGCTGGCTTGGGTACGACGCCTTGTGCCGCTCGGCGGTAGGGGCCAGGCCGCTGGCGCTCGCCGCGACGCTGTTCGTGCTCGCGACGGCGCTCGCGTGGGGCCTGGCCGAGCTCTTGAGCGCGCGCGCGGCGTACCTCCACGTCGGGGCCGCGATCGGCACGATCATGGCAGCCAACGTGCTCATGGTCATCATTCCCGCCCAACGGGAAATGGTCGCCGCGCTCACAGCCGGTCGCACTCCCGACGCGGCGCGCGGCAAGCAGGCGGCTCTGCGCTCCCTGCACAACAACTATCTCACGCTCCCGGTGCTGTTCATCATGGTGAGCAGCCATTACCCGGGCACGTACGGCCACAAGCTCAGCTGGGCGATCCTGGCGGCGCTCGCCCTCATCGGGCTCGCGACGCGCCACTGGTTCAACCTGCGGAACCAGGGCCAGGAGAACGTGTGGATTCTTCCCGCTGCGGCGCTCGCGTTGCTCGCGCTGGCGCTGGTCACGGCGCCGCGGCCGGGCCCGGCGTTGTCGAGCGTCGGCGGTCAGGTCTCGTTCGCGGACGTACGGGTGATCGTCGCGCGCCGCTGCGCCGGGTGTCACTCGCGCGCGCCCACCACGGCGGGAATCCCGGCCGCGCCGCTGGGCGTCCTGCTCGACACGCCCGACGAGATCCGGGCCAACGCGCCCCGCATCCTCGCCGTCGCGGTCGATGCGCAGACCATGCCGCTCGGCAACCTGACGGGGATGACACGGGAGGAGCGGGAGGTGGTGGGGAAGTGGATTCGGGCCGGGGCGGTGCTCAGATAGTTGCATAGAGGATGTCGCCGCCCGGGAGTCGCGAGTGAACTCGCGGCTCGGCAGTGCCCGTAAACGGGCCGCGCCGCGACTCTAAGCCGCGCGGCCGAACGCGTCCGCTTCTGCCTGTGTGATCGCCCCGCAGTCGAGCGCCCGTCGTACCAGGGTTGCGCGCACGCGCCGCGCCGCCGGGTCCTCGAGCACACTCCCAGCCGCCTCCGGTTCGAGGCACTCTCTGAAGAAGGTGTAGGTCGCGACATACCGCGTCACCAGCTGCGCCGGGTGCAGGTCCCATCCGTGATAGAAGCCGCGCCCGAGCGAGTGCCGCACGTCTTCGAAGTGCAGCCGCCATGCACGGAGTACGTGCTCGCGCGGCGGGACTGGCAGCACGTTGGTCGAGCCGGCGGACAGAACAACGCCGGCCCCCGCCAGGGCGAGCTGCATGACCTGCCGTGCGTGATCGCATGCCGGATGACGCAGTCCTTGATGAGAAGGTGCGATCTCCAACGCCGCCGAGTAGTCGTACACGCCGAAATGCACGCCGCCGCAGCGGCCCCCTGCCGCGGCGACCAGCGCCGGAAGGGGGCAGCGGCCATCGGGGCCGAGAATCGCATGTGGCGTCTCGACCATCAGCTCGAGCGCGAGCGCGCCCGTGGCGAGCCGGACCCGCGACTCGAGTCCGTCGAGCAGCCGCACCAGGGCCGTGACTTCCTCGAGCATCGCCACCTTGGGCAGCGTGACCGTGAACGTCGCGGGGAGCTTGCCGCCACTGCGCTCCACCAGCGACGTCACGAACAACTCGAGCGTGCGGGCCGCCCGCGCGGCTCCCTGTGCCGCGAGCGGCTTGATCCGGATACCCAGGAACGATGGCAAGCTGCGGCGCGCCAAGCCGGCCGCGACCTCCGCACCGGCGGCCCGCGCTGCCTCGTCCTCCTCCTGATCCGAGCGGGTGCCGAACCCATCCTCGAAATCGATTCGGAGATCCTCGACCGGCTCGCGCTGAAGCTTCTCGCGCACGCGGGCGTACAACTGTTCGTCGATGTGGTCATCGACCGCCGCAAGCGCCGCAGCGAGCGCCGGGGCATCAGGGGCGTGCTCGGCCAGCGCTCTGAGTGCGAGCTCCCCCCACTCGGCCGCGAGCCCGTGTCGAAACAGGTGCGCGCCGATGTACGCCGTGTGGATCGGTCGGCGCTCGTGGGCTGGAGTCACGCCCGCTTTCCCCAGAAATCCCTCAGGTCGTGATACAGCAGTTGCGCCATCACGCGCGTGCGGTAGTGCGCGCTCGAGCGGATGTCGTCGATGGGAGCGACGTCCTGCCCGATCGCGGGGAGGAGATCCCCGGGGGCCGCGGGCGCCGCGCCGGTCTCGAGCAGTCGCTCGACCGCCGGGCAGCGGCGGATGGTGGGCGCGACGCTCGCCGCCACCACCCGCCACCCAGCGCCAGAGTGGGTGACGGCCAGCCCGACCTTCGCGATCGCCTGGGCGCGCCGCGCACCGACCTTCTCGAACACCTGGTGGGAGTAGCGGCGGCGCGGGATCCGGATCGCCACGACCAGCTGGTCCGGACGGCGCTGCATCTCCTTGTAGCCCGAATAGAACCGGTCCAGCGGGACTTCCTCCCGGCCGCGCCGTGATTGGAGCACCACCACGGCGTCGTAGGCCATCAGGACGGGCACGCCGTCGGCGGCGGGCGAGGCGTTGACGATGTTGCCCGCCCAGGTGCCGCGCGCCTGGATCTGAATCGCCCCCACCTGGCGCGCGGCGTGCACGAGCAGCGGAAACTCTTCGCGCGCGCGCTCGTCCTGGATTACGTCCCAGTACGTGGTGAGCCCGCCGAGCAGGAGCTCGTCCGCGGTCCAGCGCAACGGCTTCAGGGAGTCGAGCCGGGACAGGTCCACGTAGGATCGCTCGTGTGCTGCGACATGGACGGGCCAGTGCACAAGGAGATCGGTGCCCCCGGCGACGGGAATCGCGGCGCCGTCGCTCGCGAGCATGTCGAGAGCCTGGGGCAGGCTTTCCGGCAGCATGACGTTCACGTCTCCCGCCTCCCGCCTCCCGTTCCTTCCAGTGCCTCAGCCACGCCGTCAACGATGCCGTCATAACCCGTGCAGCGACACAGGTTGCCGGCCATCAGCTCGCGAATGCTGTGCGTGCCGACGAGCTCGGGATGGTCGCGGATCCAGCACGCCGTCATCACAACGCCGGGCGTACACGCCCCGCACTGCGTGGCGCCGCACCGCTCGAACGGCTCGAGCGCGCCCGGGTCGAGGGACTCGACGGTCGCCACGCGATGTCCCCGCACCTGGTAGGTGGGGACCAGGCAGGAGTTCACCGGCAAGCCGTCCAGGTAGACGGTGCAGGCGCCGCACTCGCCCTCGCCGCAGCCTTCCTTTGTACCGGTTAGGGCGAGCTGGTAGCGGAGGGTATCGAGCAGGCGGTCGGCGGGATCCACCCCCACCGACACAGGCTTTCCGTTGAGGGTGAAAGAGACGGTCAGCGAGGTCATCCACCCCCCCAATGCGGAGTGCGGAATGCGGAATGCGGAATGGATGGGCGGACGTTGATCACAGGTCGTGACTCCACTCGAAGCTCAGAATTCAATTCCGCATTCCGCATTCCGAATTCCGCACTTCGGTCATTCCGCATTGTCCATCAGCTCCATCAGCCTTTCCGGCGTCAACGGGATCGCCCGCGGATCCGCCCCCGTCGCCCGGGCCACCGCATTCACGATCGCTGGCGCGGGTCCGTCGATCGGCAGCTCGCCCAGTCCCTTGGCGCCGCCGGCGCCGTGCGGGTAGGGGTTCTCGAGGAACGCGACGCGGACGGATGGAACGTCGTCGGAGGTGGGGATCAGGTAGTTGGTGAGCTGGTTGTTCGCCATCGCCCCGTCCCGCCACTTGCATTCCTCCATGAGCGCCCAGCCGATCCCCTGCACCACGCCCCCCTGCACCTGTCCCTTGGCGAGCGTCGGATTCAGCACCTTGCCCACCTCTTGTACGGCGACGAAATCGATCACGCGCGTGGCGCAGGTCCGCAGATCCACCTCGACTTCCGCGACGTAGGTGGCCCACGCGAACGCGCCGTACGCGTCACCGCGATACGTCTTGTCGTCCCAACTGATTCCGGGCGGCTTCTCGTAAGTCGCCTCGCCGAATAGCGGCTCCCCCTCCCCGGGGTGTTCCTGGTGCCAGCGGCGGATCGCCTGCTTCACCGTCGCGCCGCGTGCCGCGTCGTCGAGCCCCACGCGGCGGCGCAGATCGTCCACCGCCCGTTCGACCAGGCCCCCTACGATCATGGTGGTGCGCGACGCCACCGTGGGACCCGAGTTCGGGACCCGTGCCGTGTCGGCTTCGGCGATGGTCACGTCTTCTGGCTCGAGCCCCAACCGTGCCGCCGCGAGCTCGGTGAACACCGTCAGCGTCCCCTGGCCCATCTCGATGTTGGCGCTCAACACCTCGACCCCGCCATCCGGGCGACCCGCGACGCGTACTCGCGACTTGAGCGCCACCTCACCGCCGCCCGTGAACCCGGCGCCGTGGTAGAACGTGGCGAGCCCCGAACCCCGGCGGAGCGTCGCGTGGGTCGCGTTGAACGCGGTGTGCTCCCCTTGCTTTTCCCGGTAGCTGGACAGTTCGAGCGCCCGGTCCATCACGGCCAGGCGATCCGTGCCGTCTCGGATCACCTGACCCGTGGCGGTGGTCTGGCCGTCTTTGAGCAGATTGATGCGCCGCAGCTCGATCGCATCCATGCCGAGTGTCCGCGCGATCACGTCCATGTGACGCTCGCCCGCGAACTGCGACTGCGGGGCGCCGAACCCGCGGAAAGCGCCGAACGGCACGGCGTTCGTGAACATCGCGCGGCCGGTGATGCGCACGTGATCGCATGCATACGGCCCGGCGGCATGGATGATGGCGCGCGACAGGACGACAGGCGACAGCGTCACATACGCGCCGCCGTCGATCACCACTTCGATGTCCTGCGCCAGGAGCCGGCCGTCGCGCCCGAGCCCGGTGCGGTGCCGCACCAGCGCCGGGTGTCGCTTGGTGGTCGCCGCCATATCCTCGCCGCGGTCGTACACCAGCTTCACCGGGCGGCCACCCTTGAGCGCCAGCAGGGCGGCGTGGAGGGCGATGTGCGAGGGGAATTCTTCCTTGCCGCCGAAGCCGCCGCCCGTGGGCGTCTGGATCACGCGGACCAGCGCCTCCTCGCGCGCGAGGGCATACTGCAGCGCGTTCACGACGTAATAGGGGCACTGCATGGAGCCCTTCACCACCAGCACGTCCCCCGCGAAGTACGCGATCATTCCCTGGGTTTCCAGGTAGACGTGCTCCTGGGCGCCGGTCTCGTAGGTGCCCGAGACCACGACCGGCGCCTGCGCGAGCGCGCGCTCCACATCGCCCTTTACGATCTGGAGGCGCTTGAGCACGTTGTCGGTGCCGTACTGGATCTCTGCGGGCGCGGGCGGCGCGCGGAAGTCGAGCGCCGCCGGCTCGGGCTCGACCACCACTTCGACAGAGCGCACGGCGCGTCGCACCGCCTGGCGCGACGGGTGCGCGAGCAGCAGCACCGGCTCGTGCACGTGCCGCACGTAGCCGGCGGCGAGCACCGGCTGGTCCTGCTCGATCAGGGCCACGACGTTCGGTCCGGGGATGTCCCGGTGGTCCACGACGACGAACTGCGACCAGTCGATGTCGTTGCCGAAGCGGATCGCGGCGACGCGCCCGCGCGCGGCGGGGCTCCGCACCGTCATGCCCCACAGGAAGTCGTCGAGCGGCAGATCGTCCACGTACCGCTCGCGGCCGGTGAGCTTGGCGAGTGCTTCGCGACGCTTCATGCTGGAATTCTGTCGCCTTGCTGCGCTCCCGGCCAGGGCGTAACGTTGCGGACCTTGAGCATGACGCTGGTGGTCACCGTCAACGGCGCGCGCCACGAGCGTGCGGTGGAGCCGCGGCTGCTCCTCTCCGACTTCCTGCGCCACGAGCTGGGCCTCACCGGCACCCACGTCGGGTGCGAGCACGGCGTGTGCGGCGCCTGTACGGTGCTGTTGGACGGCGAAGCGGTGCGCGCCTGCTTGTTGTTCGCCGTCCAAGTGGATGGACACGACGTCACGACGGTCGAGGGATTGTCGGACGGCTCGGGGGGGGGCGATGCGCTGCACCCGCTCCAGGCCGCATTCCGCGAGGCTCACGGGCTGCAGTGCGGCTTCTGCACCCCGGGCGTCCTCATGACGCTGGTCCCGTTCCTGCGCGAGCACCCCGATCCCGACGAGCGCCAGATCCGCGAGGCGCTCTCCGGGAATCTGTGCCGTTGCACCGGCTATCAGAACATCGTCGCGGCCGTGAGACTCGCCTGTGGCGCCCCCGCCCCCCCCTCGCCGCGCGCGTAGCGGGATCGGCGAGCGCGTGCGTCGCAACGAGGACGCACGGCTCCTCAGGGGCCGCGCGTTGTTTGTCGACGACGTGCGGCTCGAGGGGCTGTTGCACGTCGCGTTCTTCCGCAGCCAACATGCCCACGCCCGCCTTTCGAGCGTCGACGCCTCCGCGGCGCGCAATCGGCCGGGCGTCGTGGCGGTCTACACCGCCGCGGACCTGGGCGACTACTGGCGTCCCGGTCCGCTACTCGTTCCGCCTCCCCCGATCGCCGGTCTCGTTTTCAACCCGTGTACCCAGGTCCCGCTCGCCAAAGACAAGCTGCGCCACGTGGGCGAGCCGATCGCGATGGTCGTGGCGGAAAGCCGCTACCTGGCGGAGGACGCGCTGGACGACATCGTGGTGGAGGCGGACCCCCTTCCCGCCGTCGTGGACCTCGAGGCCGCGCTCGCCCCGGAGGCGGCGCGCGTGCACGAGCACTTGCCGTCGAATCTCGCGGCGCACGCCGTGCAGCGGAAAGGGGACTACGGGCGGGCCAAGGCCCGCGCCCACGCGGTCATCAAGCGCCGGTTCCGATACGATCGCGGCGCGTCGGCCGCCATCGAGAATCGCGCCGTCGTGGCGCAATGGGACCCGAGCGCCGAAGAGCTCACGATGTGGGACACCACGCAGGCGCCGATCCCGATTCGCAACGGCCTCGCTCAGCTGCTCGGCTTGCTCGAATCGCAGGTGCGCGTCGTCGCACCGTTCGTGGGTGGCGGCTTCGGGCCGAAGATCATGATGTTCTATCCGGAGGAAGTGCTGGTGCCGTGGGCGGCCATGCGGTTGGGCCGCCCCGTCAAGTGGACGGAGGACCGTCAGGAGAACTTCTTCGCTACCACGCAGGAGCGTGGGCAAATCCACGACGCCGAGCTCGCGGTGACGAAGGATGGCAAAATCCTCGGCGTACGCGATGTCTTCCTGCACGACACCGGCGCCTACGATCCCTACGGCCTCACCGTGCCGATCAACAGTCAGTGCACCCTGCTCGGCCCTTACGATATCCCGAGCTACGAGAGCGAGTTCACCGCGGTCTTCACCAACAAGACGCTCGTCACACCGGTGCGGGGCGCGGGGCGCCAGCACGGGGTGTTCGTGATCGAGCGACTGTTGGACTTCGCGGCCAGGCACCTCGGCATCGACCGTGCCGAGATCCGTCGCCGCAACCTGCTCCGACCCGATCAGTTCCCGTTCAACAACGAGATCTTGTTTCAGGACTCCGCGCCCCTCACGTACGACAGCGGCGACTACGAGCCCGCACTCGACGAGGCCCTCAAGGCCATTGATTACCAGCGGTTCGTACACCAGGAGCAGCCGCGACTGCGGGCGGCGGGACGGCACGTGGGCATCGGCGTGGTGTGCTATGTGGAGGGCACCGGGATCGGGCCCTACGAGGGCGCGCGGGTCACCGTCGAGCCGAGCGGGCGTGTCCGCCTGGCGACAGGAGTGGGGACGCAGGGGCAGGGCCACTTCACCGTGTTCGCCCAGATCGTGGCCGACGTGCTCGGCGTGGACGTGGCGGACGTGCACGTGAGCACAGGGGACACGCGGGAGTTCCATTGGGGCACGGGCACGTTCGCGAGTCGCGGCGCCGTCGTGGCAGGTAGTGCCTGCCATGCGGCGGCCGTGCGAGTGCGCGAGAAGATCCTCGAGCTCGCGAGCCGCGAGCTCGGAGCCGCGCCGGGCGACCTCGTACTCGACGGCGGGCGGGTGCACCGGCGCGGTGACCCGAAGGGCGGCATCCTCCTCGGCGCGCTGGCGCTGAAGGCGAATCCGTTGCGCGGCGCCGTGCGGCCCGGCGCCGAGCCCGGCCTCGAGGCCACGGCGTACTTCGGGCCCGACCGCGGCAGCACGGCGAACGGGGTCCATGCGATGGTGGTCGAGGTGGACCCGGAGACGTCGCAGGTCGAGATCAAGCGCTATGTCGTGGTGCACGATTGCGGGCGCGTGATCAATCCGATGATCGTGGAGGGCCAGATCCACGGAGGCGTGGCGCACGGCATCGGCAACGCGTTTTACGAGCAGCTCGCGTACGACGACGAGGGACAGCTGCTCAATGCTTCCTTCATGGACTATCTGCTCCCGACCGCGACCGACGTGCCCAACGTCGAGACCAGGCACCGTGAGACGCCTTCGCCGTTGAATCCCATGGGAGTGAAGGGCGTAGGCGAAGCCGGCGCGATCCCCACCGGCGCGCTGTTCGCGCAAGCCGTGGAGGACGCGCTCGCCCAGCCGGGCTTGGAGATCTGTGAGATCCCGCTCAGCCCAAACCGTCTGTACGAACTGATGAGTACTGCTCGCTCCCCCTCTCCGCATCGCGGAGAGGGGGATGGGGGGTGAGGACGTTGAAGCCCGCACCGTTCGCCTACTTCACCCCAGCCACCCTGGACGAGGCCCTGGCGCTCCTCGCCGAGCACGGCGGCGACGCGAAGCCGCTGGCGGGCGGGCAGAGCCTCGTGCCCGCGATGAACTTCCGCCTCGCCCGTCCTGCCATGCTCGTGGATCTGAACCGGATCGCGGAGCTCGCTTATGTGCGTGCGGACTCGGGCGTGTCGATCGGCGCGATGACCCGGCAGCGAGCGGTCGAGCGAAGCGATGTGGTCGCGCGTGCGGCGCCGCTCCTCGCCGAGGCAATGCCGTCGATCGCGCACCCGCAGATCCGGAATCGTGGCACCGTCGGAGGCAGCATCGCGCACGCCGACCCGTCCGCCGAGCTCCCGGCGGTGATGCTCGCCCTCGAGGCCCGCTTTCGCGCGCAGAGCGCCACGGGCGAGCGCTCGATCCCCGCGGGAGAGTTCTTCAAGGGTATGCTCGAGACGGCGCTCGAGCCGGGCGAGCTGCTGGTCGAAATCACGGTCCCGCCGCTCGCCATCCGAAGCGGCACGGCGTTCCTCGAAATGGCGCGCCGCCACGGCGACTACGCGCTGGTGGGGGTCGCGGCGCTAGTGACGCTCGACCCGCGCGGTCGTTGCCAAACGGCACGGATCGCGTGCTTGAGTGTGGGCGACGGGCCGGTGCTGCTCGTCGAGGCGGGGAAGGTGCTCGCCGGCCACAGCCCGTCGGAGGAGCTGCTGCGGGCCGCCGGCGACGCGGCGGCCACGAGTGACGTGGATCCGCCGTCCGACATCCACGCCTCCGCTGCCTACCGTCGCCAGTTGGTCGCCGTGCTCACGCGACGGGCGCTGGCCCGCGCGTTCGAGCGGGCAGGGGCAGCCTGAATGCGGAATGGGGAGTGCGGAATGCGGAGTAGCAGTGGAAGGTCGGCCTGCGGACTCGACGCTTGTGGATCAACTCCGCATTCCACATTCCGCATTCCGCACTGTCATCCACTGGAGGGTTTCCCGCGATGAAGATCTACGACTTGTCGCAACCGTTAAACGAGCGCTCCTCCTTCTGGCCATACTACCCGCCGTTCGAGGTCAAGTACATCAAGCGCAAGGCGGAGCACGGCGTGAACGCGCAGTACATCATGACGTCGAACCACATGGGCACCCACCTCGACGCGCCGCGCCACT
>WNGD01001168.1_pt1 | contig 28790 bp, 25 predicted proteins | sample 5400671 | NCBI WGS metagenome assembly WNGD01 (sample SAMN13153369, study PRJNA577476) | soil metagenome | isolation source: 40 cm soil or saprolite under grassland replicate 2 | place: USA:California | collected 2016-06-15
TTCGAACTTGGAGAAGCCATCAGCAACGACAGAGGAGCCCCCAATGCCAATCGGCTCAGACATCGTCGCAAAAGCAATGAAGCACGAGGGCGTGACCGACTTCTTCTACATCATGGGGGCACCCATGCTGGGGGTGGAGAAGGCGTGCATGACGCTTGGGCTTCGCGGCATCGATGTGCGCCATGAGCAGGCGGCGGCCATGGCAGGCTTCGCCTACTCGCGCCTCCTCAACCGGCCGTCATTTTGCATGGCGGCCTCCGGACCGGGCGTAACCAACCTCCTCACCGGCATTGCGCACGCGTGGGCCGATTGCACGCCCGTCATTGCACTCGGCGGCGCGGCGCCGGTCGCTACCTGGCATCGCGGCGCATTCCAGGACATCGACCAGCTCGCAATCTTCAAGCCGTGCACCAAGTGGTCGGACCGCGTGCACCACGTGAGGCGCATCCCCGAGCTCATCCACCTTGCCGTTACGCAGGCGATGACCGGCAAGCCGGGCCCGGTCTACCTCGATATGCCGGGGGACATCCTCTACCAGGAGGTCGACGAGTCGAAGATCGAGTACCCAGCGTCTTACGACCACGCGAAGCGGCCTCGGCCGATGGCGAGCGCCGGCGAGGTGCGTGGGATCATCGATCTCATGGTCAAGGCCGAGCAACCCGTGCTCATCACCGGAACGGGCGTGCTCTGGTCCGAGGCCGATGCCGAGATGCAGGCGTTCGTAGAGGCGGCGGGCATTCCGTTCTACACGACGCCGCAAGGCCGCGGTGCCATCCCCGAGGACCACGCGCATTCCTATCCCACCGCGCGGGCGGCGGCGTTCCGGGACGCAGACCTGATCGTCGTGGTCGGCACGCGCATGAACTACGTGATCGGGCATGCGGCCCCGCCGCGCTGGAATGCCGCAGCGAAGATCGTGCGCATCGACATCGACCCATCCGAGATCGCGAACTCGCCGCGCCGCCTCGACATCGGCGTGGTCGCCGACGCGAAGGCAGCCTTCCAGCAGCTGACGAATGCCATCAAGGGCAAGGTGACGCCGGCCCACTACGAGACATGGCGCGAGCGCCTGCGCATCCGCAACGTGCAGAAGATGGCGGAAGCCGAGCAGCAGCTCTCCACGTCCCAGTCGCCGATTCACCCGCTGAGGCTGTGCAAGGAGATCCGTGACTTCATGGACCGCGATTGCATCCTGTGCGTCGACGGCCAGGAGATCCTCAACTACGGCCGCCAGGCGATCCCACAGTTCACGGCGCGGCACCGCATAAATTCGGGCGCATTCGGAACCATGGGCGTCGGCATGCCTTTCGGTGTCGGCGCAAAGGTCGCCAAGCCCGACAAGCAGGTGATCGTGCTGCACGGCGACGGCTCCTTCGGCATGAACGCTATGGAGTTCGACACCGCCATGCGTCACAACCTGCCAGTCTTGACGGTCATCAGCCAGAACGGCGGGTGGACGGGCGACCCGAACAAGGAGAAGCCGGGCCGCGATCTTGGCTACCCGCGCCTCGACAAGTTCGGCGAGGCGTTCGGCGGGCACGGCGAGTACGTGACCAAGCCCGACGACATCCGCCCGGCGCTTGAGCGGGCTAAGAAAGCAGTGGCCGAGGGAAAAGCGGCCCTAGTTTGCGTCGTCACCGACCACAACGCGCGCGCGACCACAGCGGCCTTCACCAACTACTCGACCTGAACGGGAGTACGAGAAGGCGGGCGCGGAGCCGTCGAATTTGCACTATGGCTACGTGGTGCCGAACGCCCCCGTCGATTATTCGGTGTTCGCGTAATCATTCGAACAATCGTCGAGCCCATTCGAGAATGGGTTAACCGCTCGTAAAAACAAGCATAGCGGCGAGCAATTACCCCGCCGGCCGGAGCGGTCCGAACGATTCTTGCCGCAATCTCGGAACGATTGTTGCCGCAATCGGCATGTTTGCTTGCGCCTGCGTCGGGGGACGTGCGTTGCCGTTGGACGCCGCGCCACAGGCAACGTGGGGGTGCACGTGGGGGACGTGTTGGTTCACTGGGGGGTCCGCGCGATTCCGCTTGGAATCGCCGCGATGGTTCTGGGGTTCGTCCTCAAATCGCCAGGAACGCAGGCAGGGCCGGCAGACCCATTGCCCGCGCCGCGCATTTCGGTTTTCGGGACGATCCACCCTGAGCTTTTCCGGCTCGACGCGCCGCTGGGATCAGGCGCCCCGGGCGAGCGCATACGGCTGGCGAGCATCGAGCCGCAGGTTGGATTGTTTGATGGCCCAGCCTATCGGGCTCCCGTGCTCACCGACGCGGCCGCGTCGGCGTGCGCAAACGCGCCGTTCGAGGAGCGCTTCGCCGCGGTGGATGATCATCCCGTCTCATTCGACAAACGATTCGCCTCGACCGACGATTGTCCGACGTCGTTCGACAAGAGTCTCGCCTCCGCCATGCAGGTGCTTGCGAGCAGTCTGCGCTTGCCGCCGGATCAGGGCATCGAGAAGAAGCGAGCCGACGCGCCGGTGAAACCGACCGTTGCCAAAGCGTCCGTTAGCGTCAGCCCACCGCGCAAGGAGGGTCCGCCGCTCGAGGACGACGGCCGCACCGCGATCTACGACATCACGGCGCGTGTGGTCTACCTGCCGAGCGGCCGCCGCCTCGAGGCCCATTCCGGCCTCGGCGGCTACATGGACAGTCCGCGCCACGTGCACCTGCGGATGCGGGGGGCAACGCCGCCGAACGTGTACAATCTCACTTTGCGCGAGCGATTGTTTCATGGGGTTCGCGCCATCCGCCTCAATCCCGTCGACGGCAGCAGGATGTACGGACGCGACGGCATCCTCGCCCACACCTACATGCTGGGCGCGAACGGCCAGTCGAACGGATGCGTGTCGTTTAGCAACTATCCCGAGTTCCTGAACGCGTATCTCAGAGGCGAAGTCATGCGCCTCGCCGTGGTCGAGCGTCTCGACAGCCCGCCCTTCAGGCTCGCCGCCGGACAGCTGCCGGAGCAAGTCAAAGACATGTTGAAGACAGCGGATCGCAGGCGCCAGTACGCCGCCGCCGGCGATCGCTGATGCCGGGGCAACCTCCCCGATCCTCATAAGATTTCGTAGGGTGGGCAAAATCGCCTGCGTAGTATCGCCGCGCATCGCGCACGCGATTTTGCCCACGCGTCGATGCACATCAAACGCGTGGGCAACGGCGCGCCCCACGTCGAGCTTCCGAGGGACGCGTCTGCGCGCCGTTTGCCCACCCTACCGCGGCTCAAATCGCGCCGAGGATGACACACACGCTCCGCGTCCTTCGCCGTGTCAGGCGAAGCGTACGGCGTAGATCGGAGGCAGCGTGTGCGTCACGCATGTCCAGCTGTCGCCTTGGTCCTCGCTCACCCAAAGGCCGCCCGTCGTCGAGCCGAAGGCGAGCCGTTCGCCGGGCTCGTCAAGCGCGAGGGCGTGGCGATACACGACATCGTAGGCGTGCGTTTGCGGCAGGCCCTTGGTCAGGACATCGAAGGTTTTGCCGCCGTCGCGCGTGCGCGTCACGGCCAGCTTGCCCTCGCGCGGGATGCGCTTCTCATCCTTGATTTCAGGGACAAACCACGCGGTGTCGGGCTCGCGCGGATGCACGACGACCGGGAAGCCGAACGCCGACGGCTCGACGCCGGTGATCTCCGTAAACGTCTTGCCCTCGTCGGAGGAGACGAAGATGCCGTTGTGGTGCTGCACCCACATGCGCTGCGGCGCCGCCGGACATTGCACGAGGCAATGGACATCCTGGGCGATGGGATCGTGGGTCTGCTCAGGGGGAGCGTATTCGGCCCGCATGCCTTCGCCGCGTAGGGTCCAGTTGGCGCCGCCATCCTCGGTGAGCCAGATGCCGCCGGTCGAGACCGCAACCCACACGCGGCGCGAATTGCGCGGGTCCACGCAGATCGAATGGATGCCGGGCAGGTCGGCGCCGCCCCCCATCCACTGCTTGCGCTTGGGGTGATCCCAGAGCGAGCGGATCATGTCCCAGCTCTGCCCGCGATCAGCCGAACGGAAGAGCCCGCCCGGCAGCGTTCCACACCAGATGACGCCGGGCTCGTCGCGGCCACCGGCCTCGAGCGCCCAGATGCGCGCCGTGCTCCAATTGAGCGGCCGGCCCCACATGTCGTGCTCCTCGTAGCCCTCCGGTTTCGGCGGATAGGCCGGCGCAGCGATCTCCTCCCACCCGTTCCCCGTCGAGCGGTGGAGCTTGACGCCGAAATGACCGTGGTCGAGCGCTGCGTAACGCCGCCCGTCGCGACGGTCGCTGAGCGTGAGGGTGACATTGTCCCCCAAAAACTCGACCGTCGTGATCTCCCACTGCTTCGCCTTGCGCGCGACCGTGAACAGGCCTTTGCGGGTCGAAACGAGAAGCGTGTCGCTCATTCATCAGCCTCCCGACAGGGCTTGGAACACGTAGACGGTGCTGGAGTCGCTCACCGCGTCGGTCAATCGCGCGCGGTCGCGGATCATGCGGCCATCGACGAAGATGGTCATGTGTTTGCGCAGCCCGGACTGGTCATCGAGGACGTAGCCGCGCGCCTGCGAATTGTCGGTAAAAACCGCTTCAAGAACGTCGCGCACGGTGCGGCCGGAGGCTTCGGCCTCCGGCAGCGCGACGTGGCGCTGGATGTTGGGCGTGAAGACGACCTTGGCCATTGATCGCGCTCCCTTATCGCGCTCTCTTGATCGCGTTTCCTTCATCGCGTTTCTTTGGGCGGGCACCCGGAGCGCGTCCCGACCGGATGGAACTCCTTCGCCCGCCATGCCCGCGCTTGTTGCGGGCATCCGCGTCTTTTTTTGGGCTTGCTGGTTCCAATGAAGGCGGGTGGCCGCAAAGGCGGCCATGACGTCCGCGCATGGGGTCAATTCACCGAGACTGTCGAATGGAAGCTTGGGAGCGGCGTAGGGTGGGCAAAATCGCCTGCGTAATATCGCCGCGCATCGCGCGCGCGATTTTGCTCACGCATCGATGCACATTCAACGCGTGAGCAACGGCGCGCCGCGAGTCGAGCTTGCGACGGACGCGCGCGTCTGCGCGCCGTTTGCCCACCCTACGGCGGCGAACGATCAGAAGAAAGGCAGGCTCCGCGTCAGGCGCCGCCAGAACCTGGCGGCGCTGGGATATGGGCGCGCACACGCCCACTCGATTCTTTCGATGGCTTTGCGCGAGTTCTGCAATGAAATTCGATTGTATGGCGATTGCAGGTGGGAGCCCTGAACCGAGATCGCGCTGCCCGCCTTCATGGCTTCGATGAGAGCATCCGGAAGCGCTTGCGCGCGCGTCGACAGCGGCAGCGCCGATTTGAGCGATGTCGGCACCGAAACCGCGAAGGTATCGTCATCGATGACCAGTTTGATGTCGCCGTGAATGTCGGGTCCGGGCGTGGAGAAATGCAGGGTGAGCGGCGATCTCGGCTGCTCGCAGCGGACGAATATGCAGAACCAATCGCCCGGGTTCTGCGCATCATCGGCACAGCCCTGAACGGCGCGATCTTGCTCGCCGGGAAATTTGGCCGACGTCCAGGTTGTCGCGTGCGCGTTTCCCACCAAGGCAAAGGCCATGCATCCGATGAGTAGGCTCAGCATCGCGAATCGCATCTGACACTCTCCGGGAGTCACGGGTGTTACGAGCAGCGCAGCGCAGGCCCCAGGGCGGCGGGTCGGCGACCTATAACTGAGACGACCGCCTCGGCGCGCGGATTTAAGTCCGCGCCGCTTGCACCCTGACATCGCGGAATTATCAAATTGTTAACCGACCGGCGGCGGACGTCTGGGTTGCCATCCGCCACGGCAGCCGCAATTGCGGACCGCGGGGTCGCAAAACTCAGGCGCGGGCCGCGAGGCCAGGGCGGGCGCGGTGACGCCAGACCGACGGCGGCATTGCTCCCCACTCGGAATAAAAAAGGCTCTCGATGAATCGGCCTCCTCAATTGAAACGTTGAGGATCTCGAGATCGCTCAGTGTCAGAACGGCGGCAGAGCCACAACAAGAGACGAAGAAACCCGAGGCTCGAAACCCTTCCGAAGAATAGAACCACCGATCAGCGCGTGACGTCGCAGGCGTTCGCGGTGTCGATCAACAAGGTCTTTGGACCACAGTCGCCGAAAGCAGAGGGGTTCAGGTTTGCGCGCTATAGCGTCTGCCTATACGACCGAAATGTGACGGGGATCACAGATCGCTTCCCGTCCCCCCTCTAGGGTCGCCACAGCAACATCCGGCGCCAGGAGGGAAGACATGGCACCGAAACCAGATAGGTTCGCATTTATCTTCGGGATGGCTGTTGCGGTGGCGATGACCATCCTAGCGATCACGACGTGGGCGGCCCCTCCGAATCCTGAGAGCGATTCGGCTGCGCCGATCCCGCCGAGGCAAACGATTTACCGGCCTGATCACCCGAATGTGTACTGAGGGCCGGCAAGCAGTCGGAAGACAGTCGGGCAGGTCCAACTGAAACCATCCCGTACCACGAGCGCTCGCGGGTTTTGCTCGGCCGCCCGCACTGGTAAATCGCGATCGTAGGCAATCGTCCGCTTTGCGCCCGCAGGCGGACCATAGCCGACGTCTCGGTCGGCCCGCTTTATGCCATGAACGGACTCGTGCACGACCTGCATCGTTGCAATGATTTACTCAGCTTGTCGGCGATAGCCCCCAGACTGGACGGTGGCAGGAGCGCATCAGAGACCACGCTAGGGCTGTGGCCCTGAAAGGCGCAGCTCACGCTCGGCACGAAATACGTTGCTGTAGAGGCCTGCAATCCACCAACGCCCACTCGCGGTAACATTGAGGTAACCGATAGCGGCCTGGATGTGCGGAGAGATGTTGTTCCAATAAAATTGCGGATATTTATCGACGATGTCCGCCGGCGACTCATAGCCGAGCTGCCTGTTCAAACCAATCTCTTCAAATTCGTAGTAAAGCGCATTGGCTTTTCTCAAATAGTGAGGATCGCCAAGCTGACCGATGAGATCTGCGGCGCGCAAGAGGGCTCCTTCTTCGTCAATTCCCTTCTCGTCAGTGGTCGATGCGTATGGGAATCGCGTGCATCCGATCGCACGTGCGATCCGTGCGCTGTCGAGTTCCTCGACTGCCGCAACGCGATCCAGCACGAACAGCTGCGACCGCTCAACGTGATATGGAGCAAGTGCGGCGTCGGAGGATCCGCGCGGCAATGAAATCTTGCGGCCGGTCGCATCAACGACATAGCCATCGTCCTTGTCCCCTTTGACGACGCCACGGACATACCCAATATCATGCGTCAGGCAGGCGACGATGAAGTTCGAATAATCGGCCGGTGTCGAAGGCTTCAAAAGCGCACGGCCTTTGAAGATGTCGTGGCCGGCCAGAGTGACGAGCATCGTGTGCTCGGCGTTGTGGTAGAGGGCATCGCTATTTCCGATGCATTCAAGCGCGAGCCGGGCGGCAAACGGAATGAGTTCCGCCAAGCGCGCATGCGAAGACCCGAACCGATCCTTCATATCGGAGGCGAGGAACGAGCCCAGAGCATCTGCCGCTAGCGCGGGTAGCGTAATCATGCATCGTGGCCCGAATGCTTGTTGCACAATAATCATGGATTAGTGGTCGCAGGTCAATTCGGGAGCCGAGCTGCGCGACGGCCATTGCAATCAACACGGTCTTTTGATTTCGGTCGCCGAAAGCAGAACTTTCAGGTTTCGTCCCAAGCGTAGCGGCGGCAATGGCGCGAGCCCTAAAGCGTCTCGAAACCGGGAGTGATATCCTCCATACGCCGAATTTCCACCATGGCCACCGTGAGGCCGAGCGGGCCGGCCGCCGCCTCAACCTTGCGCAGATCCAGCAGGGTGACAGGATTGCCGGCATTGGCCAAAATCGCTAACCGGCGAAGAGCAGGGACAACCCCGCGCAAAAGCTCGAGTTGTTTGCCGGCAAGATCGCTCTGCTGGAGCGATAAGCCCGCGACATCGCCACCCGGTCGCGCCAGCCTCACGACAAAGCCAGTGCTGACCGGGTCTCCAGCCCCCGCGAGGACAATCGGAACGACCGATGTCCCCTGCTCTGCTGCGAGAGCAGTTGCGGTTCCCGCGGCAACAATGACATCGACTTTCTCCCCGACGAACTCGGCAACGATCTCGGCTGTGCGCTCGCTGCGTTCCTCCGCCCATCGAACCTTGATCGCGACGGTGCGACCTTCGACCCAGCCGAGTTCGCGCAGCCGCTGCACGAAAGCGGCGACCCGCTGGTTCTCAACCGAAGCCGTCATCGGGCTCGAGGACCCGATGCTCCCGATGCTCGGCAGCCCCGGCGTCTGCTGCGCGCGCGCCGCGAACGGGCAGGCGGCGGCCGCGCCGCCGAGAAGCGTGATGAACTCGCGCCGTTTCATTGAACATCCCCCATAATCCCCTACCCGCCCCAACCATTTGGTTGGAATGGGACCCGTGTCTTCCGGAATGCTCCCAATCGGTGACGTAAGAACGCAAAGAAGCCCCGCGTTGGCGGGGCTGAGTTCGGGAGGAACTATCGAAGGTGAGCACCGCATATGCGGTACCGGTCGACGAGGGTGAGACTAGCGCCGCCGTTACGCTTGCGATGTGATGGCGATCACAAAAATGCGCTTTTTTGCCGCGTGTTGCAGAAGATGTCCGCCGGCATGACCGCTCTTTCACCGAAAGCGGACGTCAATCCGGATTTCGCTATAACGCCTTGGTGCCAAAACCCATTTCCCTGCTATAGCTCGCTCCAGCCCCGAGGAGCCGGCGAGGTTGCCGCCAGGATGTGCCCGCGCTGGCGGGAAACGGGCAAAATAAGCCGACGACTGTAAGGGAGGCGAAACGTGGAAACGATTAACCACGATCCGGGAATGGACAAACCTCAAAAGACACCGAAAGAGCTTGAGGGCATGCTGCGCGCAGCGCTGCAAGAGAAGCGCGGTGCAATCGTCGACGACTTCAACATCCGTGTCTTTCGAACAAAGGCAGGGCTCCCCGACTGGGACGCAGAGATCCTTGGAGAGAAACGCGTCGTCGAAGACGATGTCAAATATATCTTTGCAAGCACCACACTCGACCTGCAGAGGCAGTTCGGATTAGCCGACTGACTGCCGCGGCCCGCTGAGACCTATCGTCCGCTCCACGCATGTTCCTCGTAGTGCAGGCCCAGCCAGTCCATTCCGTAATCGTTTTGTGGGTCTCGCATGATGGTGTGGATGTGATTGGGCTCCTGAACGGCGAATTCGATGATCAGCCGAGGTCCATGAATCCGATAGTAGAAGGGGCTGCGAACATCGTTGGTCGGACCGCGCCACGAAAAGTGCAACTGGTCGAGGCCAGCGCGTCGAATGGCATCAAGGTGCCTCTCGGCCGCGTCAAAATCCGCGTTGCCCACGTACTCTTCGACCAACGCGAACAGCAATTTCTTTTGTGGCGCATCGAGATCGCTGACAGGAAGTCCCTCGAATCGGCTCAGGCTGTTGCGCCGGCCGACGCCCGTCAGCACATCGGAAAAGAGCGGCTCGGTGGAGAGGACGGCAACCTTGGCCTGCTGCGGATGGAGCGAGCCGACGAGATCGAGGCCGCGCAGCCCTTCGTGACTGAGTACCGCAAAACCGGCATATGGTCCCGTCAAATCCTCCAACGGCTGAGCGCCCAGGAACAAGGGCGCGGCCGTCACCCGGCCGCCGGCAGAGGTAAACGTCGCGCCGAGATGATGACCCGTAAGCAACCAAGCCCAAGGTTGGCCGCGCACCGGCTCGCCGAAGATTGCAATCCAATAGTTCGCCGACCCCATGCTCTCGATCGCGTTGCGTCCGGCCCTCGGCCTGGGAGGATTGTGTTGCAGGTATTCCAGCTCCTCGGTCCGCAGAACGTCGTCATGGCGCATGATCGCTGCGATCTTGTGATAGCCCTGGCTGCTCGTGGAGGCGCGCAGCAGACCGTGCAGTCGGCGCCTGCTTTCCAAGCCAAGCGCGCCGACATTTATTCCAACCCGCGCAACGAGAGCGACCGGTAGATTGCTCCACGACGTCCTTTGATCCGCTTGGAGCGGAAAGGAGACGGCCTTGCGCGCGGCTTCGTCGAGCGATTCGAGAAAGGCCGTGGCGGCGTCCCGCATACGCCATGCAGAATCCGTGTCCGCCGTGGACGGTGACTGGCTGGCGCCTTGCGCAACGGCTTCGCGCAATTGCTGGGCGAGCAAAGCCGCAGCGGCAAGACTCAATCCGAAATGTCGTCGGTTCATGACGCCTCTCTCTAATTTTTGAATGAGCTGCGGACTTTGATCTCGGTCAGCCTAATGCTTGCTTGAGCCAGTGGACATTGCGTTCCCATTAAATCCTCGTAAGAAATGTTCCGATCGGTAGCGGCGCTTGCCGTGCGTCGGTTGGACGATGCCGAGGTCGGCAGCCGCCGAACGAATTCGACGCGTGAGGAACTCCGCTTCGCCCCTCAAAGCAGAGATCCGCGAGCTTGGCTCGATCTGTTCAGTGCCATTGGCCGAGCTGCGCGCTAATTGGCGCGCCGATAGCGCCTGGGCGAGTCGGGGGAACTCCAGCTCCCGGCGGAGGTCCCGTAGGCCGTCCCGGGGAATGGATTCGGGTAGCAAAAGCCCCCAAGGCCGCGCACCGTGGCCATGCATTCCTCTGACGAGGAATAGCCGCAACTTGTGCTGCCCAGTCTAAAGGTCCCGCACCATGTGCCGGCATGGGCAAAGGTACTGGTCAACGACATCCCGGCCAGCGCGATTGCGACAAGAACGATCGTTCGCATGATCGCTTCCTCGACAGGCGAGGCAGTTCTTCCGCCGCGGAGCACTATAAAGCAAGACGGGGTCATCAGCCGCAGACAATTCCTGCATCTGGCGGCGGGCGAGTTAGGCCGCCCAGCGGCGCGAGGACCCAGCGAATGTGAACTGGTTCATACGGCGGGTGCGGGGCAAGCGCTATAGGCATCGGAATGCGCGAGGAGACGCCGATGTCCGATGCTGCCGCCCGCTCGAGCCATTCGTCGCTGCTTCCGACCCCCTTGGTGCTGAGCCTATTCTGCATGTTGGGTCTGCTGCTCGCGGGCGTGATCATGCTGATAATCGCGCCTGAGTACCTGACTTGGGTGGTGTCCCTCATCGAATGACATGGCCGAACCGACACCCACGGCCGGGCCCTGGCGGAACGCGGTCACAATGGCGAGCAGCGTGGGTGGTCGAGCCGAGCGATTTTGCAGTCCGCGATTGGCGATCTCGGCGATCAACGTGGTTCGCCGGCGAATGCCTGCTGCAGCGCTGACAGCCGGTCGAGCGCGGCGGACGGCAGCGGGCCTTTTTGGACCGCGGCGAGCGCGTCCTCGAACTGTTGCGGCGTTGCCATGCCGACCAGGATGGTGCCCATCGCCGGATGCGAGAGCGCAAACCGCGTGGCCGCTTCGGTCAGGCTCGCGGCAAACCCCTCCTTCACCAGGGGCATCAGTCGGCGGGCGCGCACGATATCGGCGTCGTAGCTCATAGCCGAGCCGATCGGCTCGGGCGGCGGGGAAGCAATCGGATGGCGCTCGGCCGAGCCGGACAGCGCGCCGCCGGCAAGCACGCGGATGCCGACGACGCCGACGCCGGCCGCCCTGGTGTGATCGAACAGCCGTCCATAATCCTGTGCCGGATAGTTTGCCGGCAGCCCGGCGGCCGCGGACGGGTTGAGCATATTGTAGACCACCTGAGCGCTGTCGAAGACGCGCGCGTCGATCACCTGATGCAGCGCCGCCGTGTCGCCGATTGCGGTGAGCCCGAGGAAACGCGTCTTGCCCTGCTGACGCAGCCGGTCGAACGCCGGCACCACGTCGCCGAGCACCTGGCGGACGCTTAGCGCTTCGGAGCCGCCGGTCTCGGTGATCGCATTGTGCAGGTGGAAGATATCGATCCGGTCGAGGCGTAGTCGCGCCAGACTGGCTTCGAGCGACTTCGCCACGGCGCCGGCAATGCCCCCGAAGTCAGCGCTTGGCAGCCGCACCTTGGTGCCAACGGCCACGCCGGCCGGTTTGAGCCTTTGCAGCACGCGGCCGAGATTCTTTTCCGATTCGCCATTGCCGTACTGCACCGCGGTGTCGAAGTAGTTCACGCCGGTGGCGATCGCCCGCGCGATGGCGCGCTCCTGATCGCGCGGATCGCCGCGCACCATCAGTCCGCCGACCGCGCCGCAGCCGAAGCCCAGCACCGACAGCCGCATTCCGGTGCGCCCGAACACCCGCATTTCCATCGCCGTTCCTCCGCCTGCGCGAGCGCACCGTGCACGACTGCCGCGGCGTCTTTCGGCCTCGATCGGGTTTTTGCAACGGCGGCAAAAGGCCGACGCTCACCGGCCGCCGACATGTTCGAGATCGAGCACAACGCGCCTGATGTCCGGTCCCATGTCCTCCGCGTAGAAACCGAGTTCGGCGCACATTTGCAGCATGGCCGCGTTTTCGACCAACACGTCGCCATACACGCGCCGCAGACCTTTTTCTTTGGCATAATCTATGACGCGCTGCATCAGTAGCCAGCCGAGCCCGTGACCCTTGAACCGCGAGCGCACCAAGACCGCAAATTCCGCGGTTTTTTCGTCGAGCTCGTCCTTCAAGCGCACGAGCCCGAGCATGTGACCCGTGTCTTCGTCGAGCGCGATGAAAGCCATTTCGTGCCGGTAGTCGAGATTGGCGAGCTTATCGATCTCCGCTGCGCTCAGCTCGGCGACGTCCGCAAAAAACCGAAGTCGCAGATCCTCGGCGCTGACATCGGCCAGAAAATCCCGGTACAACGCCACGTCTTCGGGCCGCGCCCGACGGATCAGCACGCGCTCGCCGCCCGGAACCGTTTTGTGCAATTCGCTCGAGCCAGAGTCGCCCTTGTTCGGCATCGGCGCGACGAGTGCCCCTTGCGCTAGCGTTATGAAATCAGGTTTTATGCCGATTAAAGGCCGCAAGCAAACGCACGATCGGTTTTTATTTTATCGATGTGGAATGGCCTCGTGGTACGCGCAATGAGCGTCGGCGCCATTTCAAGGCCAAGCATCTTCGCAGTCTTAAGGTTGATCACCAGCCAAGGCGGCCTATGATGGACGGCGAGACGGCCTCAAGCGCTGCGCTCAAATTTGCGACGCCTCCCGCGCAAAGGAGACCTTCAATGTCTGTTCGCCAGCCTACCGCCATTGTTCTGGCGTCTGCTTTCATTGCCGGCGCGCTGCCCATGGGTGGATGGGCGGGAGGGTCGTCGGGAGGGAGCCTTCTTATTCCGACTGCGCAGGCGCAACGGACGCAGAAAAACCCCGCCGACCAGTTGCGATCCCAGGTGGAAACCCTCATCAATCGCCTGCGCGGCCGCGACATGCCCGAGGGAATCGTGAAATCGAACGGCCGCATCGAGGCCACGCAGGTCGACGTCGCGGCCAAATACCCCGGCCGGCTGGCGACGTTGACGGTGGACGAAGGCGACGAGGTCACGGCTGGACAGAGGGTTGCCACCATCTCGTCGCCCGAAACCGAAGCCCAGCTGCGCGCCGCCCAGGCGCAGGTGTTGAAAGCGAAACAGGCATTGGCGGAAGCTGTTGCGCTCATCGCCCAGCGCAAGAGCGACTTGGATTTTACCAGAACGGATTATGACCGTGGAAAAATGCTCATCGAGCACGGGAACATACCGCAGCAGGTGGTAGACCAGCGTCGCAACAAATTCGAGGCAGCGGAGGCCGGATATGTTGCGGCCAGCGCCAAGCGTGACGAGGCTGACGCCGCGATCAAGGCCGCCGAGGCCGATGTCGAGCGGCTGCAGGCGATTCTGGTCGACCTGGTGCTGGTGTCGCCGAGAAGTGGGAGGGTGCAGTACCGGCTTGCCCGCGCCGGCGAGGTGGTTGCCGCAGGACAGCGGGTTCTGACCATCCTCGATCTCAACGACGTGTACATGACGATCTATCTGCCCGCTGATGTTGCCGGCCAGCTCACGCTCGGCGACGAGGCGCGCGTCATCGCCGATCCCGTTCCCCAATACGTCATTCCCGCGACGATCAGCTTCGTCGCGACCGACGCCCAGTTCACGCCGAAGAGCGTCGAGACCGCCGAGGAGCGGCAGAAACTGATGTTCCGCGTCAAGCTCCAGGGAGATCCCAAGGTTTTGGATAAATACCATCGGCAGGTGAAGACCGGCGTGCGCGGCCTCGGCTTCGTCCGCACCGACCCCAAGATCGCATGGCCTGAAGAACTGGTGGTGAAGCTTCCCCAATGACCGATGCCGTTGTCGCCAGAATCGAGGGGGTAACGCACCGCTACGGGAGGACGTTCGCGCTCAACGACCTCATCCTCGATATTCCTGCCCGGTGCATGGTGGGAATGATCGGGCCCGACGGCGTCGGCAAATCCACCTTGCTCGGCCTCATCTCCGGGGTGCGCAAGATCCAAACCGGCAAAGTCACGGTGCTGGATGGAAACATGGCGGATGCCGCGCATCGTAGAGCGAGTTACGGCCGTATCGCCTATATGCCGCAAGGGTTGGGCCGCAATCTCTATCCGACGCTCAGCGTGTTCGACAACATCGATTTCTTCGGCCGCTTGTTCGGGCAGGGCGGAGCCGAGCGCAGAGCGCGCATCGACGAACTCTTGGTGGCCACGGGGCTCGACCCGTTTGCAGCTCGACCATGCGGCAAGCTCTCAGGCGGCATGAAGCAGAAAGTCAGCCTCTGCTGCGCGCTGATGCACGATCCGGATCTGCTCGTTCTCGACGAGCCGACGACCGGCGTCGATCCGCTCTCGCGCAGGCAGTTCTGGGAGCTAATCGATTCGATCCGCGCGCGGCGGCCGGCCATGAGCGTGATCGTCGCGACGGCTTATATGGACGAGGCCAGCCGTTTCGACTGGCTTGCCGCCATGGACGATGGGAAGGTCATCGCGCGTGGCGCGCCGAAGGAGATCCTCGCCAAAGCGCAAAAGACCACGCTGGATGACGCCTTCATCGCCCTTCTTCCACCAGAAAAGCGCGCACAGCATCAGGAGGTTATCGTGCGTCCGCGCACCATCAGCGCTGATGAGACCCCGGCGATCGAAGCAGATGGTCTGACCCGCCGCTTTGGCAACTTCGTCGCCGTCGATCATGTGAGTTTTCGTATCGCGCGTGGCGAGATCTTTGGCTTCCTCGGCTCGAACGGCAGCGGCAAAACAACAACGATGAAGATGCTGACGGGGCTCCTGCCCGCCACCGAAGGCTCGGCGAAATTGTTTGGAAAGCCCATGGGCGCCGACGACATGGAGGCGCGGCGCAACGTCGGCTACATGACGCAGGCGTTTTCCCTCTACAGCGAACTCACCGTCCGGCAGAATCTCGATCTGCATGCGCGTCTCTACCATCTGCCGGCAAATGAGATCGAAGGCCGGATCAAGGAGCTGCTGGAACGGTACGATCTGAAGGACGTGGCGGACGCGAGGCCGGATAGCTTGCCGTTCGGCGTCAAGCAGCGGTTGCAGCTCGCCGTGGCGGTACTGCACCGGCCGGCCCTTCTCATTCTCGACGAGCCGACTTCGGGCGTCGATCCGGTTGCGCGCGACGCTTTCTGGCGCTCGCTGATCGACCTCTCCCGCAATGACGGCGTCACCATCTTCCTTTCGACCCACTTCATGAACGAGGCCGAGCGCTGCGACCGTATTTCGCTGATGCACCGAGGAAGGGTGCTTGCCGTCGGCGCGCCGCAGGAGCTGGTCAAGGAGCGCGGCAGCGCTTCTCTCGAGGACGCCTTCATCAGCTCTCTGGAGGAAGCGGCTGGAATCGACAAGACAGAGAAGACCGAGGCGCCGCAACCGGCGGCACCGCCGGCCAAGGCTGCGCCGTCGCGTGCTTCCAGGCGATTCGATCCCGGGCGGCTATGGGCTTATGCCCGGCGCGAAACCATGGAGCTGCTGCGCGATCCCATCCGGCTGTCGTTCGCGTTCGTCGGTCCTGTCATTCTGATGTTGGCCTTCGGCTACGGTATCACCTTCGATGTCGAGAATCTGAAATTTGCGGCCTTTGACCAGGACGAGACGCCGGAAAGCCACAGACTGATCGAAAACTTCTCGGGTTCCCGTTATTTCTCTGAACAGCCTCCGATCAGTTCCGCCGCCGAGATTGAGCAACGGATGAAAAGCGGGGAGCTGGCAGTCGTCGTTGAAATTCCCGCCGGGTTCGGCCGCGATCTTGCAAGCCTGCATCCGCCTGAGGTCGGTGTCTGGATCGACGGCGCCATGCCGTTCCGCGGCGAGACCGCGAAAGGCTACGTCACCGGGCTGGGCCTGAAATATGCGAAGGATCTCGCGGTCGAGCGCCTCGGCCCCAACATCGCGTCCAACGTCTACCTTGGCGGCCTCAATTTGGAAAATCGGTTCCGCTACAACCAGGCCTTCAAGAGCGTCTTCGCCATGGTTCCGACCGTGATCGTGATGATGTTGATTTTGATCCCGGCGATCATGGCGACCATCGCTGTCGTGCTCGAGAAGGAAACCGGTTCGATCGCAAATTTCCGCTCCACTCCCATCAGCAAATTCGAGTTCCTGGTGGGCAAGCAGTTCCCGTATGTCGCCGTTGGAATGTTGACCTTTACCCTTCTGGTGCTGATGGCGTTTTTCGTTTTCCACGTGCCGGTCAAGGGGTCTTTCGCAGCCCTCGCGTTCGGCACGCTGCTCTATGTTTTCTCGACTTGCGGTTTCGGGCAACTCGTCTCGACCTTCACTCAGACCCAGGTAGCGGCAGTCTTTGCGACCACGGTTCTCTCCGTCATACCGACGGTAAACTTTTCCGGTTTGCTCGTGCCCGTGTCCTCCCTCACTGGTCAGGGAAGGCTTATCGGCCTGATGTTTCCAGCGGCCTGGTTCCAGCCGATCAGCGTTGGCACCTTCACCAAAGGACTCGGGTTTTCCGATCTCTGGTTCAATGCGCTCGTCCTTGCGGCCTTCGCGCTCGTCTACCTCCTTGCCGCGCAGACAGTGCTGCAGAAGCAGGAGCGCTGAGATGTCGGTGGCAACTCCGTCGGCAGGGGCGACCTCGCAAGGAGTGACCAAGGCGAAGCGGCCCAGGAGCAATCGGCTCGCCAAGCTGCGCGTGCACCTGGCCAACATCTATCGGCTGATGATCAAGGAGCTGCGCAGCATCCGCTCCGACCCGATCATGCTGGCGCTTGTCGCCTATAGCTTCACCATCGCCATCTACGCCGTTGCCACCGGCGCCTCGACGGAAGCGACCAATCTTTCAGTTGGAATCGTCGACGAAGACCATTCCGACCTGTCGCGCCGAATTGCGGACGGCCTCACTCCGCCGACATTCAAGCCGGCGGTGGAAATCGCCGCGACAGAGATCGATGCATCGATGGATTCGGAGCGTTTTATCTTCGTCATTGAAATTCCCCCAAAGTTTCAGGAGGATATTCTCGCGGGGCGACAGCCGTCGGTTCAGGTCAACGTAAATGCCACTGCCGTGGCCCAGGCCTTCAATGGCATGACCTACATCGAGAACGTCATCGTCAACTACGTCACAGAGTTCGTCACCGGACGCGAGGGACTGATGGGCGTGCCGGTCAAAACGGTTGTCCGCGCAAAGTTCAACCCGAATTTGAAGTCAAGCTGGTTCTCCTCGGTGATGCAGGTGATCAACAATCTCACCATGCTGACCGTAATCCTGACCGGCGCGGCGCTCATTCGCGAGCGCGAGCAGGGCACGGTCGAGCATCTCCTCGTCATGCCTGTGGTTCCGGCCGAGATCATGTTGTCGAAGATGCTGGCCAATGGCATCGTCATTCTCGCTGCGGCCGAGCTATCGCTGTTGGTTGTCGTGCAGTGGTGGCTGCAGGTGCCGATCGCGGGATCGACCCTGCTGTTTCTCGGCGGCTCGTGCTTTTATGTGTTCACGGTCGCGGCGCTCGGCATTCTTCTTGGCACTGTCGCCGCTACGATGGGGCAGTTCGGACTGCTGGCGATTCCCGTGCTATTGGTCATGATGCTGCTGTCGGGGGGCACGACGCCCATGGAGAGCATGCCGGTCTGGCTGCAGTACCTCATGAAGGTGATCAGCCCGACGCCGCATTTCGTCGTTTTCTCCCAGGATGTGCTTTATCGCGGCGCCGGCCTCTCAATCGTATGGCCTGAGATTTTGGCCACGGCGGCCATCGGCGCTGTTTACTTCGCGTTCGCTTTGCGCCGCTTCCGCAGCGTGATCTTTGGAGGCTGAACGAGCGGAGAAGGCGCCCATGCGACTCAACTACGCCGCGATCGCACCGGAAGCCACAAAAGCTTTGGCGGGGGTCAACGCCGCGTTGCTGCGCGCGGGGCTCGACAAGCGTCTCATGGACCTTCTTTTCCTGCGTGTGTCGCAGATCAACGGCTGCTCCTATTGCGTCGATGAACACGCGCGTGACTTGCGGCGGGCCGGCGAGTCCAACGAACGCCTGGATGGCCTCGCCGCATGGCGAGAGAGCCCCTACTTCACGGAGGCCGAGAAAGCTGCGCTCGAATGGGCCGAGTCGCTGACCCACGTCGAAGTGACGCATGCCCCGGACGCAGCCTATGAGCCGCTGACGCGCCACTATGACGACAAGCAGGTGGCCAACATCACCTACGCCATCGCGCTGATGAACGCCTGGAACCGCGTCGCCATAGGATTCCAAGCGGCGCCCCGCCCCGCAAAGTGAGCAACGGCGCCGCCGGATCGGCGGATCGTCAGCTACGTCGCCGAGTACCAAGCCGAAATTCGATGACGGCTTTAGCTGATCCAGGTCGCCGCCGCGAGCACGACAATCCCCGTGACGAACGCGGCCATGCAGGAATACAGCAAGATTTCATTGAGAACTCTAACCATCGCACTCTCCCACACGCGGCTTCGCGCTGACCCGCCGCGGCTCCAGGGCATTCCGGCACATTGGACGGTGAAATGTTACCAATTGGATAACAAAGAAGGCCGAGATGGGACGAAAAAGCGCCCTCGGCGCGGGCCGGCATCATCGGCGCCATGGCGAGGCCGCGCGCCCTGGCGCTGGTCAGGTCGAACGGGCACGGACGCGGTTACGGCCGATGCATCCGTGCGCCATGCTCCGTCGTCGATCTAGCCCGTTGCGTGTCCGCGCAGGCGCAGCGAAAGCCAGACCTCGAGAATGCCGTAGAGCACCGCGTAGATGCCGATGACGTAGAGCAAGGCCAACGCGCCGGTCCCGGGCTGCGCCACCAGAATCAATCCGAAGATGACCGAGAGCACGCCGCTCGCGATCAGCAGCCACTCGTTGTCGATCTCCTTGCGCAGCCTGATCGCGCCCACGATTTGCAGGATCCCGGTCGCGATCGCCCAGCCGGCGATGAACAGCAGCAGCACGAGCGCAGTGATGCCGGGCCAGGCGAATGTCAGGATTCCGACCGCTATCCCTAAGAGTCCGACGAGCGCGAGCCACCAGCGCGGCGCCGGGGCGCCGCCCATGACCGCCTCCACGAGCGCCAGCACGCCGTCGGCGAGCGCGTAGGCGCCGTAGAGAAGCACCAGCGTGAGCAGCGTTATTCCCGGCCAGACGAAGGTGAGTACCCCGAACAGGATGGCGCAGATGCCGCGCAGCAGTAGCAGCCACCAATGCTTGGCGAGTGCGTGCAGCAGCAGACCCGGCACTGGTGGACTAGCAACGTGTGCCATGACAGACCTCCCTCGATGTTGCGCCGACCAGCCTTATAGGACCCTGGGGAGCCCATTCGCCACGTGTGCGAAGGTATCGGGGAAACCGCTATTGAGAACCCGATTCCCGGCACCCCATCTCTTGCGCGCGAGCACTGAGCGGCCACTTTATTGCCGGGCCGCCAACACGCGTAACGCGCTCGCGCCGTTCCGTTTGGTCCGCTGCCAGTCGGTGGCGAATTGCAGAATATCGAATTAGGAATGGGCAGTCAGGAGGTATCGGAGCGAATTTACAAACCGCGCGACCCCGCCCGGCGACCTGCGCCGGGTTGTTCGTACCACCGGCTAGGCCCCGGGCGCGGGCGATCTAGGAGGGAGCGCCCAGCCCTTGCGCAGAGAGAGCGTTCCTTATGCGAGGCTGCGGCGGTACTCGGTAGGCGTTTCGCCGGTGAGCTTGCGAAACACTGAGGTAAACGAGCTTGTCTCGCTGAAACCGACACCGAGTCCAATTTCCGTCACCGACAGCTTGCGCTCAGCCAGCAAGGTCTTGGCACGCTCAATTCGCCGGCTCGTCAGATATCGGTGTGGCGGCATGCCGAACGAGTCCTTGAACGCTCGGGAAAAATGGAACGGGCTGAGCTGTACGAGCCGAGCCAGGGACGACAGCGAGATTTCATCGGCAAGATGCTCTTCGATATATTGCGTCAACTTCTTTTGCTGCCACCCGGGGAGCCCTCCGCGCGCGTCCGATACCGCAGATGAGCCACCTTCGTTCATCCGCGAGAGCTCGTGCGCCAACGCAATGCTGAGCGCTTCCACATAGGCGCTTCGGGATCGACATGGGTACTGCAGCTGCGCCTTGAGCTTGAGGGCGGTCGCCCAAACGTCAGGATCGAAAAAGAACAATCGTGGCCTGAAGTCGATCTCGGCAAAGCGAAGTTCGGACAACAACGGACTCAGCGGGTCGATGTAGAGGAAAGTGCTGCGCAGCAAGGCACGCGGTTTTTGCCAGCCATAGAACCGGTGCCCCGCGGGAATGAAAGTCATCCTCCGATTCCACTCGCGACGGTTGGACCTTGGTAATCCCTCGACCAGCGTTTCGCCGTCGTGCCTCTCGGCGCGTTCGGACGCGATCAGGAGATGCCGGGACCCCTTGAATTCGTAATCGAAGCACTCATGCCGAATCACCTCGACCTGCTCGGGTTGGACCAGGCCCCAATCGGCGCTTTGACGCTGGGCGATTGCGGGAGGGGTAACTGCAATATGCGGTATGCCTGTCATCGGATTAGCAAGGTCACTCACGTTCATCTCCTGCTCGCATGACAATGCGTTTCTGCCCTCGGAGTATCCTGGTGTTCAGGTCGCGCTGTTTCGGCGCGACGTTCATTCGCCTTGCCTTCGTACGCGGCGCGGCCCAGCGATCGGAATGCGCAGCCCCATGCCGCCTAATCCGGTTTTGCGGGATGCCAACGATTCCGCAAGATCGAGCTAATTTGGCAAAACCGGGCAAAGTCTCGTCGTCAAGGGTCGAATAGGGTCCACGATGGTGTACGGGCAAACACAGCGAGACCGCGCTTCAAATCGTGTCCGTTTTGTGGCGACGGGATTCAACTTTAGTTGCTCGTCGGCCAGCCAAGGGAGAACGCATGGCGTAAGTGGCCGAAATCATCATGGCCTATCTTGTGGTTCGCCGTTAGCGCGAGATTGCAGACGGGAGGCGCCGCTTGCGCCTAGGCCGTGGGTTTGGCCCTACTCTTAGGACAATCGCAATGGATACCCAGCAGCCAATCAAAGCTCGCGTCACACGCCAGTACGGCGCATCGCCGCAACACATCTTCGATGCCTGGACCGACTCGAAGACAGCAGGAAAATGGCTGTTTGCGGCGGAACAGAGCATCTGCGTAGAGATCGACGCGCGCGCCGGAGGGTGGTTCTACATCGCGGGGCGACGCAACGGCGAGCGCGTCGAGTATGTGGGCGAATATCTGGAAGTCGTTCGGCCGCACCGACTCGTGTTCGCGCTTCTCGCCGAGAAATATTCACTAAACTTTGAGCGCGTGACCGTTGTATTCCATCCACGCGGAATCGGGTGCGAGCTCAGCTTGACTCACGAGACGAAGCCGAAATTTACGCAGCAGGCGCGCTGCGACTGGGCCAAGGTTCTTGAAAGGCTCGCCGCGATGCTCTCCCAGACCGGCCGCGACGCAGCCTGAACGTCACAGGCGGGAGTGCGCCCCCTCTCTCGCTCACCGACGCCTGGCGCGGTGCCGGCGTCGGTGACGTGCAACGGGACGTTACCTCCCGGTTTGGGACGTTGGGCCGTCCCACTCATCCAAACGCGTGGTCATTGATATACCACCTTATGATGGCGGTGGTGGGCGACCCGCGATGTCGCGTATTGTCGAGTGGCCGCCGACGCTTGCGGTTCCGGGCAGGACTTCAGAAAGCCGTAACCGCGATTGTTGTCAACGTCGACGACGCACTGGTTGCCGCGGCGAACCGGACCGACAGTGGCGTACCATTCCCAGCCGGGATTTGGCGCAGGACCTTCCTGTGCGTTCGCGGCGTCCACTCCAACGATCGTAACCAAAATGGCCACGCTAGCGATAGCGATCAGCGCGCGCTTCATCGGATAGCCTCCTTCGGAGAAGCAAGTGTCGCCCTCTGCGTCGCTAGCATCGGCAGAAATAAAATCTCCAATCTCTTGAGCGTAAACGTCATATCACCGGAGATAACATCTCCGTGTGCGCTTCATCGAACCGAATGCGGGGTTAAGAGAACGCCCGGCTCGGGGCAGGGCTTGCGGTGGTAACCGAGTGAGCCGCTTGAAGCAGCCGACCGAAACGAAGACGGCATGTTTCGAGCCTGCGCGGCTGCGGTGAATATGCTAGTTTCGGTCCAAACCGACTGTTCCCCTGCCGAAGCCAAGCGGGAGAGTGCCGTTGCTGGCCAGAACGGACACCGTCGCGACGATTGCGGAGAGTTGGCTGGCGCAGTTCGACCAAGCGCTCGCAGCGCCAGGGCGCGCTCGCCTCAAGACGCTGTTTCATCCTGACAGCCTTTGGCGCGATGTGCTGGCCCTCACCTGGCACATCAAGACGGTCAACGGTTCGGATGCGATTTTGCGAGAGCTTGCAACGCATGCCGACCGCGCCCGTCCGACTGGTTTCAAGATCGACCCGCATCGGACCGCGCCCCGCAATGTGACGCGCGCCGGCACCGATGCGATCGAAGCCATTTTCGGCTTTGAAACGAGCGAGGGTCGCGGCAGCGGCGTGCTGCGGCTCACGGACGATGCCAATGACGGCAATGCGTTCAAGGCCTGGACGCTGCTGACGGCGCTTGACGAAATAAAGGGACACGAGGAACGGCTCGGACGATCACGGCCGCAAGGCAAGGCCTATTCGCGCGACTTTCACGGACCCAACTGGCTCGACCTGCGAAAGGCCGCCGCGCAATACGGCGACCGCGACCCCGCGGTGCTCGTCGTCGGCGGGGGACAGGCCGGGCTCGCGATCGCCGCGCGCCTGGCGCAACTGGGCGTCGATACGCTGATCGTGGACCGTGAAGCGCGCATCGGCGACAACTGGCGCAAGCGGTATCACGCGCTGGTCCTGCACAACCAGGTGCACGTCAACCACCTGCCGTACATGCCCTTTCCGCCAAACTGGCCGACCTACATTCCCAAAGACAAACTCGCCACCTGGTTCGAGACCTATGTGGAGAGTATGGAGTTGAACTATTGGACCGCCACCGAATTCGAAGGCGGCAGCTACGACGAAGACGCGGAACGATGGTCCATCGTGCTGCGTCGGAGCGACGGCACGAAGCGGGAGATGCACCCGCGCCACGTCGTGATGGCCACCGGGGTGAGCGGCATACCGAGCCTTCCGGATATTCCGAGCTTACGCAACTTCGGCGGCAAAATTCTGCACTCCAGTCAATACGACGATGGCGACGTGTGGAAGGGCAAGAACGTTCTTGTCATCGGCTCGGGCAACAGCGGCCACGACATCGCGCAGGACCTGCATTCGGCCGGCGCGAAGGTCACGCTCGTGCAACGCAGCTCGACCATGATCGTCAATGTCGAGCCGAGTGCGCAACTGCAGTACGCGCTCTATGACGAAGGACCCTCGCTGGAGGATTGCGATCTCATCACGACATCCATGCCGATTTCACTAGTGCGGAAAAGCCACATCGCACTGACCGAAACCGCGAGGAATATGGACAAGGAATTGCTCGATGGACTCGAGCGCCGCGGCTTCAAGCTCGATTTCGGCGAAGACGGTACCGGATGGCAGTTCAAGTACCTTACCCGCGGAGGCGGTTACTACTTCAATGTCGGCTGTTCGGATCTGATCGTCAAAGGCGAGATCGGATTGGCGCAATTCTCCGATATTGCCACCTTCGTGGCGGCGGGCGCGCTCCTGCGTAGCGGCGAAACGCTTGCCGCCGACCTGATCGTGCTGGCGACAGGCTACAAGGGGCAGGAGCATCTGGTCAGCAAATTGTTTGGGGACGATGTTGCCCGCCGCGTCGGTCCGATTTGGGGATTCGGCGATGGACAAGAATTGCGCAACATGTTCACGCGAACCGCGCAGCCGGGCCTTTGGTTCATCGCCGGCAGCTTCGCGCAATGCCGCATCTACTCGAAATATCTCGGCCTACAGATCAAGGCCTGCGAAGTGGGCCGCCTGCCCTGCGACATCGAACGTCCGCTTCGGATCACAAACAGACCTCAGCGAGTCGCCTGAACGAGGTCCGCCTCACCCCTCAAAGCGGACATGCGCGAGCCGTAAAGGCACGTCCGAGGACGACGACGCCGTTAGCGCGCGCCATTGAGACTTCCTTCGCGCATCGATTACGCTATCCTTCCCAGGTCGATCGGCTGATCCAACAAACCATCGTCTGCGATGTATCCGGTGAGGAGGCGAGCGAATGCGAACTCATTCATTCCTGCCAGCGCTGATCTACGCGACGCTGACATCGATCGGGCTGGCGGGTATGAGCTCAACCGTCGAGGCGCAAGATCTTCCGTCCTACATGGCGCCGATTTCGGGTCGCACGGTTTCGAGCCCGGCCGAGACTGCGACGAAAAACGTTTTGGCGCTGAATACTGCCATGTTCGAGCTCTATGACAACGCTGCCAAAATCTTCGAGAAGAACATTCTGAGCAAGCATCCCGTCATTCTCGGCCTGTTCTCGGGCGCGGGCGGTAGGTTCATTCTTTATCGGCCCGGCATGGCGCCGCTCGAGGCGCCATCGGTGCCGATCGTCTATCAGTTGCTCAAATCCATCGACCACAGCGCTATGGCGCTCGCCCAAGTCGTGGGGCCGTATCTCGATAATCCCGCCGATCAGTCGTGGCGCGGCCCGATGCTCGCCTATCGCGCCCGGATGCAGTCCGCCCTGGATGGCCTGAACGAGACACCAATGCCGCCGGAGTGGCGAGACAACGACCGCATTGTTCTGCAGAACAACATTGCGTTCATGGACGATTGTTTGGCGAAGGGCACCGTCTCGTTTGCCGCGTTGCAGGCATTCGCCAAGAAGCAGGCGCCGCATCTGAAGCTGGACGTCGAGTGGGCAGCGCAGACCCAGGTCGCCCATTGGATGACAGTGCTCGCGGAGTGGAAGACGATGCTCGGCGCCGATTGGGAGAAGACCTACGCAGCCAGCAATACGATCTATGCCACGCGTCAGAACAACGTGTTGTTCAGCGTGTTGGCGCAGTTTTTCGAGCCGGGCGCCATGAACGACCGGCTGATCCTGATCGAGACCATCTCCTTCACAACGTCGCCCGACGAGATGATGGAGGCGCTCACCCGGATCATCGCCGACCGCTCGGATGGAGCGCTGTTCTTCGGCAATTACTATCAGATGGACTACGAACTGATGGGCGGCGATGCGCGCGCCGCAATCATCGCTGAAAGCGCCAAACTCGGGATCAAGCCGTTCCTGCCGCCGGTGGTGCCGTTTGACTCGATACAATGGCCGATGCGGATCACGCCGGGTCCCGGACCCGCTTCGCTGGCTGACCTTCCATGAGCTGAGGGGACGCCGCCGATCACCGCGTCGTCGTGGTCGTCTGCAGGATTTCGCCGGTCGTGAGCGCGTTGATGAAGGTGCGGTCGACCCTGCCCCAGGGCGCGAGCGCGCAACTATTGCCGCTGCCGGGGGCATAGCTGATCGGCTGGCTGTCGGGGTTGATTTGGACATTCGCCGGCAGCCGGGTGGAAAATCCGTCGTTCTCCATGCACAGCGTGTCGATTAGCACGCTGCCCCGCTGAAACGTGCGCACATAGAGATTGGTTTGAACGGTCCAGCGGTCGGTGATGGAGTAGCGGCCGTTCGGGGCGCGGAGCCGCGCCTCATTGGGTTCGATCACGCCGAAGAAATGGCCGACCTTGCTCGCGACCAGACGGACCTCCGCGGCGGCGCCCTTCCAACCGAGACCGCCGTAAAAGCGGGCGATCCGCGACGGCGACTGGTAGCGCCAGCGCGCATCCTCAAGCCCCTGGGCGGTAAGATAGAGCGCCCATCCCCCATCTGCGACGCGCTCGCCGTTCGCATCCACGATGACCGGCACCGTCCGCCGCGTCGAAGCTTGAGAAATATAGTCTTCGATCAACTGGCGCATGCGAGCATCGCGCGCAGCATTCGAGGTCCCACCGAGAACCACGGCGATGATGTGTTTCTCATCACGGCGGACCGATGATACCAAGTTGTATCCGGAAGCCTCCGTATAACCGGTCTTGATCCCGTCAACGCCCTTCACCTGCCCGAGCAGGGCGTTGTGATTGCGCATCTCGGCGCCCTTATAGTGAAAGCTCGGAGTTGCAAAATATTGGTAGTAGCCGGGAAAGCGGTGTTGAATGGCACGACCCAGAACGGCCTGGTCGCGGGCGGTCGTTATTTGCTCTTCGGCGGGCAAGCCGGAGGCATTGACATAGGTCGTGCTCGTCATGCCCAGCGCAGCTGCTTTCAGCGTCATGAGCTTGGCGAATTCCTCTTCGCTGCCGCCGATGGCTTCAGCGACAACGACCGCGGCGTCGTTCGCGGACTTGGTGACGAGCCCCTTGATCGCGTCCTCGACCTTGATGGTCTGATTGGCCTTGAGGCCGAGCTTCGTGGGGTTCTGCAGCGCCGCCCGCGTCGAGATCGGCAGCTCCGTATCGAGCCCGAGCTTGCCGGCCTCGAGCTGCTCGAACAGCAGGTAGAGCGTCATGATCTTCGTCAGCGACGCCGGGTGGCGCGGTTCGTCGGCGCTGATCTCGTGCAGCACGAAACCCGATTTGTCATCGACCACGATGGCCGCATACGGCGGATGATAGTTGGGGCCGTGAATTACGCGCTGAGGGGGATCCTTGCGTGGAGAACGAGCTTGCGTCTCACTCCACCCGGCGCCGGCAATCATCAGCGCTGCCAGCAGACCGACAACTCGGAGCCAATGGGGGGGCGAACCCATTGAAGCGGTCCATATCCTCGCCGGCGCGACGTTAGCCCTGATCCTTGCCGCCCCGCGGTCGTAACCGAGTCCGCTCACAGACATTCTCCCCCAACAGCCAGGTCGGTCCTGCCGCGCGCGGGCCGCAAAAGTCGCTGAATGCGGGCGCGGCAACGGCCTCGACGGCCGTCACCAAGCCAAATCGCAGTCAGAGCCCACGTTGTCCGTGCAAGGCACCCCCCAAATTTTACCATCCGATGGTCCGGCTCCATCGCCGGGCGGATGGCTCCCGTCTATTTGTCGCTTTGGCGCTCGATTGGTTCAACCGCGATGGAGAAAATGGGAAGGTTGGCGACGTCTCCAAATTAACCAAACGGCCTCGTGCCAGCGTGGTCAGCGGCGATGGCGGAAAGCCTCAGGTTCACCGCCGCCATTTTCTCGCCGCCTGGCTCCGGCCGCGCTTATCCAACTACCGCCGCCCACCGACGCCCGTGAATTGGCTCGGCAATTGAACCATTTGGCAGCGAGCGCGACTAATGAATGACTCGACTGGGGGCACCACATGTATTTGCGTTGGAATCCGTTTAGGCCGAGAACCTCGCGATTTGAAGATTGCCGGTTGGGCGCGGCCGGCGGAATTGTCCTTGCAGCGTACGCGGGCTTCTTCTTCGTTCTCTATTGGTTGATGCAGCCAAGCGTCACCGCGAATCCCGGATTGGCCGCATATCGGCCGCCACCCAAGACCGTCGTGCGCTATGCCGATTCGCCGTGGGTTCCTCCCGCCCCATCGGAAGCGCTTCCGATACGTGCCGAAACCGAACCGGCACCCGAGCTCGCAAAGAGCAGCGTCGCCGAGGAGCCGAAGAAAGAGACAAAAAAGAAGCAAGAGGCACGCACAACCCCTCGCCGGGCGCGCCCCGTTAGAGAGCAATCAAATCCGTTCTGGGGCTATGCTTCGTCCCGGTCATACGGTTCTCGCCCCTGGTTCTGATCGTCGCCTCCCCTAATCGGTAGAACGCCGGCAGCGGACCATGAAATCCGCCCGGTAATGGGGACTCCGGAGTCCCTCCGACCATCCGATCCTGCGCGCAGCTATGCATCGACAAATTGTCGAAGCCAGCAGGCAGCTTATCCGGCGGTATGTGGCAAACGCGCCACACTGCCGGGGCAATGGGGATCGCTCCGACAGAAAATCGCGCCGCGGGCGGAACTGATCAAGCCGCTCGATGTTAAGCGGCCAGGTATTCGGGCGGGGGGCATGATCGCAATACCACTCCCGAATATTGGGCCGATGCGCGGCGCATCGGGACGTGCTCGCAAGGAGCCATTCCCGGCCCCGTTCGTCGATCCTGGTCGCTCCTTGTTTCGCTGCGCTCAACCCATTCTGCGGCGCAGATCGGTCACGCATGGGATGCTGGGAGGGGATAGCATCCGCGTGTTCCGCCTCAAGCGCAGGCAGCCGAGGATGGGTTGAGCGCAGCAAAACGCACCCACGAGTCGCAACATGACCGATCACGATCTCGACGATCTCAAGGATCGACTCTGCCGCGCCTTCGGCATTCAAGTCCGTGACGACCTGCAGGTGCGTGCCGAGATAATTATTCAAGCGGAACCGGGGCGCTGGGCGTTCACACCCAACGAACTCAGCGATTTGTTGGAGGGCCTCAACGCCATCCTGCAGCATTCAAAGCCCGACGCGGGATGGCCGTTCCGGCTCACGCTCAAACAATACATCGGGCTGTTCACACCAATCCATC
>WNGD01002202.1_pt1 | contig 28730 bp, 27 predicted proteins | sample 5400671 | NCBI WGS metagenome assembly WNGD01 (sample SAMN13153369, study PRJNA577476) | soil metagenome | isolation source: 40 cm soil or saprolite under grassland replicate 2 | place: USA:California | collected 2016-06-15
ACCTGGTCGACCGGCATCATCGTGATCAGGTACGTCGCGGTGATCGTGCTGACGAGCCCCACGCTGGGGAACGCCGCGACGACCGTGCCGCCTTTCAGGTTGACCTCCTTGATCGTCCGGACCTCGACTTCGGACATCGGATCACGCCCGGGTCTCGAAGCAGCCTCTCGACTAAGTACGTTTGGCTATCGGCCGTCCGGTGGGATCACGTCTGACCGAAGAACTCGAAGCCCTCGAATGTAATCGGGGAGGCGCGCGCGCCCCGGCGCCGTGAGGAAGGCGTGGGACGCGGCCGCATCCCGCAGGCATTGTCCGCGCGGATACGAGCCGGAGGGACGCTCGATTCGCCCTCATATATATTTATCCCGCCATAGTTTTATAAGCCGAAACCCATCGCGCGGGCGAGGTCGGCCATGTCCCAGCCAATACCACCCCCGTACCCCGGGCAGTACTATCCGATGTCGATGGAAGGCATGATCACGCGCCGGAATGTGTTCGCGCTGAACGCGATCGGCCTCTTGGCGATTTGGATCGGCGCGCTGATCGCGATCTGGAGCGGCGACATCAACGCGCGCGGCCTCGCGCGGTTCCTCGTGATCTCCGGAGGCGTCCTCGGCACCCTCGCGAGCACGGCGGGCGCCCTCGGCTCGAAGCGGACGTCGGACATGCAGAACCTGGGCCTCCTGATCTGGGCCGGGCTGCTGCTCGCTGTGTCCGTCACGTTCCTCGCGTCAATCGGCTGAGCCTCTTCACCCGAGCGTCCGGATCGCCGCGGCGAACTCCGGGGCGACGCTGACCTTCGTGTGCCGCGACTGGATCGTGTCCGTCGCGATGACGTCGTCGCAGGCCTTGAGGTTCGCCTCGGCGTTGCCGACGAACAGCCCGTGGACGCACGCCGCGATCACGCGCCGCGCGCCCTGGGCCTTCAGCTCCTTCGCCGCCGTCGCGATCGTCCCGCCGGTCGAGATGACGTCGTCCACGATCCCGACGGACTTGCCCTTGACCGCGAGGGCCTTCGGCTCGATCTTCACCGTGTACGAGTCGATGCGCTCCTTCACGAGGAAATCGAAGGGGACGCCGGCGACCGCGGACGCCTCCTTCGCGAGCCGGAGAGCGCCCTCGTCGGGCGCGAGGAGGACGTCGACCTTCGCGGACTTCAGGTAGCGGCCAATCGCGGGCATGCCGCTCACCTCGCGGGTAGGGAGCGGGAAAATCTTGAGGATCTCCGGGTCGGCCGGGATCGCCATCGTCAGGAGTTCGTCGCAGTCGACGGCGATGTGCTTCGCGATCGTCTTTGCGGAGATCGCCTCGCCGTCGAGGAAGCGCTTGTCCTGCCGGCCGTACCCGAAGTACGGGACGATGGCCGTGATCCGACGAGCACCGGCATCGCGGATCGCATCGGCCAAGAGCAGGAACTCGACGACCATCGGGTCCGGATGGGTCGTCTGGACGAGGACGACGTGATCGCCCGCGACGGAGCCGAGGAGCCGGATATACCGCTCGCCGTCCGGGAAGCCGCCCGGATGCTTCTCGAAAGCGACGTCGACATAGCCGGCTGACAGCTCGCGGGCGATCGCCTTCGCGAGGGGGACCGACGCGGAGCCGCCGACGACCTTCATGGGCCGGACCGGGTCGTCGTATCGGGTCGGGCTATTTGAATCGTCCGACGTCTCGCGGTCCCGATAACCGGCGACAAGCTTTCTTATTCGAGGGACAGGCTCGACCGAGGATGAGAGCGATGGACCTCGGCACCTGGGCTGCAAAGCTCGCGGAGCACCGGCGGGAAGCGGCCCTGGCTGCGTTGGTCACGACCTTCGCCGGGATTGGGCTTTTGATCGACCGGCCGAAAGGCGCGGTCGTCGAATGGTTCGCGGTTCCGCTCCTCGCGGTCGGGGGCGCCCTGTTTGCTTGGACAGTATGGCCGCGAGCAGTAGGGGCAGAAAGCCCGCCGCCTTCGGCGGCCACTCGCGTGATCTCCCGCCTCACGTTCCGAGGACGGCTCGTCCCCCTATTCCCCGCAATTGGTGTCGGAATCATCCTCGCGGACGCCGCGTACAACCTGGTCCTGTCCGCGACACCGGCCCTGCAGACAGAGGACACGATTGTCATCCTGGCGGCAGCGTCTCTCGTCGGATACCGCCTCGTGCCAGTCCGATATGCGCGCGAGCGGGACTTTGTCCTCCTTTTCTTCGGGTGCCTGAATGCAATCTTGGTGATCCCGTTGCTGATTGCTCGCGCGTACTATGCGGACTTCGAGCGCTCGGTCGACTTGTATTCTTGGATCGCACTAGCCCCGGAGACGAGCGCCGTGCTCCAGCTAATAGGCGTCACCAACACAGTTCACGTTGTCGGCGGATCGACCGCGCCGGGCCTCACGTTCACACCGCAACACTCGTCCGTCGCCGTTACTGTGCTTATCACGACAGCATGCTCGGGAATCTACTCGTTCGGGATCTTCGCATCTGCGTTCATCGCATTCGTACTCACTGAGTACGAGAAGCTAACGAGGCGCGAGTGGCTCCTGCTCGGCTTGGGCCTGTGCACGGCATACGTTTCAAACGTCCTCCGCATGGTCGTCATCGTCCTCGTCGGATACTTCACGGATTCGGCCGAGACGGACCTACAGAACATGCTGATTGCGCACTCTTATGCGGGTTGGATCATTTTCCTCGGATGGATCACTCTATTCTGGGGCATTCTCTTCAAAACCCTTCCGGGGCCAACAGAACCATCGCCTAGCCTACCCATTAGGAGATCGATTGGGGCTGAGGCTCGTTGCGGTATCTGCGGGGACTTCCTCACCCCCCTTATCCCCGCGGCGCGCTGTCTGTGTGGGGCGCTGCACCACGAGACCTGTCTGGCGAACTCCCTGCGATGCCCGATTTGCGGCCGCGCCGTAGGACCAAAAGACAGAGTAGTGGCGGACACGCTCTGAGTCTGAAATTGTGCCGCGGGCGGATTGTTCGCGCCAGGTGCACGCCTCCTCTGACATTGCCGTGAGGGAGATCCTCTCGTTTCGCTCGCATGCAGGCAATGCCATCGGGGCCGTCGCCCAATATCCCTAGTGAGTCCGGTTCGTGAGAATCATCCCGACTGGGAGTTATAGTTCCATCCGTTTTGGAACTGATGTGACGCCTCGAGCTCAGCGACCGCTCCGACGTAGAATCCGGTCGTCGCTGTTCCTCTTTCCAGCATGGTTCAGCCCTTCTTCAGCACTCCGGGTTGCGTTTCACCGCCTTCGCGGAGTCGACATCGGTCCAAACGTTGAGATCGGGTATCTTGTGCTCATCGACCACCTTTACCCTGAAAGGGTCCACATCGCGCGGGGCGCCACGGTCTCAGCTCGTTCGACAATTCTCGCACACGATGAGGCCTTCCGGTACGCGCGAGGTGAAGCGGAACTGGTCGAAGACACGTACATCAGCGAAGCCGCGTTCGTGGGCGTCCACTGCGTGGTCCTTCCCGGAGTGGAGATTGGAACAGGGGCGGTCGTCGGGGCAGGTGCGGTGGTCACCAGCGATGTACCCGCGCATTCCGTTGTCGCCGGCGTTCCTGCGCGAATCATTCCGGCTGCTCCCTCGCGAAGACCCGGTGACGGGCCGGATCGTTACGCTGTACAGCCGGGAGACGAAGAATCGGCATGGTCTACATCCGTCGAAAAGTGATTGAAGGGCCTCCCTGTCCATGTTGTGGCCGGACGGCATACAGGCAGCTGTATTCAACCCGGCCTTCGGGACTGGGAAGCCTCTACGATATCGCCAAGTGCGAAAGTTGTGAGTTGGTGAGGACTCTCCCACCTCCCACGCCCTCAGATCTTCAGGAACTCTACGACGAAGCCTACTACTCGAGCCGAATTTCGGACACCCGGGCTCAAGAGGAAGAGCTCGCCCGATTCTGGACCCTGTACGGCCTTGTCAAGGACAGGATACCGCGGGGACGGCTGCTTTCCGTTGGTTGCGGGCTCGGGTTCGATGTGCGTGTTGCAAAACAACTTGGGTTCGCCGCGGAGGGAATCGAACTGTCACCTGCCGCTGTCAAGTTCGCGCAGTCCACCTTGGGCGTGGAAGTAAGGCTCTGCGATTTCGCTGCCCTCGCGTCTGAGAGCGAGTCCTATGATGTCGTCACGTTTTGGGATGCACTTGAACACTTGGTCGACCCGAGAGCTAGCCTGGACAGAGCGAGGCGCCTGATCAGAGCACGCGGATGCGTTCTCGTTCGCGCCCCGAACGTCGAAGGACTCTTCCCTCGCGTGTCACTTTGCACGGCCAAGATCACCGGTGAGTGGCGGCATCCGTCCCCGCCACACCACGTTTTCGACTTTTCTCCCAAGACGCTCGCGCGACTTGCGAGCGCCGCTCGGCTCAAAGTGCGCAGTACCATCGTCGATGAATGGCCGCAAGATCGACTAATCGAAGGCAGTAGGCGGCCGCTCGTTACAAAATTCCTATCTGCTGTCCTGTACCCCATAGCGCGTCGAACAGCTACAGGCAACTCCTTCATAATGGTCCTCGAGCGTGACGAGGGCTCCCAGCGGGAGTAAACGCGATGAGGGAACGGGACCGGGTTTTCTGGGGGACTGGGTACGCGGTCATCGCCACAATCGTCTCCCTCATCGCGGGGATTCTGCTTCGTCCCCTTATAGTCTGGTTCATCGGAATCGGGGAGTACGGCGCCTTTGCCCTCGCGCTGGCAATCCTCGGGATAGCGACGCTTGCTACAGATCTGGGTTTGGGAGGGGCTCTCACAAAATTTGTGGCCGAGGAAAGGGATGAGGAACGGCGCCGAGAGCTAATCTCGTCCGCTATCATTGCGGCCGTTCTCTCTGGTTTTGTAGCGACTCTTGTGGTCCTCGAAATCAGTCCCGTGGTCGGAGCAACATTTCGCATCCAAGGAATTGCGAGCCTGTTGGCCGTATTCGCGTGGATGCCGCCATTTTCGTTCGGCGCAAACAGCTGCCTGGCAGCGCTGAGCGGTCTGCGCCGCATGCGACGGTATGGGTTTGGGTCCGCGGCAATAAATGGGCTCGGACTCGCTATTGTTGCCGGGGTACTCATCTTGGGCGGCAAGGCTGCGGACGCCGCCCTCGCCATGGTCTTAGCCGGTGCGGCCAATCTCGGTCTGCTGCTGTTTCTGCTAAGATCCTATCTTCGCCGGATCGGAATCCGAAAGATTGCCTCGACAGTCCGCCGTTTGGTTTCATTCGGGATCCATCTCTCCGCCACGAATGCAGCGAGCGTTCTGCTATACCAAATCGACATTGTGCTGCTCGGTCTCTTAACAGGGGACAGCGTTCTGGTCGGTTACTACAGCATCGCAATACTCTTGGCGAGGGCTCTTTGGATATTCCCTGGAAGCATCGCGGTCGTGGCCTACCCCGCATTTTCGGAGTACGCCGGTCGACAAACAAAATCTCGAATCGAAGCCTTCGCCAATCAAGCGGTTCGGTTCAGCGCCAGCATCGTAGGTTTCTCCGTAATCGGGTTTTCGTATTTCGGCAGAGAGATCCTCACGATCCTGTTCGGCCCGGCGTCACAGCCATCCTACGTTCCGCTTCTTATCCTACTCCTGGGCGCGGGCCTGCTCGGGGTGATGAGGTCAGTCGCCTCCGGCATCCCAGGCGTTGGGCGACCGGCCCTCGGAGCGCAGATCGCCTTCGCCGGGCTCGCGGCTAGCGTATCACTCTGCCTCGCACTGATACCCCCTTTCGGGCTTCTGGGTGCGGCGATCGCTACCACCCTCGCCTATTCGCTCATCGCACTCCTACTTGCACGGTTCGCATCGAAGCTGCTGGCAATCTCCGTGCCCGGCGGGTGGATTCTCGAAGCAATTGCGTGGGTGCTCCTACTTGTCTCCCCATTAGCACTCGCCACAATGGCTTCGGGCTCGCCCCTCCTCCGTTGGTGTCTAGGAATCACCTCGATGGTCGTGTTCGTCGCAGTCCTTTACTACCGACTGCTTCCGCGCGAGGATACCGACTTTGTCTTGGCGAAAGTGCTAACCGCAATACGGAGACCCAAACGAGATAGCTAGTTGAAGCCAGTTCCATAGGGGAACCGAGCGGTCACCGGATGTGTCTTCATGCTCGAATTACCTGGAACAGATGACGACCGAAGGTCCGGACTCGTTCTCCCAAGTCCAGACGTGGTCGCGGGCTGGTCCAAGTCGTTATCGCCGGTGCCAGGCCGAAATCAATCGTGTGCGTCTCAATGATTCTCGCGAGGTCCAGTCCTTCGTAGGCACGCGTCGCCCACAAGTCCCACTCTCGACGCAGAAGTCGTTCAACCCGTTCAATTCTCCCATACCGCCGAGAGAGATGGTCGAAGCCACCGATGGCGGTCTCCTCTTTGAGATTCTCGCCCATCGAAACGGGATACCATCGGATCAGATTCCGAGCGTGGAGACGCATCCAAAAATCAACATCCTCGTAGACGTTCGCATTCCTCCGACCCCCGACCCGCTGCCACACATCCCGCGGATAAACGCCTAGATAAATAGCCTGGACACCGAGCTGAGGGAACTCTTGGCTGCACCGCTCCACAAACGGTCGTAGTAACGGGCCGTACACGACATCGGTGTCAACGACCAAAAGGATCGGCCCTCTAGTCATCTCGACTGCCAAGTTCCGCCCTCTTCCCATGGTGCAGTGGGCAGAGCGATACCGGAAGTTTCCGTGATTCTCTTCCCAAGATCTTAGAACTTCTATGCTCCCGTCACGGCTGAAGTTGTCCACAACCGCATACTCAAAGTCGATGCCCGCAAGTCCATCATAAACGGATGACAGGTGACGATGCAATGCGTGGGCGCAATTGTAGTTCGTCGAAACGACGCTATATCTTGGAGATTTTTCATTCAATCCGCTTGAGTTCACGCCGGAGCCCCTCCCGCCGAACCTCAAACGAGAAATGCTTTTGGACCCGCTCTCTCGCTCGCGTCCCAATCTCGTCGTCCTCGATTGCCTTCCGGATGGCTGCGACGGTTTCTTCGAGGTTTCCGTATTGAACGACATAACCCGCGCCGTCCACGACTTCGGGAAGAGCGGCGCGGTCGCTCACGACGGGGGCACAACCGCAGGACATCGCCTCAACGACGGCCACCCCGAAAGATTCGTGTGCGCTGAGCTGAACATAGACCCGAGACTGCTGATAGAGAGCTCGAATATTGTTGGAGTCTAGGTGGCCGAGTAGACGGACGTTGCGAGGCGCTACCTCTCGAAGCCGCCGATCGATCGGGGGGGAGAGTGTCCCCACTAGAAGGAACGGAACGTCGGGCATCCGTGCGGCCGCTTGCAAGAATAGCTCAACCCCCTTCGCCCGATATGACGTTTCGTTGGGGAGCTCAGCAACAGTCACGACCTGAGGTTCCTTTGGTCCCGAGGGTGCGAAGAACGATGTGTCCACCGCGTTGTAAAGGACTTCGACAGCACGGCCGGTCCACCGCTGAACCTGCGTTTGAGTCCACCGGGAAACGGCGATTACATACGTCGCATGTTCGAGGGCATAACGCGTTTTCCGAATCCGTGAAGCGTGCAGCATCGCGCCGTAGCCTATCTCGGGGAGGGCGGCCACGTCCCAACCACCCGCAATCAAAACCGTAGGTTTCCCGAACACCCGTCCCAGGAGGACACTGCTCGTCGCATACCCGAGTGCAAACCAGCATACGACAACATCTGATCCGATAATCGACGTGGCTAGACCGGGCAAGTCCCTTCGCCCACGATATTTCAGGAACCTTACCGATGCAAGCTCGCTGAGAATCTTGACGTCGTTGAGCACGAAAGGTGCGCTTACGTTTGATACAACGAGAATCCTCGGATTCGTCAAAGCGTATGTCTCCTAGCGGGGTGACGACGGCCGACGGGACTCGTTTCAGAACGTGACGAAGGGCCGGCGACGCCGCCAGGGCGTTGGCCCGGCGTATTTCGAGCGCGTGTTGCGTGGTTCTCTGGGGATTCTATGGATCCTGTGGAGGGCAAGGCTAACAGCGGATCAGAATCCGGTTTTTCGATGAACCCTATGTCACAATTCTCATGTTTGAGAACTGACGACACACGCTTTTCTGGTTGACCGCCTGGGTCCAGGCAAGAATGCGAGTAGCCTTCCTAGCTCCGGATATCGATCTTTCCGGTTTCACGGGGGATGTGTGGCACGTGAAAGATCTCGCCATCGCCCTCGGCCGAGCCGGCTGCTCGGTTGATCTCTTCGTTGCGGAGTCTGCGGGATGGATTCCGGGTGGCAGCGTCCGGGTGCGGCGCATTCCGGGGGGGTCCTTCCTGTCCGCCGCCACGGCGCTCGCAAGAATGTACCGGAAAGACCTACCGGATATCATTTACGAACGCCGATTCTCACCGAAGCTCTCTGCGGCACTCGCGCGACTAATCGGGCGACCGTACCTCGTGGAGATTAATGGTCTCGTCGACGACGAAATGGCGATGCAAGGTCATGTCGACCCTGCACCAAAATTGGTGAGGGCTTTCAAAGCGAGCCTGCGGGGCCGGATGCTCCGTCACTCCGTTGGGCTCGTCGCTGTAACCGAGGGCCTGCGCGACGCTCTCATCCAACAGTATCGACTGCCACCGGAACGGATAACGGTAATCCCAAACGGAGTCGACCTCCGACTCTTCACGCCTGATTCCAAGGACGCCGCTCGACGAATGCTCGGCATTGGAGCTGCCGAACGTTTGCTCATCTTCGTCGGCAACCTCGTCGTATGGCAGGGAGTGGCTACACTCCTCCTCGCCCTACCCATCGTGTTGCAGCACATCGACTCTGCTAAGCTTGTTGTAGTGGGCGATGGACCCGAGCGGCCAGTCCTCGAGACGTTGTCGGCTTCGCTTGAAATAGAAGGTAAGGTGCGTTTCGCCGGGCGAGTAGAGAGGAACCTCGTGCCTGTGTGGCTGCATGCTTCGGACGTAGCGATCATGCCGTGTACGCTTCGCAGTCATCTCAAGTCGGGATCCTCTCAACTCAAGTTTCGGGAATACCTCGCGTGCGGAGTACCCGTGGTGGCGACAAATGTCCCCGGTGCCGGCCCGGTCTTGGAAAGGGAAGGGGTCGGACTCGGTTGTAGAGGCGACGATCCACAAGACCTCGCCAGAGCCATCGTGCAACTCCTCGATAGTCCAGAGAATCTAGGGGCGATGGGGCGGCGCGCACGGGCATTTGCCGAACGAGAGTTGTCGTGGGATCGCTCAGCGGCGGCGCTTGTGGGCCTCTTTCAGAGGATGACAGGGAAACTACAGCCTGACCGCTAGGGGTAGGAACCTCATCGACTCGTTCGCAATGCGCTGCGTCCGCCCCGCCACGACTTGAAGATACAGACGAATGCTGAGGTGTGCAGTAGGGTCGCCAGCATTCCGCCTGATTGCCCCCGAGGAGAATTTCGTACATAGTGATTTATGAGTCTTCGGAATAGACTTTCCGGTCCGCCGCTAATGGAGACGAAGGAACCGTTCAGCATCCGAGTAGTATACGTTACTCCCTATTCGATGAACCGAATTACGGGAATCGGGAGGTTCGTCGAGGATCTTGCAAGGAAGGTTCGTGGGGCAGATAGGGAAGCAGCGATCATCTGCCCCGACGACTCTGGAGGCGCAGCGTCAGTGTACCATTGGAGGGTACGCCTCACGTGGCCTCGGCTGAGAAACGTTCAGCTCGCCGCCGGGACCGCGATGCTCCTCGTCCAGAGACGGCGCTCGTATGACGTGCTTCATGTGCAACAAGCGCATCTTCAGACTCTAGTCGCCATTGTCGTCGCGAAAGTCCTCGGGAAGCCATCGCTTCTCACCTTACACCTTCGGGTTCCTCGTCCTCTTGGGGCAATGAAGCAGGTTGCGCAGCGAATCGTCGAGTCGCTTTCCATCGCCGCTCCGGTTAGGACGGTGGCCGTCAGTCGCGCTGTAGCTGACTCATTCGGGAACAACCTCATCTCGATAGTCGAGAATGGCGTCGACACCGAGGTATTCAAACCATCTGCGCCCGACAGGGAAGAGCTACGCCGGAATCTATTGATCGAACATGAGTTCACGTTCCTTTTCGTCGGACGATGGGCTACCGTTAAAGGATTGGACATCCTGCTGCAGGCGCTCCGCCAACCAGCGCTTGAAAACAGCCCCTTTCGACTCCTCATCGTTGGGGAGCAATCTTCCGACGAACCTGGATTCCTAACCGAGTGCTTCTCCCGGTTCGGTATGGACAGCCGGGTTTTGGTTGTAGGCCCAGTCGAACGGCCCGAAGCTTACATGAACGCGGCGGACGCCTTCGTCCTTCCTTCGCGCTCTGAAGGCATGCCGCTAGTATTTCTAGAGTCTCTCGCAACAGGGCTTCCGGTTCTCGCGAGCGACCTTCCCGTCCACACGCGAATTGCCGCGGAGGGGGAATGTGCCTGGACCTTTCGTTCCGAGGACCCGGATGATCTATCAAGAAAGATGAAACGCATCCTCGAGAGCGGCGTCTCAAACGACATGCGGAAGAATGCGCGCACCGTGTCCGTGCGGGCATTCAGCCTCGATCGGGCATTCTCGGATTATCTTCGGCTCTATGCCGACATAATCGGATTGTCCTCATGACATGAGATAGGCTCGATGGGCAATCTCCACTCGCTCCCGACCTCCTCCGCTTGAAGACCAAGCCCGGGCATCGCGGAAGAGTCCCAACGAATTTCTGGACTACCTGGTAGGCCTCGCAGACCTCGCTTCACCGCGGCCAGATTCGCTCGCGAGAATCGAATCCATGTTGACGAAGACTGAGTCCGAAAAATAGTCAAGAAATCGAGAGACACCCGAAAGATTGCTCGAAGCACCGCTCCGAACCCAACTCTCAACCGGGTCTCCCGACTCCCAGTCCACCATCTCCCAGGTGTGGGCGAGTAGCGTGACATATCGAGTGGGAGCCGCCAGTGTGGCTCGAATGAAGTCGTCGGGTCCGGCTGAGTTCAAAAACCCCAAACCGAGCGGTCCACCAGGGAGCATCACATTGGGAGTCAAAGGCACTTCGAGAATCCTCGAGAGACCCTCGCGAGTGAGCCGCGAGGGATCAGGATGATAGGGGGAGAGAGGCGCGCCGCGGAAGTCAAGCAATGGAAGAAGGCGCCATCGCTTCACGTATCGGCCGGGAAGGACCGAGGAGTCCACGAGGTAACCGGCGCGCTCGAGTTCGGATATCGTTGTGCTGTTCGCCGAGAAGTTGGGCGCCCGAAAATGGATGGGCGTGCGGCCAACCGCCGCGCTGACGCGGGCCGTTGCTCCGTCAATTTCCCTTCGCTGCGCTTGGGCTGACAGACGTTTCATGTAGCTACGCGGGCCACGCGGGTGCCACATTCCATGGCAACCGATTGCGGTCCTGTCATCGACCAACCCCCGGGGAAAGGCGTCGGTAATCTCGCCTGATATGAATAGGTCGAGCGGAACGCCGCGTGATCGGAGAACGTCGACGAAAGAAGGCAGCCCCTCTTGGATTCCCCTGACGGAGAGTGACCCATCGCGCCGATAATCGCGCTCGACGTCGACGGAGATGCATATCGCAACCGGCCTCGCGCCCTTATCCACGTTCACTCCAATCCGTAGCAGGATGCAACAATTGGCCACCGTGCATCCCACGTATGAGCCTCTCTGATCGTTTCCTCGGCTGCTTGGCCCAGCCTCTTGCGAATGTCGGAATCGCGTGCCAGCCGGACAAGCGAATCGCTAAGAACGTCCCGGTCTGCGACGAGCAACCCGTTCGAATCATCGATGATTTCGGGAATGCCGCCGACTGGCGTTGCCACGACCGGGCAGCCGTGGGCCATTGCCTCTAAGACTGCGAGCGGCAGCCCCTCTTGGTGCGAGATATGACAATAGATATCGGTCATGTCGAACACCGCGCCTGTATTTTCTAGGTACCCGGTGATCTCCACCGCTGAGCCGAGGGTCGTCCCTTCTCGTTCCACCATTCCGCGGAGTCGTCCGTCTCCCACAACCAGCAGCTTGACTCGTGGGAACTCGTTCTTAACGGCGTGCAGGCTTCGAACAAGTTCGACGACTCCCTGGACTTTCCTCTCGTACTCCAATGGACCAACGAAAGTGAGGCGCGGGAATGCATCCCCGAACCGGTCAGGAGCTGACGAGTCATTTCTCGATATCCGGCGCTCGGGAAGATCCGTTGCGGGATGGAGAATACGAAGATCTCCTCCAAGATGAAGCACCCGTCGGATTTCCTCGAGCTGGATACAGCTCACGAATGTAACGACGTGGGAGTGGGACAGCAAGCGAGCGAAGAAGCCCCGCCATCTGGGTACGGTTGTGGTATGAAACGAAAACACGAGGCGAGCCCCGGGAAAACGGTTCACATATCGTACGCCGGCTGCCAACGTATACCAATGCGAGTGCGCGTGGATAACTTGCGGCGAAAATTCCCTCAGCTGGCGATCTACCTCCCGACGAAATGTGGACCCCTTTCCCAAATCGCCCCGACTCCGAATGTCTCCTTGCCCTTCACCAGCGAAGATAGCAACTTCGTGACCGCGCCGCCTAGCGAGGCGCGCCAGTCCATCAACAAACGTCGATATCCCGCCCGGCACGGGGCGTGCGTACGGCGTCAACAATGCGACCCGGCTCACGGCGGTCCCCCGACATACCACAGTGTCTGACCGCCGATCTCGAAGACTTTGTAGCGCGTGGCATGGACACCGATGATGTACGGGGAGGGATAGGTGTTCCCGTATGCGGTGTAGCCGCCCCAGGTTCCCCAGTCCTCTGCCAGGTATCGCGGGTGGTAGACGTCGAGAAGGCTCTGAGGGACCGCGTCAGGAGGAGTTCCAAGAATATTCGCCCAATCCGCCTCGGCCTGAACGTCCTTCAAGACGAAAGGCGAATCGTCCTCGAGCGTTAGCGACGAAATCGGGAGTTGAAATATCTCAAGTTGAGAGCGATTGACAAACCGGAAGACCAAGAGTTCGGGGCTCTGGAACGCCGTTGTCGCCCCGCCCACCGGGAGGTAGGGGTGAGCGGACACCATGAAGAGTTCGCTCCCCAGGATCCCATCATTCGACACGATTGTCCCGTCCGTCCTGTGGAGTACATACAGGCCGTGTGTATACGACGCGTCGCTTGCATAAGCTTCCAGCTCAAGATTGATCCCGACGACCAGGTATGACGACACAACCGTGATGGCGATGGCCGTTGCGACGACAGCGATCCGCAACGAGCGCCTCCGCAATCGAAGGACGATCCACCACAGTCCCATTCCGATGAAAATCGCAGTCAGTGAGATGATGTAATAGCCGGTGTATTGGCGCAGGCCGAGAGTCGGGATCAAGACCAGCAGGATCATCAGCAGGAAGGGTTCCCGGAAATCCTTGCCCCGGAGTCGATACACGACGACGACGCCGAGCGGGACAAGGGCAACCAGGAAGCCGACGCTGCGGGCGAGGCTCACGGCCAAGTTCGACAACTGGAGGACAATCCCGGATCCGAACTCAAGCCGACCGGTGGTATAGTTCTCCAGGACTCCGACGATCAGCAGAAGTGTTGAAACAAGGAAAAAGGAGGCAAGTAGTACGATATTCAAAGCGCGCCGGAAGGGCCGGCTGAGGACGCGGCTCCCATACCGAATTCGAAGCGTCTGCGAGAAAACCATCAGGATGGCAGTAATAACGTACCCGATAGCGACGGCGGCCATGAGGGCCGTTAGTCGATGGGCGGACATCATGAGCACGAGCGTTGTAATGATGAAACCAAAATAGCGGAGGTTGCGTGTGCCGTACCATCTGAGCAGAAAGAGCAAGAACAACGGAACGAGCGCCGCAAACAATGTCCGAGTCGGAATCGCCCAAAGAAGGTCGATCACGAATCGTGGCGCAAGACTAAAAAGCGCCGCCACGAGCACCGCGAGGCCCTCGTCTCGCCGAATCGCCATCGAAAGAAAGAACGCAGCCATCATGCCAATAGCAACAATCATCCAGTCAAGCATGACAATCGCTGCCTCGATCGGAACGCCGCTGACTTGGGAAAGGCCTCCGAGCAGGAACACACTCCCAGAAGGCTGGCTCAGCGGGTAGAGTCCCAAGTAGCTCAGGGGGTTGAGAATCCAGCTCGCGTACCCGTTGTCGACTAACGACCGAGTCATCCCGTGAAAGATGAATCCGTCGAAACCGGCTTCGTGCGGCAGCCACGGATACCGCAGGACGAAGTTGAGTGCGAGCAACGAAAGGAGCAATGAATAGGTGGTCCGTTTGGGGATACGCACCGCGTCACCCCGCTGTGCCGTCGAGGACAATCTCGGACGGGACGGTCATCCGGGCCTGCATCCCCCTTTCTCGGCATGCGCTGAAAAGACGCTCGAAGTTCCGGAGCACATGATCGGCGTCGAACAAGCGCGAGAAACCCAATAGTTCCTCCGGATGGAAGTAGCAAAGAAATGGCACTGAACACGGGGGCTTTGAAAAGCCGTTGCCAACCAGTAATGGATGTTTCGCGAGGTTCGCGAAGTCCCGCGGAGGCCGACCGTGGAGCGACCGGCGAACGTTACGGATGCGACCTGTCGGGAACGTCCAGTTCGGGATTTCGACGATGGAACGACCTCGCCTGACAGCGGGCCGCTGGTAATCGGCCGGATTTGGGCGGTACGGCTCTTGAGGAGTCCGCTCCCAATCGAAGCATCCGAGAGGGAGGTCGCTCGTCGGAATCGCGGCTGCATACGACATCCCCGGCAGCGCGGAAAGGTCAGCCGCGACCCCAAGATCCTCGAAAATTCGCATGGTGTCGTTCGTATGGAAGGTCCACCCGGATTTCGCGGCGAGGATTCGAAAGTGACGGGCGAGCGCGGCGTGGCCATCTCGCAGACACGAAGTCATCCAGTCGACGTCGCGCGTCTCCTGATACCATAGGCGATGCCTGTCAGAGTACCGCCATAGATGAGGATGCCAGCCCACTTCGTCACCGGCGGCGAGTCGCTCGCGCCAGAAAGACTCAAACGCGGTCGCCACGAACGCCGTATCACCCGAAAGCGCAGCCATCTGTTCGTCGGACCGAACGAGCCACGTGAAGCGGATTGGTTGACCGAAATCGTCTCGAAGATGTTTCGTCAGCTCGAGGAGACGAGGGACACCCTCCCGTAAACCGTGCCAGGAGACGCCGCCTCTATACGGTACGCCGGACCCCCCGGGAGCACGCCAGTCGGGGTCAACGTCGACGACCACGAGAATCGGGAGGACTCGGGCTCCTAGGGACCGGAGCGGGGGAGTGAAGGTCATGTGGGTTCCTCCTTGAGATCGCGCATGCGCAACACCTCACCTGGGCCGAAAGGCATTGCGGAGAGCAGTGGCCCTGCGAGCGAAGGCGCTCATCCGCGTGCCCGTGCTGGTCTCTGTCCGAAGCCCGCCGAACGATGCCTTGAACCTATGGATCCCGGCGTAGGTGGAATCGGCTGGGTCGGTTCCTCCCAGGTCATAGAATCGAAACCCGCGGCCGCGGGCCCATTCGATCGCCGCGACTTGGAGCGCATTCCCAGCGCTCGTGCGGTATCCTTCCGGAAGCGATCCGCCCTTCCACCACGCTGCCTTCGTCCCGTATCCGAGGACCGAGACCGCGGAAACGACGCGGTTTCCGACGCGGGCGACGAAACAGCGCTGCGCCCCCACGCCCTCGAACTCCCGATGCAAGGCGAGAGAATACTCGCGCGGCGGGACAGCAAAATCACGTTCGCGCGCCGCGGCCTCTACTACATCGTAGGCCTCGTCCATGTGATTGGGATCCGCAACCTCTTCGACCGTAACCCCGAGCCGCTCAGCCCGGCGAGCGGCATGCCGAGCTCGTTTGTCCATTGACGCGAGGATGGTCTCGAACGGTCGGTCGAGCAATATTTGGAAGCTGAATGAAGCAGACCACGCGAGCCCATCGACATCGAGCGGGGTCGGGGAGAACACTTGGACAACCTGTGGGCGAACCTTAGTGAGAACGGTCTGAAGGCATTCCAAAGCTGCGTCCTCCTCATTGGGCTGCCAAGCAATGCCGGCACCACTCGTCGAGCCGCACAGGAACTTGCGAAGGCGGAACTGCGAGCGGAGGGTCCCCTGGAGGACCGCAACGGGCCGTCCATCCCGACGCGCTATCACGCGGACGCCTTTCGCATATCCGCAACTCTCCGCAGCGCGCGTCCAGGCGGAAACCAGTGTGAAATCGACGGGCAGTCCTGTCTCCTTCTCGAAGTCCCGGAGGTCTTGGTCGGAATAGTCCCACGCGAGTTCAGGACTCATGAACTCGCCTCCTCGTAGACCCGAACCATCTGAGGTGCGACCCGGTCCCATCCGAATGGCTCGACCGAAGCCCGGCATGCCTGTCGCATGCGATCGGAGCCGTCGAGCGCCATGACGAGACCTTGGGCGAAATCTTCTGCCGACGCGGCAGTGAGAAACCCGTTGACTCCATCCCGAATCAACCCGGTGAGCCCGCCCACGCGGGTCGCGACCACAGGAGTCCCGCAGGCAAGCGACTCTAGGCTGACACTGGGCATTGCCTCTCGACGCGACGGGAGCGCCAAGCAGTCAGCTGCGTTAAGGACCAGCGGGACGCGCACGTACTCAACCGGCCCGAGAAAGTGAATCTCGAGTCGTGGGGATGAGGCGCTCTCGATTAGGCCTCGGAGAGGCCCGTCTCCCGCGATGACCAGCTGGCCAGCACCGCTGGCTGCGACCGCATCCAAGACCAACGGCAGATTCTTTTCGGGGACCAGCCTTCCGACGAAAGCGACCGTCGACGTATCAGAAAGGCCCAACGCTTGACGAGCGTCTGAGCGAGACATCATGCGGAACCGATCCAAGTCCACGCCAGCCGGGACGCTGGCGACTCGACTTGCGACCGCCGGGTATGAATCCGTGAGCTCTTCGCGCGTCATCGGATCCAACACCACAATGCGATCGGCAGATCGCATGCCGGTCCGTTCCAACAGACGAAACCCGGTGGCTGCGATCCAACCGTGCCGTTCGCGGACTCCGCTGTAGCTCATCCCATGGATCGTCAGGATGCGTGCGCGCACGCCGTCCCTGAGCAGCAGGGCGGCGAGATCGTCCGGGCGCTGCGCGTGCACGATGGCGTCGTCGAGGGGCAACGTGTTCCCGTGGATGACAAGACCGCGCTCGAACGAGGCAGTCGAAAGGTGCGTTTCCGGACATACCGAAAGGAACCGGTACGACAGGCCGTCGGCCGACACTTGTCCCGCACCGATCACGCTCACATCGTGCCCGAGCCGCTGCAGGGAATTCGCGAGACCGACAACGTAGCTCCGAATTCCGCTCGCTCGCGGCGACGACGGGTTCACACCTGCGACGAGCGCCACGCGCATCAGCCGCCTCCCGACGAAAGAAGTCCGGCGTAAACGGTGCGCAGGCGTTCCTCCATGATGTCCCAACGACATCCGGCGAGTACAGTAGATCCTCGTTCCGCGAGGCGGCGGGCGTCACTTGGATGCTCCAAAAGAAAGCGTATCTTTTCGCGTAAGTCCATGGGATCGCCCGGCTCGTAGTATAGAGCCGCATCTCCGAACAGGGACTCCAACGCAGACAACCGAGCGAGGATGAGCGGCTTACCCACGGCAGAGTATTCAAACACCTTGTTCGGAATCGCGAGTTCGGTGAGTGGATTCCGCTGGTAGGTCACGACGCCGATGTCACTTAAGGAAAGGTAGGGCTGTACTTCCTCCGACGGCAGCCGAACACCAAGAAAGAAATCCAGCAGGCCTTCCCGTTCGGCCAGCTCCCGGAGGTAGGACCGGTATTCATTGCTGCCGTATCCGAACATGACCAACCGAAGAGGTGGGTCAGTTCGAAGCCCCGCGACCGCGCGGACGAGTACTCCGAGATCCCGTTCCTCATTGAGGCCGCCAACGTAGACGATTGCGGATTGGCCGTTCAAGCCGAGATTCGTCCTTAGAACGGAGACGTCAATCTGGCGAGTAGGAATAACGCGCGGCGAATTCATGACGACGGTAATCTTCGACGCGGCGGTCCCACGCCGAACGAGTAAGCCTCGGATGGGGTCGGTAGCGGTCAGGACGGTGTCAGCAAAGGCGCAGCTCATCCACTCGAGCGCTCGGGCGAGGGCGGGTAGCAAGCTGCGCTCGGAGGCGCGAAAGCGGGCCCTGACGATTTCCGGCATCGCTTCGTGGAGGTCGAGCACCACCTTCGAACCGAGGAGCTTCGCTCCCGCTGCCGAAGCGACGAGAAAGTCAGGGAGCGAGTGCACATGAACCACGTCCACATGATGGTGAACGCGGATGCGCAGCACGAGCAACGTGGCCGCCATGAGAAAGATGGCGTACTGGAAGGCGTAGCGAGCTCGACCACCTCGAACCGCCTCGAGTGGGACCCGTTGCACCACAACGCCTCCGAGAATTTCCGTGTGGGGTTGACCCGGCTCCTCCAGGGCGACCACGTGGACATTGAAGCCCCAATCGCGTTGCGCCTCCACCACACGCCGGACTCGCGGATCAAACGGGTAGCTGGAGTACACGACGTGGACCACCCGAATGGCGCGGCGGGACCCGAGGGCATCCGACGTCATCCGGGCAACACCTCAAGGGGGAAGCGTCGCGGCCACCCAGGCGAGGAGTGCTACGACGATCGCCGCCTCGATCCCCCACAGGATCACCACGACTTGCCATTCCTTCAGGTGCCGACCGCGGATGAGGAGATGCGTCAAGGATTCAATTCTCCCTGGATAGGAAAGGCGCCCGTCCGACTCCACGTACGCGAAATTCTCGGCACGAAACCGGCCCCGTGCCTTGAGCGCGAACTCGACAATCATCGGGATGAACAGGATGAGTCCGAAGAGCTTGAATGAAGGTTGGGAGATGATCGCGGCGCACGCCACTGCAGAACCTACCGTGAGTGTCATCGAGTCCCCCGGGAAGAGCCGGGCCGGGTAGCGATTGTACCATAGGAATGCGACTAGGGAGGCTGTGAGGGGGACCAGGAGAAATAGTCCTTCGATGGCGCCAAGGAGGTAGGCAAGAATGATGAGCCCCGCAGACATGATGATCCCGAGACCTGCACCCAACCCGTTGTAGCCCTCCAGCATGTTCGAAGCATTCGCCGCGCATGTGACCCCCAGAGGGACGAAGACGATCATCAGGACGCCGACGTCCAATCCGAGCAGCTCGGTGGCCCGGGAGAAGAAAATCACGATTCCAAGCGGCACGCTTGCGAGGAAGGGGAGGATCGCCTTGTATCGCTGCGGGATGGTGAAGAGATCGTCGAGGATGCCAACGAAACCCGAGCCGAGGACGGCGAGCATTGATGCGTTGAAAATCGGAGCGGCGATCGTCGAACTCGCGAAAATGGCAAGGTAGGTGACGCCGAGACAGAACCCGAGCACGACGGCCACTCCACCCATCTCCGCGATGCGCGGGGAGTTGGGTTTGTGGATGTCGATGCCGACGATCGTGGACCCTTTCAGCGATCGGATATGCCACGCGGCGAATAGGAACGTCGCCGTGAAGGAGAGGACTGCCGCTACCGCTAGGTCGACAGACGTCAATGCGCGTGCTCATCCCGGGCAACGCTATTTATCGATTTCTCGGATAGTCTCGCAAGTGAGAACGCGCTAGGGGCGAAAGCGCCCGGGTTTATCATCCACGATAATCTCCGAGCAAGCTTAATACCCGGCTTCGGGAACCCGAACACAATGCACGCAGGAAAGATTCGAACCGCGAACATTCCCGCGTTCCAGCTCAGCCCACGAGACACCGTAATCCTCGCGAGCCTCCTAGGTCTCACGGCGTACGTGCTGGGCTTCCTGGTCGGCCTCACGGCCTGATCAGACTCCGTTTGCTTTTCCCGGCGACTCGGCGGGAACTCTCTTATTGGCGGAGGTGCTTCGCCTCCGCCAAAGATGTCGATCCATCCCACCGCAGTCGTGGAGCCTGGGGCACACGTTGCGGACGACGCCCGCGTGTGGCATTGGGTGCACGTCCGTTCAGGCGCGAAGGTCGGACCGAAGACGGTCCTCGGCAAGGATGTATTCATTGACACTGATGTGTCGGTAGGCGCCTATTGCAAGATCCAGAACTTCGCTACTCTCTATCGCGGCCTGACGGTGGGCGACCGCGTCTTCATTGGCCCGCACGCGTGCTTTACGAATGACCACTACCCGCGTGCGATCAGTCCTGACTGGGAGGTCGTCCCGACGAAGGTCGATGATGGAGCCTCAATCGGAGCAAACGCGACAATCCTCTGCGGCATCACAATCGGCCGGAACGCCATGGTCGCCGCCGGCGCCGTCGTCACGAAGGACGTCCCACCCCACGCCCTCGTCGCCGGCGTACCGGCGAAGATCATGGGCTGGGTCTGCGAATGCGGCCGACCCCTCGACGCGCGCATGCGCTGCGCCCACGACGGCCGCACCTACCCGGACCTGAAGCCGAAGCACAAGGCTCGTTCCCGCCGCCGGAAGTGAGCGGCGAACCTTCATACGACGGATGCGGTTCCGCGCTCCGATGATCCCGGATCCTTGGGGAGGACGAGCTCGCCGCGGTCAAGGAGGTCCTCGCGTCTGGCATGCTCGCGCAGGGCGCGAAGGTGAAGGCCTTCGAGGAGGCGTTCGCGCGGGACGTCGGCCGGAAGCATGGGATCGCGGTCGCGAACGGTACGGCCGCGCTCCACGTCGCCCTCTTGGCGCATGGCCTCAAGGGCGGTCAGGAAGTCGTCATCCCGCCCCTCACGTTCTTCGCGACTGCCTCAACGGTCCTGCTGTGCGGCGCAAAGCCGGTCTTCGCCGACGTCGACCGGAACTCGTACAACCTCGACCCGTCGAAGGCCGCGGCAGCGTTCACCCGCCGGACCGCGGCGGTCATGCCGGTCCACCTGTACGGCCAGACCGCGGAGATGGAGTCGATCGTCGAGGCGGCGAAGGACCGCGGCATCGCGGTCATCGAGGACGCGGCCCAGGCCCACGGCGCCGAGTACCATGGCAAGAAGGCGGGCAACCTCGGCGACACCGCCTGCTTCTCCTTCTACCCGACGAAGAACATGACGACGGGCGAGGGCGGCATGATCGTCACGGACGACGACGCGATCGCCTCGAAAGCCCGCCTCCTGCGGGACCAGGGGCAGGCGTCGAAGTACGAACACGTCCTCGTCGGCTTCAACTACCGGATGACGGAGATCGCGGCGGCGATCGGCCTCGTGCAGCTCAAGCGGCTCGACGGCTGGGTCAAGGCCCGCCGGGCGAACGCCCGCGCGCTGACGAAAGGCCTCGACGGCATCGATGGCCTCGTGCCGCCGTCGGAAGGCAACTGGATGGTCCACGCGTACTACCAGTACGTCGTCCGGCGGGAGGACGCCTTCCCGCTCGACCGCGACGAGATCGTCCGCGCGCTCACCGATGAAGGCATCGGCTGCCGGCCGTCGTACCCCATGCCGCTGTACGGCCAGAAGGCGTTACGCGACCTGAGGATCCGAGCACGGTGCCCCGTCACGGAGGATCTCACGCCGCGGCTGTTCGAGCTGCCCGTCCATCCGGGCGTCGGGCCGGCGGACCTCGAGCGGATTCTCGCGGCGGTCGAGGGCCTCGCCCCACCGTCGTGAGCCGCCGACGCGAGCCTTGAGCGTAGTTGCGCAGGTTCAAATAACCGCGGGCCCGTCGAGCGGTCCGTGGCGACACGCTCGTTGCGTCAGGACCCCGCGTTTTGGATCGTCCTCGCGGCCGCGCTCCTGATCCTCACCCCGGCCGCCTTGCGGTTCGGCGTCTGGGGCGCGATCGTCGGGCCCCGCCCCGCTCTCGACGCGGGTTGGACGTTGCGAGGCGTCTTCGTCCTCGGCCTCGCGGCCCTCGCCCTCGTGTTCGTCGCGAAGGCCGTCTCGATGACGCCGGCGCCCGTCTCGACGGCCGGCATGCCACCGCACGGCGAGCCGCGGTCGATCCTCGACGCCCGATACGCGAAGGGTGAAATCACGCGCGACGAATACCTGCGGATGCGTGCGGACCTCGACGGCCCGCCGCACTAGGGTGGGCACATCGAGGCGAGAGAATTCGCGCGGATCCTGCATGAGGCCGTCGAGCAGGAGCGCGCATTACAATGGGACGAGGCCGCGTCCGCGTACGACAGTCTCGTCGCCCGCCTGCGGGCCGAGGGCGGCCGCGAAGCCGGCGCGATGCGGGCGATTGCGCTCCTCCGACAGGGCAACGCCCTCATGGAACTCCGCCGATGGGACGACGCCCGCGCAGCCCTCGACGAGGCGCTGCACGAGGCGAAAGGCAGCCGCGATCCCGACGTCGTGGCGCAGGCCCTCCTCGCCGCCGGGGTGTTCGCGGCGAACCGCGACGATCCCGCACGGGCGGAGGCGTTCCTCCTCGAGGCGCTCGATCGGTTCCATCGCGCGGACGATAAGGCGTCCGTCCAGGGTCGCGGGTGGGCGTTCCTGAACCTCGCGACCGTGTACGGGAGGACGGGCCGGCTCGACCTCGCGTTCGTCACGTTCACGAAGGCGCAGGACGTCCTCGGCGCGGCCGGCGACTGGGCCGGCGTCGCGGCCGCGTGGGAGGCACAAGCCCAGCTCCGGCGGGCGATCCACGACGAGGACCGGTGGCGGGAGGACCTCGCCGAGGCCGTCGTCTTCTACGACCGCGAGGGCATGAAAGCGAAGGCGGACCGCCTCCGCGCGATGCTCGGCAACAAGGTCGTCTGAGGCCTCCGCGCGGGAACGCCGTAAGAGCGTTCATGTGGGACGGATGCGCTCCCTACCGCGATCCGCATGTCGCTCGCGATCGACATCGAACAGCTCTGGAAATCGTACGACGGGCAGGCCGCCCTCCAAGGCCTCTCACTTCAGGCGTATGAGGGAGAGATCGTCGGGCTGATCGGCCCGAACGGCGCCGGCAAGACGACCACCCTGAAGATCCTCGTCGGGTTGTTGCGACCCGACTACGGCGTCGTGCGCGTCAACGGCCACGACGTCCTCGCCGACCCCGTCGCCTACAAGGCGGACATCGGCTACATGCCCGAGGCGCCCACGCTGCCCGAATACCTGACGCCGGCGGAGTTCCTCGGATACGTCGGCCGGATTCGCGATTTGCCGAAGGAGCGGATCGCCGCCCGGACGTCGGAACTGCTCGCGTTCCTGGACCTCGCCCCGAAAGCGGACGAGACAATTGCCTCGTTGTCGAAGGGCATGAAGGCGAAGATCGCCTTCGCCGCGGCGATCCTCCACGAGCCGCGCACCCTCATCCTCGACGAGCCGCTGATCGGCATCGACCCCGCGGGGCAGCACCGGCTGAAGGACCGCCTGATGTCGATCGCCCGGGCGGGCGGCACGGTCCTCGTGTCGACGCACCAGCTCGACACCGCCGAGCGGCTGTGCAAGCGGGTGGCGATCGTCCATCACGGCCGGAACGTCGCGACGGGCGACCTCGCGGCGCTCCGCGCGCAAGCCCACATCGACGAGGCGGAGAGCCTCGAGGAGATCTTCCTCCGCCTCACGGAAGAAGCCCAGATGCCGCCGGTCGAGGCGCCGCGGCGCCGCTCCTGGTTCCGGAGGTCGTGAAGCGTGGGACGGACGCTCGCCCTATTCACGTACAAGTTGCGGTTCTTCTTCGGACCCTCCCTCCGAGGCCGGTTCGGCCCGTTCGCATACGCCGCCCTGATCCTGATTTTCATCCCCTCCAGCGTCGCGATCGGGATCACGATGGGCGCCACGTTGCGCTCGATGGACACGGCGCAGTCCGTCGGCCTCCTTTCCACGCCGCTCGCGGGTCTGCTGTCGCTCGGGCTCCTGTACTCCCTCGGACGCGGCGTCACGGCCCATGCTTCCGAGTTCGATTTCTTCATGACGGCGAGGGTTCGACCGCGCGAGTACCTCGCCGCCGATCTCCTGTTCCAGTTCGTCTCCCTCATCGCCGCGGGCGGCCTCGCCGCCGGCGTCGCGGCCCTCGCGATGGTCCTGTCCGTGGGCCGTCCGGTCATCGCGGCCGTCCCGCTGTTCGCCGTCCTCGTGACGTACACGTTCTTCGTCCTGATGACGTCGCAGGTGCTCGTCGTCCTGCGCGTGCGGTATCCGAGGGCCCCGATCCGCGCCGCGACGGTCGTCCTCCTGATCCTCTCGCTCCTCCCCGCGATCGGGTTCGCGCGACCCGGCTTCCCGCTCGCCTTCGAAGGCCTCCCGATCCCGCCGACCGCGTTCGCTTCGCTCGGCGTCTCGATCCTGCGGGCGGAGGCCGTGAGCGTGCCCGCCCTGGCGACGGCGATCGCGTACGCCGTCGGCATCGGCCTGGGCTGGGCCATCCTCTCGAACACGTACATCTTCCACGGCATCCGCCCGACGTTGTCCGCGGGGTTCGGACAGGTCGACCTCGGCTCCCGGATGGAGATGCAGCGCCGGATGACGGCGGGGCTGGGTCGCGTCACCACGCGGGTGCGCCTCCGGACGGATCGCGGCGGCGACACCGGGCTCATGGCGCGCCTCCATCTCATCCGCATCTGGCGGGACGGGAGCATCCTGTTCGTCGTCCTGTTCGCCCTCATCGCGATCCTGCCCGCCGGCCTGAGCGGCGCGGGGCCGTCCGGCACGGCCGCGATCACCGTCACGCAGACGCTCACCTTCCTGCTCGGGATCCTCGCGATGAACTGGGCATTCTATGAGCGGGACAACCTGTGGATCGTGCTGACGTCGGCGAAAGGGTCCGGTGCGTACTTCCGCGGCCTCATGATCGGCCTCGCGGCGATCGGCATGGGCACCACGGCGGCGTTCCTCGCGATCCTCGCCGTCACGCGCGCGGTCGCATTGCCGATCGAGATGCTCGCCTTGCCCGTCGTCTCGCCGGTCGCCGCGGCGTTCGTCGCGACGGCGCTCCTGACGCGCGTCAAGCTGAAGCCGTCCGCGTTCTCGTTCGCGGCCCTGGGGATCTTCTTCCTCGTGTCGATCGGAGGGTTCCTCGGGGGCCTCACGGCGCAGGCGGCCGTCACCGCGGTGGGGGCCGCCCTCGGAGTCGCGGCCTTCGCTCAGGCTGCCGTCCTCGGCGCATTCCTCGCCGGGTTCATCGGCTTCGGCCTGTGGGCCGTCACCCGCCTCGCCGCGTCGTTCCGCCTCTGAGCCCGGAATCCGTCAAAACCTTCATCTACGGCGGCTCCCTCCGACGGCCGACCGGAGAGGGACCGTGGTCGCTGAGGTCGTGACGCAGCCCGCCGCTAGCGAAGGGACCGTCTCCCCGACCCGAGCCGAGGATCGGATCCTGATCGCCCGGAAACTCGTGAAGACGTACGACAGCGGCGAGGTCGAGGTCCATGCGTTGCGGGGGCTGAACCTCGACATCCGGCGGGGCGAGATGGTGGCGGTCATGGGGCCCTCCGGGTGCGGCAAGACGACGCTCCTGAATTGCCTGTCCGGGATCGACGACTTCACGTCCGGCGAGGTCTGGATCGCCGGGAAGCCGCTCTCGCGGATGGGGGACAACGAGAAGACGGACTTCCGAGCGATGCGGATGGGGTTCATCTTCCAGAACTACAACCTCCTCCCCGTCCTGCGGGCCGTCGAGAACGTCGAGCTGCCGCTCCTCGTGCGCGGCGACGACCCGAAAGGCGCGCGTCGGAAGGCGCTGGCCGCGCTCGCGGCGGTCGGCCTGGAGGAGGAGGCGCCGAAGAAACCCGCGGAGCTCAGCGGCGGGCAGCAGCAGCGCGTCGCGATCGCCCGCGCGCTCGTGAACGAGCCGGACATCGTCTTCGCCGACGAGCCGACGGGCAACCTCGACTCGGAGACGACGGCGGAGGTCATCGAGCTCATGCGACGGCTGCACCGGGAGAAAGGCCTCACGTTCGTCATCGTGACCCATGACAGCGCCGTCGGCAACCTCACGCAGCGGGTGATCCTGATGCGGAACGGGCTGATCCTGAAATCGTTCCAACCGACGCCCTCGTGAGGTGAAGCGGTGGACACGGCGACGACGCTCCTCCTGGTCGTCGGGCTCGTGGCACTGGCCGTCCTCGGATGGGCCGGCCGCAAGCGCTTCCCGCTCCGCATCGGCGCGGGCAACTTCTTCCGGCGCAAGACGCAGGTCGCCATCGTCGTGGCGGGGCTGCTCATCGGGACCGCAATCATCAGCTCGTCGTTCATCATCCAGAGCACGTTCGACTACACGGTCCGGGCGGCGGTCTTCCGCGCCCTCGACGCGGTCGATGAGGTCGTATTCGTCGCATCGCCGGGCGGGACGCGGACGGCCTTCTCCGCGCAGGGGCGCGGTCATCGATGCATCGACGCGCCTCTTCGAACCCACCACGACGGTGATCGGATTCGACTGGGCGCACGACCTCGGTGCCTTCGTGCGGGACGGATTGACCTGGAACGGGTCCGGACTCCAGACCTCGGAGGCGATCATAAACCACCGGCTAGCGACCGCCGTCGAGGCGAGGGTCGGAGATGACCTCAACGTGAGCGTCGGCGGGCCCCAAGGCCTCGTGCAATTCAACGTCACCGTGCAATCCATCGTCCAGGATGCGGGGCGCGGCGCGTGGAACGACGGCGAGAACCTATTCCTGCCTTTGGACGCGCTCCAAGCAACGCTCGGCCAGGCCGGCAAAATCAACACGATCACCGTGGCCAACGTCGGCGGCGTCACGCAAGGATATCTCCGGTCGGACGACGTCGTACGAGAGATGACGCCGTACCTTCCGACGACGCCGACCTTCACGATCGCGAAGGCGAAGGCGGACTCGATCGAGGGCGCGAGCCGGAACATCGACCAGCTCAGCCAGGTGTTCGTCCTCCTCGGATTCTTCACAGTCATCGCGGGCGTCCTCCTGATCATCAACATCTTCGTCATGCTCGCGGAGGAGCGGAAAGGGGAGATGGGCGTGGCTCGGGCGCTCGGCATGCGCCGCAAGAACCTCGTCCAGAGCTTCGTGTCCGAGGGCCTTCTATACGCCCTCCTTTCGTCCCTCGTAGGGACGTTCGCGGGACTGCTCGTCGCCGGCGTGATCCTGTGGGGCTTCTCCCAGGTGTTCGGCGCCTCGGCGTTCGGCGGGACAGGGTTCATCCTCACCTGGACGGACTCCGACCTCATCGACGGGTTCGCGATCGGCTTCCTGATCACGATGGCGACGATCGGGGCCGCCTCGTGGCGCGTGTCAAAGCTGAACATCGTGCGCGCGATCCGCGACATCCCGGAACCGGTCCAGCGACGTTCGACGGGCCGGCAGGTGGCCGTCGGTGCGGCCGTCGCGGTCCTCGGCGCCGTCGGGCTCGGGGTGGCCCTCGTGCGACAGAGCCTCCTGCTCCAAGATGTCGGGCCGGTCGGACTCGCGTTCGGCCTCGCGGTCCTCACGATGCGGGTCCTCCCGCCGAGGGCCGTGTTCACCGCGGCCGGGGCCTTCATCGTCGGATGGGTGCTGAGCCCCCGGAAGTTCTTCAGCATCGCGAACGCGGACATCACGCTGTTCATTGTCGCGGGCCTCCTGCTCGTGTTCGGCGGCCTCCTCATCGTCATGTTCAACAGCGACTCCGTCCTCGCCCTCGCGACGCGAATCGTGCGCCGCCGCACGTGGCGGCCCGTCGTCCGCACGGCGATCGCGTACCCGATGAACAAGAAGTTCCGCACGGGGGCGACGCTCGCGAGCATCGCCCTCGTGATGTTCACAATCGCGACGATGTCGGGGATCCAGGCCGAGGTCAGCTCCTCGATCGCCACGACGAGCGTCCGGGAGAGCGGCGGATTCGACCTGCTGGGTTCCTCCGGCATCCCGGTCTCGAACTGGAGCGCGGCATTCGACGGATACAACGCGACGACGGGATCGACGAACATCACGCTCGCCCTCCCGCTGACCCAGGCGCGCGCCCAGGTCGTCCGGGATCCGAGCTTCACGGGCCCCGTCTTCAACACGACGTTCGTCGGCGTCCCCAGCGAATGGACGCCCCTGTGTCCCCTCGGACAGGCCGCGACGGACGCCCGGCCTTGCTTCGCCTTGCAGGCCCTCGCTCCGGCGTACCCGAACGCGGATGCGGCTTGGGCGGCGGTCCGCAACGATTCCACACTCGCGATCATCGATGGCTCCGTGATCCCCAACAACTTCGGCCCCAATTTCGGGGTCCTGTCCGCGTCCGTTGGCGACACGTTCTACTACGGCAACCGGTCGGCGCCCCGCAGCGTCCGGATCATCGGGATCCTTTACGAGCAGTTCGTCCAAGGGTTCTGGGTATCCGGAGACTTCCTCAAGCAGACGTTCGCGATCGCCGGTGCGAGCACGTTCTACTTCAAGGTCCGGCCCGGCGTCGACGTGACGAAGGCGGGACACGACCTCGAGCGGCACTTCATCTCGTACCAACTCATCACGCTGAACATCCAGGAGTTCATCAATCAGATCCAGGAGGCGACCACGGGGGTGTTCAACCTCTTGGAGGCGTACCTGGCCCTCGGCCTGATCGTCGGGATCGCGGGCCTCGGCGTGATCACGATGCGCAACGTCGTGGAGCGACGGCAGGAGACGGGCGCGCTTCGTGCCATCGGGTTCCGCAAGTCCATGGTGCTGAAGTCGTTCTTATTCGAACTCTCGTTCATCGCGTTGACGGGCATCGCGCTCGGGGTCGCGTTGGGCGTTGCCCTCTCGTATGACCTGTACCTCCGCTTCTTCGCCGAACAGGCCGCGTTCGTGATCCCGTGGGAACGGCTGCTCCTCCTGGGCGGCATCGCGTTCCTCGGGTCCGTCCTGGCGACGGCGAGTCCGGCGATCCGCGCCGCCCGCATGCCGCCGGCGGAGGCGCTCCGCTCGTTCGAATGATGC
>WNGD01002189.1_pt1 | contig 28705 bp, 29 predicted proteins | sample 5400671 | NCBI WGS metagenome assembly WNGD01 (sample SAMN13153369, study PRJNA577476) | soil metagenome | isolation source: 40 cm soil or saprolite under grassland replicate 2 | place: USA:California | collected 2016-06-15
GGACGGCGCCGTTCTCGTTGACGATCGCGGCACCATCGCCGCCGTCGGCCCGCATCCGCGCGTGCCCACGCCGCGGGGAGCCCGGGAGCTCGACTTTCCTCAAGCCAGTCTCGTTCCCGGCCTCGTCAACACACACACGCACCTCGAGCTGACTCACCTCGCCGGCAAGAATTCGGAGCGCGACTTCGCGGCGTGGATCCGCACGCTCCGCGCCCTCAAGGACGCCACCACCCCGGAAACGTTCTTGCGTTCGGCGGAGCTGGGGGTGCGCGACGCGTGGGCCGCCGGCGTCACTTGCGTCGCTGACACGGGAAGCACAGGTGCGTCGCTCGAGGCGCTGGCGCGGCTCGGCGGGCGCGGGATCTACTACCAGGAGGTCTTCGGTCCCGACCCCGCGCACTGCGCCGCGAGCATGGCCGAGCTGGAGCATGCCCTCGCCCGACTTAGCCCCTTAGCCTCTTCGCCCCTTAGCCTCGGCGTTTCTCCGCACGCACCGTACACCGTGAGCGAGCCGCTGTATCGGGCCGTCGCCGACCTGGCGCGGCGTGAAGGGTGGCCGGTTGCGGTGCATCTCGCCGAGTCACTCGCGGAGACCGAGTTGGTGCGCGACGGGACGGGCCCGTTCGCGGAGACATTGCGTGCACGCGGCATCCCGCTCACTCCGTGCGGCCGCTCGCCCGTCGAGTACCTCGTGCAACTTGGCGTCGTGCAACGTGGAACAGCTTGTCTCTGCATCCACTGCGTGCAGGTGGACCAGCGGGATGTCGAACTGCTGTGCGACGCTGGCGCGAGCATCGCTCACTGTCCCCGCTCCAACCGGGCTCACGGGCACGGGACGGCTCCCCTCGCCGCGTTCCGGCGGGCCGGCCTGCGCGTCGGCCTGGGCACCGATTCGGTGGTGAGCGTTGAGGACTCGAGTCTCTGGGCCGAGGCGGCGGCAGCCGGACTGGACGGCGAGGACGCGCTGCGGATGTTGACGATCGAAGGAGCCCGGGCCCTCGGGCTCGAGGGTGAGATCGGGTCGCTGGAGGTTGGGAAGGCGGGAGATCTTGCGGTTTTTCCCTCGGCCGCCCTCTCCCGCCCTCTGCCGCCCTCTGCCGCCTTGTTGACTGTCGTCGCCGGACGCGTAGTTCACGGATAGATTCTGGCCCCATGAAGACCCAACGCCACGCGGCCATTCTGAAGATCGTCCGGTCGGGGAAGGTCGCGAGTCAGGAACAGCTGCGTGAGCTGCTCCGGGCCGAGGGGTTCGACGTCACCCAGGCCACCCTGTCCCGGGACATCCGCGAGCTGGGCCTCGCCAAAGTAGCGGCGCCGGACGGCGGGTCGCATTACGCGCCGCCACTCGAGGCGGGCGGGGGGATACGGCCGCATCTCGGACAGCTGCTCCCCACCGTGCTGGTGTCAGTCGACGGCGTGGGGCCGTTGCTGGTGGTGAAGACGCCCGCCGGCGGCGCCCAGGGGCTCGGCCTGGCCATCGACGCCGCCGGGTGGACCGAGATCATCGGGACGATCGCGGGCGACGACGCCGTGCTCGTCATCACCAAGAGCGAGCGCGCCCGTCGCGCCGTGCAGACGCGTATTAAGGAGCTGGCCGGAATTCCCGATTAAAACTGTGGCGGGCATGCACCTTCCAGCCCGCGCTGACACGGCGTACTGTTGACGCCCCATTTCCGCCACGAACCAGGAGGCGACGTGAACTCGGTGACCCCCGTAACCCGTATCCGGCTGCTGGCGGCATGCGCCGCGGCGGCTCTGCTGGCCGTGCCGCATCCGGCCCTCGCTCAAGCTGCCTCAGGAAGTGCCACGGCGCGCCTCAACACGCTCACTCCCGAAGAACGCACCGCGGGCTGGCGCCTGCTGTTCGACGGCCACTCCACGGTCGGCTGGCGGGGGTGGAAGATGGACACGATCCCGTCGGGGTGGGGCGTGCGGGAAGGCGCGCTCACCCGGGTGCGACCGGCCGCGGACATCATCACTACGGAGAAGTTCAAGAACTTCGAGCTCACGCTCGAGTGGAACGTGTCGCCCAAGGGCAACAGCGGGATCTTCTATCGCGCGAGCGAGGACCCCGGCGACGACGCCATCTACTGGAGCGCTCCGGAGATGCAGGTGCTCGACGACGCGGGGCACGCCGACGGCCAGTCGCGCTTGACGGCCGCGGGCGCCGACTACGGGCTGTACCCCTCGCCCGCCGGCGTCGTGAAGCCGGCGGGTCAGTGGAATGCGGTGCGTCTGGCGGTGAACGGGAACCACGTGGAGCATTGGCTCAACGGCGTGAAGGTGGTGGAGTACGAGCTCTTGAGCCCCGATTGGGAAGCGAAGGTCAAGGCCAGCAAGTTCGCAGATCACCCGCGGTACGGCCGCAACGCCGAGGGCTACATCGGCCTGCAAGAGCACGAGTTCCGCGTGGCCTTCCGCAACATCAAGATCCGGGTGTTGCCGTGAGCGTGCGGGCCAGGTTGTCGACGATGATGTTCCTCCAGTTCTTCATTTGGGGCGCCTGGTACACGACGATCGCGGTGTACATGACGCACCACGGGATGGGGACGCTGACACACTGGCCCTATACAGTGAACCCGATCGCGGCCATCGCCGCGCCGTTCTTCCTGGGACTCGTCGCCGACCGCTACTTCGCGACCGAGAAAGTGCTGGGGGTCCTCCACCTGCTGGGCGGCGTGGTCATGTTCCTGGTGCCGCAGGCGACCGGCGCACCGACGGTGTTCATTCTTCTCCTGCTGCTCTACAACCTCTGCTACATGCCGACGCTCGGTCTCGCGAACAGCCTCGCGTTCCATCACATCCAGTCGCAGGAGCAGCAGTTTCCGTACATCCGCGTGTTTGGCACAGTGGGCTGGATCGTGGCGGGACTCTTCATTAGCTGGGTGCTCAGTCCGCTGTCGGGCGCGGTCGCAGAGCAAACGCGGCTCCCGGTCTACACCACCGCCACGGCGAGTATCATCCTGGGACTCTTTTGCTTCACACTGCCGCACACGCCGCCGCCCGGGGCGGGGCAGCGCGTCTCGCTGCGCAGCATCGTCGGACTCGACGCGCTGGGGCAGCTCGGCGACCGCGCCTTCTACGTCTTCATCACGGCGTCGTTGCTGCTCTGCATCCCGCTCGCGGCCTACTACAACTTCACCCAGATCTTCCTGGGCGACGCCGGCGTCACGAAGATCGCGGCGACGCAAACGTGGGGCCAGATCTCCGAAACGGGCTTCATGCTGCTCATGCCGCTGTTCTTCGCGCGGCTCGGCGTCAAGAAAATGCTGCTCGTGGGCATGGGCGCCTGGGTCCTGCGCTACGCCCTCTTCGCGCTCGCGGCGCCGGCCGCCGTCTTCCCGCTCATCTTCATCGGCATCCTGCTGCACGGCGTCTGCTACGACTTTTTCTTCGTCACCGGCCAGATCTACGTGGACAAGAAGTCGACGCCGGCGGTGCGCGGCCAGGCGCAGGGATTCCTGGTGCTCGTCACCTACGGCGTCGGCATGCTCATCGGCGCGCAGGTGGCGGGCAACGTGTACAAAGCGCTGCTCGGCGGCGCGGGCAGCTTGACGCTCGCGCAGTGGCCCGGCTTCTGGGTGTTGCCCGCTGGGTTCGCCGCGGTCGTCCTGCTCTTTTTTGCAGCACTGTTTCGCCCGGGGGGTGCGCGCGCGCCCGCGCCCGTGGCGGCCGACTGAGGAGGGACGCATCATGTCACGCAAACGCATCTCGAGACGCAAGTTCGTCGGCGACGTGGGCGCCGGCGTCGCCTTCACCATCGTGCCCCGGCACGTGCTCGGCCGAGGGTTTCGCGCCCCGAGCGACAAGCTCAACATCGCGTGCATCGGCGTGGGCGGGATGGGCGCGAACGACGTGAAGGGCGTGGGGAAAACGGAGAACATCTACGCGCTGTGCGACGTGGACGAGCACCAAGGGGCACCCTCTTTCACGGCATTCCCCAAGGCCAAGCGGTTCAAAGATTTTCGGGTGATGCTCGAGAAGGAGGGTAAGAACATCGACGCCGTCACCGTCTCGACCCCCGACCACGTCCACGCCGTGGCCGGGATGATGGCGATGAAGCTGGGCAAGCACACCCGCATCCAGAAGCCGCTGGCGCGTACGCTGTGGGAGGTACGCCAGCTGGTCGAAACGGCCCGCAAGACCAAGATCGCCACCCAAATGGGGAACCAGGGCCACGCCGGCGAGGGCACGCGGCAGATCCGCGAGTGGGTCGAGGCCGGCGCCATCGGCACGGTGCGCGAGATCCAGCTCTGGACCAACCGGCCGATCTGGCCGCAAGCGATCGAGCGGCCGCTCGAAGAGTACTACACGCCGCCCTGGATCGACTGGGACCTGTGGCTCGGTCCCGCGCCCACGCGCCCCTACCACCCCGCGTACGCCCCGTTCAAGTGGCGCGGCTGGTGGGACTTCGGCACCGGCGCCCTGGGCGACATCGCCTGTCACTCGATGGACGCGTCGTTCTGGGCGCTCGACCTGGGCTACCCGACGCGGATCGAGCCGGAGTCGACCAAGCTCTTCAGCGAGAGCGCGCCCGCGGTTTCGCGCATCACGTACACCTTCGCGGCGAAGGGGAATCGCCCCGAGGTGAAGGTCGTGTGGCGGGACGGCAGTCTCTACCCCTCGCGTCCCAAGGAAGTCGCGGACCCGGCGGCGTGGCCGTTCGATACCAGCGGCCAGCTGTGGATCGGGGACCAGGGCAAGCTCGTCGCCGGGATCTACGGCGAGGATCCGCGCCTGCTGGACGAAGCCCGTCAGGCCGAGCTCACCGCCCACCCTCCGGCGCAGAAGTACCCGCGCCTCGAGAGCGTTTACGCCGAGTGGATTGCGGCGTGCAAGGGCGGCACGCCCGCCGGCTCGAACTTCCCCGGCCATGCGGGCCCGCTCACCGAGATGGTACTGCTGGGCAATCTCGCGGTGCGCACGGCCCAGGTGCTCGAGATCGACTCGCACTCGGGCGAGATCGCAAATACCAAGATCCCGGCGGAGTACGTGCGCTCGGAGTACCGCGCGGGATGGAGCGTGTAGGGCCGGTAGGCCGTTGGGGCTGGGGTGGGGTGGGTCGTAGGGGCGCAGCATGCTGCGCCCCTACGTGCTGGACGACGGTAGATTCCTCAGGTATGGACGCACGTGACTGGGCACGATGCTAGCGGGCCTGAGCGACACGCTCAGTCACAATCCCCTGCTCGCGCTCGTGACGCTGTTCGGGGCCGGACTCGTCACGAGCCTGACCCCGTGCATCTATCCGATGATCCCGATCACCGCCGGGATCATCTCAGGGGCGAGCGCGGGGTCGCCGTCGCGGGCCCGCACGGCAAGACTCACACTCACCTACGCCGCCGGCCTCGCGCTCTTCTACGCGATCCTCGGCCTCCTCGCCGGCCTCACGGGCTCCCTGTTCGGTACCGTCAGCGCGAACCCCTGGGCGCGCTTCGCCATTGGGAACCTGCTGCTCGTCTTTGGCCTTGCCATGCTGGACGTGTTCCCGGTAGCGGCGCCGCAGCGCCTCATGCAGTGGGCCGGGCACGCCTCGGGGGGCTCGTACACGGGCGTATTCCTGCTCGGTGCGACCTCGGGGATCGTGGCGGCTCCGTGTGGCGCACCGGCCTTCGCCGCCGTGCTCACATGGGTGGCGACTACGCGCAGCGGCACACTGGGGTTCGTGTATCTCCTCGTGTTCTCGCTGGGCATGACCGCCCTGCTGGTGGTCGTCGGGCTCTTTTCTGGGACGCTCGCCGCGCTGCCGCGGGCGGGCGCGTGGATGGCGTGGATCAAGAAGGCCGCCGGTGTGATCCTACTCGGGATGGCGGAGTACTACTTCGTTCAAGCGGGGATGGTGTGGTGATGAGATACAGGTTGATCGTGGGGTTCGCGCTGGTCGCCGGCATCGCGCCGCTCCGGGCGCAGGACGTCGGTCTTGCCGTCGGCGCCAGGGCCCCGACCGTGGCCGTGGAGGACCTCGACGGCAAGCCGGTGGACCTGGGCCGTTACGTCGGCAAGCACCCGGTGCTGCTCGAGTTCTGGGCCACGTGGTGCCCGTTGTGCCAGGCGCTCGAGCCCGCCCTCAAGGCGGCGCACGCGCGCTACGGCCGCGCGGTGCAGTTCGTCGCCATCGGTGTGGGCGTGAACCAGACGCCGGCCTCGATCCGGCGTCACCTCGCGGAACACCCCCTGCCGTTCCCGGTGCTGTTCGACGCCGGGGGAGCCGCGGTGCGCGCCTATCAGGCGCCCACGACGTCGTACATCGTCCTGCTGGACAAGGCCGGGAAGGTCACGTACACGGGCGCGGGCGCGGAGCAGGACGTCGCGACCGCGCTCGCGCGTGTGGCCGGGAATTAGCCGCCTACTCTCCCTCGGCGGCCTTGGGCGTGATCCGATCGATCGCCCCCGCCAGGTCCTTGTACGACTGCGGGTCGATCTCTCGGAACGGCGCCATCTTGTAGGCGATCTTGCCGTCCGGCCCCACCACAAACAGGTTGCGGTTGTCCAGCCCGAACTTGGGGTTGTGGGCGCCGTAGGTCTTGCCGAGCACACCGCCCGAGTCGCTCGCAAACAGGAACGGGAACTCGTCGTCCTTGGACCACGACGCGAGCGCCTCGACCGGGTCCGTGCTGATCCCGATGAGGACCACCCTGCGCCCGTCGTGAAACAGCTGTGCGTACTGATCACGGTACGCATGCATTTGGATCGTTCAGCCCTTGGTTCGCGCCTTGTAGAAGAAGGCGAGGACGACCGTTTTGCCCTTGAAATCGCTTAGATGGACGGGGGTCTTGAGGACGCCGTACCGGGTCCCGCCCGGGAGCGTGAAGTCGGGCGCTTCCGCCCCCACCGCCAGCTCGGCAGCAGGTGCCGCCGCCTGCTGCGCGCGCGCCCCCGGCGCGGCGAGCGTCGTCAGCAGCGGGGCGACGAGGGTGAATGTGAGACGCTTCATGTGGTCTTCTCCTCCTCTTTGTGTGTGGCCCTCCTCAAGTTACGCGCGGCCTGTGCGCGGCGTCAGGCTTCGAGTTGCCCCGCGCGGCGCGTCGAGCCCGGCGCGCGAGGGCGAGCATAGCCGTCCCGAAGGCGAGCAGCACCAGCCCCCACACCAGGTTGATCGGCACCCCGGTCGGGGCCGTACCGGGCTCGCCGAGCGTCGCGCCGCCGTAGGCGGCGAGCAGCACGCCGATCACGGCGAAGAGCGTGCCTACGGGGATCCGCAAGTCGAGTCCCATCGCCGCTCCCTCCGACCTCGGACTAAAAGAAGATCACGTTGAGCACGACGGCGCCTGCGAGCACCACCAGCGCCAGCGTCGCCGGTCGCTCGTACCACCGTGTCACGTCGTCGATCGGCTTGGCCGTGAGGCCGTACACCAGACCGCGCAGCTCTTCGGGCGGACGGGGTCGCGTGGCGAGGCTCATCACAATGGTCACTCCGAAGCAGGTGAGCCAGGCGACGATGGCGGTCCAGAACGTTTGCGCGAGCTCGCTGGGATAGATCGTCACGATCCCGAAGTAGCCGCCCTTCACGCCCACCGCCGCGCCCGCCGGCAGGGACAGCCCGTGGTGGATCGCAGCCGCGAGCGTGCCGGCCAGGAGGCCGCTGAACGCGCCGTGGCCCGTGGCGCGCTTCCAGAACATCCCCAGCGCGAACGTCGCGAACAGCGGCGCATTCACGAACGCGAACACGAGCTGGAGGAAATCCATGATGTTGTTGAACGAAGCGGCCACGTAGGCCGCCGCGACCGAAATCGCGACCCCGAACACCGTGGCGAACCGGCCCATGGCCAGATAGTGCGCGTCCGGCGCGCCCGGCCGGACGTAGCTCTGGTATAAATCGTACGTCCAGACCGTGTTGAACGCGGTCACATTCCCCGCCATGCCCGACATGAACGAGGCGAGCAGGGCCGTGAGGCCGAGCCCGAGCAGCCCGGCGGGGAAGAAGTGCACGAGCATCATCGGCGTGGCGAGATCATAGTCGAGCACGACGCGACCGCGCGCGTCGCGCAGGGGCTCTCCGGTGCGCGCGTCGCGCTTCGGCGGCACGAGGCCAGACGCTGGCGCGGAGGTCGGGGAGGTTGGGGAGGTTGGGGAGGCCGTGACGGCGGCCGGGCCCGGCTCACGCACGCTGCTCGCCGAGCTCACGACCAGCGCCAGCATGCCGGGGACGATCACCAGGAACGGGAACAGCATCTTCGGCACCGCCGCGATGAGCGGCGTGCGCCGGGCCGCGGTCATCGAGTTCGCCGCCATGGCGCGCTGGACCACCAGGAAGTCCGTACACCAGTAGCCGAACGACAGCACGAACCCCAGCCCCATGACCAGGCCGAACCATTCGACGCCCACCGGGTTCGCGGACGCGCTCCCCATGAACGTCCAGCTCCGCGTGTAGGCACCCGCTGCGTATCCGTTGGCCGTCGCGACGCCGGCCAACCGATCAGCGAGTCCGGCCCAGCCGCCGACGTCGCGCAGCCCGAGGAGAGCAGCAGGTTGAGCAGCTTGCCCATGGCGTACAGTGAGATGCCGGAGGAGAACACCGTCATGATGGCGAACGAGATGGCGTTCAGGCCCCTGGTCTTTTCGTCGAACCGGAGCTTCAAGTACTCCGGGACCGAGCGCGCGCGCGAGCCGTAATAGAACGGCATCATGAACAGGCCCACGAACACCATCGCTGGGATGGCGCCGATCCAGTAGAAGTGGCTCGTCGCGATCCCGTACTTGGCACCCGAGGCACCCATCCCGATCACTTCCTGCGCGCCGAGGTTGGCCGAAATGAACGCCAGGCCGGTCACCCAGGCGGGGATCGAGCGCCCCGAGAGAAAGAAGTCCTCGCTCGTATGGACGTAGCGCCGGAGCATCGCGCCGATGCCCAGCACGAATCCGAAGTACAGTAGCATCACGGCGTAGTCGATCGCGCGGAGCGTCGTCATGTCAGGCTTGCCTCACCGGCTCGCGACCGGGGTGACGCGCACCAATACGACGCCGTGGGCGGGGACGGTCGCGTAGTACTGGCTTCCGAACGAGCCGCGATCGGCATGGTCCCAGAGATCGCGCACCAGAACGGAATCGGCGCGCAGGCCGAGCCGGTTGAAGTGCGCGGTGATCTTGGAGGGGGCGCTCGACCGGTTGAACAGGGCCACCGCGCGTCCACCGTCCCTGAGCGGCTTCACCCAGATCTGCTGCTCCGGCGGGCCCTCGCCCATGAGAATCCCTTGGACGCCCAGCGAATCCTGATCCACCGCGATCACCTCGCGATTCGTGAGGATGTCGCGTGTGGCGGAGGACATGACCCGGATGTCGTTCCCGGCCATCAGGGGGGCGGCGAGAATCGCCCAGAGGCTGAAGTGCGCGCGGTATTCGTCGTCCGTCATCCCCCCGTTGCCCACCTCGAGCATGTCGGGGTCGTTCCACCCTCCCGGCCCCGCTGCGCCTGCGTGCTGAGCCGTCAGGTCCAAGTTGACGAGCATCGACGGCCACTTGTCCGAGATGTCTCCGGTGGTGCGCCACAGGTGCCCGGTGCCGGGGGCCCACTCCCACGGCTGGTTGGAACCCCACTCGCAGATGCTGAGAACGATGGGACGTCCCGCACGGTCGAGGGCCTCTCGGAACCGCTTGTATTGTGTCGCCGCGTCGAGGTCCTTCGCGTGACACCAGTCTTCCTTCACGTAGTCCACACCCCAGGCCGCGAACGTGCGGGCATCCTGCTCCTCGTGCCCCTGCGTTCCGGGACGCCCTTGGCAGGTGTTCGAGCCGGCGTCGGTGTAGATGCCGAGCCCGAGACCCTTGGCGTGGACGTAATCGGCGAGCGCCTTGATGCCGTGGGGAAAGCGCCCCGCGTCGGCGACGAGCGTCCCGCTCGAGTCGCGCGTCACCTCCCAACAGTCGTCGATCACGACGTAGCGGTACCCGGCGTCGCGCATTCCACTCGCCACGATCGCGTCCGCCGTCTCGCGGACGAGCTGCTCGCTCACGTCGCAGCCGAAGTGGTTCCAGCTGTTCCAGCCCATCGGGGGCGTGCGCGCCAGGCCGCGCAGCGCGCCATGGACGGCGCAGCTCGCGCTCGTCAGGGCGAGCGGAAAGAGGAGCGGCGCGATCAGTCGGGACGTGCGGAGCGGGGCGCGCAGGGGCCGGTCCTCGCCTTGGCTCTCAGTTCCTGACTGGACGGTAGTTCACGTCCAGCGCCGCCAGCCGCTCGAGATGAGTGGCGAGCCGCCGGGTGAAGTCGGCGTAGTCACGTGCCTCGCGCGGCGTCCACAGCACCTCGGCGAGGGCGCACAGCCTGGGAAACACCATGTACTCCGCCCGCTTCGGGTCGGGGATGTATTCGGTCCACAGCTGTCCCTGGGCCCCGAGCACGTAGTGCGCCTCAGCAAGGGTCAGGGCGGGCGGCACGGGCTCGAACGCGTACACCGTGTCGAGCGGCAGGAAGCCGCCGATCGCGAGCGGCTCGGCGACCGTGTCGGCGGACTGATAGTGATCGAAATAGGTATGCGATCCGGGGGCCATCACCACGTCGTGCCCCGCCTTTGCCGCCGCGATGCCGCCGTCCACGCCGCGCCACGACATGACCACCGCGTTGGGCGCGAGGCCGCCCTCGAGAATCTCGTCCCACCCCACGAGCCGGCGGCCGTGTGCCGTGAGGAACTCGTCCATGCGACGCGTGAACCAGCTCTGCAGCTCGTCCTCGCTCTTGAGGCCGAGCTCGTGGATCCGCGTTTGCGCGAGCGGGCTCGCCTTCCACTGGGTCTTCGGGGCCTCGTCGCCGCCCACATGGATCCAGCGGTCGGGGAACAACGCCATCACCTCGGTGAGGACGTTCTGCTCGAACTGTATCGTCGCGTCTGCGGGATTCAGGATGTTCTCGTCCACGCCCCAGGCCGTCCAGACGGCAAGCGTGTCGCCGCGGTTGCCGAGCTCGGGATACGCGGCAATGGCGGCCTGGGAATGGCCGGGCATCTCGATCTCGGGGACGATCGTCACGAAGCGGGCGCGGGCGTAGGCGACGATCTCGCGGATATCGTCCTGCGTGTAGAAGCCACCGTGCGACTGGCCGTCGAACCGCCAAGTGGTCGAATCCTTGTCCGGCCGCCCGATGATCGTCTGCCGGCGCCAGGCGCCCACCTGAGTGAGCCGCGGGTACTGCTTGATCTCGAGGCGCCACCCCTGGTCGTCGGTCAGGTGCCAGTGGAAGCGGTTGAGCTTATGCAGCGCCGCGAGCTCGATGTACTTCTTCACGAACTCTTTGGGCATGAAGTGCCGAGCCACGTCGAGGTGCACGCCGCGCCACGCGAACCGGGGCACATCCTCGATCGCGACCGCGGGGATGCTCCACGCGACGCCGCGCATCTCGCCCTGCCGGAAGACCGCGGGCGGGAGGAGCTGGCGCAGCGTCCCGATCCCGTAGAACGCGCCCGCGGCTCGGTAGGCGCGAATCGCGACGCGTGACGGGCTGGCATCGAGCCGATAGCCCTCGTCGCCAAGCCGCGCGAGGGAGGAGTCGAGGCGGATGGAGATCACCTGCGTCTCTGCGGGAACGCCGGTGCGCACGGCGAGCCGCAGACCGGTGGCGGGGAAGAGGTAGTCACCCAGCAGCTCGCCCAGCCCCCGGAGGGCGCGATCGGTCACGATCACGGTGCCGGCCTTCAGTGCGAATGCCCCCGGCCGCACGGTGATGTGCGCCGGGCGCGGAACGACGGCGGGGATGGAATCCCCCGCGAGGACGAATGCCAGCGCGGCGAGCAGCGACACGATTCTACTCCTGTATTTCCCTGACCCAGATGTCCCGGTACCGGGTCGGGTTACCGTGGTCCTGCAGGAAGAGGGGCAGCCTGTCCGGGTGTGGCTCGTAGCGCGCACGCCTCCCGTGCACCGTCCCACCGGTGATCACCGTGTTGTCCTGCACCAGCACGCCGTTGTGCAGCACCGTGACCCGCGCCGAGTCCCGCACGGTGCCGTCGGACGCGAAGCGGGGCCGTCGGAAAATGATGTCGTAGGTCTGCCATTGGCCTGGGGGTCGGCACGCGTTCACGAGCGGCGGCGTCTGACCGTATACGGCCCCGGCCTGGCCGTCGGCGTACGTGTCGTTGTGGTACGAATCGAGCACCTGGATCTCGTAGTGTGTCATCAGGATCACGCCGCTGTTGCCACGCTCCTGACTTTCACCCTTCGGCGGCGTGGGCGTCGCCCACTCGATGTGGAGCTGCATGTCGCCGAAGCCGCGCTTGGTCGTGATCGCCCCGGTGCCGGGCGCGACCTCCGCGTACCCGTCGCGCACGACCCACTTGGCGGGTGAGCCGTCCTGCGATTGCCATTGCGAGAGATCCTTGCCGTCGAACAGTACGATGGCATCGGAGGGCGGCGGTTGCGGTGGCCGCTCGGGGCCGGGATCGACGACGGGAGGGCGCGGGCGGTCCATAGAATGGACAGGCCACTGTTGCGCCATCATGGGTCCCGCCGCGGTAACGAGCGCGAGGAGCGCCAGCGACCCGATTGCCGATTGCGGATGGCGGATTGCGGATTCCACGGCCGCCCTTCCAATCCGCAATCCGCAATCCACAATCCGCAATCGGTTCATGGTTTCCAAGTCCCCTTCGCCACCGCCGGCACGAACCGCTCGATGCCCGCCGGCGGAAAATCGAGCGTCTTCCCCTGCTCGGCGCTCATATACGCGGTCATCAGGAGCTTCACCACGTCCAGACCGTCGTCGAACGTGAGCAGCGGGCGCTCGCGACCCAGGAACACGCGCACGAAGTGCCGGTCTTCGGCGTCGTACCCATAGGTCGCCGACTCGCTCGTCACCACGGGCATGAGTCCCATCTCGGCGTTCTGCTTCTCGACCAGGTCCTCGCCCGTCTTCCCTTTCACCTCGCGGCTGAAGAACAGCTTGAGCCCGCTCTCGAGCGTGTTCCACGACATGGAGTACTCGGGGCCGAGCAGCTCGGCCGAGAGCCGCAGCCCGGCACCGACGAAGCTCCATGAGGTGGTTGCTTCGCCGATCACCGTGGCGCCGTCGTCGGTCTCGAACTCGATCACGACGCTCGCGAAGTCCTCCGACGGGGCCTTGGTGTAATCCACGTCCTTGCCCATCTGCTGCTGCAGCCGCTTGGCGTACGTGGGACGGCTCCACTTGAGACTCGCGATGTGCCCCGTCACCCGGGCCGGGCGCACGGATGTGAATGGCGCGCCGGGCTGAGTCAACAAGTGCCGCACCACCAGCGCGGAGTGACACATCATGTCGTTCAACACCCCGCCACCCTGGAGCTTGCCCTGCCAGAACCAGGGCATGTGGGGTCCGCTGTGCTCCTCCGCCGCCCGAGCGAGGTAGGGGCGGCCGGTGAGCGCGGCGCCGCGAGCCCAGATGATCCCATGCCCCTGCGCCACGGCGGGCGTGAACACCTGGTTCTCGAGATAGCCGTGGGCGATTCCGGCCTGCTTCGTGAGTTCGAGGACCCGCTTCGCTTCGGCGACATTGCGGGCCAGCGGCTTCTCGCACGCGATCCCGCGGAGCGCTCCCTTCCCGCTGGAGACGGTGTCCGCGATCTCCTCGAAGTTCTCGATGCGCGCGAAGTTCGGACCGCACACCCACACCGCATCGATCCCGGGGTCGGCGACCATCTCCGCGAGCGAACGGAACGGCTTCGCCTCCCCTACATCGAGCTTCCGTGCGATGGCGGCCGTCTCTTGAGCATGCTTCTGGTTCGGGCTCCATACACCCAGGACGTCCGCATCCCGCACGCTCTGGAACGCCAGGAGGTGAAAGCGCGCGTTGAACCCGCTTCCGACGAATCCTATGCCGAGTCGCTTCCCGGTCATATTCGTCCCCCCCGGCCGCGTCCGCCGTCCCATTAGTACGTCACGCCCAGCTTGGCGAGTGCCTCCGGGGGACACCCCTTCCACTCGGAGACGAAGGTGTTCCCGATATACCGCAGGTCCTGCACGCCGATGCGACTGGAGAAGAACCCCGACGCCGTGAGGTCGCGGAACCGGTTGAAGAAGGCCACGCCCGCGGCGTGCTCGGGCTTCGCCTTGGCCGGCCAGGCGATGTCGTCGAGCACGGCGGTGCGCTCCTGTGCGGCGCAGGCGACGAAGGTCTTGCCGTAGCGGTCGTCGCATTGGCGATCGAGCCAGGCGAGCCCACCGCGCATGGGGGTTTGCAGATCAGCGTCGTCGCCGAGCATGAAGTCCATGAATTCCGGCACGCCGGCCTCGGTGGCGCTTCCCGAGCGCTCGTCCTTGGGAATGATCAGGTCCACGAGCGCGCGCACCGTCTCCCACTCGTGAGGCGTGAACTGTTTCGGCTCATAGGGCGTGCCGCGGGCGAGCGCCTCGCGCGCCCGGGCCGATGCCTCGCGTACCGACTCGGCCGTCCACGGGAAGGCGGCCGCCAGCGGAGCGGTGGCAAGCAGGCCGATGACATCGCGTCGATTCATGTCAGCCATACCAGACCTCGTCTCTCAGGCTCGGATCGGCACGGGAGCGGGCAGTCCCTCCGGCTCGGGACGCCTGACAGCAGCCCCACCCTGCCCCTTGCGTCTTCGCCTTCGGGACTGCCTGCTCCCGCGCCTTGGGCGCGGTCTCGCGCCGAGTCCGAAGCCGTGGGGCGCCCCCGCAGGCGAAGACGCGGGGGGTTGACGGGTGCGGTTGTCAGGCGTCCCGAGCCGAAGGGGGCGCCCCACGGCTTCGGACGTTCCAAGGCCCTCACAGCGCGCCCTTTCTCATCTGATCCGTGATGTAGTCGCTGGTCCGCATCGACAGCGCGAGGATGGTCCAGGTCGGGTTCTTGTCCGCCTGCGACACGAACGGCCCGCCGTCGGCGACGAACAGGTTCTTGCAGTCGTGCGCCTGGCACCAGCGGTTCGTCACGGAGGTCTTGGGGTCATCGCCCATGCGCGCCCCGCCCAGCTCGTGGATGATGGTGCCGCCCGCCGCGATGCCGTATCCCTGCTCGCGCGTCGGCATCGGGGAGAACACCTTCCCTCCCATCTCGGCGATGAGCGCCCGGAAGGTCTCCTGCATGTGCTTCACCTGCTTGACTTCGTGATCCGCCCACTTCCAGTGGAACCTGAGCACCGGGATGCCCCACCGGTCCAGCGTGCGTGGATCGATCTCGCAGTAGCTGTCGTCGTTGGGGACCATCTCGCCGCGGCCCGAGAATCCGATGGTGGCGCCGTAGTAGCGACGGTAGTCGTCCTTGAGCTGCTGGCCGTAGCCGCCGCCTGACGGGTAGCGCTGAATCCCGCCCAAGACGCCGTAGGACGGCACCCGGGTACCGCCCCAGACCTCGATGTGATAGCCGCGCGGGAAGTCGAGCTTCGCGTTGTCGAGCCACCACGGCATGTAGAGATGCATGCCCCCAACGCCGTCGTGGTTGTGGGGCACGTGATCCATCATCTTCGGAATGAAGCCGCCGACGTCGGTGCCGGTCGTATCCGTGATGTACTTGCCGACGGTGCCGCTCGCGTTCGCGAGACCGTTCGGGAACCGTGACGACGTGGAGTTGAGCAGCAGACGGGCGGTCTCCAGGGCGCTCGCGGCCAGGACCACCACCTTCGCCTGCACGCGCTGGTCGGTCCCGGTCGCTTTGTCGACGTACGCGACACCCGTGGCCCGGCCGCTCGCATCCACGAGCACCGCGCGCGCCATCGCGTTCGTGAGGAGGGTGAGCTTCCCCGTGGCGAGGGCGGGCGCGATCAGCACGTTCGTGGACGTAAAGTTCGCGTTGACCCTACAGCCGCGGTCGCACTGGCCGCAGTAGTGGCACGCGGCTCGTCCGTTCAGGGGCCGAGTGAGAATCGAGAGGCGTGCTGGAATGCAGGTGACGTGCAGCCGATCGGCCGCCTGCTTGACGAGCAGCTCGTGGCAGCGAGGGCGTGGCGGCGGTTGGAACACCCCGTTCGGCTCGTTCGGGAGGCTCTCCTTGCTGCCGAAGACCCCGATGAGCCGGTCGACCTGGTCGTAGTACGGTGCGACGTCGTCGTAGGAGATCGGCCAGTCGTCGCCGAGGCCGTCCCGACTCTTGCGCTTGAAGTCGTACGGCCCGAAGCGCAGTGAAATGCGGCCCCAGTGGTTGGTGCGGCCACCGACCATGCGGGCCCGCCACCAGGCGAACTCGGTGCCCGGCGCGCGCGTGTACGGCTCGCCGGGGATTTCCCATCCGCCGATGCAGGCGTCGAACTCGCCGAACGGTCGCTCCTTGGTGGATCGCCCGCGGCGCGGCGACTCGTACGGCCACGTCAGCATTGCCGAGTCCTTCGCGTTGTCCCACGGCTCGCCCGCCTCGAGCACCACGACGTCGGCGCCGGCCTTGGTGAGAGCGTAGGCGGCCATTCCCCCGCCCGCCCCCGAGCCGACGATACACACGTCGTATACTCGGGACTGGGGGCTCGGGGCTCGGGGCTCGGTCATACGGTGCAGGTCTCCACGGCCTGTCGTAACGAGGTGAGGGGGTCGCGCGTCGGCGTGAACTCGTGCGCCAAGAACCCCGCGAAGCCGGTGTCGGCGATGGCCGATGCGACCGCGTGCCAGTTCAGCTCCTGCGTGCCGTCCAGCTCGTGGCGGCCCGGCACGCCCCCGGTGTGGAAGTGGGCGATCCACTCCCGGTTGTCGCGGATGGTGCGGATGATGTCGCCTTCCATGATCTGCATGTGATAGATGTCGTACAGCAGCCTGACGCGCGCTGAGCCCACGGCCTTCACCACCGCGACCCCGAAGGCCGTCCGGTCGCCCTGGTAGTCCGCGTGGTCCACCTTGCTGTTCAGCAGCTCGAGGCAGATCGTGACGCGCTGCTCCTCCGCCTGCGCCTTGATCGCGTTGAGCCCCGCGACGCAGTTGTCGATCGCCTCCGCGTCGCTCTTGCCCCGACGGTTGCCGAACATCGCGATCACATTCGGGACGCCGTGACGCGCTGCCAGGGGAAGGGTCTCCTCCAGCTCCCGCAAGAGCATCGCGTGGTTCGCGCGATCGTTGAACCCGGTCGCGATGAAATCGCGGCGTGCGGTGGGATAGCCCATGGAGCACACGAGGCTCGCCTCGCGCACCGGGTCCCAGTCGTCGGGACCGAGCAGGTCGATTGCGGCGAGCCCCATCCCGGCGGCCGCACGCGCGAACTCGGGCAACGGTATCTGTCGATAGGGCCAGCGCGACACGGACTGCTTGAGGCGGCCGGGCGGGACCCGGTCCAGGGCCCCGTGTACCCCGGGCTTGCGCCCGGGGTCAGTCCCGACCGCGTTGCCGAGGGCGAGACTGGACAAGGCGACCCCCGAGGCGGTAAGGAAGCGTCGGCGGTCAGTCATGCCGCCCCCCTCGCACCTAGCACCTGACACCTTTCAGAATTCCAGGCGCTTCAAGTACTCGCAGCTCGCCTTGATGGACGCGAATGCGTCCGCCGGCTGGTCGTGCTCCACGAAGAAGTGCTTGATACCGGCCTGCTGCTCCTTGGCGAAGATTCGCTTCCAATCGATCTTACCGGCGCCCACGTCGGCCATCTTGTTGTCGGGTGGGCCCAGCGAATCCTTCACGTGAACCAGGGGGAACCGCCCGGGCCAGCGTGCGAAGTACGCCAGGGGATCCTGCCCTCCCTTGGTGATCCAGTACAGGTCCATCTCCATCTGGACGAGCTTGGGATCGGTCTCGGCGAGCAGGATGTCGTACGGCAGCTTGCCTTCGACTGGAGCGAACTCGAAGTCGTGGTTGTGATAAGCGAACTGCAGCCCCGCCCCGTGCGCCTGCTCCGCCGCGCGGTTGAAGTCCGCGGCGATCTTCTTGTAACCGTCCACTCCCGTGCGAGCTTCCACCGCGATCCAGGGGACGACGACGTAGCTGTGACCGATCACGTGCGCCGCGTCGAGCGCCTCGCGCCAGGCGTCGGGCGCGATCGAGCCGATGTGCGCCGACGGCGCGGTGATGCCGTGGCGGTCGAGCATGGCGCGCACCTCGGCGGGGCGCTTGCCGAAGTAGCCCGCGAACTCGACCTCGGTGTAGCCGGTCGCGGCGACGCGGGCGATCGTTGCCTCGACGTCCTTTTTCATCTCGTCGCGCACCGTGTACAGCTGCAGCCCGACGTGGTCGAGCTTGCGGAGAGGGGCTCGGGGATAGGGGCTGGGGGCTAGGGGCAGTAACGTTGGCCCAAGCGCCGCAGCACCCAGCGTCCGAACGAAGTCGCGCCGCTCCATCATCGTGTGTGTCCTCCTGTAGTCGCGAGTCCCGAGTCCCGAGTCCCGATCCCCGATCCCCTAACCGGGATCGCGACGGCGAGGGAGCGGAACACGTCTCGGCGGTTCATGGAGGCCCTAAGAATCGGCCAGACGGCGGGAGTACGCTAGACCGCCGCCGGGCGTTGACAGGCCAACCGGCTGTTGTATGTTTATGCATCCTACTGCATAAACCGACAGGGGGCACGCATGGGGCCGTTGGTGGTACTCGCCTATTCGGGTGGACTCGACACGTCCGCGATCGTTCCCTGGCTGCGCGAGAGGTATGCGGCCCGGGTGCTGTGTTTCGCGGCCGACGTGGGGCAGGGAACGGGCGAGCTCGCCGGCCTCGTGGAAAAGGCGAAGCGCTCCGGCGCCGTCGACTGTGTGGTCCAAGACCTGCGCGAAGAGTTCGTCCGCGACTTCGTGTTTCCCACGCTCCGCGCCGGCGCCGTGTACGCGCGCACCTACCTGCTCGGCACCGCCATGGCGCGCCCGGTCATGGCGGCGCACCACGTCGCGCTCGCACAACAAGCCGGCGCGCAAGCGCTGGCCCACGGCTGCACGGGCAAGGGAAACGACCAGGTCCGCTTCGAGCTGACCTACGCCGCCCTCGCGCCCGAACTCCAGGTCATCGCACCGTGGCGCGAGTGGCAGTTCAAGAGCCGCGAAGACCTCATCGCGTATGTGAAGGCGAAGGGCGTGCCCGTCCAGGCGACAGTCGATAAGCCGTATTCGACCGACCGCAACCTTTGGCATTGTTCTCACGAAGGCGGCATCCTGGAAGACCCCTCTAAAGAACCCCCAGAGCACATCTTCGTCATGACACGCGACCCGCTCGAAGCCCCCGACCTGCCTGTGGTGGTCGAGATCGGTTTCGAGGAGGGGACGCCCGTCAGCGTGAACCACGTCCCCATGGGCCCGGTGGAGCTGCTCGAGTCGCTGAACGCCACGGCGGGCGAGCACGGCGTCGGCCGGGCGGACGTCGTGGAGGACCGGTTGGTGGGGATGAAGTCGCGCGGTGTCTACGAGACCCCGGGCGGGACGCTGCTGCATGCGGCGCACCGCGAGCTCGAGCAGCTGGTGCTCGACCGCCGCACACTTCGGCTCAAGGACGAGCTCGCGCTCCGCTACGCCGACTTGGTGTACGACGGTCGCTGGTGGACGCCGGAGCGGGAGGCGCTCGACGCCGCGGTCGCGAGCACCCAGAAGCGGGTGACCGGCGCGGTGCGGCTGAAGCTCTTCAAGGGCGGCCTCACGGTCGCGGGGCGGGAAAGTCCCTACGCGCTGTACCAGCCCTCGTACGCCACCTTCGGCAAGGACAACGTCTACGATCAAAAAGATGCCGAGGGGTTCATCCATCTCTACGGTCTCTCGATCCGGATCGGGTCCGGCATCGACGCGGCGCGCCGCCAGCAAGAAGTCGGCGCGGCGGCGGACTGATGCCGCGCCACCCGACGGAGACACCGGCCCCCCCGCCCGCGCACCAGATGTGGGGTGGTCGCTTCAGCCTCGGCCCCAGTGAAGCGCTCGACGCGCTCAATCGCAGCCTGCCGGTGGACCACCGGCTCTGGCCCCAGGACGTGGCCGCGAGCAAGGCATGGGTCCAAGCCCTCGGCCGGGTCGGGGTGCTCACGGCCACCGAGGAGCACCAGCTGCTCGACGGCCTCGACCGCGTGGCGGAGCGGCTCGCCGATGGCGCCGCGGTGGGTGCCCCGGACGAGGACGTGCACACCCTCGTGGAGCGACTGCTGTACGCGGAGGTGGGTACCGTCGCCGGCAAGCTGCATACGGGCCGATCGCGCAACGACCAGGTGGCGACCGATCTGCGTCTCTGGACGCTCGGGGCGATCGACCAGCTCGACTCGGACCTCACCGCGCTCGGACGCGCACTGGTGGCGCGCGCCGTGGAGGGCGTGGATGCCCTGTTGCCCGGGTACACGCACGGCCAGCGTGCCCAACCGGTGCGCTGGGCCTACGTGCTGCTCGCGCACGCGTGGCCTCTGGTGCGCGACCGCCAACGCTTGGCGGACGCCCGTCGCCGCGTGGCGGAGCTGCCGCTCGGATCCGGGGCGCTCGCGGGATCGGGGTTTGCCGTCGATCGCGTCCTCCTGAAGGAAGCACTCGGGTTTCGCTCGGTCTCCGCGAACGCCCTGGATGCGACGGGCGACCGCGACTTCGTCGCCGAAGTCCTGTTTGCGCTCACCCTCGTGGGCACGCACCTCTCGCGCTTGGCGGCCGAAATCGTGCTCTATACGAGCGCGGAGTTTGGGTTCGTGCGGCTGTCGGACGACTTCAGCACCGGCTCGAGCCTGCTGCCGCAGAAACGCAACCCCGACATCTTCGAGCTGGCGCGCGCGAAATCGGGCCGGCTGCTGGGCGACCTCGTGGCGTTGCTCACGACGCTGAAGGGCCTTCCGGCCGGGTACAGCAAGGACCTCCAGGAGGACAAGGCGTTGCTGTTCGACGGATTCGACACGCTGGCGCTGGTCCTGCCCGCCGCGACCGGGGCCGTCGCCGCGCTGAGCGTGGACGCCGAGCGGATGCGGGCCGCGCTCGATGCCTCGCTGCGCGCGACGGACCTCGCCGACCTGCTGGTGGAAGCCGGCGTGCCGTTTCGCGAGAGCCACGGCCTCGTGGGTCGCCTGGTGCGCGAGGCCGAGCGCTCCGGGGTGCCGCTCGATCGAGTGCCTGGCCCCGTGGCGGCCGGCATCCATCCCGCGCTCGCCGCGGCGCTGTCCCAGCTGGGAACGTGGGAGGACTCGGTGGAGAGCCGCGCCACCCCCGGAGGGTCGTCGCGGCGCTCTGTGGCGGAGCAGCTGGAGGCACTGCGCGCTGCATTCACCTCTGATGGAGGGCCTTAACCCGAGGTCTTGCCGCCGCTTAGCAGGTTGTGTACCATACGTGGCCGTCCGGCTCAAAGCCTTGAGCGAGACGGCCGCTTTTTCACCGAGGGAGTCCCTTGCGCTGCCTAGCGCTCAACGCCTCATTCGAGCCCCTTACCATGGTGCCCGTGCGCCGGGCCCTGCGGCTTGTGATCGACCGTAAGGCGGAGATCGTCGAGGCGGAGGGGCCGGCGGTGAGGAGCGAGCGCCTGGCCATCCCGCGGCCGGCCGTGATCCGGCTCGTGAAATTCGTCCACGTGCCGCGCCGGTTCCGCCGCCAGGTGACCAACACCTTCCTCTTCGCCCGTGACAACTACCGTTGCCAGTTCTGCGGGCGGAGCCAGCACGAGCTACGGCATCGGGAATGCCTCACCCGCGATCACCTGGTTCCGCTGTCGCGTGGGGGGACCAACGGGTGGAACAACGTCCTTACCGCGTGCTCGAGCTGCAACACGCGCAAAGGCAACCTGCTGCCCGAGGAGGCGGGGATGCACCCGCTGCGGCCGCCGTTCGAGCCGCATTTCGTACACCTGGCGTGGGCGGTGCGTCGGCTCACATCCATCCAGTCCAAGTACATCCGGCTGTTCTACGGTGGTGAGGTGTTGGCGACCCTCGAGGCGCTGTGACCCCAAAGCTGCTCTGGATCATCGCGGGACTGGCGGGGGGGGCGGTTGTGGGGCTGCTCGGGACGAAGCCCGCGGGCGGGCTGGTCGTGCACCCCGAACCCCGCCGCGGCGTGACCGCCGAGCGGGTGTTGCCTCCGGGCGCGGTCCCGAACACCCCCGGGGCTGCCGAGGCATACGCGGCTGCGCGCAGCGTCCCGCACGTGCTCGACGGCGTCCATTGCTATTGCGAGTGCGCCAAGCATTTCGGGCATCGCTCGCTGCTCACCTGCTTCGAGTCCGACCACGGCTCGCGGTGCGACATCTGCATGGGCGAAGCGACGCTCGCGACGCGGCTCGCGGCCCACGGCAGCTCGCTGGACGCTATCCGTCGCGCGATCGACCAGCGGTTCGGCTCCTAGTCCTCCCGCCGGCCGAACGTCTCCGACCGCGCCTCGAGCGTGAGCCGCGGGAGGCCCGCGATCCGCATCAGCAGCCGCTGCGCTCCGCGGGCGAGCGCGCCGCCCAAGTTGGCGCCTCCTGAAACCGCCGGTCCCACGTCCCCCTTGAGGAAGCGGCTCAGCTCCTCGAGGTCCGTTTCGTTGAGCGTGGTCACTTCGAGCCGACAAAAGAAGTAGAAGTTCCCGGAGCCTTTGATCTTCAGTTTGATGCGGTAGGGGAGCTCGAGCGCGCGCCCGAGGTCCTCCGGCGTGCCGTACCGGGCCACGCTGCCGCCGGTGCGGATCAGCACGAAATCGTCGGCGAGCGGATCGTGACGCGCGACCGCGTCCCACGGCGTCTCGTCGACGTACTGATCGAACCAGCCGGAGCGGGAGCGCCACAGCTCGAGGCGATAGTGCAGGCGAAGCGGAAACCCGGAGCGCATGAGGCCCGCGTACTTGCCGTCGGCGAGGAGCGCGGTGGTTTGGACCCGCGTGACGCCGCTCTGGATAATGACCGTCAACGCGGGTGCTTGCGCGGCGGCCCGAGAGGCCGTCACCGCGCCGACCAGGGCCAGGAATGCGAGGCCCGACCTCACCTTAGAAGCGGTGATCGAGTCGTAGCGTGAATCGCAGCGGCTCCCCTGCGGTTACGGCCTTCGCCACGTACAGGCCCAGCCCCCCCCAATCGACGCCCAGACCGAGGTCGGCGAGCCAGCTGCCGAGCGTCGGGAGCCGATCGGCGGGCAGGCGACCGGGCCCCCCGCCCACGAGCCACGCCTGTCCGGCGTCCGCCAGGACGACCAAGTCCGGGCCCTGGAGCGTGAACAGCGACTTCGCGCCCTCATCCGCGGGGGCCGACGAGCCATAGGACCAGTGCAGCGAGAGGTGACCGCGGTACTCGGCCTGGGCGAGGATCACGCGGTCGCATGCCGCCAGTCGAGTGCCCCGGAACGCGGGGTCGATGATGTCGCCGTTGCACGCGCTGTGCCGAAAGCCGTACCCCGCGAGCGGATCGGGCCCGCCCGTCGACAGCCGCTGTTGCAGCGGAAGCGGGTCACCGCCGATCCAGCCGCCGGCGAAGAGCCGCAGGTTCACGCGTCCCGACGGGCTCACGCGTGTGTAGCGGCGGAAATCGAAGAACAAACGGCTGAATGCGTAGGAGCCGTCGGTTGGGATCGGCGCGCGGACGGCCGCCGGTACGCCGGTCTGGGGGGTCACGTCCTGCGACCGCGAGTTCTCGTAACGGGCGCGCAGGAACCAGCCCGCGGTCGGGTCGAGCCGATCGTTGCGGGTGTCGAAGGTGACGGTGCCGGCGAGCGTCGTGTAATGGCCGTCGTCGATCGGCGAGTTGGGGCGCCAGGCCTGATCGTTGCGGAACACCGTCCACGGGTCGCGCGCCTTGACCGTCGTTTGCTCGTCATGCCGCACCTCGATGTCGAGGCGAAGCGAGCGGTCGGGTTGGACGAAGGCGCGGCCCGCGATCCCCTTGCTCAGGTAGTAATCGCGATAGTCGCGCTGGAACAGAAACGCGGCCCACCCGACTTCGCCGCCACGCAGCCCCCAATCCTCGACCGGGGCGACGTCGTCGAAGGCGCGGAACTCGATCCCGTAAGCCGGCGTCTCTCCCGCGCGCAGCTCGGTGCGCAGCAGGTAGCCCAGGTCGCTCCGCTTGTTGGTGAAGTCTCCGGCGGTGCGGAACACCCCGAGCGCGTCGATTCGCAGGCGCACGTTGCGGTGCAGTTTCCAGTCGAACAACGGCCCGAACACCACCGGCAGGCCTTCGACCCGGTTGAAGGTGCCGCCCGTGGCGAGCGTGAGCGACGACCGCGAGTCGGCCGTACCCCACGACTTTTCAATCCCCAGCCGCCGGAACCAGCGGCGCAGGTCGGGCGGGGCGAGTGCGATCTCCTCGCCTTTGGTACGGTAGGCGAGCGGCGCCGTGTACACGCGTACGTCGCCGGCGATCGTCGCCGTCGCGCTGCGCGCCATCGTCCCGCCGACCACGATCACGTCGCCGGTGACCACCGCGCCGGAGTCGAGGATCGCGTCGCCGTTGATGACGAGCAGCGTGCCGTCCACGCGGCCCGCCACGACCACGCTGCCGTTCCGTACGGCGACGTCGCCGCGCCACTCGTTCCCGTGCGGCAGGCGCGAGCGACCCACCAGCCGCGTCGAGGTGGCCGCGTTGTAGCGGCGCACCGCGTCCTCCGCGACGGCATGAGGCAGCGCGGGCGGCGGCATCACCAGCCCGGCGCTCTCGGGCTGGATGACGATGGCGGTGTCCTGCGCGGCGGCCACGGCCGGGCCGAGCGCACAGAGAGCGAAGAGGACGAGAGCGCGCATGGCGGGCATCCTGGTTGGGGGCGCGGGAGTCATCCCGTCACGTTTCGCGGCGGCTCGAGCCCGAGCCGGTGCATGCGGCGATACAGGTTCGCGCGATCGGTGGCGAGCTTGCGGGCCGCGTCCGCCACGTTGCCTCGCGCCGCCGACAGCGCGCGCGCGATGAGCGTGCGCTCGTAGCTGTCGAGGGCCTCCGCCAGTGCCACGTCGCTCCAGCCCTCGCTCGGCGCCGTGGAGGAGGGAGCGCCGTCTCCGGGCACGACGCGCGCGACGTCGTCGGCTGTCACGACGTCCCCGCCGGCGAGGATGGCGAGCCGCTCCATGATGTTCGCCAGCTCGCGCACGTTGCCGGGCCAGGGGTAGGAGGCGAGCAGCTGCACCGCGCCGGCGTCGAACTGCACCGACCGGCCGAGCCGCGTCGCCTGACGGGCGGCGAAGTGCTGCACCAACGGTGGAATGTCGTCGGGACGATCGCGCAGCGGCGGGATGTGGATCGGGAGGACGTTGAGGCGGAACAACAGATCTTCCCGGAACTGGCCCTGCAGCGAGGCCTTCGAGAGATCCTTGTTGGTTGCCGCGATCACCCGCACGTCCACCGTGACCGGCTTTTCGCCGCCGAGCCGCTCGATCACTCCCGACTCGAGCACGCGCAGCAGCTTCGCCTGGGCCTCGGGCCCGAGGTCGCCCACCTCGTCGAGAAACAGGGTGCCGCGGTCCGCGAGCTCGAACCGCCCCACGCGTCGCTCGGTGGCGCCCGTGAAGGCGCCGCGCTCGTGACCGAACATCTCCGACTCGACCAGGTCCTTCGGGATCGCCGCGCTGTTCACGCACACGAAGGGTCGGCCGGCGCGCCCGCTCTGACGATGGATGGCGGAGGCGACGAGCTCCTTGCCGGTCCCGGATTCGCCGGTGATCAGCACGCGCACCTCCGTGGGTGCGACCCGCGCGATCAGCGCACGCAGCTGCTCCATCGCCCTGCTCACGCCCACGAGCGGGTCGGCGTGGCCCAGGGCTTCGTGCAGGCGCCGGTTTTCGGCGAGCGTGCGCGACAGCTCGAGCGCGGCCCGCAGCGTCGTGAGGAGGCCCTCCGGCGTCAGCGGCTTTTCGAGGAACTGAAAGGCGCCCAGCTTGGTCGCCCTCACGGCATCGGCGAGGTTCGCCTTCCCGCTCATCATCACCACCGGCAGGTCGGGCGCCACGCGCTTGAGCCGCTCCAGCGTGGCGAGGCCGTCGGGCCCGCCCGGCATCATCAGATCGAGCAATACGGCATCGGGCGCGTCGCGCTCCACCTCCGCCAGTCCCGCGCTGCCGTTCGCCGCCTCCGCCGTCTCGAACCCCTCCGACTGGAGCAGGGCCGCGACCATCTTGCGGATGTTCGTCTCGTCATCGACGAGCAGGACGCGCGGGCTCACCCGGCCGACAGCACGATGGAGAACGTGGCGCCGCCGCCCGGCGTCTCCGCTACGGTGATGGTGCCGTTGTGGGCCTCGATCGTCTGGCGTACGAGGGCGAGCCCCAGACCGGTCCCGTCCCGTTTGGTCGTGAAATACGGCTCGAACACGCGCTGGCGCAGGTCGTCCGGGATCCCGCCCCCATGGTCGGCGATCGTCACCGCCAACCCGTTGCCGTCCCGGCTCACCGCGATCTCGATCGACCCGCGCCCACCCATCGCCTCCGCGGCGTTGCGCAACAGATTCGCGAACGCCCGCCGCAGCGGATCGTAGTGCCCCAGCAGCTTGCAGGGCTCCCCGTTGGCCCGCACCGACACGTCAACCTCGGACGGCACGGCGCTCTTGCCCAGGTCCATCAGGAGGTCCACGAGATCCACCTCGCTCTTCGGCCCCTCGGGGAGCCGACCGAACTCGGAGAACTCCTTCGCGAGCCGCTCCAGCCGTTCGGTCTCGGCGCCCATGACTTCCACTGCCATGCCCGTCCGCCCGTCCGCCTGACCGCCTGCGACCGTCAGGGAGTCCTTTAGGGACCGCCGCAGTTGGTCTACGGCGATCCGCATGGACGTAAGGGGATTCTTGATCTCATGCGCCACCTGGCGCGCCACCTCGCGGAACGCCCGCAGGCGCTCCGCTTCGAGCTCGCGCTCGCGCGCCGCCTCGAGCGCCGTCGCGAGCTCGCGCAGCGCCTGGCGCAGCGCTTCGAATTCCGGAGCCCCGCGGGTCGGCGGGCCCGCCGGCAGCGGCATGCGCCGCCGGATCAGCCGCGTCCAGCCCACCAGCTCGTCGATCGGGCGGGAGAGCTGGCGCGACAGGTGGCCCGCCACGCGTACGCCCGCGATGACCGCGAGCGCTCCGAGTACGAAGACGACGGCTGCGAACCCGCCGGCATAGTAGCGCAGGTAGGTCTCCGCCCGGCGCGCCAGGGTCACCGAGTTGGAGAGCTGCTCCAGATGCTCCCGGAAGGCCGCCCGCTCCCGCGGCGACAGGTGGGTCGTGTCCATCCGATCCACCATGAGGCGGGCCGAGGCCGCCACTTCCTCGAGCGCCACGCGCGCCCCGGCGGACGGCGCCACCGTTCGCACGGCGAGCGCCCAGCCGACGACGGCCAGGGCGGTCGGCACGGCGGTCAGCGCCACCAGGATCACGAAGATCCGCTGGCGGAATGGGAGGGGCATATTTGACGGGGCAATCTAGGCGTCCGACGTCCCTGTGACAATTCGACACACTGAGAGGGAGCAGGGAGCAGGGAGCGGGGAGCAGGGAGCAGAGAATCGTGCTACGCCGTACAGTACCGCTCCCTGCTCCCCGCTCCCTGCTCCCGGTCAATTGAGGAGACCAATGAAGAGCCACACTCACTACCTCTGGTTCACCACCAAGCAACGCCAGGAAATCATCGACATCACCGAGCAAGTCGCCGAGCAGGTCCAGGAGAGTGGCGTCGCGGAAGGGCTCGCGCTGGTGAGCGCGATGCACATCACCGCCTCCGTCTTCGTGAACGATCACGAAGCGGGACTGTGGTCGGACATCCTCAAGTGGCTCGAGACTACCATCGCGCCGTGGGATCCCAAGCGGTACCGGCACAATGAAACGGGGGAGGACAACGCCGCTGCCCACCTGCGCAGCCTCACGATCGGGCACGAGGTGATCGTCCCGATCACGGGCGGTAGGCTCGACCTAGGTCCGTGGCAGCGGGTGTTCTACGGGGAGTGGGATGGCCAGCGCAGGAAGCGCGTGATCATCAAGGTGCTGGGGGAGTAGTGTCGACGGCCGCCAGCCGGGCTTCGATGCGCCACTCGCCGGACTCATCGGACCATGTGCGCTGCCTCAATACGACCCAGCGCTGGTCCTTGCTGACCCAGATGAGCGCTTTTTCGAAGCCATCTCGCACTTCGAGCTTCCAGCAGTCGAACGTTCCGGCGGGGACAGTGACTCGATCGGTGCCAATCACGCGGAGGTCGACTGGCGTGAAGACGGGGACCCGGTCACGGTAGACGAGCCAATTGACGCTGTACACGCTGCCCCGCCACCCCCGCGCGAGCGGGAGGGCTTGAACGAGCGCGTCGATGGAGTACGGCGACCATGCAACGAGTAGTGGACTCCTGGCGATGCCTGGCAACGCCGCACTCCCTTGGAAGTGCCGTTCGTTGGGTGGGTCTCCGTGAAACCGCTCGACCACGCTGTCGCGCCCGAATTCCTGGATGAGAAGATGGCGCCGCATGGGGCGCACGTAGCGAAGCGGCCGGAGCGAGGCCTGATCGACCAAGACCGTGTCGCGGCCTGATTCGGTCATGAACCACACGGGCTTTCCATCATGAATCCTCGCCGCGCGAGCAATTATGCGCTGCCCCTGCGAACTGGTGAAGACGCCATCCGTGATCCAGCGTACGTCGTAAGTCCACCGACCCGCGCGCACAGCGTTCGGCTCGGTGGTCGTGATGAGCGCGTAACGGGGTCGAACATCGCGCACGGGCTGCTCTTGACCTAGGGCCGTGGCAGGGAAGAGCGGTGAACCGTCGAGTGACCACATCGGGAGGCCGTCCGCGTGCCGCACGCCCGATGGTTTGACGGTCGAAAACGCGAGCCACCCCAAACCGACGAGCACGGCGATGGCGGCAGCATACCGCACGTACTGAGCTCGCCCGATCGCCGCTGCGGCCTCCGGGAGCACCACCCGCACCCCGGCCGCCCGGCTCGCGAGGATACGGTCCAAGAGATCGTCCGACGGCTCAGGGGCGGGAATGTTGCGAAGCTCATCCATCCAGATCATCGTCCACGCTCCAGCTCGTTGCGCAGCCGTTTCAATGCTCGTGTCAGCCTGAC